>Ga0214919_10003848_pt1 | contig 22342 bp, 21 predicted proteins | sample LL1503_MetaG_FD_177994 | JGI IMG/M metagenome (GOLD analysis project Ga0214919, IMG submission 177994) | Freshwater microbial communities from Lake Lanier, Atlanta, Georgia, United States - LL-1503 | ecosystem: Environmental > Aquatic > Freshwater > Lake | place: USA: Georgia | collected... | reverse complement strand
AGTAGTGAGTTTTCTAATAGATGTATAGGTATCTATGAGATTCAGTATTCTTAGATACCTTTTTATACATGCATAAATTAGACAATAAAATATTGTCAATTAACTGTTACATGCAATCTAAGTTCAGTAAATTAATTTATTGAACCCGCTGTTTCCTGCAATTTCTCCAGAGTGAGGAATGCACGGTTTTCCAGACAATATACTGAACCCTTGGTAATCATGTGATTTATTTCAAATAATTACCAAAAATCATCAAAATCACTCACAAAGTCTTATATATAGATATGTGAATAGACAATTGCATTGGAATGCACAATAACCACTGACAGATGTAGGTGTGGCAATGTTGGTCAATACGAAATAGCACCAAATGCAGAATGGGTGCCTTAAAGATTACTGCAACGATGAGTGCTATGAGAAAAAGCAACACTCAACAGATAAGATGTGGTTCGTGTCGCCCTTATCTGTCCCGCTGGATTCTGACAAAGCAATGCTTTGATGGAGTGAAGCAGATGTAAAGGATAACGACTAACCGCCCTCCCAGATGTCATGTCTGGTTATCTACACGAATGAGTCTGATGTTCCTGAGCACAGAACACTTCGTCTTAAATGGCGAAGTTCGTCCTCAATTCCTGTCACAGTTACATTAATTAATATTCTGGTTACTAATTGATACTGAAGTATTACATTTTCGCTACGCTCAAATGTAACTTCGCTTTGCTCACAACATAATTATAAACATTAAGACGTGAGCGCAGCGAAGATTCATCAAACGAAGTGCAGATGAATCACTAGATGACAATGTAGTAGATAGAGCGGACTAATGAATTACCAGATGTCATGCTGCTCACAATAAGACATATATAAATACTAATGTTAATACCAGTAACCAATAAGGAAACCAATGAATCAATTACCTAAGAACCAAACATTACTGCATATCAGATTACCGCTTGAAGTGGAGAAATTACTAAAAGATGTTGCAACAGAAAATCATATGAAGAAATCAACTCTAGGTAGAATCATAATCCAACGTCATCTTAATGATTACTCAAGAAATAGATTCTTTGCTTGATGAAGTCTGATTTGATTAAGATGATTAAAGATTCACCGACAAAGTTCTTATCTAAAGATTTTTTAGTAAATGATAAGAACTTGCAGAAGAATTTGAATGAATATTTACAACAGATTCAAAAGAGTGCTAGATCCAATAAATCTAAAGTGATTACTATTGTTGCTCTGGTGAAGTGATGAATCATTTAAAAAATAATGTATACCAGGCTCATCTAATTTGCAATGTAACATCCTATCCAAATATTACTACCCTCCCTACCTTCTTCATCCATTGATGCAAACCCTTTTTTAGAAAAGCCATTAGGATTGAACTGACCTAATTTTTAGTACCACTCCAAAAGCGAGGATTTTTTGATAATCTATCTTTAAAGGAGTTAAAAATGCCCAAAGGTCATCGAATCAAACCCGATTGTGATGCTGTTGCGCTAAATTGACGTTCTCACTGCGAATAGTAAAACTTTTAGAGTTACTTAATCCTAAAGTTATTCTGCGCAGTAAGTTGACTAGGGGGTATCCCCAATCATGGGGTAGAAGCCTACTTTGCGTATAAATAAGTGAGTAGAAATACTTAATATAAAAATAATACCCATATAAATCAATTATTTAAATTAATAATATGAGTCCGTCCCGAGGCACCAGAGATATTCAGTAATATTCTTTACTATTCAAAAACATTTGAATTTATTTAATATTTTAAAATTTTTGAAATTTTTTAAAAAATTCAAATATCTCAACACTCAGTCAACTGTTCTGAGTCAAAGCCCTCACTAAGAAGTTATATATTTTAAATAATTTAAATAGTCTATTTAAAATTAGCATTTGCGAGCGCACATAAAAGATTCGCGTAAAAAATATTGCGTTACTTGTGTCATTTTATTCTTTAGTTCAAGATGTTTTACAAGCCAAATAATCACCGCATTGTATCAACGATGATGATGCTCAATCACTGACAATATTACTTGCCTTGGCAATTCGACTAAATTTCTCAACTTCAGAATCTACGAATGCTATTGCTGCTGCTGTTGTGCTCGGCCAAACACCAAACCCATTCTTTTCAATTCTTTCTCTCACTTCTGCAGCATCCAAGACTCGCCTGAGTGCTTGATTTAATTTGGCAATTACATCTTGCGGTGTACCTTTAGGCGCCATTAGCGAATTCCAATCATTGAAATCAAAACCACTGACTCCGGTTGACTGTAGTGTAGGCAGGTTAGATAGCGGAGTGCGCTCCAGCGATGTCACGGCAAGACCACGCAACTTACCAGATGCAATTAATGGCGCTAAGGATGCAACACTAGCAAATATCATTGCTTGCTCACCATTTAATAAAGTGGCAATAGCTGGCGCTGTGCCTCTGAGTGGTACATGGCTGATCGATATCCCGGCGATTAAACGAAACGACTCTCCAACAAAATGCGGTAAAGTTGCATTGCCTCCTGATGCATGAGTAAGCTTGCCGGGGTTTGCTTTTGCGTAAGCAATCAATTCCCTAACGTCTTTTACCGGTAATGCTGTATTGATAGCCAGTATAAGGGGCGCCTTGGTTAACATCGAAACCGATGACATGTTTGGCACGATATCTCTTCGCATATTTAAATTAACACTAGCAACTGTTGCATACGACGTATTAGTAATCAGTAGTGTATGACCATCTGCAGCTGAGCGAGCAACCGCTTCAGTTCCAATTACGGCTGCAGCACCTGCTTTATTTTCTATAATAAATGGCTGCCCTAATACACTGGATATGTTTTGTGCAATCACCCGACCGACTACGTCAGTAGTACCACCGGGCGGATACGGCACAATTATTTTGACAAGTTTAATCGGATAATTTGTCAAACCAATATGTGGCGACGTGGCAGACTGTGCTGTTGATGATTGCACTTGCGTTGCCACCGCCTGAGCTTGCAAGCGGCTTACATGATTACGGGCTGAAGCATTGTTTTGGTCTGCTGCTAATTTATAGAGCCTCATTGCCTCAGCTGGATTCGCAATCAATCCACCTCGACCAGACTCATGCATTAAGCCAAGGTTGGTTTGACCTAAGGCATTATTTTGCGCAGCAGATAACCGATAAAAATATACCGCTTCTGCCTCATCTTTAACCAATCCACCCCGTCCATTTTCATACATAAAACCAAGAATAACTTGTGCTTGCGGATGATTTTTAGCGGCCGCTAATTTAATTAATCGAACGACCTCGACTTCATCTTTAACTACCCCACCGGTGCCATTCATATACATTAAACCAAGCCTGACTTGGGCATCCGTATCATTTTGCTCGTTGGCTAATCTATATAGCCGCAAGGTTTCAGGATTAGTCGGCAACAATGCATCAGGTTTTGTGGTTGTGTTAATTGCCAAAGGGTTAAACCGCGCAATATTTGCTTTAGCCAAGCTCACATAACGGCCTTTAGGGTAGCTTTCTAGATATGCCTCGTAAGCCTCTTTATTGCCTGCGGCTTTAGTGTCATCCCAGAACTTTTCTTCTTTCTGCTCTTCAGACAAGACGCGGGCTGCATACACTGGTGGGACGATTTGCACTGCGGTCGGGCCATAGAAGTAAAAGTTACCTCTAGCCTCATTATAGAGCGCAGGGCGTTGATCATGACGCACGGTTTTCGCAAGACTCTCTACTGCATCCTGAACGTCACGTACCAATTCTTCAATACGCATACCGGGCTTACGCATTCTGGCAATAAATTCACGCGTAAACACGCCATTGGGATTGGTGTCGCGCTCGTGTAATCGATCTAGGGCCTGTTGGCCTTTGCTGGCCGAATATATAACCATCTGACCCTTGGCAGGTTCTACGGGACTTAATCCTCGATTTGCACCAATGCTCCGACCTTTAGTTCTCATCGGGTTGTCTCTGCAGGCATCGATGACGACCAATGCAAACCCCGCTTTGGCATCGCTCAGCTTTTCTGTGAGTTCGTTGAGCCCATACGCCATTTTTTCAATTTCACTCTCGCTTTCGGCTTCAATATCTATTGGTAGTATGTAATTGCCACTTTTAATCTGTACGCCGTGGCCTGCAAAAAACACTACAACGTCATCTCCACTTGCAATATTATTGGCAAACGATTCAATAGTTCTAACCATGGATCGGTAGTTCAAGTTCTTTTGCAACTGAACCACAAAGCCTGCTGCTTTAAGCTCGCGTGCCATAGCATCTGCATCATTCCCTGCTTTTTGGAGCTTGCTTACCGAGAGGTATTGATCATTACCCATGACTAATGCCACCCGCTTCGCATAGGCAATCGGTGCTGTTAATAGCACGGCAATTAGGCAGATCGCTATTTTTTTAACAACGTGCATTCGAATAGTGATTAAGTACAGGGCGCTCTAGTGATGGTGATACCATTCGTATCATTGTGACTGTAAAAATTAAATACTGACGGTGGCCACCTGAGTTCTATAAAGTGATTCAGGCAATTTAGATCATTTAGATGATGCTCTAGCCAATTTTGTTATTACTTCATTTAATTCTGAAATCAGTATGCTACATGAACGGCCAACATCTCGCACTATACTGGCAGCCGATCCAGCTCAATATTATCAATTAGTCGTGCTGCACCAAGGCGTGCTGCTGCGAGCACGACCAAATCGGTTTCTCCATTGACTGGTGGTTGTAAATCAGTACGCCGTCTGACCGCCACATAATCGGGCTTCCATCCGTGATCAGCCAGCACTGACATCCCATGCAACTCCAGACGTTGGTAGTCATGAGTGCCCGCTAATAACTCGTCTCGGACTTGTTCTAGCACCCGATACAAACGGGGCGCTTCTGCACGTTCATAGTCAGATAGATAGCCATTACGTGACGATAGTGCAAGACCATCAGGAGCACGCACAGTATCAGCAGGAATAATTTCAATGGGTAAGGCAAACTGGTGCACCATGTCTCGCAACACTAAATATTGCTGATAATCTTTTTTACCAAAAATCGCTGAGTGCGGCATCACTAAATTAAATAGCTTGAGCACTACAGTTGCTACTCCCCGAAAATGTCCGGGGCGATGCGCGCCTTCTAAAATATTTTGTAAGTCCGAGGGTTCAACCACAAAGGTTTGGGGTTCAGGGTAGATAGCGCGTTCATCAGGCACAAACACTACATCAACACCCACTTCACGCAACTTGTCACAATCTGATTGCAAGGTGCGCGGATAACGATCGAAATCGTCTACGGGTCCAAATTGTAGGCGATTAACAAATATGCTCACTACCGTGCAAGCTGCACGGGGTTTTGCAATACGCATTAACTCGATATGGCCTTCGTGCAAATTACCCATGGTAGGCACGAACACATTATCGGGTTCACGCCTTAAGCGCTCCCGCAACTCGGGAACAGAGTGAATGACGTCCATAAGAATCTGTTATAAACCGCTAGAATGAAAACGTTGCATTATAAACATCACAGACCCGCTGTGCGGCGCATCTTCATCAATGAAGTGGCTAAAAGACAACAGATTCTTCAAAATATATGCTCTTTGGCAGGAAACGTAGCTGCTCTAACCTCTTGCACGTAGAGTGCGACCGCATCTTGGATTGACCCAGTAGCTGCTTTCATAAAATTTTTCACAAATTTGGCTTTCTTGCCAGGATAGATATCCAACATATCATGTAAGACCAACACCTGCCCCGAGCAGTCAACGCCCGCACCAATACCAATAGTGGGCACACTGAGCGCTGCAGTAATCTGTGCAGCAAGCACTGCGGGAATAGCCTCTAGCACAATCATGCCCGCGCCAGCTTGCTCAAGACTACGCGCGTCTTCAATCAAACGCAGCGCATCAGCTTCTAGCTTACCTTGCACCCTAAAACCACCGAGTTGATGTACAGATTGGGGAGTGAGCCCCAAATGACCGCATACTGGAATTCCGCGCGCTGTCAAAAAACGCATGGTCTCCAACATCGGTTGGCCACCTTCTATTTTGACCATCTGCGCTCCGGCTGCCATGATTTCTGCAGCATTGCTAAAGGTGTGCTGCGGACTGACTTGGAAAGTACCAAAAGGCATATCGCCTACAATGAATGCACGCCGCGAACCACGCGCCACACATTGTGTGTGATAAATCATATCGCGCAAGGTGACCGGTAATGTGGTGTCGTGCCCCTGAATCACATTACCCAATGAGTCGCCAATTAGTACGGTATCGACCCCTGCAGCATCTAATACATTGGCAAAGCTGGCATCATAACAAGTCAACATGGCGATTTTTTCACCATCACGCTTCATCTTTTGCAATCCACTTAATGTGATCCGCATGGCATTCTCCTCGCTAACTGCCTAAACTAAAAAATTCACGTGATCCACGCATGGCGTTGATCCGTTGCAATAACAAATCAAAATCGGTAGCCGAATCTACAAAATTCAAGTGATCGGAGTTCACAATCAATACGGGTGCTGCTGTGTAGTGATGAAAAAATTGTGCATAGGTATCTGCTAGTCGCTTCAAATAGTCGTCTGATATATTGTATTCATACGCTGTAGCGCGCCGCCGCACCCGCTCCACTAGTGTATCCGCACTGGCTTGTAAGTAAATCACCAAATCTGGCACTATACTCTGCGGCTTTAAGTGTTGGTAAATTTGCCAATACAATGATAGCTCATCGTCCGTTAATGTAAGTTGTGCAAATAGCGGATCTTTCTCAAGCATAAAGTCTGCAACTGTCAGTCCACGAAACAAATCAGATTGCGCTAAGTCTTGCACTTGATGGCTGCGTTGAAATAAAAAAAACAACTGTACTTGTAATGCATAGCGCTTAGGGTCTTTATAAAACCCCGGCAAAAACGGATTGGAATCCGGGTCTTCAAACAAAGTGCTGGCATTCAAATGCGCTGCCAACCGTCGCGCGAGCGTGGTCTTGCCGGTACCAATGGGCCCCTCAACCACGACATATCGATACTTACTCGCCAACATCAACACACCACCACTGGCGCTAACAAATGGGCATCCACAATATCACCGCAACGCTGGACGCTATTTACATCCACAAAATATAGCAAGTCCCTAACTTGACCATGCTCAGGTATCTGTAATTGTGCAGCAATCTCATGCAATGGCACCAAGACAAATGCCCGCTGCAGCATGCGCGGATGCGGTATCGTCAAGCCTGGCAACTCACATTGCGTATCGCCGTATACGAGCAAATCTAAATCCAGTGTGCGGGGCGCATTGGGAAAGTCACGTACCCGCCCCTGATGGCGCTCAATCTCTAGCAACGCCGCTAACAAATCAGGGGCTGACATCTGCGTATCAATCAACGCCACTGCATTAAAAAAATCTGGTTGCGCGGTGTAGCCCACTGCAGCACTTTGATATAACCCAGAACTCGCTATCACTCGCGTGTGTGGCAACTGCATTAGCGCTTGCACACCTCGCGCAATCTGCGCCGCAGGCTCACCAATATTGGCGCCCAAGGCAATAGCAGCGCGAGTCACTATCCCTGTATGGGACCAAGGCGCCTCTTCTGCCGCCTCCTTAGGCATTGGTGTTGCTATAGTGGCTGGGGTAATAGACAAAGGGGCAATAGATAAAGGGTTAATAGAAACAGGGGTAATAGAGGCAGCGCTAATAGATGGCGGGGTAGCAATCACCGAAGCTTTAGGCACTGGAACAGTCGGCATGGCCTAACCCTCGGCCACAATCGCAGCTGCAGCAGATGCTGCAGGTTTACGCCGACGCCGACGCTTTTTATTCGGAGTCTTAGTCTCTGTCACTAGCATGGCTACCCGTGCATCTGTATCGGCCTCCTGAAAGGCTGTCCACCACTCGCCCAAGCTTGGGTCGAGCTCACCACTGTCACAACGCAGCAATAAAAAGTCATAACCTGCCCGAAACCTAGGGTGCTCGAGCAAACGAAACGGCCGCTGGCCACTGCGTTGCTCAAAACGCTGCTGCATTAACCATAAATCTTTCATGTCAGAAGTAAAGCGCCTAGGGATAGCAATACGCTTGGTCTGCTCCTGAATCACCCCATCCATGGCTTCGTGCAGCGCGGGAATGCTGGGGACACCACGCGCTTGAATGGCCTGCCAGCGACTACGCACTTCGTGCCAGGTCAGGGTGGCAAACAAAAACGCGGGCGATACCGTCTTGCCAACGCGCACACGCTGATCAGTATTTTTAAGGGCTTGCATCACAAAACGCTCGCCGCTGTCTTGTCCCAAGATTGCATCTAAAAATGGTAATAAATCTTGATGCAGTTTTTCTTGTCGCAAGCGCTGAATACAATCTACCGCATGTCCTGATAGGAGTAACTTCAATAACTCATCAAACAGACGTGCGCTAGGCACATGGTTTAATAAGGTAGCTAGCGATTGAATCGGTCGCCGCGTGCTCGCTTCGATGTCTAAATCACAGCTGGCGCTAAATCGTACCGCGCGCAACATACGCACCGGATCTTCACGATAACGTTGCACCGGCTCTCCAATCATGCGCAGGCGTTTATGCCCAAGATCAGCAACACCACCGTGGTAATCCCAAACCTGTTCTTTAGCCGGGTCGTAGAATAAAGCATTAATTGTAAAATCGCGTCGCGTTGCATCCTGCGCCTGATCGCCCCACACGTTGTCCCGCAACAAGCGTCCATGCTCGTCCTCGACTTGAGTGTTTGAATCGGCTTCGGTCGCAGGACCTCGAAAGGTCGACACCTCGACCAGCTCGCGCCCGCACATCACATGCACAATCCGAAAGCGCCTGCCGATGATTCGGGAGCGGCGAAAAATGTCACGCACTTCTTCTGGCTTGGCGTTGGTGGCTACATCAAAATCTTTGGGTGCTCGGCCCAAGATTAAGTCGCGCACCGCCCCGCCCACCACAAAAGCGCTAAAGCCTGCTTCCTGCAGACCATCACAGACGCGTAGGGCACAACTTCCAATCTGTTCACGGCGAATACCGTGCGCAGCCAGCGCAATAATCCGGGGTTTTGCGGACTTGAACATCCGCGCTTTAAAGACGCGACCAAGCAGTTTGGTTATCATTCAATAATTCAATAGGGTAGAAATAAGCAAGCCTTTATGGGCTAACACGGGTATAGGCGTCATCCACAATCCGTTTAGGAAACACGCCACAATCGTCACGACTCAGCAAAGCACTTTGCCCATGAGCTCGACTCGGGCCGGCAGTATGATCGCTCCATAAATACACTGCATCACAAGCTCAGGCTGCGCAATTATACATCTGCGAGTCTAGTTACCTAGACTCATCACCGGCCAACCTTGCGCCATGGCGTGCTGTCGCAAAGTTTCATCGGGGTCTACCGCAACCGGATGCGTCACCGCCTGCAATAATGGCAAATCATTCCGTGAATCACTATAAAACGTTGATTTTTCAACTGTTTTTAAACTTGCGCCACGTTCTGCCAGCCACGCTTCGAGTCGTTCAATCTTACCGGCCTGAAAACACGGCGTGCCGCTCACACCGCCAGTGAACTGGCCAGCGCGCTCCTCGGGGTCAGTGGCAATTAAATACTCAATGCCAAAGGCCGCCGCAATCGGCGCCGTCACAAATCGATTCGTAGCAGTAATAATCACCCGCACTTCGCCCTGATGCTGCGCCACCAAAGCGCGCGCCGAGTCACGAATCATTGGTTGAATGCGTTCGGTCATAAATTGACGATGCCACGCATCGAGTACGTGGCGCGGGTAACGCGCTAAGGGGCGCAGTTGAAAGTCTAGAAATTCAAAAATATTGAGAGTGCCGGCTTTATATTGCTCATAGAACTCGAGGTTTCGCGACTCATAAGCGGCACGCTCTAATACGCCTTGGTCGATTAAGAATTGCGCCCACTCAAAATCACTATCTCCAGCCAACAACGTGTTATCCAGATCAAACAAGGCTAATTTCATGGTTATATTGCTACGCCTAGGCTGCAGCATCCTTTTCAGTCAATTAATTTAACTTATTGATTTAAAACAGTATTTAAAAAATGAGATGAGGTCCGAATATAAAAACTCTTGCAATAAAAATGCATACCATTAAATCGAGCGCAGCAAGGTTCGCACTAGCGGCACGGTGATAGCGCGGCGCTGCGCCAAGGACAAGCGATCTAGACGATCGACCATCAAGCGTAAGGCGTTTAAATCGCGAGGTGTGCGCAATAGTAAGTACGCCAGCACCTCGGGCGACAAGGTTAGGCCTCGCGCCTGCGCATACTCTACAACGGCTGATTGGCGGTCAGCCTCATTGAGCCAACGCACTTCGTAGACCAAGCCCCAAGCCAGGCGGGTTAAGACATCTGGGCGTACACTCAGGCTGGCTGGAGGGACGCCACCAGTGACTAACATGAAGCCCGAGGAATCTCTTAACTTATTGAAAATATTGAATAATTCTATTTGATCTTGGTCCGACATGGACTCTACGTCATCTACACACACCGCCGCACCATCAGAAACTAACGCAGCCTTCGGCGGGGACTCAGCGCCAAAGCAATGGACGCTACGACCAGCACTTTGCCAAGCCTGCGCTAGTGCAGCTAACAAATGCGTGCGACCGCTACCGAAGCCACCCCATAAATAAACAAAGTGCTCAGTAGCTGTACCTGACGCTAAAGCCATCAGGGTCGCCATTAATTCAGCGTTATCACCGACCACAAAATTATCCAGTGTCGGTTGCGGCGAATGCGCAAGCTCTAATACCAATTGCTGCATTAAATCACTCTGCCCACTTTAGCAATTGCGCACCACTGTTCACTGCTGCATTAATCACGGTATAAGGTACTCTCTAAGTATTGGTGGCCAATATGCTGACCCCACACCCACAATGCAGCGCTTGCGGGCAAGGCCAACAACACGCCAAAAAATCCAAACACGCTCCCAAACGCCAACAAGGCAAACATCACTGCCACTGGATGCAACCCAATCCGATCACCCACCAACCACGGCACCAATATCGAACCTTCTAACACATTAGCGACAACGAACACGCCCCACACCCAAAATAATTGCGTCCATTCTGGAAACTGTAAAAAACCTGTCAGCGTAGCCAATACCACACCAATAATAACGCCCAAATAAGGCACAAACGTGACCAAACCTGCAATCATGCCTACAGACAGCGCATAGTCTAGACCAGCGAACCATAAACCAACGCTATAGAACATCGCCATCGCCAACATCACTAATAACTGCCCACGCAAAAACTCACCCAATACCATGTCAATTTCGAGACTGATGGTGCGCGCCGCTGCATGCCAGCGCCTAGGGATCAATCGCTCAACACTAGCAACCAAGGTTACCCAGTCACGCAAAAAATAAAACAATAAAACAGGCACCAACACCAGCACGCTAAGCAGCTCAAAGATCGCCAAGCCACCAGTTTTAATACTTGGCAAGACTTTTAACAATACATCGCGAATTTCATCACTGTGAGAGACGGTCCAGTCACGCAACACCACAGTCTCTACATTCCAACCAAAATAATGCTGCAACAAGGGCGATACCACGGTATGCAGCCAAGTCGCTAGCTGTGGCAGCTGACCGGCAATACCTTTGACTTGACGTATCAACAAAGGCAGCACCACCAACAATAGAACAACGAATAAAAACACCAACAAGATCAGCACCAAAGTTGCGGCAAACGCCCGCGGTAAACGATAGCGCGTCATCATGACTACTAATGGATTACAGATGTAAGCCAGAATTGCTGCTAATAAAAAAGGCATCAGAATTGAACTCAGGCCGTATAACACACCGCCAGCCACCAAAACCAGCAATATCCACAGCCCAATCTGTTGCACAGTGCGTTTTGTAGGGTCCATTTAAGATAAAATCCACGTTGTCTGAATTTAGAGAGTGCGTATCTTAGCAGGGCTTTGGGATATACACTCAGCTGCTTACCCACACCTCAATGACCGCATCCTATGCCACCCACCAAAACCAAACCCCATTCGACCACTCGTAAAGCCCTGACCTACCGCGCCGCAGGGGTCAATATTGATGCCGGCGAAGCCTTGGTTGAGCAAATCAAGCCGTTTGCCAAACGCACCATGCGCCCTGGCGTGATGGCTGGAATTGGTGGATTTGGCGCTTTGTTTGCCGTCCCCAAAGGCTATCGCGAACCCATTCTGGTCTCAGGCACTGATGGCGTAGGCACCAAACTCAAGCTAGCCGTAGAGTGGCGACGCCACGATACCATTGGGATCGACTTGGTCGCCATGAGCGTCAATGACATCCTGACCTTAGGTGCTGAGCCCTTATTCTTTCTCGATTACTATGCTTGCGGCAAACTCGATGTAAAGTCGGCCACTGCTGTTGTCAAAGGGATTGCCAGTGGCTGTGAGATGGCAGGTTGCGCACTGATTGGCGGTGAGACCGCTGAGATGCCTGGCATGTATTCCACGGGCGACTACGACTTAGCAGGGTTTGCGGTTGGCGTCGTCGAGAAAAAAAGCATTATTAATGGTCGCAATATTCGCCCCGGCGATATTATCTTAGGCTTGGGCAGTAACGGTGCGCACTCTAATGGCTATTCATTAATTCGTAAAATCATTGCCCAGCCTGGGATCAAACCCAGCATGCGCGTGGGGGGTGCAAAGCTCCAAGATTTAGTGATGGCACCTACCCGCATCTACGTAAAACCGGTTCTCAAACTAATGCGGACTCTACCGGTCAAAGGTCTAGCGCACATTACCGGCGGCGGTCTGCTCGATAATATTCCACGGATCTTGGGTGACAAACTCACCGCTAAAATCAAGAGCAATGCCTGGCCCATGCCTCCATTATTTAGCTTCTTACAAGAGCACGGTAATGTTGCCGATAGCGAAATGCATCGCGTCTTTAATTGCGGTATTGGCATGATTGTTGTGGTTGCTGCCGCCGATGCGGCGCGCGCTCAACGACTACTCGCGCGCGCTGGCGAGTCGGTGTGGCCAATTGGCACTGTGCGGCGCCGACGCGGCACCGAAGCACAAACCCAAGTCTCTGGCTAATTCGTCCCAAACTTCACGTATTAAAGGGTGCCCCCTGAAACGTATCGCAATACTAATATCTGGGCGCGGTAGCAACATGGAAGCCCTGCTCCGCGCCAATCTACCAGCCCAGATTGGATTGGTGATAAGTAACGACCCCGCTGCCAGCGGGTTGGTCACAGCCAAGGCCCAAGGTATCGCAACACTCGCGATCAATCACCGTCAGTTCGAGACTCGCGCCGCTTTTGAGGTGGCGTTAGCACAGGCCCTCGATCAATACCAAGCAGACTACATCGTACTCGCTGGTTTCATGCGCGTGCTAACTGCAGAGTTTGTGAATCGCTACTATGGCAAGCTGATAAACATTCACCCCTCACTACTACCCGCGTTTCCAGGGCTACACACGCATCGCCAAGCCTTGGCAAGCGGAGTCCGCATTCACGGCTGTAGCGTGCACTTTGTCACCCCCCAACTCGATCACGGCCCCATCATTGCACAAGCTGCAGTCGCGGTACACAACAATGACACCGAGGACTCACTGGCTGCACGCGTATTGCAACAAGAGCATCAAATCTATCCGCAAGTATTACGGTGGCTGTGTGCAGATCGAGTCTCGATTAACGCCCAAGGTGGTGTAGATATCGCTAACGCCTCAGCGCCACATGGGGCGCTACAGTCGCCTGCTATAGCACAGATTAACTAACGCAACTTTTATTGTGCCGCACGATGGCGAGCCATCCTCAGCTTATTATGTTTATTTATTTGTTTGTTTGATTTTTATTCTTTGTTCTTTGTTTTAGAGCTTACACCCTATGCCTAATATTTTAAATGCTCTATTCGCCCTGACCTCCATCCACAATACAATGCGCGGACGCTACAAACGTTACTGGGATTACTGGGCAATGTGTATCCTGTTGTTATGCACAGCATCGCCTCAAATCACAGTGGTTCAAGCTGCGCCGATTGCGGTCGAAGCCGAATATCAAGTCAGCATGAATGGCATGACAATTGCCACCTTGCATGAGCACTTTAGTGTGCAGCAAAACAAATATCAAAGTTTTAGCGAATTACGGCCCAGTGGTCTACTCGCCATCGTTAAACCCAATCCAATTCAAGTCACAAGTGTCGGACTCGTTTTGCGTACAGGACTGCAACCAATGCAGTTCGAAGGTGGCATTGGTGAAGCCGAATCGAAACGCGTAAGCGCCCAATTTGATTGGAAAACGCTTACCCTACAGATCACTCACAATGGCCGTAGCGAACAACTCGTATTAAGCGCCGGGCTTCAAGATAGACTCTCTGTGATGTATCAGTTTTTATACCTCAGTCCAGCCCAAGTGGCCAATCTAAGCTTTGAGATGACAAACGGTCGTAATGTAGAGACCTACCACTATCAACTCGGGCCCGACCAAGAGATCGACACCCCCTTGGGCAAGCTACATGTTCTACACTTAGTGCGACAACGCCCCAATAACGAACCCGTAGTAGAAGTGTGGTTAGCCAAAGATCAACAGCTCATGCCTGTTAAAATGCGTATCATCGAGCGCAATGGCAGTCGCTACGAACAACTGATTAGCCGCTTAAAGTTACAGCTCTAAACTAACATGGCTACGCACGCTATGCATATTGCTGGGCGCCGCTTTACTGTTGCACTGTTGCTGTCTATTGCTGTACACGCGCTATTTAGCGCTGCACCCTTGCTACGCTCAGACGCTCGAGATGCCGCATCAGCGATCAGCATTAACCCTCAACTTAATGCACAACTGAACACACAACTTGTACCTTTGAAACCAACGGCGCCAACGCGCACACCTACACTGCAACCTGCTCCGCAAGCTAGCGTTGCGAGCGCCCCAATCGACACCAACAACCCTGCTGCCACCGACAACAAGCCAGCCAACACAACCGCCCAAACAGATACAACAGGAACCCTAAATCCCCCACTGGAGAATAACGCTCAAACCGCTGCCACCGAATCGGTGTCAACCGCAGTAGCAACCGTCTCCACGCCCATTCAAACCTCTCAAACCCCTTCAATCTCACAAACCTCTTCATCCTCTACATCCTCACCATCCACCCCACCCACGACCGAGTTTCAATTCCCTCGCCACATCCGCATTGACTACCGGATGTCTATGGGGGTCCTTACAGTAGGTCACACTGTGCAAACTTGGTCCTCGGATGGTGAGCGCTATCAGGTACAAAGTCGCTCCGAGAGTTCTGGGCTCGTCGAACTCTTTAAGCCGCATCGCTTTAATTACCGTAGCAGCGGGCTGGTGGCAGGTCGTCGCCTCCAGCCCGAATATTTTATTGCTGATGAGCAACGCGGCAGTCGTAATAGTGGCTCACACATTCAATTTAACTGGACTGCCAGCCAGATACACATCTCCCAACCCAACACTAGCCATACCATCAACACGCTACCGCTACCCCCAGACAGTCAAGACTTAATCAGTCTGATCTATCAATTAGCCCTACAACCGCCTACAATCGGGCGCTTACAACAACCCTATACCTTGGGCAGAAAGATTGATGTGGCGCACTTCGATGTGCGTCCGCCCGAAGTGGTCCATACCCCGCTAGGTGCGCTACATGCAATTCCAGTCGTACAATTGCGCACTCCTAACACTGAAAGTATTGCTATTTGGCTAGCGACCGAGTATCACCATCTACCCATACGCATCCATTTTTATAACCGCGAAGGCAATTTGGCTGGCGAACAACTCGTCACCTCATTACAAGTTAGCACACCATGAAACCAACAAAATCCATCAGACCTATTAGATCCGCTAAGCCCCCTGTTCCTGAGTCTGCAGCCCGCCTGCCAACCAGTGCACGCTTAGCAGATACCGCTACCGCATTAGCACGAGTCCTCACCATGACCTACCCCGCTGATGCGGTATTAAATCGCTATTTTCGCGAACGTCATACCCTAGGTCCACTCGATCGCGCTTTTGTCGCAGAAGCGGTGTTTGGCGTATTACGCCGCAAACTCTTACTCGATTACATCGCCCCCGATGCCAGCCCTCGACAATTAATTTTGCTGTGGCTAACGCGCATCGCCGGGTTTAGCAGTAAAGACATTGCAACCGTATGCTCTAAAGATGAAGCTGAGTGGCTGACCACCACCAAGTCAAAATCCACCGATGCCTTGCCCTTATCAGTCGAAGCTGATCTGCCGGAATGGATTGTCGAGCGCTTACTCCCACTACACGACGCTGAGTTTATACGCGCGCTCGGACGTTCACTGCAAGAGGCCGCCCCGCTTGATCTACGCGTCAACACTATTCGCACCACGCGCGCAATCGCCTTAGCTGAACTTAATGCTCATGGGATTGAAGCATGGCCCATGCCCTATTCCCCAGTCGGCATTCGCGTCAAAGGTAAGCCATCCATTAATCGCCTAGCGCTATTTACGACGGGCGCGCTTGAAGTGCAAGACGAAGGCAGTCAGCTATTGGGCTACTTAGTTGCGCCAAGGCGCACTGATTTGGTGGTTGATTTCTGTGCCGGCGCCGGTGGCAAAACCTTAATGCTTGGTGCGTTAATGCACTCACAGGGTCGGATCTACGCCTTTGATGTATCGCGTAAACGTCTCGATCATCTCAAGCCCCGCCTCAAACGCTCAGGACTATCAAATTTACACCCGCTAGTCATTGCCCATGAAAACGACACGAAGGTAAAACGCTTAGCCGGCAAAATCGATCGCGTCTTAGTCGATGCACCGTGCAGCGGCTTGGGCACCTTGCGTCGCAATCCAGACCTGAAGTTTCGCCAATCACCGGAGGGCGTTGCTGAGTTGGTGGCCAAACAAACCGCAATCATTAATGCAGCAGCTCGCTTGGTAAAACCAGGCGGCCGCTTAGTCTATGCAACTTGTAGTTTATTGACCGAAGAAAATCATGCGATTATCGATGCATTTCTCGCAGCACACCCTGAATTCACAGCACTTGATTGTGAAGACTTATTGCAACGTCAAGACATCACTATTGCGTGTGGCCCGAGATTGCAACTGTGGACACAAACCCACCACACCGATGGCTTTTTTGCAGCAGCGATGCAACGCGCCGCGTCATAATCACGCCATGCATGCTAAGATTTACAACGCCTAGAGACGCCACCCAAAATCAACGCCAGCCGATCAGTTTAGGCGTTCTCTATACACACTGATTTTCTTTGCGAATCGGTAACGACAATATGGTTGAATTATCTGAATTACAGGGTCTGATCTCAAAATTATGGCAGCAGTTACATAGCGTGCAAGCGCTTTGGCAACTGGCCACTCTTGGACTATGTCTAGGTCTGGGTGCGTTGCTTGCCCATTACTTTGCTCCGCGCACCGCACCAACTACCCAAACGCTTAGTCGCGCCGGCTTGCAGCGCCTGCTGTTTCCCCTGTCTTCATTACTGTTAGTATTAATAGCCAAAGGGGTATTACTACATTGGTATAAACAAGCTCCAATTCTTAACCTCGCTAGTGCACTACTCATTGCCTTAGCTTTGATCCGTAGCGCCGCATTCATTATGCGTCACACCTTCGCGTCGGGGCCTTGGTTACTGGCCTCTGAGCGCTGGTTAAGTTGGGCAGCATGGCTAGGCGTGATTATCTACACCAGTGGTTTGTGGCCGGTATTACGCGAAGCACTGCAAGATATTGGTTTTAGCATTGGCAAGTATCAAATCTCTTTGCTGCTACTGTTGCAAGGTGGATTAGCAGTAACTGCCGCAATGCTAATTGCACTATGGCTGGGACGGGTAGCTGAAGCACGCATTATGAATGCGCTCAGCCTGCAAATTAATTTGCGGGTCATGTTCACCAAGCTCATTCAATTCATACTGATTGTCTCAGCACTATTACTTACCCTGCCAGTTCTGGGTATTGATCTGACTGTGTTGTCAGTGTTCGGCGGCATGCTCGGTGTCGGCCTGGGTTTTGGCTTACAAAAAATTGCGGCCAATTATGTGAGCAGCTTTATTATTTTGATTGATCGTGCGGTCAGCATTGGTGACTTAGTCACCATTGGTAGCCATACCGGCACACTCACGAAAATGACTGCTCGCTATGTGGTGGTGCGCCACAATTCCGGTCTGGAGGCGATCATTCCCAACGAAACAATTATTACCTCAACGGTGTTTAATCATACCTATAGCGACCGCCGTGTACACATTGCGATGCCAGTCCAAATTGCTTATAACGCCGACCTCGAGCTCGCTAAGACGATTATGTTAACTGCAGCGCATCATCAACATCGCGCCTTGCGTGAACCAGAAGCCCGAGTCTTTGTATTAGCATTTGCTGATCATGGGCTTAGCCTTGAATTGAGTTTCTGGGTGGAGGATAGCGATCATGTATATACCGCTTTGCGCTCTGCCATTTACACCGAAATTTGGCATGAGTTTCGCAATCAAGGTATCGAAATTCCCTACCCGCAGCGTGATATACGCCTAATTAGGGCAGAAAAAAACTCCGCCCGATCAAAATAAATCCTTTAATTTCAGTAGGTTACTGCAGTTTCACAAGCGCCGCCACTTGCCCACTATCCCCTGCGATTGAACTTCGGTACACTCTAGGGGACTAAAGTTGTGCAATCATCTGCGCAACTACAACAATAGGAAGATGCAATGCTCAACGGATTTCTGAATTTATCGTGGTGGGGTGATGTAGTCTACGCCCTGATTGTGACGCATATTACAATCGCTTCAGTCACGATATATCTTCATCGCCACTCGGCACATCGTGCTCTCGAGTTACACCCAATACCTGCTCACTTTTTCCGCTTCTGGCTGTGGCTCACCACCGGGATGCTCACCAAACACTGGACAGCAATCCACCGTAAGCATCACGCCAAATGCGAAACTGCTGAAGATCCACATAGCCCACAATTTTACGGTATTCGCACCGTTTTACTGCGCGGCGCAGAGCTCTATCGGAATGAAGGCCGCAACAAAGAAACCTTAGAGCGTTACGGCCACGGCACACCCGATGATTGGCTAGAGCGCAATATCTATAACCATGACCGAATCGGCATCTATACCATGCTGACAATTAATCTATTGTTGTGTGGCCCGATTGGCCTGACCATTTGGGCTGTACAAATGCTATGGATTCCGCTACTGGCCGCTGGTGTTATTAATGGCATTGGTCACTACTGGGGCTATCGCAACTTCCAGCCAGAGGACGCTAGCACCAATATCATGCCTTGGGGTCTATTGATCGGGGGCGAGGAGTTGCACAACAATCATCATGCTTATCCAACTTCAGCAAAGCTCTCCAATAGCTGGTATGAATTTGACATCGGCTGGCTCTATATTCGTATCCTTGAGACCTTTGGGCTGGCGCGAGTGAAAAAAGTAGCGCCAAAGTTACGCCTTAATCCTAGCAAAACCACTTGCGACCTCGAAACCTTACAAGCGATTGCTACGCACCGCTATGAAGTCATTGCCAAATATTCAAGCACGCTACGAGATACCTGTGTGGCTGAGTTACAAGCCCTTAAAGGCGAGGCTGCAGGCATTGATACCGCTATGATCAAGCGTTGGTTACGGATTGAAAAAGCAGCATTGCCTGAGGCCGAACAAGCCAAACGCGAGCTCATGCTCAGCAGTAGCAATTCCCTAAAGACTATCTATCAAATGCGCGAAGAACTCGCTCAGCTCTGGCAACGCTCTAATGCCTCGACAGATCAATTAGTGAAGCAGCTCGAGAACTGGTGCCATCGTGCCGAGAGCAGTGGCATTGTAGCGCTAGAACGCTTTTCTAAGCGTCTACGCTGTTATGCATAGCGCAGCTTAAAAGCTGCCAATAAAAAAGTCCGCTTTAGCGGACTTTTTTATTAAACTCATTTATTGCTACGGTCTTTGATCCTGCAATATTGATCCTCAGATCAAAGGCATCGAAACAATGACATCGGGACTATGTTAATTGAAACTTATTTGATCTTCGCTTCTTTGTAAGCAACATGCTTACGAGCAATCGGATCAAACTTCTTGATTTCCATCTTTTCAGTCATGGTTCGCTTATTTTTAGTCGTTGTATAAAAGTGACCAGTGCCAGCAGTTGATTCGAGTTTGATTTTTTCACGCATGATGGCAACCCCAGTTAAATATTCATGCCCTGCTCGCGCAGGTCAGCTAAAACGACATCGATCCCTTTACGGTCGATAGTGCGCAATCCTGCTTGCGATACGCGCAAGCTCACCCAACGCGTTTCGCTCTCAACCCAAAACCGGCGCTTATGCAGGTTAGGTAGAAAACGACGCTTGGTCTTGTTATTCGCATGGGAAACATTGTTCCCAACCATTGGCTTCTTACCGGTGACGTCACAGACGCGTGGCATAGCAGTACTCCGCAAATTCTGAAAAGGGCGAATCATACACTGGATTGACCGGCCAACTCAACCTTTATTGAATATTATGCTAAAAAGAATACATGCCACCAATCACCGCACAAAAAAACAAAATCTATTTAAATCAAGATGTTACATTAACCCTCTGGCCACAAACGACAAAGCAGTATCACCAGCAATCACAAAATGATCCAGCACACGCACATCGACCAAAGCCAAAGCTTGTTGAAGTGAATTAGTCAGCCCCATATCTGCCCGGCTAGGTTCAGCCACACCAGAGGGGTGATTGTGCGCCAAAATTACGGCGGCGGCATTAAAGTGCAGCGCTCTTTTGACCACTTCGCGCGGATAGACGCTGGCTTGAGTCAAAGTACCCCGAAACATCTCCTCAGAGGAAATCACCCGATGCTGAGCGTCCAAAAAAACCACCCTAAAAACTTCATGCGGCAAGCCGTGCATCGTTAGACGCAAATAATCCTCCACCACCTGCGGCGCATTCAATGCCGTACCCGTTTGCAATTGCTCCTGTAGAGTGCGCCTCGAGATCTCAAGGGCCGCTTGCAGTTGCGCAAACTTAGCCTGACCCAGTCCCGGCTCTGCGCAAAACACTTCAACAGAGGCACTGGTCAGCGCCAATAACGAACCAAACCGGGCGAGTTGGAGGCGAGCGAGGTCGACAGCACTTTTACCCTTAATCCCTGTACGCAAAAAAATCGCCAATAATTCAGCGTCTGAGAGACTATGCGCACCCTTAGCCAAAAGTTTTTCGCGTGGTCGCTCAGCCGCCGGCCAATCTGTAATTGCCATTCCACATCCTCCCATTGCAGCCGAGTAAGCTATTTCGTTTATAAGCTGATCTAAAACGCCGCAACATGCGGGGCGGTTTACCCAATACTAAAATTACAGTTAAACTCTGGTTGCCTGAGGAATTACCTTTATTTAAGTTTCGTTCTGCCGCCCCATTGCTATAGACTAACTGCTAGTAAACACTGACTTCAGACTATCCCGTAACTTGCCCCCGCTCGCTCAGCGCGACGCACTTTGCTAAACTGCCCTTATGACCAATTCACACCCTCAGCCGAAGCGCCCGCAGATCCTGTTAGGACTAACTGGTGGCATCGCCGCTTACAAAGCCGCTGAATTAGTGCGCCGCCTTGCTGACCTTGGCATTGACTGCCAAGTCGTAATGACTACTGCGGCTTGCGAATTTATTACACCAGCCACACTCCAAGCCTTGTCTGGACAGCCTGTCTATACCGATTTGTGGGATCCCCGAATTAATAATGGTATGGCACATATTGATCTAACCCGTGATAAACAAGCTATCGTTATCGCACCTGCAACCGCAAACTTTATTGCCAAAACCGTGCACGGCTTAGCTGATGATCTACTCTCAACCTTGTGTTTGGCGCGTGAGTGCCCGCTACTAATCGCCCCGGCCATGAATCGCCAAATGTGGGAGCATCCGGCAACACAACGCAATATCACGCAACTAGAAGCCGACGGCATTACGGTGTTAGGCCCTGCAAGTGGCGACCAAGCATGCGGCGAGGTCGGGATGGGACGCATGTTAGAGGCTGCTGAGTTAGCCGAAGCGATCAACGCCTATCTCGCCCCCAAAACTTTAGCTGGTGTGTCTTTACTCATGACTGCTGGCCCAACCTTCGAACCCATAGACGCAGTACGCGGCATCACCAACCGCAGCTCGGGCAAAATGGGTTACGCCCTTGCCCGAGCGGCCATTGCTGCTGGTGCTCGAGTAACCCTAATTAGCGGCCCGGTTAGTCTGATGGCACCGGTTGGCGCACGTGTAATTGCCATTGAAACCGCCGACCAAATGTTTGCTGCGGTTCAACAGGAAGTAGCAGGCGCTGACATCTTTATTAGTGTGGCCGCGGTTGCTGATTATCGGGTGAGCGAACCCCAAGCCCACAAAATCAAAAAAACCGATACGGATACGCTAAGCCTATCGCTAGTGCCCAACGTTGATATTTTAAAATGGGTTGC
>Ga0214919_10003847_pt1 | contig 22346 bp, 36 predicted proteins | sample LL1503_MetaG_FD_177994 | JGI IMG/M metagenome (GOLD analysis project Ga0214919, IMG submission 177994) | Freshwater microbial communities from Lake Lanier, Atlanta, Georgia, United States - LL-1503 | ecosystem: Environmental > Aquatic > Freshwater > Lake | place: USA: Georgia | collected... | reverse complement strand
GCGGCGGCTCAGGCGGCATGGGATGCCAACTATGCTGCTATCCAGGCTAAAAATGCGGCAGATTATCTAGCTGTTTATGGTAAAACGCTTGATGGATCAGCACCTGTGGTAACAGCCCCAACAGTAATTGCTCCGGTAGTAACTACACCAACAGTGATAACTACCCCAACCGAACCAGTCGCTACTTCTCCAACTATTGATATATCAACGTTTGCCACGGCAGAATATACCGCAGACGGAATCAGTGCTGGCAAATACAATGATGACTATCTACGTGTAATCAATGCTAGCTCAGCGTGGAGCAGAGGATACACAGGCGCAGGGTCTAAGATTTTGATCATCGACAGCGGTATCAATGCCAATCACAATGAGTTTTTAAATAGTATCACTGATACTAAAGACTTCGTTAGATCAGCGGTTGGAATCACTGATAAAGTTGGTCACGGTACTAGCATGGCCAGTATTGCGGCAGCTAATTGGGATGGCGTTGGCGTAGCAGGTGTGGCTCCAGATGCCATGTTAGCCATTGCTAAGGTAACTGATAATACATCTTATGGGTTCAGTCAAGCTCGTCAAGCTATTACTTGGGGTACTACTATCGGTGCCGATGTAGCTAACATCAGTGCTAATACTGTATATGACTCTACTTCTAGGAAAACGTTCTACCAATTAGCAGATGGATCGTGGGCCAATAGCAGTGCTACATATAAGACTAATTATTACACTGGAAGTCGCGCAACTGGATTTTACTTAAATGAAGATCCGAAAGCCTGGGCATCAGCGTTAGGCACAAGTGAAATGGTTATCGTTAACTCAGCAGGCAATAGTGGATTGAGATATCCGGAAAATCCTGCGCCAATGGCCTATGCTACTCGTCTAGATGGAACATTATACTTAAATGGACAGATGTTAATCGTTGGAGCATATGATATCAACACTAATAGCATTGCTAGTTATAGTAATCAAGCTGGACATTTATGTCAGGGATTTAATATTGTTGCTGGTACTTGTAAAGACACCTATCGCATGAGTGACTTTTATATCCTAGCACCAGGTAATGCATTCTCTGCTAGCAAAACTGGCACAGATGTATATAATATTTCAACAGGTACCAGTGAAGCGGCAGCTGTGGTTTCGGGTGCTGTAGCGATCATCCATCAACAATGGCCATTGATGACTGGTAGTAATATTGTTAAATTATTAACTGCAACCGCTAATAAAGATCTAGTCAACTATGACCCAAATGTCATGGGTGCTGGTCTATTAGATTTAGAAAAAGCGACTCGACCATACGGTGTAGTAGGCATTCCTACTGATGGTCGCTATGGTGTTAAAACAGCACTCAGTGGCGGGTTCTCGACTAGTACATCAGGTGGGCTAGCCACACTCAGTTCATTGAGTAACGTTATGGTAACAGATGACTTTGGTCGTGATTATTATGTTAACATGAAATCGTCAGCTAATGCTAAAAGAGCCGCAGGTAATTTTAACCCTATTAGCAAGGCTAACTTCTATGAAGACTACAATCCTTATAACAAGTTAAACTACTTTACTGCTGGTGGTAAAGTCACAGCAGGAAATTATGATGTTAAAATGTCAATGAATGACTACACTCAAACAGGTCTGGTAGAGATGGGTTATACTACTAAACTAAACGATAAAACAAACTATCGTCTAGGCGTTGGCATGTTAAACGAACGTAAGGCTTGGATGGGAAATCAGATCTCAGGTATGATGGGCGAAGTTAGTGGTAGTTATACGCAGTTTATGAACTTCACTGGTGCATATAACTTAAATAAAAACTTGAGCTTATTTGGTAGTGCATGGTTAGGTTATACTCAGGCTAATCTACAGAACACAGGGTTAATTACTAATGTAGGTGCTACACAATCATACAGCTGGAACATGGGCGTGGACTATACCAAAGAGAAACATAGCGTTGGGGCTACAGTAAGTCAACCAGTGACTGTAAGCAAAGGTACTGTTGATGTTAGCGTACCAATTGGTTACTATGCGAATGGCACTATTGCCTATGATCGTTCAACTGTAAGCATTACTCCAACTGTAAATCAGTATGACATGGGAGTGTACTACAAGTACAAAACTAATACATTGAACTTGATTACCTATGGTGAGCATCAGATGAACTATCTTAATCAAGCAGGCGTAACTAATCAACAGATTGGCTTTGCACTTAACAAGGAGTTTTAATATGACATTAAAAGAAATTGCAACACAATACTTTGAAACATTCTCACGCAAGGACTTAAATGGGCTTGCGTCAATGTTTACTGACACTGTTACATTACGTGATTGGGAAAGATCAGCATCAGGTAAAGTTGATATGTTAGCTGCTAATAAATCTATATTTGATGCAGTCGATACTATCACTGTTACACCAATGGCATTATACGAAGACAGTAACACGGTAACTGCCGAAATTGAAGTTTTAGTTAATGATGATACAAGATTACTAGTAGTTGACGTAATTACATTCGAGGGTGATAAGATTTCTAGCTTACGTGCTTATAAAGGATAATTGTGAAAAAATTATATGTAGATGATCAACAGATCTGTGAATACGTTAATAAAATCTCATACCAGATGTATAAGGACAATTGGCGTCCGGACTACATCGTTGGACTTACCCGCGGAGGACTTGTTCCTGCGGTATATATGAGTCATATGTTGGATATTCCAATGGAAACACTAAAGGTAGCTCTACGTGACGGTGAAGGCGGCGAAAGCAACTGCTGGATGGCAGAAGATGCATTTGGATATTTAAGTGCTAGTAGCGTGCCTAGGCCAGCAGGCGAACCAACCAGTGATCCTGAGCTACGTAAAAACATCTTGATCTTAGATGACATCAATGATACAGGTGCTACACTAGATTGGATCGTTGAAGATTGGCAAGGTATTAATTTACCCAACGATCCGGCCTGGGCAGACATCTGGGGTAATAATGTACGCTTTGCTGTGCTATTCGATAACCTAAGCAGCAAGTTTAGTCGCAAGGTCGACTACAGTGCTGTAGAAATAAACAAAGCCGAAGAAGATGTTTGGATTGTTTATCCATGGGAGAGATAGGTTGCATTTTTTTATAAAACATAGTAAACTAATAGGATGGTTAGCTAATATCATTACCGTTGTTGGTGTTGTATTCACCAGTCTTGATGTGTATCCGCTCAACATTGCTATATTATCATTAGCCTGTGTATTTTGGGTCATAACTGGCATACTATGGAAGAAACCAGAGTTGTGGACATTGAACGCACTAATATGTGTAATTTATCTTTATGGATTGGTTAGATGAGTAAACTTAAAGTCAGTGAAATATTCTATTCAGCACAAGGCGAAGGACGCTTTATTGGTGTACCTAGTGTTTTCTTAAGAACGTTTGGTTGTAACTTTACCTGCGGTGGGTTTGGTATGAAGGATCGTACTCAGATGAGTACAGAACGTGAGTTTATTGATCCTACAAAATATCGTATATATGAAGACTTACCGTTAGTAAACACAGGATGTGATAGTTATGCGAGCTGGGATCCTCGTTTTAAGAACTTCAGTCCATTATTAGAAATTGATGCTGTGGTTAAGCGTATGCTAGATCTAGTGCCTAGCAACAGTTGGATCATGCCCAATGGTAATGATACCCATTTGGTTATCACAGGTGGAGAGCCATTGTTGGGTTGGCAACGTGCTTATCCAGATTTATTATCACATAAGGATATGTATAACTTAAAGAACTTAACGTTTGAAACGAATGGTACTCAAGAACTACATGAAGATTTTGCCAAGTATTTGAAACTATGGAATCGTGGTAGCCGTGAGATTACATTCTCAGTCAGTGCTAAACTAAGTGCAAGTGGTGAGAAGTGGGCGGACGCAATTAAACCTGAAATTGTTAAAAGCTATGAGCGTGTTGGTACAACATATCTCAAGTTTGTAGTTGAGAACCCCAGTGACTTTGATGAAGTAGATAGTGCAGTATCAGAATACAGGCGGGCTAAATTCAAAGGTGTTATATACATTATGCCAGTAGGCGGGGTGGTTAAAGTCTACGATGGTAACAAGTTTAATGTAGCTGATGAAGCTATGCGTCGTGGATATTATTATAGTCCGAGATTACATGTGGACTTATGGGGAAATTCATGGGGCAAGTAAAAGAAACACAAAAACGAACCATAGTTCGTATGATAACATATAGATTAACCGCTTGGTTATTTACTATATTTTGGACTTGGTTGATACTAGGGGACATCGCAAAATCGACAGGATTTGCTACGACCTTACATCTATTATTGAGTATTGATTACTATATACACGAACGTATATGGTTAAAAATTAAATGGGGAACTGAATGAGTTATTTGTTTACAAGTGAAAGTGTCAGTGAGGGACATCCAGATAAGGTAGCAGATGCTATCAGTGATGCTGTTTTAGATTTGATGATGCGTGAGGGAAATACTGCCTATCGTTGCGCATGTGAAACATTGGTAACAACTAATCAAGTTATCCTAGCAGGTGAATACAAAGGTATCTACAATCATCAGGAAGTTGAGAATGCTGTGCGTCGTGTCATACGTGATATCGGCTATGAGCAAGATGGATTCCATTGGGAAACTGTGGACATTAAAAATCTCATGCATGGACAAAGTGCAGACATCGCCCTAGGTACAGACACGTTTGGTGCTGGTGACCAAGGACTTATGTTTGGGTATGCTACTAATAAAACACCCAACTATATGCCACCAACTATCTACTACAGTCATAAGATTGTTCAAGCATTAACAAAATTACGCAAAGATGGTGCTACCTGGTTAGGTCCTGATGCTAAATCACAAGTGACATTAAAGTTTAACGATGATCATTCACTTAGTCACGCTACTAAGATTGTATGTTCAACTCAACATACAGAAGACACACATATTGAGACTGTACGTGCTAACGTAGAAAACATTATTAGAACTATCTTACCTGTAGAACTTATTAAAACTGACACTGAGTTTTTAATCAATCCAACTGGACGTTTTGTCATTGGTGGACCAGATGGTGACACTGGCCTAACAGGACGTAAGATTATTGTTGATACCTACGGTGGTAGTTGCCCACACGGTGGCGGTGCATTCTCAGGCAAGGATCCTACTAAGGTAGATCGTTCAGCGGCGTATATGGCCCGTTATCTTGCTAAGAACATTGTAGCCAATGGCAAGGCATCATATGCTACTGTTCAACTTGCTTATGCTATTGGTGTAGAACAACCAATGAGTGTTTACGTTGACAGTGACGGAAATAATAGTGAGCTTACTAAATGGATAATTACTAATGTAGATCTAACTCCTAGAGGTATTATTAATAGATTTGATCTGTTCCGCCCAATCTACAGTCGTACAACTAACTACGGACATTTTGGTAAAGATAATTTACCGTGGGAAGAATTAGATTTATTCAAGGAATAATATGATAAAGAAATTAATCAATAATTTATTTGGTACTAAGCCAGAACCCGCAGTTATCAAAGAACAAAAATCTAAAAAGACTCCCAAGGAGTTGGCTACAGAACGTGATGAGCCGTGGGTAGAAGTATTAAGCATGGATATCGACAAAGATAATCCAGGTAATGGTGCGTTTGAATTGGATTGGAATGACAAATTTTTATCCAATTTAATCCGTGCTGGATACCAAGGTAAAACAGATCAAGATATAGTAGACAATTGGTTCAAAGCTGTATGTCGCAATGTCATACAGGAAAATTTTGAGCAAGAACAAGCTGATCCAGAAATACGTGCTAGTAATCGCCGCGATTTAGGCGATGGAAGAACAGAAGTTAGTTGACAAAAATCAAAATAGAAAGTATAATGTTTACATGAGATACTTACTTGTAGACACTGCAAACACCTTCTTTAGAGCAAGACATTCAGCACATCGCCAAAGTGATACTTGGGACAAGCTGGGTTTTGCTATCCACGTAACCCTAGCATCAATCAATAAATCATGGCGTGATCAAAAGGCTGATCATGTTATATTCTGTTTAGAAGGACGCAGTTGGCGTAAAGACTTCTATGAACCCTATAAGAAAAACCGTAGCGTAGCACGTGCGGCATTGACTGAAAGCGAAGCAGAAGAAGATAAGTTATTTTGGGAAACCTTTGATAACTTAAAAACATTTGTCGCAGAAAAGACTAACTGTAGTGTTCTACAACACGGTGAACTAGAAGCAGATGATTTGATAGCTGGGTGGATACAAAGCCATCCAGATGATCATCACACTATCATATCCAGTGACACGGACTTCTATCAACTACTAGCAGACAACGTTAATCAATACAATGGTATCAGCGACGAGCTCCATACACTAAAAGGTATCTTTGACAAGAAAGGTAAACCAGTCATTGACAAGAAAACTAAAGAACCTAAAAAGATCCCTAACCCGCAGTTTATACTTTTTGAAAAGTGTATGCGTGGCGATCCCACAGACAATGTATTTTCAGCATTTCCAGGCGTGCGCACTAAAGGTAGTAAAAACAAAGTAGGTCTTGAAGAAGCCTACGGTGACAAAGATAAGAAAGGTTATAATTGGAATAACATGATGCTACAGCGTTGGGTTGATCACAATGGCATCGAGCATCGTGTATTAGATGACTATGAACGTAATCGTATCCTAGTTGATCTAACGGCACAACCAGATGCGATAAAGATCAAGATGGCAGAAACCATAGCGGCCGCACAAGTGCCCAAGAACATGCCCATGGTTGGTGCACAGTTTCTTAAGTTCTGTGGCAAGTATGACTTGATTAAACTCAGTGATAATGCCAGCGCGATCAGTGAATGGTTAATGGCTAGCTATCCGCAGAAAGATTTGGCATGATACATACCCCAGTTTTAGCTTTTCATATCACTAATCAATGTAATTTAAATTGTACTCATTGTCAGACCATGAGTAATTATAATTTCTCAGGGCATAGTTTATGGGAAGATCATCGTGATTATTATATAGAATGGTCAAAAAAAATTAGTTTAGATTATTTTGATATACTTGGTGGTGAACCTTTACTTAATCCCACTGTACTAGATTGGTTTACTGGAATCGCAGATCTTTGGCCAAACGCTAAAGGGAAGATAACATCTAATGGATATGCATTAAGTAAGAAAAATAAGAAATTCTACGATATCTTAAAGAATTCAAACGGAAAACATTGGTTAGAAATAAGCCATCATAATCCTGATACCATTGACTTTTTATTTAAAAAAATAAATGATTGGATTGAAGGTCCAACTACAATTAAGTATATAAACCATAGGACATGGCCGCATGCCGAAGACTATCTGACAGAAGATGAATCAGAAAAAGTCGAAATAGAACTTAAAAATAGTTATCAGAGAATACGAGGTGATGATTGGCCTGATTTAAATTCGATCAATGATTGGGACTCTTTACCAGACTGGATTAAAGAAGAATGTATACACCGCCACCATGTATCACCAACTATAATAACAAATAGCAACAGGGGATGGAAGATCGTCGATTCAAACGGGGTAATAGTTATAGTAAGATTAGCTCATGAGTTCGCGCCGGGTCCATTGATACCTAAAGAAGATCAATCAGGATTTAACTGGCATCAGAGCGATCCTAGTCTGGCACATGATGTGTGTCTTCAACGCTTCTGCCATGAATTTTATAATGGAAAAATACATAAATGTGCTACTGCGGGGCATTTTGAGGAATTCCAAAAGCAATTTAATGTTGATCTGAATGAGGTTGATTTAGCAATATTGAAAAATTATCAACCGGCAACGCTTGATATGTCAGAAGAAGAATTAACAGCTTGGTTCGGTATTATTACTGATCCAATTGCACAGTGCAGATTCTGTTCTGAAGGCGGTCAATGCACCTCAATAAAAGCCACAACAAAAAAAATATTTTTTCCAAAGAAAATAAATTAGCATGGTAGTAGATGCAAAGTTCCTAGCATTAGATTTAGAACTTAATCAACCTAGTGGTAAGATCATACAGGTTGGTGTAGCCATAGGCGATAAGAACACACGCTTTGAAGACTATGTCGTCCGTAAATGGTACATAGATCCACAAGAACCTATCAGTGAGTTTATCAATGATCTTACAGGTATAACTGATAGTGATATCCGTGCCAATGCGTATAGTCATGAGCATGTTGCCCGTGAACTAGGTGAGCTGATTAAAGAACATAAGGTATTTGTCAACCCAGTGACCTGGGGCGGTGGTGATAGTGTGGAATTATTGGCAGAATTCTGCAAAAACCATGCTGATTTCCCGCATTTTGGCCGTCGTTGGATCGATGTTAAGACCTGGTACACATACTTGATGCTGACCCGAGGTAAACAGCCTAGTGGTGGACTAAGCTCAGCAATGGGCTATTTCAAAATGCATTTCAAAGGTAAAGCGCATAGGGCAGATGTAGATGCGGCTAATACACTAGCATTATTTTTTAACCTGCTAGAACGTCAGGCCAAATTAGAAAGCATATTGGATAGTGCAAAAAATGTTTGACTTCTATCAAAAATCTAAATATAATATAGTATGACTAAAGAATTAGAAAAATTAGCAGAACAAGCAGGATTATCCGTAACAGATAATCTTGAACATTTCTATCGGCTAGTTGGGGAACGTTGTGCTGACATGTGTGGTAGCCAAGGTGATCAGAAGAACATACGTCGCCATTTTGGATTAGACTACTATGATGGTCCTAGTCATTATCAAGGTGAAAGACATCAGGAAACACAGTATAACTGGAGTAAGCATTACGTTGAGGAAAAGGAAAAGAAATAAATGGAAAAGAAACTTTGGGACAGTATAGACAGTAGCATATTAAAAAGTCTACCTAATGCCGCACGTGGATATGAACAACGTATTAATATCCCAGAATTTACATTCTTGGGCGGTGCTAATCAGCCAGACTTTGGTGATGTTACTATTTGGTTTTATGGCAAGGACAAGACTATTGAACTTAAAAGTCTTAAGCAATACATATTCCAATATCGAGATACACGTCTGAGTTATGAACGTGCTTTAGATGTAATGTATAAAGATCTTAAAGCAGTTTACGAACCAGATCGTATCCGTATAGAAATTGAATATCGTCCTAGAGGCGGAATCAGCAGTAGAATGATAGTAGACAGTGATTGGGGTCATCTAGGTGGCAGTGATCAACTTTGGCAACATCACAAGGATTAATATGGCACATATAATTGATAAAACATTTGAATTCTGTTATGGACACAGAGTTTGGACACAGAAACTAAATGGTGAATACGCGGCAGACTTGAAGTGTGCTTGTCGTCACCTACATGGACATGAAGGTAAGATGCAGGTATATCTTAAGAGCCCAACAGGTGATTTAGATCCCACTGGTATGGTAACAGACTTCCGTCACTTGGAATGGTTGAAGAAGTGGATCAACACGTATATTGATCATCAGTTTGTTATTGACAAGAATGATCCGTTATACAGTCAGTTGATTGGCGATAAAGTATTATTACCAGTGTATGTTCCAGAAACAACTCACATAGCAGGGTGGAATGTTCGTTTAGATGGTATCAAACAAGATACACCAGAGTATGAATACTTTGAAGGATTTCTAATTGTAGACTTTGTACCAACAAGTGAAAACCTATCTAGCTGGATGGCAGATCTGGTAGAAGTAAAAATGAGTAAGTTAAACGTAACCGTTGACCGCATTGATTGGTGGGAAACTCCTAAGAGCCGCAGTGTATTTTATAGATAGGAACTGATATGTCAGGGTATACTCCAGAACGTTGGGTAGTATTAGAATTTGTAGCACCAGATGAAACGATCCAAAAAGTATTCGCAGGTTGGTATGGTGGGTATTTAGATGGTGATAGTTGGAAGCTCAACAGTGGTAACAAGGCAGAACGAGAACTAGATGACCATTGGGAGTTTGATGGCTATAGTGGTAGCACTTATGTTTGCCACAAAGGTGCATACGGACTGAGTGGATATATGAGTAGTCTACTATCTGGTTGGTTAGAACAGGCTAAAAAAGAAAATATTGCAATTAACGTTTTAGATCGATACAAGAGTAAATAATGAACACCACAGTTTTTATCTTACTAGCATTATTTGGCATCAAGCATTTCATCGCCGACTTCTTGATGCAGTTTGACTATATGCTCCGTGAAAAAGGCATCTATGGTGCTACTGGTGGTGTCCATCACGCCTTGGTACATGCTAGTTGGACATTCTTAATTCTAGTGTTCTTTTGCTCTGATGCAACTATAATTATCGCACTTTCGTTTGCAGACTTTGTCTTACATTATCATATAGACTATTTTAAACAGAAATTGAATAAGGGACTTACGCCAGCAGATCGTCAGTTCTGGATTTGGCTTGGTGCAGATCAAGCACTGCATTATTTAACTTATATAGGAATTATTACCTATGCCACAACACTATGATAAAAAAGAATGTAAATTACACACAACCTGTCAGGATGCTGATTCCTGCGGAGGTACAATGATAATGTTATTAGCTAAAGCCATCGTTAAGAATAAATGTTGGATCGTCGAAGATGACAGTCATAATAAAGTTGGTACTATTATGACAAACCCACAAGGTGTAGTTTATCAACACAATCAAACTCGTGAACAATTTCCTAGTTTGAAAATGCTTAGTGACAAGTACAATATCGTTGTAGACAAGGCACCACCACGTAAAATCATCACAGAAAGCAACGATGTCTATGGGTATCCATGCGAACATAAAGCTAATAATATTCTATGGGACGTTAAGCACAAATTGCCTATCTTTACTAAAGGTACTAAAAGTAAAAGTTTCTTCTGTGCTGGGTATTATATCGTCAAGTTTAACAACGGCTGGGTTAAATCATATTGTCCCAAACTAATCACACTAAATCGCTATGCTTATGCTGGACCATATGAGTCAGCTGAAGAAATGCAAGAACATTTACGTATCGCCAATGGAGCTCTACATGGAACAACAGTTAAGCCTGCATCTGAAGAAATTTAACGATCGTGTTAAGGTTATGAATCAAACCAATGCTAAAGAACTTAATCTCTCAGCATTAGAAGCACGTAATATACACGGCGAGATTTTTGAATTACTAACAAAGATCAATGACCTTACAGAAATTAAACAAACCGCAGAAACAGAAGCAGTGGTATCAGTTGAATTTGATGGTGGCAATTTCTAATTATATATGTAGTTTATGGCATAAATAATACTAAGGAGGATCGTCTAGTGAGTCGACCAAAACCCAACGTATTATTAGAACATGTAAATAAGACAACATATAAGAGTGATCAGATCCTGAGTAGTGAAGGTATCTGGGCTGTGTTCTATGATAATCAACCTATTAATTTAAAAACACAGAATATCCTAGTAGCCTATCCTGGTCCTAAGTATAAAAAAGTATCATTTAGTAATCCAGGTCATGCACATAATCTGGCTAAAAAATTGAACGCCTTGTTTAAATCTGATAAATTCACAGTGGTATTACTAAGTGCTGGAACTCCAGTACTGGCTTAATATATGGCACGCACTGCTGACTCATTGCAAAATGTATGGCAGGCCCGTTTCCAAGAACATACCCTAAATCCATTCACTTCAGACCCCAAACTTGGTATCCGTTACCAACGCTACGATAATCCAGCGTCATGGTGGCACAATCCAGTTAATCCAGATAGCCTAAGACTAACTCGTCCAGCATTTAATATGCTGAATAAAAATAAAGAAATCAAGAATTGGCATTTTAAACTGCCTACAGAATTAGTTAATCGCAGTTATATCCAATTAGAAAAACATTTCACTAGCCCATACTATATATCTGGGCCAAAATCCATTTATGTATTCAGTGAGCAGGATTCAATCATGCTGGCCCTACATGGTAGCGATCTTCAACAATATCTTGACAATCTAGCCGGTTGATGCTATACTAGTTTTATGTTTGATTATCCAAAAATAAATTCAAAATATAATATCGTTGCTCCGGTCGGAGCCTTTGGCAATCATGTCAGATGGTTAGTTCTATTAGATGACTCATTTAAATGGAATCTTTCTACATATAATAAAGAAAAATATGAAACTTTCAAAGGATCAGATTGGCCAGCGTATGCAGACTTATTAGATAATAAGCTACAAAATATCAATATCAATATTATTGAAGAAATGGAAACCTTATTTGACATCTCTCCAAGCAATTCGTTGATCTATTTTGATAATTTAAAAAATAAATTAACTAGTATAAAAGAGAAGATATATCCCTCTACTAGAACTTGGCATAATTGGCAGGCTATGGAATGGGAGTATAGGAATATTTTAAATAAATTAGTAATTTTTGGCCATCTATATAATCAATTTGAAAATAAGGTTGTGGTTCTTGAGAGAAATGCGCAACCAGTAATAAACGAACATAATAACTTAAAAACTTTAATTTTAACCATTGATCCAACATTAGCCGTTAGATCAGTAGCAAAATTAATTCAAGACAATTACAAGAATCTATTGTTGGGCATGGAGGAATTTTATTTCAATAATCTCAAATTTCCAATAAGTTCTATAAACGAACAAAATCAAACGATCGCAAAAGAAAACCCAAATAATATTAAATTACTTGATGCTAGTATATTATTTGGTAAAACTTTAAATAAAGAATGGTATCAGGAGTTAATTGATTGGTTTGAATTAGAAGATCATTATGAACAAGCCAATTTCGTACATGGGTTATGGTTTGATGCTAGTATACGAGCAGAGAGAGAAATAATACAAGACACACAAAAATTACTTCAGGATTTACAAAAATTATATAGATCATAACAAGCATTGACTTTTATCAATTTTTCTGTTACAATGATGTTAAATAATATTAGTATCGGTATATGATTAATGTTTGAGTGGTTTACTCTAGCCCAGGCAGAAGCTCCAGAACCCGCCGATAATCTCACCAAAGCCCAAGCGGCCATAGTGACCAAAGAATGGGAACGAAACCAAGTTATCCGCTTGCGCATAGAAAAGAAATTTGCTGAGCTAGATAAAATCCCAGATCCCCACGCAGACATGTGGGATAAAGATTGGGTTAATAAGCCCTAAAATGCACTAAAAAAGTGCATTTTTTTTGGCTATTTTACACTAATTTTGGTTGACTTTTTGGTAAAATGACTGTATAATGTTTACATACAATAAGAAAACGGAGCAAAATATGACAGCAAAAACAACAGATTTACAGTGGGAAATTCAAGCCTACGGTATGACAAAAGCAGAGTTAAATCGTATGGTAAAAACGCAGGCTTTTCCAGGTCAAGAACTTATGTTTGCCGCAGGTATGTTAAGTGATGCCCAACAGGTTTTAGACCCAGAGTTTAATGCTGATGGTTGGGTTAGTCCTGACGTTTCCAACCAAGCACGTCAATATATCAACTGTGCCAAGGCCATAATGTTTGATGTCATGGACCCATCACGTCGTAAGGCAATGAAGGAGACTGTATAATGTTAACTCAATTAGATCAACTGTTAGATGCTATCAAAGCCGACTACAAGCGTTGGAGCAAGAACTTAACATCACCTCGCCAAGAGATGATCGATGAGTTTAATGCTCGTATCCGTGTTACTGAAGGTAAGAAGTATATCAAGGTCATCCAAGGTACCAGCGTATGGGGATTCATCGTTAAAGAAGACGGTGGTAAGTTCCGTAAGGGCGACATCTTGAAAGCGGCAGGTTGGAATGCTCCAGCAATGAATCAAGCCCGTGGCAACATCATAGACGGTGGTTACACTGTTCAATGGACAGGTCCTTTATACCTATGACACCACAAGAACAAGAAATCATTGATGCTATCTGGGGCGAGGATGCCTCAGAAGTGGACAAGGCAGAAGCCACACAGGTAGTAGAAGGTATCTTTGCCATGGCTGACCTTATGAAGGCCCGTATGGAGGCTGGTAAGATTGCTTACGTTCCACTAACGGATTGGTTGCACTAATGTATAAAACACTTAAAGAAATGTATGGATCTGAGGTAAAATTTACCCAGTATCTTTCTACTGATATTAACAGTCTAAACAAGATAAATGCTTTATTGGGGTTACCTACTATCACTAAAGCCATCAATGAATATCCCATTCCCGGTGGGTCAATTGATGTGGTGGGATTCACTGACAAAGGACATGCCATTGTTTATGAACACCAAGATCAGACTGGGCGAGCAGATCAAACTCATGTAGGTAAAACATCACACTATGCCAGAGTATTAAAAAATCAAGGATTGAAAGTATCAGGTGCTGTATTATTATGCGAATCAATTGATCAAATATTCCTAGACACATTTAAAGATATTCGTTGGGCGTATGAACGTCGTAGTTATAATAGCCACTGTAATGTCCATGCAGTTAAAAGTCAATGGACTGAACAAGGGGATTATGTCCCTTGTTTGTTTAAGGAACATAATGTAATAGCTAAAGAAGACAGGGCTATTGTTTATTATCGAGACTTTATAAATACCTTTGCCAAAGATTGGTCAATACAGAGAGAAGATGTCAGTGATAGTGCAAAAACTCTTTGGTTTAGAGATATCAGTAAAGGTGAGCACTATATACATAAATTAAAAAGTTGTTATAAAGTTGGTATACATTTCAATTCACCAACGGATCAAGATAAAAAATTAGTAGATCATTTAGGTGGTAGACATAATCAAACTAAGAGCACTTACGAGGTTGAATTACCGTTAACTAGTAGTGATTTTGATATATGGCTAACAGCTGAAAAACTTAAACAACAGATAAGGACACAAAATGATTGAATATGTTTTATGCTATGCTTGGGCGTTTACTTTAGGAGCATTCTTTGGAGGTGCTGTGGTTTGTTATCTATTCAACTTGAAATCTAAAGGCAGGATTTAACTTGACAAATGACCATTTTGGTGCTATAATAGTTCTACACAGTTAAATAAGAAAGGGTTAAAATGGCAGTTACAGAAAATCGTACCGTAACCAGTGATGAGGCTAGAGTAGCACTCCAACAATGTTTCAATAAAAAACGTCCAGTATTTCTTTGGGGTCCTCCGGGCATTGGCAAGTCAGAACTAGTAGCAGGTATTGCTGAAGAAATGGGTGGCTACATGATCGACTTACGCTTAGGGCAGATGGATCCAACAGATATCCGTGGTATTCCTTTTTACAATAAAGATAATGGTTTGATGGATTGGGCACCTCCGATCGACTTACCTAGTGAAGAGCTAGCCAGCAAGTATCCAGTTATCGTATTATTCTTTGATGAGATGAATTCAGCGGCACCTAGCGTGCAGGCGGCGGCTTATCAACTTATCCTTAATCGTCGTGTAGGTAAGTATAAATTACCAGACAATGTTGTTATGGTGGCGGCGGGTAATAGAGAAGGTGACAAGGGTGTTACATTTAAAATGCCTAGCCCATTAAGTAATCGTTTTGTCCATTTAGAAATGCGTCCAGACTTTGACGCTTGGCAAAAATGGGCAGTGCTCAACAATATTCATAAAGACGTTGTAGGTTACGTGTCATTTGCTAAGCAGGACTTATTTGACTTTGATCCTAAGACAGCATCACGTGCTTTCGCAACACCTCGTTCGTGGACTTTCGTAAGTCAACTGTTAGAAGATAACTTGCCAACCAATGTTGAAACAGACTTGGTAGCAGGCACAGTTGGTGAAGGTACCGCAGTAAAATTCATGGCGCATAGAAAAATAGCTGGCCAAATGCCTGACCCTAGAGAAATCCTTGATGGTAAAGTTCGTGAACTTAAAGTCAAAGAAATCTCAGCTATGTATTCTTTAACTGTGTCTATGTGCTATGAACTTAAAGACATTAACACTAACAAGAAAGAAAGTGTTAATCAAGACCAATGGCATGAGAAAGTAGATAACTTCTTCAAATTTATGATGGAGAACTTTACTACAGAACTTACTGTTATGGGTGCTCGTGTGGCCCTTACTGTTTACAACTTACCGTTCGTTCCTAACAAACTTAAAACGTTTGATGAATTCCATAAACGTTTTGGTAAGTATATCGTCCAAGCTGTGGCATAATTGAAGCTTTTCAATGTTAAGAAATTGGATAGGCGTATGACAGCCTATCCACATTTTAGCTACTATATCGAAGAGAATGTATTTAGAATCGCCCGGACCACTTGGACCAGGGCCGGAGTTGATCAGCATAAGGAAATAAACTTCTTCACTCTCAGAGAGTGGTTCTGGGAACAACTTGGACCAAGCAAGGAGTTTAGATACTGGCACTACCATTCGGCTCCAACTGTAGATAATGCAAATCGAAGCCATAACATTCATTGGTGCTGGGATACCGAGTTCGGAAAACAACGTATCTATGTCAATACTGCCGCGTTGACACTGTTTAATTTGAAATGGATGTAGATTTAGTAGCGATAAGATTTTCTAATCCGCCACACAATCCAAATTTTGGGTCTTGTTTAATAGTTTTTAGAGCATGTATTAAAAAATCGTAATCTATTGTAGGATTGTCATCGAGCCGATTTTCCTCCCACCACACATCACTCATATGACCCCAACGATCTATTTTAGATAATCCAGAATAATTAATATCCAATTCTTTACACATGTTATAATGATCTAATACTTCAAGATAGTTTTTCTTTTGTACCACAAATGATGTATTAACTCTATAGATACCCATTTTCTTCATAGCCTTTACACCATCGATTATTAATTCAAACTTACCACCACGTATAATTTTATAAGTCTCTGGAGTAGCAGCATCGAAACTAATACATACACTGAATATTTGATCTTTAATTTTTTCTAATAGGTCAAGGTTTTTCGTAATTAAATTACCATTTGAAGTTATGTTAAATTGAAAGCATTTTGGTAGATTTTCACTTTTGAAGAAATTTTGATACGCTGAACTAGCAAAAACATCACCTAATCCATCGCATTGAAACCACACTGGTTGATCAAAATCTTGATAGTCTTCTATTAGGGTATTTAATATTTTTTCAACTTGAGGATTTACTTCTTTACTCCAAATCAAACTGTTTCTACAGCTACCACATTTAAGATTACAATTCTTTTCAATTTGGACATTCATTTTGGTTGGTAATCTTGTATGCTTGACAACTGTTTTTAAATCATCAACTTGATCCAAATTCCATAATTTAGCACATTCATCTTTACGACAGAATCGAAAAGATTGATCAACGATCGAATCTCTGAATATACCAAAACTCTGATTAGAAAATATTTCTGTAAGTGGGGTTTCGATTATATTACCCATATTACTGCCCGTTTTTTCTCGGAATGTATGCCAACCGGCACAGAAACATGATGATATATCACCATTTGCATGAATGCTTATGGTATCAAATGGGGATGAACAAAATTTAGGCATAACGTATTTATTATCCCAATTTTGAGCTTGACAAAAAGGTATTTTGAGTGTATAATATACATATTAAAGTTAAAAAGCGACTAGACAAATGGCAAAAGAAAATTCAAAAGGTACCACAACTACCAAAGCTAAAAACTATGTAGGTGTAAAAACTAATCCAGAAACAGATCATATAGTTAGAGAAAAGATCGTGGGTGCTCGTATTGCCCTACTACTTAAGGCACCTTTCTTTGGTAATCTAGCTACACGTTTACAACTTGTAAACGCAGATGATTGGTGTCCAACTGCCGCAACTGACGGACGTAAGTTTTACTATAACAGTGAATTCCTTAAGAAAATGCCAGCTAAACAGTTGGAATTCCTCATGGGGCATGAGGTCCTACATTGTGTTTATGACCATATGGGACGTCGTGGTGAGCGTGATCCTCAACTATGGAACATCGCTGATGACTACTGCGTAAATCAAGACTTGTTAGATCAACGAATTGGTGAAAAGATTCCAGTTGGGTTATATGAGCCAAAATATCGTGGCTGGTCAGCTGAAGAAGTCTATGACGACTTGTACAAAAATGCAGAAAAAATAGACATTGACGATCTATTAGATAAACTATTAGATGAGCATTTAGACGGGGATGGCGACAGTGATGACGGTGAAGACGGAGACGAAAAGAAAGAAGGCAAAGGTCGTCCTAAACTAAACGATGAAGAAAAGAAACAGATCCGTGATGAGATCAAAGAAGCAGTAATGACTGCCGCTCAAACAGTAGGTGCAGGTAACTTGCCTAGTGGTGTTAAGCGTATGATCAAAGATCTAACAGCACCGCAGTTAGATTGGAGAGCACTGTTACAACAACAGATCCAAAGCACACTACGCACTGACTATACCTGGACACGTGCCTCACGTAAAGGTTGGGATATGGATGCTATCATGCCAGGTAGTGATTGGGATAAAGAGATTGATATCTGCGTAGCCATCGACACATCGGGTAGTATGTCAGAACTTATGCTTAAAGACATCCTTAGTGAAGTTAAAGGCATCATGGAGAGCTATACTAGTTTCCGCTTACACTTGTGGAGTTTTGATACAGAGGTATATCCAGAAGGTGCTAAGGTATTCACAGCTGATAACCTAGATGAAATCATGGATTGGGAACCTTTGGGTGGTGGTGGTACAGACTTTGAATCTAATTGGAAATACATGCGTGAAAATGACATACAACCCAAGAAGTTCATCATGTTCACAGATGGTTATCCATTTGGATCATGGGGCGAGCCAGACTACTGTGATACTATGTTTGTTATACACGGTAGCACTACTATCGAAGCACCGTTTGGTATTACAACCTACTATGAATTAAGCAAAGAACATGCTTAAACATGGCGAAGTTAATCCCTTAAACGTACATCAATTGAGGCGGGTTAATCATTGCCCCCCTCATTTTGAGCAGGTTATGTTTGAGCCATACGTCACAGAAAAACAAATAACAGATTGGCTTTATGAAAATCTTGAAGGGCGGTTCTACGTAGGTAATATAGATGTAGCACGCACTCCGGGCGGCAAGCCCATAGATCGTAACTTATTAGTGGCTTTTGAACTCGCTAGCGAAGCCAGCTATTTCAGCCTAGTACTGCCAAGCATAAACACTATCTAAGAAATTTTTCCACCTCTCATCTAACTGTTAAATAGAATTGTCCCCTAAGGAGAATTCTATAAATGGCGAAGAAAGAAAAACAAGTAGAGCAGACACCAGTAGATGTTGCTCCACAACAAGAACAACCAAGTTTAAACCTACAGGATCTAATCCTAGTAGCGCAGATTATACAAATTTGCTCAGCACGCGGCGCATTTAAAGCTGATGAACTAGCTAATGTTGGTAATCTATATACAAAATTAGTTGCATTTTTACAAAGCACTGGTGCGTTGACTCCAGCAGCTGAGGCAACACAACCCGAGGAAAATACAAATGCTTAAACACGTAGGCCGTCATGGCGAAAAGAAAGTTGTAGTAGCTTACAACACAGTTCCAGGTGAAGATCACATGGCACTAGTAATTTATAGCGATTCATTACCAAGTATGCTACACGATGAAGTTATGAAAGTAATCGAAAGCCCAGCTGGTCAAACTGCTAAATCACTAGCTGATGCATTATTCCGTAATATCATGCCAGACGGTAATAATACCCTAGGCGCACTACATAAAGGTGGATTCTTAAAGAAAGTACAGACTAAGCAGGTTATTTTAAAACCTAATGCTAAATCAAGTGTGCGTCTTGATGAATTAAATGATATCCTTAAAAAGATGGAAGCTGGTCAAGAAGCAGTTGATGCAATGGCTAAAATTGATGCAGGCCGTGGCTATGCTGATCCTAGCAAAAACATTGGTCGCGAACTGGGCGAACCTAAAAAGGTAGCTGAATCTGCGGTAAATACTAGTGGAGTACTAACTGATGCTGATCTAGCTAGCCAACGTATTGACCAAGCTACAAAAATGGAACTTCAAGCGAAGACACTACTAGCAGAAGCTAAACGATTAAAAGAAGAAGCTAGTTCATTAGCACCAAAAACAAAGGCTAAGAATGTCAGAGCAACCAAAAAAACCATCGCGTAATACTAAAGCAAAGAAACTTAATCTTAATAAGAGAAAGAGTTGGCAAGACATAGTCAACGGTGTTGATAAGCGTGAAGTACCTATCAGCGTGCTGGAACATATTTCAGTACAGCTAATAGATGGTGCTAATATTACTATCAACATCAAAGATTTGATCAGTGCCGGGCAAGATCCTCTTGAGATTGAAGCTATGTTAGACGAAAAGTTTAACGAGCTTGATCAGTATATCAAAAATGTTGATTTCTTTGTTGATATTGATAAAGTCAAAGATGCTGTACAACCCGAGACAGACAAGGTACTGAAAGGCCTATGATTTGTAGCATATTAGCTTCAACCAACTTAGGCGGAATAGGCAATAGAGGTACCTTGCCCTGGCCCAAACATACACAAGACATGATTTGGTTTAAAGAACACACTGAGAACCAAATCGTAGTCATGGGACGTAATACCTGGGATGACCCAAAGATGCCCAAACCACTACCTAATCGCGTTAATTATGTTGTCAGCAGTCGTCATGTAGATAAAGAATACCAACACCTAGTACGTTGGATTCCTAGTGATGTAGTAAATAATGTCAAACAGATCCAAAAACAAAATCCAAAACAAGACGTGTTCATCATTGGTGGTCGTCAGTTATACGATGCCACTGAACCTATCGTTGAACGTGTTTATTTAACACGCATGAAAGGAGCATGGTTTGCTGATACTCGTATCGATCTAGAACGTTATCTAGCATGTTTCCGCATCAGTGGTGTTCGTCCTGGTAACAACTGCACCTATGAAATTTGGAATCGTGTGCTGTTTTAGATTTGACCTTCCCTTAGAAAGATAGTATAATAGTAATATGAAAACTTATCTTGATGCATTAAAATTCGTTTTAGAAAATGGGCAAGTGCGTGAAGATCGTACAGGCACGGGTACCATTGGCGTTTTTGGTATGCAACAACGCTACGACTTATCCAAATCATTCCCAGCAGTAACAACCAAAAAACTAGCATTCCGTGCCTGCCTAAGCGAACTACTTTGGTTCCTCGAAGGTAGCCGTGATGAACGTAGACTATGTGAAATCTTGCATGGCACTCGCAGCTCTAGCAAGAAAACTATTTGGACGGATAATGCTACCAGCAAGTATTGGTTACCTAATGCTGAATTCATTGGAGACCTTGGACGAGTATATGGGGTCCAATGGAGAGATTTTGGTGGTGTTGATCAAGTTGTAGAACTCGTCAACAACATTAAAAAAGACCCGTATGGCCGTAGACATATTTTAACAGCGTGGAACCCAGGGCAGTTAGATCAAATGGCTCTACCGCCTTGTCATTGTTTCGCACAGTTTTATGTCTCAGCAGACGGTAAATTAAGTTGTCAGATGTACCAGCGTTCCTGCGATATGTTCTTGGGCGTGCCCTTTAACATAGCATCCTATTCCTTGCTCACACATATGATCGCGCAGGTATGTGGGCTTGAGGCAGGTGAGTTCGTTCACGTGCTTGGCGACGCACACATATATCTGAACCACGTGGAGCAGGTAAAAGAACAATTGGCACGTGAACCCTTACCGCTCCCCACCCTGTGGATTAATCCTGATGTCCAAGACATCTTAACCTTTACCATGGAGGACCTTAGATTAGATGGATACACAAGTCATGACAGCATCAAAGCGCCAATGGCGGTATGAACGTCCTCATCGTGTAAGGTTATTCAGTCACGCTATACATTTTAAGAACGCCAGCGAGTTGACTACCCGTCAGATCTATTTACAGTGTGCAGGACACTTTAGCGCCACTGATGAATATCGTTGGGTTGAAGAAAATGCTATCGAGATAGATTACTTCTTTGACGATCAAGTCACCAGCTGGCACAAGACTGTGTTGTTCTACGCAGATCTAAGTGAATTAGAATATGTTGATTATGCACTCAGATTCTTTAAGCACGGAGAGGAATGGAAATGAGATTACTTTTAATAGCATTACTAGTATTCCCTTTAACTGCCATGGCACTCTGTGAGCGTGAAGAAACCCTATATGCTAACAGTGTTAGCCTACACGTTAAAACAAAAGAACTACACGAAACCAGTAAACGATTATTTGAACATAAGCAATTAACAGCAGAACAAATGAAAGAGAGTTTCTCCCTATTAAAAAGAACATTTGACATGGTGATTAAATCGCAACACCTTTATTATGAATGTAAAACAAGGACCATGGTATGAAAGTTTATATAAGCAAATACAGAGATCATTGGCTAAGTCCATATACAATCTGTGAGAAGATCTGCTGGTGGCGTGAGATCGACTATGATGAGCCCTGGGTCCAACGTGTGGTTAAAATATTAGACCCTG
>Ga0214919_10003846_pt1 | contig 22348 bp, 19 predicted proteins | sample LL1503_MetaG_FD_177994 | JGI IMG/M metagenome (GOLD analysis project Ga0214919, IMG submission 177994) | Freshwater microbial communities from Lake Lanier, Atlanta, Georgia, United States - LL-1503 | ecosystem: Environmental > Aquatic > Freshwater > Lake | place: USA: Georgia | collected... | reverse complement strand
ATCTAATAAAAGGGTAAAGGCTTCAAGGTCTTTGGGGTTTTCATCAAATTCAATCAACCACTCATGTGCCCCCTTATTTTGATCTGACATATAAATAGGCGCTGCCGTATACTCTTTAATCGTAAGACCTAAGGCAGAGCAGGTTTCACTAATGGCTTTATCGCTATTATCTGCAATTAGTTCTTCCCCGAAAGCATTGATAAATTGTTTTAATCTACCGCTAACTTTTATACGATAAGGGCTTCTGCTTACAAATTGAATGGTGTCTCCCACTAAATAGCGCCATAGCCCACCATTGGTACTTACTACAATGGCATAATTTTTTCCAACCACTACTTTATTTAATCCATAAGTAATGGGATGAGGTTTTCCATATTCCTCCACCGGCATGAACTCATAAAATATGCCATGTTGTAAATAGAGTAACATACCCTCTTCATTAATTCTATCTTGCGCCGCAAAAAAACCTTCACTGGCATTATATATTTCTAAATAATTACAATTAGGTCCAATGACTTTATTGAATTGTTCTTTATAAGGGGTGAAAGAAACACCACCGTGTATATATAATTCAAAATTGGGCCAAACTTCTTTTATGTTTGCCTTGCCCGTAATTTCTAAAATTCTTTTTAATAAGACCAAGGTCCAAGTAGGTACACCCGCAATAGAAGTTACATTTTCTTCAATCGTACTTTGTGCTAAGCTTTCTATTTTATTTTCCCACTCATCCATTAAGGCAATCGATAATTCTGGTGTACGAATAAAGCCTGCCCAGAAAGGAGAATTTTGTAATAAGACCGCGCTTAAATCACCAAATTGAATATCATCTTTAATAGGATGTACCTGATGGCTTCCTCCAATCACCAAAGATTTTCCGGTGAGTAAATCACTATCGGGTAATGCATGATAATAACTAGTGAGTACATCTTTGGAAGCTTGAAAATGATTGTCCTCAATACTTTCTTTAGTGAGCGGAATAAATTTACTTTTATCACTTGTGGTACCACTACTTTTCGCAAACCACTCTACGGGCGTGTTCCAGAGCACTCCGTCTTCTGCTTCTAATATTTGTTCTATATAAGGCTTGAGGTCTTCGTATTCGTGAATGGGAACGGTAGCTTTGAATTTTCGAATATCAAATATTTCTGCAAATTGATATTTTAAACCAAACTGTGTATACTGACCATGTGTAATTAAATCTTGTAAAACTTCTCTTTGTGCCGAAATAGGGTCGTTTACCCAATGTTCAATTTTCCAATAACGAAGGCGCGCTAATCTTGACAATGCGGGGCTAAATATTTTCATAGCTTGCTTATCTTGCTTTCTGACCCATTTCAATGATCCAGTCTTTACGTTTTAATTCAAAGTTCGTGCCTAAGTATAAGCGACGCACTTGATCGTCTTCTGCTAACTCTTCCGCAGTACCATGTTTAAATATTTTTCCTTCTATTAATAAATAAGCTCTATCACAAATAGAAAGTGTTTCGTTTACATTATGATCTGTAATTAAAATACCTATATCTTTTAATTTTAATCTGGCTACCACCGATTGTATATCTTCCACTGCAATCGGATCTACGCCTGCAAAAGGCTCATCCAATAAAATAAATTTAGGATCAACAGCCAATGCTCTCGCTATTTCAGTTCTTCTTCTTTCACCACCACTTAAACTATCTCCATTATTATTACGCACCTGATGCAAATTAAATTCGTCCAATAAACTTTCTAATTTAAATTCTCTTTCGCCCTTGGTAAGTTTAGTCATTTCTAAAACTGCCATGATATTATCTTCTACAGTCAACTTTCTAAATACACTGGCTTCTTGAGGTAAATAGCCCAAGCCCATTTGTGCTCTTTTATACATGGGAAGCCTAGTAATATCTTCGTCATTTAAGAATACGCGCCCTTCATCGGGGGCAATTAAACCTACTACCATATAGAAAGTGGTGGTCTTGCCTGCACCATTGGGCCCTAATAAGCCCACAATCTCACCTTGTTTCACAGAAATGCTTACCTGGTCCACAACTTTGCGGCCCTTATATTGCTTTATTAGTTTATCAGTATGTATGGCGAGTATCACAATAGAAATTTACACAAAAATAAGGGTAAATAGGGCTTTTCGACCCATAGCTTAATAATATTATATATTTTTGCACCATAGCGTTTTGCGTTAGGTCTCTATTTAGAGACAACCCAAACACTAGTAAAGCAATTTGATTATGAAGGTGACGGAACATTTGGCGAAAGCCAAAGATACTTTGGTATCATTTGAGGTACTACCTCCTCTAAAAGGTAAAACCATTTCTTACATATATGAACACTTAGATCCTCTAATGGAATTTAAGCCTTCATGGATTAATGTAACTTATCACCGCAGTGAAACTATCACAAGAACAAAAGAAGACGGCACGCAGGAAAAAATAGATGTACGTAAACGTCCAGGCACGGTGGGAATTTGTGCGGCCATTATGAACCATTATAATGTAGACGCAGTGCCCCATATTATTTGTGGAGGGTTTTCAAAAAGAGAAACAGAAGATGCCTTAATTGATTTACAATTTTTAGGTATTGATAATTTGTTGGTTTTAAGAGGCGACGCTGAAAAAAATCAAAAAACATTTATTCCAGAGCCCAATGGTAATAAACAAGCCCTTGAATTATTAGAACAAGTAGTAGGATTGAATAAGGGAGAATATTTAGATAAAGATATTGTGAACGGCAGCAAGACTAATTTTTGCATGGGTGTTTCAGGTTATCCAGAAAAACATTTTGAAGCGCCTAGTATGGAATTTGATTTAGCGCGCGCTAAGGATAAAGTAGATGCAGGTGCTGAATATATTATGACACAAATGTTTTTTGACAACAAAAAATATTTCGATTATGTAGACGCTTGTAGAAGTATAGGTATTACTGTTCCTATTATTCCAGGGCTAAAACCTATTACTAATAAAAAGCAGTTAACTATTTTGCCGAATATTTTTTATGTAGATATACCAACAGATTTAAAAAACGCAATGTTAGCAGCCACTTCCGATGAAGCTTGTGAACAAGTAGGCACCGAGTGGTTAATTGCACAAAGCAAGGAGCTTAAAGCCGCTGGCGTACCCGTTTTACATTACTATACCCTAGGTAAACCGAAGGTGATTAAAGATGTAGTGGCGGCTGTATTTTAGTACCTCTATTTATTTTGCGCCGATTTATTATGGGCGTTTTGTAAAAAATCGTTGAACTGTTCTAAGCTTAAATTTTTCGCAATAATTTTTTTATCAGCATCTAATAAATAAAAAGTAGGTGTTTTAAATACATCATACTGTTGACGAATAGTGGTGGGTAGCCCCGCTTTTATTTCTTTATTTAAATCTTCTTCTGTTTGATACGCGTGGGTCCAATTTTCTAAATGATTTTCTTGTATAAAAGTTTTCCAAGCAGCCAATTCTTTAGTATTTGTATTGACTGAAAATATTTTTACTTGTAAAGTTTTCCAAGCAGCTTTGTAAAAAGAATCCAATCTTGGAATTTCTACTTTACAATGGCTACAAGTAGGGTCCCAAAAAGCAAGAAAGGTATAGGGCGCTTTTTGATCATATAAAGAAACTTTTTTATTATCGGGTGTGTTCACAATCAAGCTAGGCGCGGCTAAGCCTAATTGATTGGCCATCATACTATAGGCCCTTTCTGTAATTGATTTTTTCGAAGCCTCGTTTAATAATACCGTATCGCCTTTAGCAAAAAAGTTTTGAAATAAGTGTATAAATACTTTTTCTTGCCCCATGAATTCTGGCGCAATGTATTTATTGGTAAATTTAAAAAGCAAGAAAGGATAAATTTCTTTACCTGTTTTAGCCACTGTTAAAATATATTGCAGCTCCTCAATAATAGAATCGGGTTCGCGGGAAACATAATTTGTAAAATATTCATCTAGCTTTTCTTCAAAAAAGGGTGTACGAATTAAACGGTTATCATTAAAAATAACATTGTCCCAATAATGGTTTTTTACATAATAGTAAGGGTAGAGTGAATCAAGCTTGCCATTGATATTGGCTATGGCCGGGGCTTCTGGGCGTTGCATCACATTTAAAAAGAAGCTGGTCATAGAACCCGGATAGGTTTTTATCACATTGGTTCTAGCGGCTTTTACTTCTTTATCTTTTGTTAAATACAATTCTTTAAAGCTTGCAGAATCTTTGGCGCTCGTTGCAGTCTTATATTTATTTTCAAGTGCACTTAATTGCACACCTAAATCATTGATTGATTTTGAGTAGGCTTTAAAAATATCATTTTCTTTAGACCCTATAATTTGAAAGGCATTAAGAGATAAGGTATCTGCAATAATTTTAAAATGTTGTGATTCATCTACTAAAAAATCAAATAGAATTGAATACTTAGGGGAGACTACAAAATAAATACCCGGTGTTAATTTTGTTTTAGATCTAAATACGCCCTCGCTTTTTTCATTTAGCATTGCAGAATCGGCTAAAACCCTATTTCTTCCATAATTCGTTCCTATATAAATTTTAGTATTTTGATAAGGCTTTAAAACTATTTCTATAGAGTGTCCTACTGGTGCAGCGCTTGTACTTGTTTTAGTCTTCGTATTTTCCGCCCCCTTCGTATTTTGCGCTATTAAGCATATTGGTAATAGAAAGCCCGTCATCAATGCAAATACTAATTTTCTCATCGGATCCTTGTTTTATTTTCTTTATAAAAGCTGGGTAAAAATAACAATATATACCTTAAATATAATGCTTGGGTAGTACCTTTGTTTCCGTGAGAAAATTTAAACCAGCCCCATTATTAGAAAAAGTATTAATTGAAGATTATGCCGCAGAGGGCAAGGCATTAGCTAGAGTAGACGGTAAGGTTATTTTTGTTGAAGGTGCCGTGCCAGGTGATATTGTTGATATTCAATTACAAAAAAATAAGGCCGATTGGGCAGAGGGCTTTGTCAAACATTTTCATTCTTATTCAAGCATTAGGGTAACGCCTTTCTGTAGTCATTTTGGAGTATGCGGTGGTTGTCAATGGCAGATGCTTCCTTATGAGCAACAGTTGGTGTATAAGCATAAACAAGTGGTAGACAATTTAACAAGAATTGCTAAAGTGCCACTGCCTCCTATTCCCCCTATTATGGGAGCAGAACAAACTCAGGGTTATAGAAATAAAGTGGAATATACTTTTGCCACCGAAAAATTTATTCCTTTTCCAGCATTTAAAGCCATGAAGGCTGCAGCTGAAAATGGAGATATAAGTCATCTAGAAAAAGCGCCAGGGGTGGCTGGATTTCATGCTAGAGGTTTTTTTGAAAAAGTAGTTGAAGTAGATAAATGTTATTTACAATCAGAACCCACCAATGATTTAAGAAAAGCAGTGGTAAATTTTGCTATAGAAAATAAAATGCCTTTTTATAATATTAAAGAGCATAACGGTTGGGTACGTAATATGTTTATTCGCAATACCACCAAGGGAGAGTGGATGGTGAATTTAATTTTAGGTTATGAGGACAAAGAAAAACGTGAAGCATTATTTAATTCATTACTAGAACGCTTCCCAGAAATTTCTACATTATTATATACCATTAATGCCAAACGCAATGATAGTATGCAGGACCTCCTACCTCAAGTATATTCAGGTAGCGGCTATATAACAGAGTATTTAGAAGACTTCCAATTTAAGATAAGCCCTAAATCCTTTTTTCAAACCAATTCAAAGCAAGCGGAAAAGCTATATCAAGTCACGCGCGATTTTGCAGAACTGACTGGAAAAGAAATAGTGTATGATTTATACTGTGGTACAGGAAGTATTGGAATATTTTGTAGTAAAAACGCAAAAAAAATTATTGGTGTTGAAGTGGTAGAAGAAGCAATAGAAGATGCTAAAATAAATGCAAGTTTAAATAATTTAACAGAAACTGCTTTTTTTGCAGGCGATGTGATTAAAATATGTGATGATGCATTTTTTGAAACCCATGGCAAACCCGATGTAATTATTACCGATCCGCCAAGAGCAGGCATGCACGAAAAATTAGTGCATAAGTTATTAGCCATGGAAGCGCCTATTATCGTGTATGTAAGTTGTAACCCCGCTACTCAAGCAAGAGACCTATCTTTATTAAATGAAAAGTACGCGGTTACTAAAATCCAACCCGTAGATATGTTTCCGCATACACTTCATATAGAAAATGTAGTTCAATTAAAAAGAAAAGATTTACTATAATTATCATACGCAAATTATAAAGCATGACGCAATTTAGGCCTACCCGATTTGAAGTTCTTCCTACGATCATAAAAAATTTATTGATCATTAATGGGCTTGTGTTTTTAGCTCAAAATACTTTTGCAGGCTCTACTAGTTCTTTTTCTTTTGAAGATTATTTTGCTTTACATGCATGGCAGAGCGATTTATACAAGCCTTGGCAATTAATTACCCATATGTTTCTGCACGGAGACTTTTCACATATACTAGGTAATATGTTTGCTTTATGGATGTTTGGATCCATTTTAGAAAATGTTTGGGGCCCTAAAAGGTTTTTACTTTTTTATATGCTCTGTGGTGTGGGTGCTGCGGTAATTCACTTAGCTATATTATCTTATCAATTAGTGCCTTTAACTAATGAGTATGAGCGCTTATTATTGCTTAGTAAAACCAATCCTGGCTCAGTGCCACAACTTATGGACTTTATGACCTATTATAAAAAAATAATGGGCACTGCTACTTTAGGCGCTAGTGGTGCAGTCTTTGGCATTTTAATTGCCTTTGTTTATTTATTTCCTAATACCTATATCTATATTTATTTTCTATTTCCCGTAAAAGCAAAATGGTTAGGTATTGCCTATTTTGCTTTTGAATTATATAAAGGCATAGAAAATTCAGCAGGAGATAATGTGGCAAGATGGGCCCATGTAGGAGGCGCCATCATTGGATTTATATTGGTCTATATTTGGAAAAAGAAAGGAACCTCTTCGTAATGCAAAATGAAAAATCAACCAAGCCTTTATTGGGCGCTGACAATAACGCTTTAATTGCTCTACTCTCTATTAACTTAGTGGTATATGCTTTTATTGGGTTTTTTAAAGTGGTCTATTATTTAAATAGCCTTCCTTTAGAACAGTTTTATGCGCAAATAATGCAGCCTAGTATTTTAGCAAGCAGTGCGCCTGAATTTTTACAACAACCTTGGACTCTTTTAACTTATTATTGGGTGCATGATGGATTTTGGGTTTTACTCACCAATATGATTTGGTTAGTAGCCTTTGGTTATTTATTACAAGTGCAAGCTGCCAACAAACATATTTTCCCTATTTATTTTTATGCAGGCATCTTAGCTGGGCTTACTTATATTTTACTAGGGGCTGATGCGCCTATAATGGGAGCACAAGTGGGTGTGATGGCCTTGGCCATGGCAGTGGTTAATCTTTCACCACAGTACCGACTACTTAAAAATATAGGAAAAGGAATACCGGTATGGATATTCGTTTTAGTATACCTAATTATACAAGCCTTAAGCCTAGAGCATGCCAGTTTTGCTTTATTAGCAAGCTATTTGGTGGCAGCAAGCACAGGGCTTTTTTATGTAATGTTATTAAATAAAGGCAGGGATTTAGGTAAATGGATGCATCAACTATTAGCTTTGTTAAATAATAGTTTAGCCCCTAAAAAATAATGAGTCTTTATAATCCCTATACGTATGGCAAAAAAATCTAGGGCAAGAAATTTTGGAAAAAAAGTTTTTCTTTTTTTTAATCTATTGGTATCCCTTTTATTTTTATATCCACTTTTTTTTACACCTTCTTCTTTTATATGGATCAACGGATTTTTAGGTTTAATGACTCCTTACTTAATTGTCATTGAAATTCTATTATGTATTTTTTGGTTAATCGCTAAGCCTATTATGAGCTTATTGCCTTTGGCTACATTGGTTCTTGGATGGCAGGTAGTTTGGTCTGTATTTGCATGGCATCCGGGCACGCCTTTTTCTCTAAAAAAGAAAGAAAATATTTTACGCGTATTAAGTTGGAATGTAAAAAACTTTAATGGTACAAATACTTCAAGTAGTTTGAAACTACGCACAGAGGATATAGCTTATTCTATTCAAAAATGGAATCCCGATATTATTTGTTTACAAGAATACAATACCAATGAAAGGCCCAATGATATTGCGAACCATGCTAATTATTTTATAAAAAAATATCCTTATCATTTTTTCTCTAAAGATTTTCAAGTATCGCAAAACGATTATTATGCAGGCTCCATTATTTATTCAAAATATAAAATACTCAAAGCAGAGCGTATCCCATTTATAAGTGGAGAAAGTTTAATAAGCGCCACTATCTTAAAAGGAGACGACACTATTCAAATTTTCACCACCCATCTTGCTTCTTATCGATTTAAACAAAACGATTTTGAAGCCATAGATCAATCCACTGTAGCGAATTCTATTTCTTTGAATGGGAAAAGAGGCGTGCTTAGAAAAATGCGTACTGCCTTTATGGAGCGCGCTATACAAGCTGAATTAATAAAAAATCAACTTGCAAAAACCAATTACCCAGCCATTATCACGGGCGATTTTAATGATGTTCCGGGTTCCTATACCTATAAAACCATTAGAGGAAATTGGCAGGATGCATTTTTAGAAAAAGGCTTTGGTATTGGCGCTACTTATTTAGGCATCTCTCCCACTTTAAGAATTGATTATATATTAGCTAGTACTGCCTGGGAGATTAGGGGATGGGACTCGATAGATGAAAACCTGAGCGATCATCATATGATCATGGCCGACCTTATTTTAAAGAAGTAGCCCCCTTTATTTTAAAGAAGATTTAACCTATTTAATTTAAAATAAAATATCTTTGAGGCAATACGAACTATGCCACTTAAATTATACAATTCCCTTACACGTCAAAAAGAAGTTTTTGAACCCATCAACGCACCTTATGTGGGTATGTATGTTTGTGGTCCTACGGTTAGTGGGGAAAGTCATTTAGGCCATGCACGCCCCTTTATTACATTTGATGTTTTATACAGGTACTTAGTACACCAAGGGTATAAAGTGCGCTATGTAAGAAATATTACCGATGCAGGGCATTTTGAAGAAGAAGGAAAACAAGCTGAAGATAAAATTGCGACCAAGGCTATTTTAGAAAAACTAGAACCCATGGAACTAGTGCAAAAATATACGCACTTATATCACTGGGCTATGGAGCAGTTTAATAATTTACCTCCTAGCATTGAACCTACCGCTACTGGACATATTGTGGAGCAAATAGAAATGATTAAAAAAATCATAGCAGATGGGTTTGCTTATGAAGCCAATGGCTCGGTTTATTTTGATGTCATTAAGTACAACGATGTTTATTCTAAAAAGAATCAGCCTTATGGTATTTTGAGTGGACGCAATATAGAAGATCAATTAGAAACTACGCGTGAACTAGATAATCAAGATGAGAAAAAAAATAAAGTAGATTTTGCTTTATGGAAAAAAGCACCTGCAGAACATATTATGCGTTGGCAAAGCCCCTGGGGTGAAGGCTTTCCGGGCTGGCATATTGAGTGCTCGGCTATGGCTACTAAATATTTAGGCAAACAATTTGATATACATGGAGGTGGAATGGATTTACAATTTCCGCATCATGAATGTGAAATTGCACAAAGCACGGTATGCAATCATGAAATGCCTGCGCGTTATTGGGTACATAATAATATGATTACCATTAATGGCCGTAAGATGGGCAAGAGCTATAATAATGTAGTGAAGCTAAGCGAGCTATTTGATGGTAGCCATCCTATTTTAACGCAGGCCTATAGTCCTATGACTATAAGGTTCTTTATTTTACAAAGTCAATACCGTGGTACTTTAGATTTTAGCAACGAAGCCTTACAAGCCTCTGAAAAAGCACTCAAAAGATTAATGGAAGCCTATGAGTGGTTAAAGGCGAAAAGTTTTACAAACAATACTAGTGCAACTGATGCTACCCTTGATAAACAACTTATCAATTGGGTAAACGAATTGGGTGAATTTATGGACGATGATTTAAACACTGCAAAAGTAGTGGCTAATTTATTTGAGATAGCACCCTTAATTAATTCTTTAAAGGACAAACATATCTCAGCAGACGCAATATCTGGTGCAAGCTGGAGCTTCGCACAAAAACAGTTAATTCTATTTATTGAAAATATATTGGGCCTAAAAGTGGTAGATGGCGCCAACCAAGTACAATTACATGGAGTGATTCAATTATTAATTGAAATTCGAAGTGACGCAAAGTCTCGTAAAGATTTTGCCACTAGCGATAAAATCAGAAATCAATTAATGGACATGGGTATTCAAATCAAAGACGAAAAAGACGGGGAAGTGAGTTACAGCCTTGCTTAGTTAAATTCATTCAACTTATTAATGATCGCAATCGTCCGCATGGGCATGGTTATGCACTCTACAACGCATATGGTTATTGACATGTGCAATAATGATAAAAAAAGCGGCAGGAAATAATAAAATAATTTCAATATTTCTAAAAACTAGTCTACTAAGCATAAGTGCAATACCTAGGGTAAATAAAATAATGGGCTTATAGGAGTGATGGTGTTTTTTATAGCCATGGTATAAAGAATACGCGCCTATGGCAAAAGAAAGTATAATCATGCCTAACTCAAAGCTAGTATTGTGTAAAATATTAATACCTAATAAAGGTAGGCTGCTAAAAAACAGGGGGAGTAAAGCGCAGTGAATGGCGCAGGCCAGTGAAGCCCCAATTCCAATAGCGTCCCAATTCCATTTTTTAAACATAGTGTAAAGATAAACCAAATACCTAGATGAAGGGTAGCCTTGTTCTTAGCCTTAGTTTAATTGCCCTAAAATAATATTACCTTTAGGCTCCAAAATGAATCCCAGATGTCTAAAAAATTGCTGACCTATATTATATTTTTCTCCCTTTTATTAGCCGCTTTTTATTATTTCTTATTTAAGGGCACCGATAACTGGAAAGTGCAATTACCCATTTTAAGTTATGTTCAACCATTTCATTTTACCAATCAGGATGGCCAGGCCTTTAGCGATAAAGAATTATTGAATAAAATTACAGTGGTAGAATATTTTTTTACCACTTGTAAAGGTATTTGCCCAAAGCTTAATACCAATATGAAAGAAATTTATAGTATTTATAAAACCAATTCCGATTTTCAAATTGTATCACATACCTGTAATCCAGACACAGACTCGGTTCCAGTGCTTAAAAGATATGCCGATTCTTTAGGGGTCGACACTAAAAATTGGATTTTTTTAACGGGCAGAAAAGACAGTTTATATTTAATGGCGCGTGGTTCTTATTTATTAGACGATCCTAAAAACAATGTAGAAAAAATAGAAGATCAATTTATACATACTCAGTTTTTTGCCTTAATTGATAGAGAAGGTAAAGTGCGCGGTAAAATTTACGATGGCTTAAAAGCTTTTGAAATTGAACAGCTGAAGCAAGACATCTCCAAATTATTAAAAGATAAAAAATAGCCCATGATTTTTGTAACAGGTGCTAGTGGGCTAGTAGGTGCTCATTTAATACAATCTTTAATAGCGAAAGGTAAAACGGTAAGGGCCTTATATCGTAAACAGCCACCTCGTTTTAAAGGGGCTGATCAAGTGCAGTGGGTGGAAGGTGATTTATTAGATATTGTATCATTAGAAGCTGCCATAGAAGGCACTCAACAAGTCTATCATGCAGCTGCCATTGTTTCTTTTTCTCCTAAAAAAGCCGAGGAAATGATGAAAGCGAATCAAGAGGGCACGGCGAATCTGGTTAATATTTGTATTGATAAAAAAGTAGAGAAGCTAGTATTTGTAAGTTCAGTAGCGGCACTTGGAAGAATTAGAGAAGACGCCCCCATTGATGAAACTATGCATTGGACCCCCGCAACAAGTAATAGTGTTTATGGAAAATCGAAGTACTTAGCAGAAATGGAAGTATGGAGAGGGATGGCGGAGGGATTAAATATAGCTATTGTAAATCCGGTAATTATATTTGGTGCAGGAGATTGGAATAAAGGTTCATCAGAAATTTTTAAATCGAGTTATAATCAGTTCCCTTGGTATACTAATGGTATCAGTGGTTTTGTGGATGTACTAGATGTAGTAGATGCCATGCAATTATTAATGGATAGTTCTATTGTGGGTGAGCGTTATATTATTAGTGCCGAAAATTTAACTTATCAATCGGTGTTTACACAAATTGCTAATGCATTTGCTAAAAAACCTCCTAGAAGAAAAGTAACGCCTTTATTAGCTGCCATTGTTTGGAGACTAGAAGCTATTAAATCTTTATTTACAGGAAAAACACCACTACTTACTAAAGAGACAGCGGCTACCGCGCAGGCCAAAGTGTATTTTAATAACGAGAAATTTTTAAAAGCCTTTCCTGCTTTTCAATATCGCCGTATGGATACCACTATTAAAAGAGTGAGTGCAGAATTAACTGAAATGCATCAGCTGAAGTAAATTTATTCCCTCTTCTTTATTCTTTCTCCATTATTTTTTTCCAAAGTTGAGGAATACGACGAATCCAAACTAGCTCTCTTCTTTTAATAGAAGCGTCTTCTGCTGGAAATCCCATATATACTTTATTGCCCTCAATACTAGATAATACAGCTGCCTGAGATAAAACCACTGCATTCTCTCCAATGGTTAATGTTTTATTCACCCCGGCCTGGCCCCAAATAGTCACCCCCGATTTTATTTTAACCCCACCTGCAATACCTACTTGAGCTGCAAATAAACAATTGGCTTCAATTTGGGTATCATGTCCAATATGAACCATATTGTCAATCTTGGTGCCCATACCTATAATAGTGTCTCCACTCACGCCTCTATCTACGGTACAGCAGGCCCCTATTTCTACCTTGTTTTCAATAATGACCCTGCCACAGCTAAGTAATTTTTTATACCAGGCCGCACGGTTCTTTTTGGTATTATAATAAAAGGCATCGCTACCAATAACCGTATTTGCTTGTATAATTACATCATCTCCTATAATAGTGTCTGCTAATATGCTTACGTTAGGGTAAATCAAACAATTTTTTCCAATAATAACATTCGCACCTATAAATACATGCGGCATTATAACAGTACCCTCCCCAATAATGGCAGTTTCATGTATTGCTTTATCGCTTATTTGCAAGGGTTTAAAATGCTGTACAATTTTTATATAGGCTTCAAAGGGGTCTTCGCAATATAATAATGCCTTACCTGCTGGTATGGTCACCTCTTTATTATTAATAATAATACAAGTAGCCGCACTATTTAAGCAAGTATCATAATATTTTGGATGATCGACAAATACAATATCACCAGTTTCAACTTGATGAATTTCATTTACTCCAGTAATTTCTAAAGAGGTATTACCTATTAATTCAGAGGAGGTTAAGGTAGCTAACCATTTAAGCGAAACGGGTGCAGAAAGCTTCATATGTATGTTTTTGGCCTAAATCAAAGGTAATACCCCTTTTTTGTAAAAAAATCTTTTTCACCTATTTCTCTATAAATATAGCCCCTTATTTTATAATAACCTTATAATAAAAGCAAAATAATCATGGGTAGGATACAAAAATGGTATCTTCTGAAATCCTTTGTTCATCAATGTTTCAGCCGTTAATTAAAAAAATTAGTAAAGAAATTATTTTTATTAACTTCAATAAATCATTCAATAATTTAATTTTATTGTATAGTCAATTGTGCCCATTTGTGGATAACGTCAATAAATTTGTTCAAAATATTTTTTGAATTAGAAAAAAGTATATTTAATATTGTGAAGGGAATTTGATTCCCGTACTTACTAACCCATCTATATACGAGGTCCTCTTGAGCATTCAGGGGGACTTTGTTATTAAAAGAACTACTACATTGAGCGACTACTATTTATTATATAAACCCTTTCAAGTTTTGTCGCAGTTTACTTCGACAGATAATAAATTATGCTTAAAAGATATCATTGAAGTTCCTAAAGATGTTTATCCCGTTGGCAGATTAGATTATGATAGTGAAGGATTATTGTTTCTAACAAACGATACCAAAATGAATCATCAACTATTGCATCCAAGCTTTGAACATAAAAGAACCTATTGGGTGCAAGTGGAAGGTAATATAACATTAGAGGCTATTGAGCAGCTCACTAAGGGGGTATCTATTAATGTGAATGGAATTAAGTATCAAAGCCAGCCTGCTCTATTAAGTCTGTTAGAGGCCAATATTGCGGCACCTGAAAGAAACCCGCCCATTCGATTTAGAAAAAACATACCCACCTCTTGGGCCCAGATTGAACTTACAGAAGGTAAGAATAGACAGGTACGTAAAATGTTTGCTGCCGTGAATTTCCCCGTACTTAGATTAATTCGCTCTCAAATAGGCAGTTTCACTATAAAAGACATGCAGCCAAGCGATTTAATTAGTTTAAGTCACCAAGACGTTCAAGAAGGCTTCTTTCGTTAATTGACTGCTAAGTTTTACTTTTGCACTAATAATATAACATCAATGAGTCAAACGCTATCAGAACAGGAAATTATAAGACGTGAAAAATTAGCCCATTTAGAGGCGGCTGGTATTAATCCATACCCTGCTCCTTTATATCCTGTTTCTCATTATTCTAATGATATTAAGGAAAACTATACCGAAGAAAATAAAGAACAATACGCCGCTGTTTGTGTAGCAGGTAGAATTATGAGTGTGAATGATAAGGGTAAGGTAATGTTTGTTAAAATACAAGATGATAAGGGCATTTTACAACTCTATATTAAGAGAGATGAAATTTGCCCGGGTGATGACAAGACTTATTGGGATGCTATTACTAAAAACGGAATGGACCTCGGAGATATTATTGGATCAACGGGTTATGTATTTATTACAAAAACGGGAGAGACATCGGTTCATTCTAGCACTGTTACTTTATTAGCAAAATCTTTAAAGCCACTTCCGGTAGTGAAAAGAGATGAGGAAGGAAATGTATTTGATGCAGTCACCGATCCTGAATTTAGATATCGTCAACGCTATGCCGATTTAATTATTAATCCTTCTGTAAAAGAAACTTTTGCAAAGCGTACATTATTAATGACCACTATTCGTGAATTCTTAAATACAAGAGGGGCTTTAGAAGTAGACACACCTGTACTACAAGCTATCCCAGGAGGCGCTGCAGCAAGGCCTTTCGCGACACATCATAATGCATTAGATGTTCCTTTTTATTTACGAATTGCCAATGAATTATATTTAAAGCGTTTAATTGTAGGTGGTTTTGAATGGGTATATGAGTTTAGTAGAAATTTTAGAAACGAAGGAATGGACCGTACGCATAATCCAGAGTTTACTGTTTTAGAATGGTACACGGCTTACAAAGATTATTTCTGGATGATGGAAATTACCGAACAGCTTTTTGAAAAAATTGCGATGACCTTACATGGCAAAACCGAATTAACGGTGGGCGATAAAACGATAAATTTTAAAGCACCTTATAGACGCATTAGTATTATTGAAGCCATTCAAGAAAATACAGGTATTGATATTACAGGTATGGACGAAGCCGCTTTAAGAGAAGTTTGTAAAAAATTACATATTGATGTAGCACCCACTATTGGTAAGGGTAAATTAATAGATGAAATTTTTGGATCGACTAGTGAACCTAAATATATACAACCCACTTTTATTATAGACTATCCTATTGAAATGAGTCCGCTTACTAAAAAGCATCGTAGCAAGGAAGGCTTAGTAGAGCGTTTTGAATTAATGGTGAATGGAAAAGAATTAGCGAACGCTTACACAGAGTTAAATGATCCTATTGATCAAAGAAAGCGTTTCGAAGAGCAATTAGGCTTAATGGAGCGTGGCGATGATGAGGCCATGTTTATTGACCACGATTTTTTAAGAGCCCTAGAATACGGCATGCCACCTACTTCTGGTATTGGCATCGGCATTGATAGATTATGCATGATGATGTTGAACCAACCTTCTATTCAAGATGTGTTGTTCTTTCCTCAAATGCGCCCAGAGAGCTATGAATAAAAATTTAAAAAATGTAAGTTTTTATTCATTACGCCTCTTATGATTTTAAAAAAGGAGAACCCGAAGGTTCTCCTTTTTATTTAGTTGCCATGAAAAAATCATAAGAGGTTAAAGTAAAAGAAGCGTAAATTTTTTATTACGCTTCTTTTACTAACTAATCTCTATAATTCAACGCTGGTTTAATATCTCCTAGTAATGCTTTGTATTTATAATCTCCTTTAGATTTAATAAATTCTTCCATTGCTTTTGCAAGTAATACAGGATTACTCATTAAATCAATTGCAGTCATTGCCATTGTTTTACTTGCAACTAACATTCCCTTTGTACCAATTTCAGTTCCACCAGAAGCCACCGCTTGCCAGCTATGTGCAGCAGTACCTGGAACCCATGTCGCTGCGCGTAAACCCACAGTAGGTAAGGCATAGCTAACATCTCCTACATCGGTAGAACCACTATTACCTTCATTAATATAAGTTAATGGTTTTACTTGAGCAGCAGTTGCTATATCAATAGGAGCTACCATTGTTGGTTGAATTTTTTTAGCAAAAGCAATCTCTGCTTCTGTATAATTTACGCCCCCCACTTTATCTAAGTTGGCTTGCATTGTTTCAGCAAGCGTTTTATTAATTAATAAGTCGTGCGTGCCACCAATGATATCATAACTGAATTTTGTACCAGTTCCTAAAGCGGCACCTTCTGCAGCTTTCACCACTCTATCAAAAATTTCAACCACGTCTTTACGTTTTGGATGACGCACATAATAATATACTTCTGCAAAATCAGGAATCACATTAGGTGCTTTACCACCATTAGTGATCACATAATGAATTCTAGTTTCTTGAGGAATATGTTCACGCATCATGTTTACCATATTATCCATTGCCTCCACTGCATCAAGTGCAGATCTGCCTTGTTCTGGAGCAGCGGCAGCATGTGCTGAAATACCATAAAATTTAAACTTAGCAGACTTGTTCGCTAAGGCACTAGTAGTCGTTACTGCATTTACATCATCAGGATGCCAGTGAATTACTGCATCCAAATTATTGAACAAACCTTCTCTTACTAAAAATACTTTTCCACTACCACCTTCTTCTGCAGGTGTTCCAAAAACTTTGATGGTACCTTTTAATTTACCAGCAGCTATTAATTCCTTAATGGCAATACCAGCAGATACACTTGCTGTCCCAAACAAGTGGTGTCCACAAGCATGGCCAGCATTTTTTCCAACAATCGGGTCTCTTTCTGCAGATGTAGATTGATTGATACCAGGTAAGGCATCATACTCGGCTAATATACCAATGGCAGGACTGCCAGTACCATAAGTGGCTACAAATGCAGTTGGAATACCCGCAACACCGGTTTCAACAGTGAAACCAGCGTCTTTTAAATGTTGAATATGAAGTGCAGCACTCTTTACTTCTTTATAACCTACTTCTGCATATTCCCATATTTGCAGGGCTGTTTTTTTATCTGCTTCATAAGCACTATTTAAAGCAGCTAGTGCAGCTTCTTTATTTGCATTCACTTGTTGCGTCGCAGGGTCTATTTTACTTTTCTTCTGCGCCATCAATTGTACACTAAGTAATACCAGGCTCGTCATCAAAATTCTTTTCATAAATGATTCTTTAAATTGAAATAATTAATAAACTACTTTTAAAATATTATAAAAATAGATCGTAAAATAGTTTAGCACCAGGCACTACCGAATAATGTGCTAAGTCGGTGATGCCTTCTGCGGCTAACACCTCTTCGTCGGTAAATAATTTTCCACTGTAGGCTAATTTTTCTTTACTTAAAATAAAGAAAGCTGCATCTGCAATAATATCGGTGGTGCGACTCATATTAGCCAAGGCTTGTCCGCCTAATAAATTGCGCACAGCTGCAGTATCAATAGTGGTTCTAGGCCATAAAGAATTACAAGCAATATCATCATCTTTAAATTCTTCTGCCCAGCCTAAGGTCATCATACTCATATCGTATTTTGAAATCGTATACGCTACATGTGGTCCTAACCATTTTGGTGCTAAATTAATGGGAGGTGATAAAGTTAAAATATGTGCATGCGTCGATTTTCTTAAATAAGGTAACGCATGTTGTACCATTAAAAAAGTACCACGTACATTAATGCTATGCATTAAATCAAATCGCTTACTAGGTGTGCTCGCTGTATCGGTTAATTGAATGGCACTTGCATTATTAATAAGTATATCAATACCTCCAAATTTTTCTACTGTCAATTTCACCGCATTCGCAATTTGCGCTTCGTCCCTAATATCTACTTGCACGGCTAAAGCCTTTACGCCTAAGGCTTCTACTTCAGCAGCGGCTGTAAAAATAGTACCTCCTAAACGCGGATCTTCTTCTACCGATTTTGCAGCAATGACAATATTAGCGCCTGCTGCAGCTAGTTTTAAAGCCATCGCTTTTCCAATGCCTCTGCTACCGCCTGTGATAAAAACGGTTTTTCCTTGTAATGACATATTTATTTATTTTAAAGTTTATAACAAAATTTAATAAGCACTATCGAAATTTATTTTTGTAAAAATGTAGTAATTAGTTTTTCAGTTTCACTACAAGCTAAGGCTAAATCATTATTTTGTATGATGGCATTAAACTGGTTACTAAAACTTATTTCATAAGCTGCTTTATCTAAACGAATTTGTATACGCTCGGGTGTTTCTGTTTTTCTATTTTCTAAACGCTCTTTTAAAATTTCAATAGAGGGAGGCATAATAAAAATAGATAAACAATTAGCCCCTACTTGTTTTTGAATTCTAATGGCACCTTTGACATCAATATCTAAAACAGGAATTTTACCTAAATTCCAAATTCGTGTTAGCTCCGATTGCAAAGTCCCATAATAAACCCCTTCATAGACCATCTCATATTCTAAAAAATCATTTTGAGCAATATGCCCTTCAAATTTTTCCAAAGAGATAAAATGATATTCAACCCCCTGTTTTTCATTGCCTCTTGGTGCTCTTGTGGTGGCAGATACCGAAAAAGACAACTGCGGCATTTGCTTTAATAAATAAGCTGCAATGGATGATTTTCCTGCGCCGGAAGGAGCGGTTAAAATAATGACTTTATGGAGGGCTTCAGACATCCTTTGAGGTTTAAGCGGTCTAGTTTTTCTTCGCTCTAAATTACATAAATACTACCTAAATAAATAATTATACTGGGGGCTATTGAAAATCTAATAATGATGTATATTTAGCAGTAGAAAAACTATTTCTAATTAATATCAGCCATATGCAAAAACATTTATTTACGTATTTATTAGTGCTACTTGCTTTTATAGCACAAGCACAAAGACCAGGTGAAGAAACAGCTGCTAAACCAGCCGCTAAAGCAGAGGATAAAAATCCGAGCTTTAAAAGAGAGCTTTCTTTAGAAGCCAAAACTGAAAATAAAGGGGAAGTAACTATTAAAGGACAAAAAGTCCCTTATAAAGTGGTTACCGGAACTATGCCTGTTTGGGATGAGGAAGGAAAAGCGATCGCAGGTTTATTTTATGTATACTATGAGCGTACCGATGTGACGAAAAAAGAGGAGCGTCCATTAGTTATTTCTTTTAACGGCGGTCCGGGTACAGCAAGTGTATGGATGCATTTAGGGTATACTAGCCCAAGAAAATTAAAAATTGACGATGAAGGGTATCCTATTCAACCTTATGGTTTTGAAGAAAATCCTAATTCTATTATTGATGTTGCGGATATCGTATACATCGATCCAGTGAACACAGGCTTCTCTCGTATTTTAGATAAAGCGGTACCTACTTCTAAATTTTTTGGTGTGAATGCCGATGTAAAATATTTAGCTGATTGGATTAATACTTTTGTAGGAAGAAATAAGCGTTGGGCTTCTCCTAAATATTTAATTGGAGAAAGTTATGGAACAACGCGTGTATCTGGCTTGTCTTTAGAATTACAAAACAGACATTGGATGTATTTAAATGGCGTGATATTGGTATCACCTACCGATTTAGGTATTAAGCGCGAAGGCCCTACTAGCGCTGCTTTGCGCGTTCCTTATATGGCAGCTACTGCATGGTATCATAAAAAATTACCAGCCGATTTACAATCCAAAGACCTAACTGCTTTTCTACCAGAAGTAGAAGCATTTACAGTGAATGAATTAATGCCAGCCATTGCACAAGGCGGTGTTTTAAATGCAGATAAGAAAAAAGAAATTATTAAAAAACTATCACGCTATATTGGTATTGGCGAAACAGAAGTAACACGTTATAGTATGACCATTCCTTTTGATTATTTCTGGAAAGAACTTTTACGTGATAAAGGAAAAACAGTGGGTCGTTTAGATTCAAGATATATTGGTATTGATAAATTAGATGCAGGAGACAATCCCGATTACAATGCAGAACTTACTTCTTGGGAGCATTCTTTCACGCCCGCTATTAATATGTATCTAAGAGATGAATTGGGTTATAAAACCGATTTAAACTATTATATTTTTGGTCCTACCTTCCCTTGGGATAATACGAATAACCACTCTGGCGACGACTTACGTCAAGCCATGATGCAAAACCCGTATTTACATGTATTGGTACAATCGGGCTATTACGATGGTGCTTGCGATTATTTCAATGCAAAATATAATATGTGGCAAATGGATCCTGCTGGAAAAATTCAAGACAGAATGTTTTGGGAAGGATACCGTAGTGGTCATATGATGTACTTGCGTAAAGAAGATTTAGCGACTAGCAATGATCACCTAAGAGCCTTTATTAAGAAGAGTATTCCAAAGCTAGGAACACCTGCCAAGTTCTAGTTCGTTCATAAAATATTTTTAAAAAAGAACCCCGTATTTTTCAATAGCGGGGTTCTTTATTTTAATTACTTTATTCTTTGTATTTGCGCTCCGAGTGCTTGCAATCGGGTATCAATATTTTGATAGCCTCTGTCTATTTGTTCAATATTTTGAATGGTGCTTTTTCCTTCTGCACTTAGTGCGGCAATCAGCAAGGCTTGCCCAGCGCGAATATCAGGGCTACTCATGGTTATACCACGCAGTGAATGTTTACGCGCTAAACCAATAACGGTGGCACGGTGTGGATCACACAAAATAATTTGCGCACCCATATCAATTAATTTATCCGTAAAAAATAAACGGCTCTCAAACATTTTTTGATGAATGAGTACACTACCTCTTGCTTGAATGGCTGTGACTAAAACAATACTTAATAAATCGGGCGTAAAGCCTGGCCAAGGGTTATCATAAATAGTTAAGATACCACCATCCATAAAAGTTTGTATCTCATACATATCTTGAGCCGGAATATAAATATCATCTCCTTTTATAGTAAAATCAATTCCTAGCAAACGAAATTTTTCTGGAATAATACCTAAGTGTGCGACCCCTGCATTTTTAATAGTGATTTCACTTTTGGTCATGGCAGCAAGTCCAATGAATGAACCAATCTCAATCATGTCTGGTAAAATTCTATGCGTGGCCGTGCCTAGTTTTGTAACGCCTTCAATGCGCAATAAATTACTACCAATGCCTGTAATTTTTGCACCCATATTATTTAATAACAAGCAAAGCTGCTGCAGATAAGGCTCACAGGCTGCATTGTAAATACTAGTCACGCCTTCTGCAAATACAGCAGCCATTAGAATATTCGCTGTTCCTGTTACGGAAGGCTCTTCTAATAACATATAAGTACCCACTAATTTATCTGCTGTTAAAGTAAAGCAGGCTAGCTTATCATCATATGCATAAGTAGCGCCTAGTTTTTCAAATCCAATAATATGCGTATCTAATCTTCTTCTTCCAATTTTATCTCCACCTGGTTTAGGTAAATAAGCTTTTTTAAATCTTGCTAAAATGGGACCTGCTAACATAACGCTACCGCGTAATCTTCCACTCTTGGTTTTAAAATCATCAGAGGCTAAATAACTAGGATCAATTTTATCTGCTTGAAAACGGTATTCACCTTCCTTTAATTTCTCAACGCTTACGCCCATCGCCTCTAATAATTCTATTAGTAAATTCACATCAACAATGTCTGGAATATTTGCAATGGTAATAGGTTCTGCAGTTAATACCACTGCAGACAAAATTTGTAAGGCTTCGTTTTTGGCGCCTTGCGGGGTAATACTTCCTTTAAGTGCTTTACCTCCTATGACTTCGAATGAACTCATTTTACTATTTCAAAACTTAATTAAAAACGTTTCTTAAAGTTGCGGTTATTGTTGTTGCGTCCGCCACCGCCACCGCCTGTTCCGCTTGGACCGCGCCCACCGCGATTATTATTATTGCGATTGCCCTGCCAACGACCCGAAGCTGGCCGGTACT
>Ga0214919_10003845_pt1 | contig 22348 bp, 25 predicted proteins | sample LL1503_MetaG_FD_177994 | JGI IMG/M metagenome (GOLD analysis project Ga0214919, IMG submission 177994) | Freshwater microbial communities from Lake Lanier, Atlanta, Georgia, United States - LL-1503 | ecosystem: Environmental > Aquatic > Freshwater > Lake | place: USA: Georgia | collected... | reverse complement strand
CGAACAGGCGCTGCAAACCAGCCCCAGCATGGCGATGGCGCAGGCACGGATTGCCCGCGCACAAGCGCTCACCGAGCTCAGCCGCTCCGCTGCCGGTGCGCAGGCCCGGCTTGACGCCGACGCCAACGCGCAGCGCTACAGCGCCAACAGCCTGCTGCCGCCGCCGATCGCGGGCAGCGTGCGCAGCAGCGCGACGCTACAGGCGGGCCTGAATTGGTCGGCCGACCTCTACGGAGCCCAGGCAGCCGATCTGGCCTCCGCGCTGGGCCAAACGCGTGCCGCGCAAACCGACGCAGCGGCTGCCGCTACCGTGCTGGCGGCGCAGATCAGCCAGGCCTATGTGGGGTTGGCGCGCCTGCTGGCGCAACGCGATCTGGTACAGCGGACACTCGCGCAGCACCAGGCAATCCTCGCGCTAACGCGCGAACGCGTCGCAGCAGGGCTCGACAGCCGCGTCCAGCTGACGCAGGCCGAAGGCGCGCTGCCCGATACCCGAGCCCAGCTCGAAGCGATCGCCGAGCAGCTGATGCGGGTGCGTCGGCAGATCGCGCTGCTCAGCGGCCAGCCACCGAGCGCGCTCGACGAGCTGTCGCCGCGCCTGGACGCCCTCACGCTTGACGCAACGCCCGCCACGCTGGGCGCGGATCTGCTGGCCCGAAGACCCGATCTGGTGGCTGCGCGCTGGCGGGTCGAGTCGGCGCTGCACGATATCGCCGTCAGCCAGACCCGCTTCTATCCCAACATCAACCTGGGCGCATTCGTCGGGCTCAGCGCCTTGGGCCTGGACAAGCTACTGCAGGCGGGCAGCCTGCAGGCAGGCCTGACTCCGGCGCTGCACCTGCCGCTGTTTGACGCTGGACGACTGCGCGCCCAGTTGGGTGCGAGGCAGGCCGAACTGGACCTCGCGCTCGCCCAGTACAACGCCGCCGTGGTCGAGGCGGTCAAGCAGGCGGGCGACGCCATCGGTTCGGAGCAATCACTGCAGCGCCAGCAGCGCGAACAGAGCGACGCGCTAGCCAGTGCCCAAGCCGCGCACGCGGTGGCGCAGCAGCGCTTCGGCGCCGGACTCAGCGGCTATCTTGTCGTTCTGCACAGCGAAAGCCAGCTGCTCGCGCAGCAACGCCAGGCCGCCGAACTGCGTTCGGGCCTGCTAGACGCGCGACTGACGCTGCTGCAGGCGCTCGGTGGCGGCTGGAACGACGACACCGGCGCATCGGTCGCCACGCTCCACACCGGCGCGCCCACCCAACCCTGACGCAACTTGCGACCAGCACCTCTAGACAGCTTCATGAGCGACGCCAACGCAACTTCCGACAACCCGCAGCGCCGACACGGGCTCGGCCTCATCGCCGCAGCCGTCGTGCTCGGCGGCATCGGCTGGGGCGGCTGGCACTGGTTCGAAGGGCGGCACAGCCAAAGCACCGACAACGCCTACGTCGCCGGTAACCTGGTTCAAATCACCGCGCAGGTCAACGGTACGGTGGTGGCCATCGGCGCCGACGACACCGACTTCGTTCGCGCCGGCCAGATACTGGTCCGACTCGACCCGGCAGACGCCCGGGTGGCGGTGGAGCAGGCGCAGGCCCAGCTGGCGCAGACGCTGCGCGAGGTGCGCACGCTGTTTGCCAGCCACGCACCGCTCAAGGCGCAGGTCGCGCTGCGCGAGGCCGAGCTACCGCGGGCGCAGACCGAAGTCAAACGGGCGCAGGACGACGTCGACCGGCGTGCGCCGCTGGTCGCCAGCGGCGCCGTCGGCCGCGAGGAGTACCAGCACGCGCTGGCGCAACTCGCCAGCGCCAAGGACGCGCTGGCGGCGGCCCGCTCCGCCGTACTCGCCGCTGCCGAGCAGTTGCGCGCCAGCCAGACCCAGACCGAAGGAACGACGGTCGATCGGCACCCGCAGGTGCTGCGCGCCAACGCGCGGCTGCGCGAGGCCTTTTTGGCCTTGCAGCGCTGTGAACTGGTGGCACCGATACAGGGACACATCGCCAGGCGCGGCGTTCAGCTCGGCCAGCGGGTGCAGGCGGGTGCGCCGCTGATGACGCTGGTCGCCCTGGACGCGCTATGGGTCGACGCCAACTTCAAGGAGGGACAGATCGACGGCATGCGCATCGGCCAGAGTGCCGAGCTGCAGGCCGATGTCTATGGCAAGAAGGTATTTTTTCGTGGCACGGTCGTCGGGCTTGGTGCCGGAACCGGTTCGGCCTTCGCGCTGCTGCCGGCGCAAAACGCGACCGGCAACTGGATCAAGGTGGTGCAGCGGGTTCCGGTGCGCATCGCGATCGACCCGCGGGACCTGGCCGAGCATCCGCTGCGCATCGGGCTGTCGATGGAGGTCAAGGTCGACACGCTCGAGCGCAGCGGCAAGGCGCTGGCCGACACGCCCCGCAACGGGCTCAGCGAAACCGAAGTCTTCGAGGCGCAGCAACGCGCATCCAGCGCCGAGGCGCAAGGCAGCATCAACGCCAGCCTGGGACGCAAGCCAGCCGCTTCCGCGCCCGTGGGCGTAGCTGCACCGCGCACTGCCACCAAGCCGTGAGCACAGCGCCCGCAGCCGTCGGCAACGCACCGGCACAGCCGCTGACCGGCGCGACGCTGCTGCTGGGGACGCTGTCGCTGTCGCTCGCCACTTTCATGAATGTGCTGGACTCGTCGATCGCGAACGTGTCGATTCCCGCCATCGCCGGCGACCTCGGCGTGAGCCCGGGACAAGGCACCTGGGTCATCACCAGCTTCGGCGTCGCCAACGCGATCTCGGTTCCGCTCACCGGCTGGCTGACGCAGCGCTTCGGCGCGGTGCGCGTATTCACCACCAGCATCCTGCTGTTCGTCGTGAGCTCGCTGTTATGCGGACTCGCGCCGTCGCTCGAAATGCTGGTCCTGTGCCGGGTGCTGCAGGGGCTTTCAGCGGGACCGATGATTCCGCTGTCGCAGACGCTGCTGCTGTCAAGCTATCCGCGCGCCATGGCCGGCGTCGCGCTGGCCCTGTGGGGCGCGACCACGCTGGTTGCGCCGGTCGTCGGGCCCCTGCTTGGCGGCTGGATTACCGACAACATTTCCTGGCCCTGGATTTTTTACATCAACCTGCCGGTCGGCCTGCTCGCGGCGGCCATCACCTGGAGCATCTACCGCCGCCGCGAGACGGCCACGCGCAAGCTGCCGATCGACACCGTCGGCCTAAGTCTGCTGGTGCTGTGGGTCGGCTGTTTGCAGCTGATGCTCGACAAGGGCAAGGAGCTCGACTGGTTCGCATCGACCCAGATCGTGGCGCTGGGACTGGTCGCGCTGGTGTCTTTTGCCGTATTTCTGGTGTGGGAATTCACCGACGCGCATCCGGTGGTGGACCTGCGGCTTTTTCTGGGGCGCAACTTCGGTTTCGGCGCGCTGTCGCTGTCGATCGCCTACGGCCTCTTCTTCGCCAATGTGGTGCTGCTGCCTCTGTGGCTGCAGCAGTGGATGGGCTACACCGCCACCTCGGCGGGAATGGCGTTGGCGCCGGTAGGCATTCTGGCGATCATGCTGACGCCGCTCATCGGGCGCAAGGTAGGTCAGTGGGACCCGCGCTGGATGGCGACCTGCGCCTTCGCCGGCTTCGCGCTGGTGCTATGGATGCGCGCGCAGTTCACGGTCCAGACCGACTTCTTTCACATCATGCTGCCGACGCTGCTTCAGGGTGGCGCCACCGCCTTCTTCTTCATACCGCTGACGACGCTGACGCTCGCTGGGCTGCCGCCCGAACGGATGCCGGCGGCAGCGGGACTGAGTAACTTTGTGCGCATCATGGCCGGCGCGATGGGAACGTCCATCGCGACCACGCTCTGGGAATCGCGCGCAGCGATGCACCATGCCCACCTCAGCGAGCCGCTGGCAATGGGCCAGGGCCCGCTCGCTGCCAGCCTGGAGGCGATCAAGGCCACCGGGCTGAGCCAGGAGCAGGCGCTGTACCAGGTGAACCGCTTGATCGACCAGCAGGCTTTCACCCGGGCGGCCGACGACATCTACCTCGCTTCGTCCGGTGTCTTCCTGCTGCTGATCGGGTCGGTCTGGCTGACCCATCGGCCCGCCGCCCAGCGGGCGCGGACAAGTTAGCTTCCAATAAAATGCCCAAGCATCTCGTGCAACCACCCCCCGGCTCCGACTGGGAAACAGCAGACCCGGCAGCGAAAGATAATATGTGTGTCGAATCGGACCCCGCCCACCGTCACCATGCCCCGAAGGAATTCCATATGAACCGCGTCTTCGTCCTGATCGTTGCAAGCCTGCTGGCCGTCGGCGCCAACGCCTCCGCCCCTGCCGCCGGTCACGAGCCTGTCGCTGCCGCGGCTGCCGGTCACGCTCCTGCCGCCGGACATGCGCCTGCAGCCGCTTCCGCTGCGGGGCATGCACCTGCTGCTGCATCGGCGGAAAAGTCCGATGCGCAGAAGGCCAAGGAAGAAAAGGTAGCAGCCAAGGCGGACGCGCGAAAGGCAAAGGCAGAAGCCAAGAAGGCCGCAGCGGCGAAGTCCAAGGAAGAAAAAATGGCCGCCAAGAAGGGCAAGGGCGAGGGTAAGGCTGCCGCCAAACCGGCAGCGAAGAAGGAAGAGCCCAAGCACTGATGAAACATACCCTGCGTCCACCGTGCAAGCCCGGGCACGATAGCACCCGTTTTCAACCCGCTCCATGACGCTTGCATCGACCGCGATTGCGTTACTTCTCGGTCTGGCGGGAAGCTTGGCGCAGGCGCAGGATACGCCCCAGCTTGGCCTGTCGCGGCTGACATTGCAAGTGGGCATGTACCAGATCGATGCACAGGTGGCCATCACGGCAGAACAGCGCCAGATCGGCCTGATGCACCGCGCCGAGATGCCCCAGCACGAGGGAATGCTGTTTGTATTCGAGCAACCGTCGCAACAGTGCTTCTGGATGAAGAACACGCTGCTGCCACTGAGCGCTGCGTTCGTGGCCGACGACGGGACCATCGTCAACATGGCCGACATGCAGCCGCAGACTACCGAATCCCATTGTTCGGCCCGACCCGTACGATTCGTTTTAGAAATGAACCAGGGTTGGTTCGCCAAAAAGGCCATCAGGGCCGGAACCAAACTCGCCGGCACACCCTTCAAGGCCTCGAAGCAGGCGCCCTGAGTGATAATGGACATTTGCTTTCCACAAACAATAAGGAGTTAACAATGGGCTCGATATTTCAGTCTTTGGGACGCACCGTGCTGGCGGGGGTCGTTTTGCTGGCGCTGATTGTCTTGGCCGCTGGCGGCGAGATCGCCGGCAGTCCGGCATGGTGGACCTTCTTCATGCGCTGGCTTCATGTGCTGTGTGGCGTGATGTGGATTGGCCTGTTGTGGTATTTCAATTTTGTTCAAATTCCGTCGATGCCAAAAATCCCGGATGAGCAAAAACCCGCGATCAGCAAGGTCATCGCACCGACGGCGCTTTTTTGGTTTCGTTGGGCGGCACTGGCAACCGTCGTCACCGGCACCGTACTTGCCAGCATGAACGGGTATATCGCCGCGGCCCTGGGACTGCAGAGACCTTTCGCTGCCATCGGCGTCGGCATGTGGCTAGCCCTGGTCATGGCCTTCAATGTATGGTTCATCATCTGGCCAAACCAGAAGAAAGCGCTTGGCATCGTGGTGGTAGAAGCGCCGGAGAAAGCCAAGGCAGCGCGCTTGGCAATGCTGACCTCACGCGCCAACACCATGCTGTCAATCCCGATGCTCTATTGCATGGTGTTGCAGCAAAACGGGGGCCTCTAAGCCCTCAACATACCGCGCCAAGGCCGGGTGGTTGCGCCGATGGCGCAGGGCTTGCAGCTACCGCCCTCGGTGCGCGCACTGGAGGCCCGACCTGCGGGCGGCCCAGTGGTCGTGGGAATCCGATTGGTGTCGGGTCCCTGCGGGCCAGAAATCGCCGGACTCCTCGACAGCGACGCTTCACCCGGGTTGCGAGCGGCATCCCTGCGGAGTCGGACGTTTGCGCCCGCCGGGTAGTTTGGCCTTGAACTGCCGCGCCATGGCTGCTGCGCCATAATCAACGAGCCCTCCTCACCTGCGCGGAGATATCTTCTGTTTTCAATCATTCAAGCGGCGGGTTGGCCCATCTGGCCGTTGCTGGCCTGCTCGGTGCTGGCACTTGCACTGGTCATTGAGCGCCTGGCCAGCCTGCGCGAGCGCAAGGTGGCGCCGGCGCGATTGCTGGACGAGGTGCTGGCCATCGCGCGCAACGGCCTTCCCAACGCCGACCTGGTCGCCCAACTCGAGCGCAATTCGGCTTTGGGCGAGGTGCTGGCGAGTGGATTTCGCGCCCTGCACGCGAACCCGCGCTGCAGTGAGTCGGATCTGCGCGCGGCCATGGAAGGCGCCGGTCGACTGGTCGCGCACCGGCTGCAGCGATACCTCAGCGCGCTCGCGACTATCGCCTCTACAGCGCCCTTGTTGGGGCTGTTCGGCACGGTCGTGGGAATGATCGAGATCTTTGGCTCGCAGGGACCTTTAGGGCCTGGCGCCAACCCGGCCCAACTGGCGCAGGGCATTGCCATGGCCCTTTACAACACCGCGTTTGGTCTCATCATCGCCATACCCGCACTGATTTTCTGGCGCTATTTCCGCGCTGCCGTCGACGGCCACCTGCTGACTCTGGAGCTAGCGTCCGAGCGGTTGGCGCGCCAGCTCAACAGCGGACGCGCACTGGAATGAGTCTCGGGCGATGAATTTCAAAACCGGCTCGCGCGAGGAGCCCGAAATCAACCTGATTGCGTTCATCGACGTGCTGCTGGTGGTGCTGATATTTTTGATGCTCTCGACCACCTACAGCAAATTTACCGAGCTAGAACTCAGGCTACCGGTGGCAGACGCGGACCCGCAAAAAGAACGTCCGAGGCAACTGCTGGTCACGGTCGGTAGCGAAGGGGCTTACAGCATCAACGCCGCGCCGGTGGCGGGACGCAGCCCCGAGGAACTCGCCGGCGCGATGCTGGCCGCGGCCGGCATCGACCATGAGACCGTGCTGGTGGTACAGGCCGACGCGAACGCCAGGCACCAATCAGTGATCACCGTGCTCGAAGCGGCGCGCCGGGCCGGGCTTGCGCATGTCACTTTTGCCGCGCAACCCTCGGCGAGAGCGGCCAAGCGCTAGCCATGCGGCGCCAGCCTGCTGCCCTGCGTGTAGCCTTGCAGCGTGCGCTGCTGCAAGCGTGGACCCACCGTGGCGTCTTGGCGACGCTGCTGTGGCCGGTATCGATGCTGTTCAGCGCGCTGGTGGCGTTTCGCCGCGGCCTGTATCGATCGGGTCTGCTGACGGCGCAGCGGGTCGATGTCCCGGTACTGGTGGTCGGCAATCTGGTGGCGGGCGGTGGGGGCAAGACGCCGCTGGTGATCGCGCTGGTTACCCACTTTCGGCAGCGCGGCATCAAGGTGGGGGTTCTCTCGCGCGGCTATGGGCGACAGAGCCGCTGCTGTCGGGAGGTGCGCCTGGACAGCACGCCCAGCGATGTCGGCGACGAGCCAGTATTGATCCACAGACGGACCGGCGCGCCGGTTTACGTTGCCGCCAGGCGGATTGACGCGGCGCGAGCGCTGCTGCAACGCCACCCCGATGTGACCCTGCTCGTCTGTGACGACGGTCTGCAGCACCACCAACTGCACCGCGATATCGAAATTGGTGTTTTTGACCGACGCGGCGTCGGCAATGGTTGGCTGCTTCCGGCCGGGCCCTTGCGCGAGGCCTGGCCAAGGCCTATCGACCTGGTGGTGGTGGCCGATGCCGGCATCGGGCTGGGCGGTTTTCAGGCGACGCGCTCGCTGGCGAGCCACGCGCACCGTGCCGACGGCAGCACGGTGGCGCTGGACGAACTGGCCGGTCACGGCGCGAGCGCCAAGCCCCTGTGGGCCGTGGCCGCGATTGCCCAGCCCGAGGCCTTTTTCGCCATGCTGCGCGAACGCGGTATCGAGCTCCAGGAGACACTCGCGCTGCCCGATCACGCGCCGTTCAACTCGGCTGGCGACCTGCCGCCCATCGGGGGCCAGACGCTGCTGTGTACCGAAAAGGACGCGTACAAGCTGTGGCGCCATCGACCGGATGCGCTCGCGGTGCCGCTGCTGCTGAATCTGGAGCCGGCCTTCTGGAGCGCACTGGAGGCGCTGCTGCAAGCAAGGACCGGCGCAAAGTTATCATCGCCGCATGGACAACCGACTTCTTGAACTGCTGGTGTGCCCGGTCACCAAGGGTACGCTGGAGTACGACCGTGTGCGCCAGGAGCTGCTGTCGCGCAGTGCCCGGCTGGCTTATCCGGTACGCGACGGAATTCCTATTCTTCTCGAAAACGAAGCCCGCACCATGAGCGACGAGGAGTTGGGTCTGTGATGCGCAGTTTGCGTGCGCCACCCCTGCGGCCTGCTGCGTGCAATTCACCATCCTGATCCCGGCGCGGCTGGCGTCGACCCGCCTGCCGAACAAGCCGCTGGCCGAAATTGGCGGCGTTCCGATGGTGGTCCGGGTGGCGCAACGCGTTGCAGCCAGCCCGGGCCGGCTGCATGCGCCGCGCGTCATCGTCGCCGCCGACAGCGCGCTGATTGTGCGCGCGTGCGAGGCCCACGGCGTAGAAGCGCTGCTCACCAGCACGGACCATGAATCGGGAAGCGACCGGCTGGCGCAGGCCTGCGCGCTGCTGGGCCTGGCCGACGATGCCGTCGTGGTGAACGTGCAGGGCGACGAGCCTCTGATCGATCCGATGCTGGTGGACGCAGTGGCCAGCCTGCTGCTGCAACACCCCTTGGCGAGTATGGGTACCGCCGCGCATGCAGTTGAAACGCTGGAAGACTATCTGAACCCCAACGTGGTCAAGGTTGCCCTGGACGCGCAGGGGTATGCGCTGTATTTCAGCCGCTCGCCCATTCCCGCCGGCAGGGACTTCCAGGGCCAGGCCTGGTGGCACGCGGATATAGCCGGCGGCAACGCCCTGTTGCGCGAGGCAGCGCCCTTGCGCCATATCGGCATCTACGCTTACCGGGCAGGCTTCCTGCGCCTTTTCCCGACACTGGCGCGCGCGCCGCTGGAGGTGGCAGAGGCGCTGGAGCAGCTACGGGCGATGTGGCACGGCCACCGGATTGCGGTGCATGTCAGCGACCGCAATCCGGGACCGGGCGTCGACACACCGCAAGACCTCGAGCGCGTCCGAAAGTTGTTTGGCGCCTGACAGGACGTCTGCCGGCGCGAGGAGCGCCGGCAGCAGATGCGCGTGCTATTCTTCAGCCCGAGATAGGAATCGCTTGTCACTATCGGGCGCCATTGGGTCACGCTTGAAATCCATTCATCAGAGGAAATTCATGAAACTGATTTTGCTGGGCGCTCCCGGTGCGGGAAAGGGGACGCAGGCGACCTTCATCTGCCAAAAGTTCGGGATCCCGCAAATCTCCACTGGCGACATGCTGCGTGCGGCGGTGAAGGCCGGCTCGCCCATGGGCCTGGCAGCCAAGAAAATCATGGACTCCGGTGCCCTGGTCAGCGACGAAATCATCATTGGCCTGGTGAAGGAGCGGATCGCCCAGGACGACTGCGCCAACGGCTTCCTGTTCGACGGATTTCCCAGGACGATTCCGCAAGCCGACGCGATGAAGGCCGCCGGGGTCAAACTGGACTATGTGCTGGAAATCGATGTCCCGTTCGACGCCATCATCGAGCGCATGAGTGGGCGGCGTTCGCACAGTGCTTCCGGCCGCACCTACCATATCAAGTTCAACCCGCCCAAAGTCGCCGGCGTCGACGACGTCACGGGCGAGTCGTTGATACAGCGTGAAGACGACAAGGAAGAAACGGTGACCAAGCGCCTGGAGGTCTACAACGCGCAGACCCGACCCCTGGTGAACTACTACGACAACTGGGCCAAGACCGATCCGGCGTCAGCGCCCAGGTACCGGGCTATCAGTGGCATCGGCGCAGTCGATGCCATCAAAGCGAGCGCCTTCGCGGCGCTGTCGGGCCAGTAACGCGCGCGAGGCGCCCAATCAGTTCGCGGAATCGAATCTGTAGACGCTGGCTGCCGGGTCGAAGACAGGCCATCGGCTGAACGCCGACAACCGAGTCACCCCGTTTGAGCGATTTACGGCAACGGTCGCACCGGCTCTGTGGCCGCTGGAGCAGCCCGCAAAAGGTCCAGCACCATCGCAATGCGCGCCTTTAGCGGCGAAAGACCCAGCGAGTCGGGAATCGCGTCCGTCGCACCTGCCAGGACGCGACCCTGACTGCAACGGGTAGCGCGCACCACCCGCACGCCAGCGTCCCGCGCGCGCAGCAGTCCGGCTTCCAGCGCCCTGTGCAGCGTCCCATTGCCTGTCGCTGCGACCACGATGCCGCGCAGGGGATCCTCCGGGGTCTCTGACAGCAGCGCGTCAATCAGGCGGGCACTGGCACCCGCATGGGCCATGATGATTTCGACCCGGGGCCATCCTGCGCCGGACCCTTGCAGCGCCGGCAACGGCATGGAATCGACCGGCGGCGCCGGCGTGCAGCCGATGGCGGCCAAGCGCAGCATGCCCTCCTCCACAAAACCGATCGGGCCTGATTCGCCAGAGTCAAAGGCGTCCAGCCGATAGGGGTGAACCTTTTGCACCTGCACAGCGCCGTGCACCTTGCCAGCAAATACCACCAAGACACCCGACGCGGCGGGATCCGCTGCCACCGCCAATGCGTCGCGCAGGTTCTGCGGCCCGTCGGACGCCATCGACGAGGCCGGGCGCATGGCACCGGTCAAGACCACCGGCTTGTGGGCGACGCCCTCGGGCCCGAGCACGCGGTGCAGGAAATAGGCGGTTTCCTCCAGCGTATCGGTGCCATGGGTCACCACCAAGCCGGCGACGTCCTCCTGCGACAGGTAATGCTGACAACGCCCTGCCAATAGCGCCCAGACATCGAAGTCCATGTCCTTGCTGTCCATCTGCGCCACCTGCTCGGTCAGCACCTCCCAACGATGCGTTATCGCTGGCGCCACCGCTCCGGCCAACTGCGCGACACCGATCTGGGCGGACCCATATCCCAGGTTGTCGTGCGCATTGGCGGACAGGCCTGCAATGGTCCCACCGGTACCTAGCACCCACAGTTTTTTTCGGCTTTTTTGGCGCATGGCTTGCAAATTTCAAAAAACTGGTTAAAAATACAGTTACTGGATGTTAAAACAGTTCCAAAGCTGGGACTTTGCAAACATTGGAACACCCACCAACGGGCCGAGGCCCACAGGAGATGCCATGATCGACATGCCACACTTCCAAGTGAAGCTTACCGCGCGCCAGCAACAGATTCTGGACTTGATCCAGAGCGCCATTGCGCGCACCGGTGCGCCCCCGACCCGGGCCGAAATTGCCACTGAGTTGGGTTTCAAGTCGGCCAATGCGGCCGAGGAGCATTTGCAGGCACTGGCGCGCAAAGGCGTGATCGAACTGGTCAGCGGAACATCGCGCGGAATCCGTTTGCGCAGCGAGGCGCTAAGGTCTATCAATGAATCACGGGTCAAGCAGTTTTCACTGCCGCTGCAAAGCCTGGCACAGCTCGCGCTACCGCTAATCGGCCGCGTCGCGGCGGGCTCGCCGATCCTGGCGCAGGAGCACATAGACCAGACCTACTATGTGGAAAACAGCCTGTTCCAGCGCAAGCCGGACTACCTGCTCAAGGTGCGCGGAATGTCGATGCGCGACGCCGGCATCATGGACGGCGATCTGCTTGCGGTGCAGTCGGCCAAAGACGCCAAGAATGGCCAGATCGTCGTCGCCCGACTTGGAGACGAAGTGACCGTCAAGCGCTTCAAGCGCAACAAGAACGTGATCGAACTGCACCCGGAAAACCCGGACTACCAGACGATCGTCGTACAGCCCGGGGACCCTTTCGAAATAGAAGGCCTGGCCGTCGGCCTCATCAGAAACACGATGCTGATGTAGCGCCGAGACAAAACCGACACCGATACCCTAAGGAGACCCGCAATGAGCAACACCCTTTTCGCCGCCATCACCATCCTGTCGCCGGTGCACGGCTTCTTGCGCCGGCTTGCCGGCGCAGGAGCGCCGGTACGGCGCCTTGATCCGCCTTTTGCCGCGCCGAGTACCCGGGCCGCGGTAAGCAAGCCGCTTCGCGTGGTGCGGGTAATGGAAGATGGCCATGGGCCCGCGCATGGCGGGCGCATGATGATATCCGGGCGCATGGCCGATGTATGCGCCGAACTCGATCGTATGGCCGCGCGCGAGACGGCGCTGCGCACCGGAAGCTGACGCGGGCAGTGCAGCCGCAGACTGGCCTCGCAGCGCCCCGACTGGCGGGCAACGCAGAGCCGCAAGGCACAATAGGCGGATGCATATCGTAATTCTCGACGACTATCAGGACGCTGTTCGCAAACTCGCTTGCGCGAGCAAACTGGAAAACTACCCGGCCAAGGTCTACACCAACACGGTCAAGGGGATCGGGCAGCTGTCGGTCCGTCTCAAGGACGCCGAGGCCATCGTGCTGATCCGCGAACGCACCCACTTGACGCGGTCGATCATCGAAAAGCTTCCCAAGCTCAGGCTGATCTCGCAAACCGGCCGGGTGGGCGCCCATGTGGATGTGCAGGCCTGCACCGATCGCGGCATAGCCGTTGCAGAGGGCGCGGGCTCGCCGGTGGCACCTGCCGAACTCACCTGGGCGCTGGTGATGGCGGCGGCACGGCGCCTGCCACATTACATAGCGACGCTCAAGCACGGTGGCTGGCAGCAGTCAGGACTCAAGGCAGCGTCGATGCCGGTCAATTTCGGCATCGGAACGGTACTGCGCGGCAAGACGCTGGGCATCTGGGGCTACGGAAAGGTAGGCCAACTGGTAGCCGGGTACGGCAAGGCCTTCGGCATGCAAGTCGTAGTCTGGGGCAGTCCCGCATCCCGCGAGCGGGCGTTGCGCGACGGCTTCTTGTCGGCGGCGACCAAGGGAGAATTCTTTGCCCAAAGCGACGTGCTCAGCCTGCATCTGCGGCTGACCGAGGAAACCCGCGGCGCAGTGGGGCTGGAGGATCTGTCGCTGATGAAGCCCACCGCGATGCTCGTCAACACCTCGCGCGCCGAGTTGATCCAGCCCGACGCGCTGATCACCGGACTCAACCGCGGCAGGCCAGGCCTGGCGGCGATCGATGTATTTGAATCGGAGCCGATCTTGCAGGGGCACGCGCTGCTGCGGCTGGAGAACTGCATCTGCACGCCGCACATAGGCTATGTGGAGCAGGAAAGTTATGAGCTGTATTTTTCGGCAGCGTTTGACAATGTGATCAACTTCATCCGTGGCACACCGAGCAACATCGTCAACCCCGGCGCGCTGCAAAAGCGCCGCTGACCGCATAGGCGCTGGCGGGCGGCGAAAGCTGTTAGGCCAGTCACGAACAAGACAGTCCATGGACGATCCAATCCTTACTATCGCGGAACGGGAAGCGATCAATTCGGGTCGCTGGTTTTCATCGCTGTCGCCCTCGCTGCGGCACGACATACTTCGATGTGCCTATGTCAAACGGTTTCAAGACGGCGAGCTTATCGCCGCGCGAGGCGACCCGCCAGAGGAATGGATCGCCTGCGCCAAGGGCGCGGTGCGGGTCAGTTCGACTTCAATTTCGGGAAAGCAAATTACGCTGACCTATGTGGAACCCGGAATCTGGTTCGGCGACGTCTCGATCTTCGACGGCGACCGGCGCACCCACGATGCCTACGCCCATGGGGAATGCACGATCCTGTGCGTGGCCAAAGCCGATTTCCGAAAAATTCTGGCCTTGCATGTCGAACTCTACGAAGCGATGCTGCGCCTGCACGCGCGGCGTATCCGCCAGCTCTACGGATTGGTCGAAGACCTCAACACCCTTCCCCTGCGCGCACGTCTGGCCAAGCAGCTCATCCACCTGGTGCGCAGCTATGGCGTCGCCAGCCTGTCCAATCCGAACGAAATGCGAATCGGTCTGCAATTGGCGCAGGAAGAACTGGCGCAGCTGCTCGGCGCCTCGCGACAGCGCGTCAATCAGGAACTCAAATCGATGGAGCGCGAGCTGTCGATCCGTATCGAGCCGGGCGGGCTCGTCATATGCAACCGCGACGCGCTCATGCGCATTGTGGAGGCCGATCATTGAGGCAACCCGAGCATGACTGACTACCAGCATTTCGTCGGCACGCGACCAGTCCCGGGCCAGCACCTGTTTGACACCGAGGCGCTCGCCGACTGGCTCGCGCAGCATCTTGATTGCTTCGTCGGCCCGCTCAACGTCGAAATGTTCAAGGGAGGCCAGTCCAATCCGACTTACAAGCTGCTGACCCCGGGGCGCAGCTATGTGATGCGGTCCAAGCCGGGGCCGGTTGCCCGACTGCTGCCCTCGGCGCACGCCGTCGAGCGCGAGTTTATGGTCATGCAAGGGCTGCAAGGAACCGAGGTTCCTGTCGCCAAAATGTACTGCCTGTGTGAAGACGAGTCGGTGATCGGTCGCGCCTTCTATGTGATGGAGTTTGTCCAAGGCAAGGTGCTGTGGGACCAGTCGCTGCCGGGAATGTCCAACGCCGAGCGCGCGGCGGTCTACGATGAAATGAACCGGGTCATCGCGGCGCTGCACAGGATCGACCCGGTGCGCCAGGGTCTCGGCAGTTTCGGCAAGCCGGGAAACTATTTCGAGCGTCAGATCGGCCGCTGGAGCAAGCAGTACATGGCGTCAGTCACCCAGCCCATCGCCGAGATGGACCAGCTGATCGCCTGGCTGCCGGCGCACATTCCGGCGAGCGCGCGCGACGAGACGCAGACGCGCATCGTCCATGGCGACTACCGACTGGACAACCTCATGTTTCACGCCACCGAGCCGCGCGTTCTGGCCGTTCTGGACTGGGAGCTGTCGACGCTGGGTCACCCGCTGGCCGACTTCAGCTACCACTGCATGGCCTGGCATATACCGCCGGGGTCGTTCAGGGGGATTGGCGGCGTGGATGTTGCGAGCCTGGGCATTCCGACCGAGGCACAGTACATAGCGCGCTATTGCGAGCGCACCGGCCTGGCAACTCCGCAGACACTGCGTGTCGACTGGAATTTCTATCTCGCCTACAACATGTTTCGCATCGCCGCCATCTTGCAGGGAATTGCCAAGCGCGTCGAGACAGGCACCGCTTCGAGCGCGCAGGCGGCCCATTCGGCCGCCGGCGTGCGGCCGATGGCCGAACTCGCATGGTCCTTCGCCCGACGCGCCTGAAACCAGTTCGCCCGGTCTATCACAACAACCACAAACGGAGCATCGCATGGATTTCGACTACTCACCCAAAACCAAGGAACTGCAGGCCAAACTGCAGCGCTTCATGGACGACCATGTCTACCCGCAGGAGCGCGCGATCATTGACGAACTCGAAGCCAACACGCAATCGGGAAAGCGCTGGAGTCCCCTGCAAACCATAGAGAAGCTCAAGCCCAGGGCCAAGGCGGCGGGCCTGTGGAACCTTTTTCTGCCGGTCGACAGCGCGGCGGCGTCGGGCTACGAGGGGGCCGGCCTGACCAACCAGGAATATGCGCCCCTGGCGGAAATCATGGGCCGTGTTCCATGGGCCAGCGAGGTATTCAACTGCTCGGCACCGGACACCGGCAACATGGAAACCATCGCGCGCTACGGCTCACCGGAAAACAAAGCGCGCTGGCTCAAACCCCTGCTTGAAGGCGAAATCCGCTCTGCGTTCGCGATGACCGAGCCCGACGTTGCCTCGAGCGACGCGACCAATATCGCGACGCGTATCGAGCGCCAGGGAGACGAGTACGTCATCAACGGCCGTAAGTGGTGGATATCGGGCGCGGCCGATCCGCGTTGCGCAATCTTCATCACCATGGGCAAGACCGACCCCGATGCGCCGCGCCATTCACAGCAAAGCATGGTGCTGGTGCCGGCAGACGCCAAAGGCATCCGTATCATCAGGGCCCTGAACGTCATGGGCTATGACGATGCGCCGCACGGCCATGTGGAAATGGTGTTTGAAAATGTCCGGGTTCCGGTCGGCAACATTTTGCTGGGAGAGGGGCGTGGCTTCGAGATAGCGCAGGGCCGACTCGGCCCCGGTCGCATCCACCACTGCATGCGCCTGGTCGGCGTTGCCGAACGCGCGCTGGAACTGATGTGCAGACGTGCATCGTCTCGCGTCGCCTTTGGCAAGACCGTTGCATCGCAGACCGTGACCCAAGAACGCATCGCGCAAGCACGCTGCAAGATCGACATGGCGCGGCTGCTTACCCTGAAGGCGGCGTGGCTGATGGATATCGCCGGCAACAAGGTCGCCAGAACGGAAATATCGATGATCAAGGTAGTGGCGCCGAACATGGCCTGCGAAGTGATCGACTGGGCGATACAGGCGCACGGCGGCGGCGGAATGTGCGACGACTTTCCACTGGCCCTGGCCTACGCGCACTCGCGCGCTCTGCGTTTTGCAGACGGACCGGATGAGGTGCACCGCAATGCCATCGCCAAGCTGGAGTTGGGCAAGTACGCACTCAATCCGCGCGAAGTGGAAATGCCGATCACACGGGGATCCTGAAGATGATTGAAGTCCACACATGGCCCACGCCCAACGGGAACAAGGTCCACATCATGCTGGAGGAATGCGGGCTGCGACTCGGCCGGGACTGGACCGCCATCGCGGTCAATATCGGAGCCGGCGACCAGTTCAAGCCCGGGTTTCTGAAAATCAGCCCGAACAACAAGGTTCCAGCGCTGGTCGACCCGCAGGGGCCTGATGGAAAGCCGATCTCGCTATTTGAGTCCGGCGCCATTTTGCTGTATCTGGCCGCAAAAACCGGTAAGTTCCTGCCGAAGTCGGACCGGCAGAAGTTTGAGGTGCTCCAGTGGCTGATGTTCCAGATGGGTGGCGTCGGCCCCATGCTGGGGCAAGCGCACCATTTCCGCATCTACGCGCCGGAAAAGATCGACTACGCCTACGACCGATACAGCAACGAAGCAAAGCGCCTGTACGGCGTGATGGACCGGCAACTGGCAAAAAGCCGGTACATCGCTGGGCCCGGGTACAGCATCGCTGACATAGCCATCTTTCCCTGGTTGCGCAGTTGGAAAAATCAGGGCGTTGCGCTGGGCGATTTCCCACATGTCGAGGCCTGGTTTAACAAGATCGCCGAGCGCCCCGCTGTCAAACGAGGTGTCGAGGTACTGGCCTCACTGCGCAAACCCATCACCAACGACAAGGCGCGCGAAATGCTGTTTGGCAAGGGCCAGTACGGCCAGCGTTAGCTGCGAGCGCAAAGGCATCCACCACGAGTTGTGGCCCCCCCTGCCAGGCCCTCAGACACCCTGGCAGCAAAGAGCTAAGAGCCAAACTGAGGGCGACCGGCCATGCAGCGACCTTGAGCCGCCCTTGGCCGTGTTCAGTGCAGGTGCCGCGGCTTGCGGCCGCCACCATGGCCGGCGCCGCCATAGCCGCCGCCCGAGCCGCGCGGGCGCTTGCCGATTTCGAGCGAGTTCACGATGGAGTCGAAACGCTTGGCAAACAGCTTATCGATCTCGGCTACCACACCGGTGAGTTCCGCGCCCTCGAAATGGCGCTCCATCATCGCGACCACATCCTCCACCAGAAGATCGCGCTGTACCTGCATGATGGCAGCCGGGTTCGGACCGACAAACAGCATCGTGAAATCGTCACGCGACTCGTCCCAGGTTTCTTCATCGTCCTCATCGAATTCGGTGTCATAGAAGCTGACCTCGATCGCCGCCCCCGTGTCGGCCAGTTCGTTCAGGCTCATACACATTTCGTCAAGCGACTGCCGGAAATCTTCATCACCAGCCACCGTCCAACAGATCTCCAAGGTCCGTTTTGGCAGATCAAACTTGATGCCGGGCTCGTCGTCGTACGAGCTCCGCGCACCGTCCGCCAGTGACCGCGCGCCAGCGTACTTCCAAAGCGGCTTGAGAGCCTCTTGGATTTGCTCGAACTCCACCCCGGCCCGCAACACTACCTGGCCGTGCAGGTGAATTTCAAATGGACTGTTGGTGCTTGGCATCTGGAGGGATTGATCAAAAATGGGGTCACTGAGCCGCAATCGCGCTGGCACGTCCGGTCTAGGTCAGCGGTGGTGAGGGGGTATCCCCACCGCCGAAGCCTGAAGATTGCGGGCGTTCCGGCAACTTAAAAGTTACAGTCCAATGCTGTTTACGAGGCTCATTCGAGCGGGTTCGAAAATTTACCGATCCTGATTATCGCCAAAAAGAGCACGCGACAAGCGGCCTTGCGAACATTCCTCGCTACGCCTCCCAGGGCGCAGGAGATGGGGCTGACGCTGCCTGAACCGGCCAGCCGCCGCAACTGCAGCACCCAGGAGGCCCGACCCACGCAATTGACATTGACATTGACATTGACATTGACATTGACATTGACATTGACATTGACATTGACATTGACATTGACATTGACATTGACATTGGGGACAAAACCGACTACACCGCACTCCATCGAACATTGTCAACTATTTGCGCTTCTACCCGTCTGACCCAGCGTCGCTTGGTGCCGTTCGACCAGTTGCCGGTATCGATCAGCAAGGAGCAGTCCCGCAATATTCAAATGGCAAACCCATGCACAAACTAGTTCCGTTCTCATCCAACAGCACCATCCCCGAAAAACATCGGCGCATCCAATCACAGTAACAAGAAAAACCGGCACAATAGATTCTAACAAGACGTTTAAGAATCTGAAATTACATTTTCCCGAGGAGACAAATGATGAGCAGAATGGAAGAACTTCTAAAGCAAAAAAAGGACATTATCGCTGCAATTGAAGCAGAGTATAAAAAGGGACTCGAAGCCGCCGCACAAGGACAAGCCGAGGCACAATATAATCTCGGCGTCATGTACCAGCATGGACAGGGCGTAGCACAGAACTATGCGGAAGCAGCACGTTGCTACAAGTTGGCAGCGACCCAGGGAAGCGCAGCTGCGCAACTCAATCTCGGAATAATGCACGAAAACGGACAAGGCGTAACGCAAGACGATGCTGAAGCGCTGCGCTGGTACAAACTTGGAGCAACCCAAGGCCACGCTCCCGCCGAGTACCATATGGGTATTATGTATCACATTGGAAAAGGTGTTAAACAAGATTACCATGAGGCCGACCGCTGCTACAGGTTGGCGGCGGCACAAGGGCATTCCGGCGCGAATTACAGCATTGGCTATATGTACGAAAACCATCTAGGCGTCGAGAAAGATAATGCCGAGGCCGCCCGTTGGTACAAATTGGCAGCAGCACAAGGTCATGCTGACGCCCACGTCAAACTTGGCGCCATATACGAGAGCGGCGACGGCGTGAAGCAAGACTACGCCGAAGCCATGCGTTGGTACAAGTTTGTAGCAGAAAAGGGCAATGCGAATGCCCAGTACCGTATAGGAGTAATGTACGAGCAAGGAGAGGGCGTAGCAGAAGACTACCCAGGAGCCGTGCACTGGTACAAATTGGCTGCAGCACAGGGAAGCCCCGATGCGCAGTCAAGAATGGGTTTCATGTACCAAAATGGAAAAGGCGTAGGGCGAAACTACCCAGAAGCCATGCGCTGGTACAAATTGGCAGCCGCGCAGGGTAATCCAGCTGCGCTATCAAACCTCGGATTTATGTATCACCAGGGCCAAGGTGTTGAGGCAGATGATGTTCAGGCGGTTAGGTGGTATACCCAAGCCGCCAAGAAGGGCGATGCGTCTGCTGCGAAGAACCTGGAAAGCATAGAGGCCGTCTTGGCAGCGCAAGAGGTGGAAAAACACAAAGAGTAGTCTAAAAGAGGAGGGGTGGTCCAAATGGGAAATTCAGTGAATTTTTATCCGATGACCTCAGTCGCTTTTTCTGTATGCATCGGGCTTGCTTTTGTTACCGCGATCAGTGGCTGCGGCCAAAGTGAAAATCAAAGTCAAAAGTACAACGGAAAACCCTATAACTGCTGCGTCAACACCGAGCTTGACTCAAACGGAAAGTACATCCAGACCGTCGGCAAGTGCAAGAAGGGCTACACACCGGGCGCTTACTGTTGACATGAAGAGGTCGAATATTATTCGCCGGAATCCATATTTCTTTCCATAATATGGAGGGCAATGTCCCGCTCGCGGTTGAAGGTCGAAGTTGGTAGTTGGTAGTTGGACTTGGCAGTTGAAGCCGTCGGACCCTAAAGAAGATGGGGCCTGACATCAACTGCTGGTGCCAACACCAATTTGCCCAGGGATCAGAAGGTGTTGGCCCCATGCAAAGCTTGGTTGCAGCCTTTGCCAATGAACCCGAAAAATTAAGCGCCATCAGGCATGAATTTGAAACCCTTGCGGCACCCTACTACCATGGAAACGTCATGCACCAAGAGTACCTAGTCGTCCCTTAAATATCCGTAACCCATTGATTTAATTGACTATTTACCTACTTCTGAGGTATAATTTCTCTCACCTTATAACCCCTCCAGATACTATTTCTGGGAGTTTTTGAGAGATTTCCATGACCGCCAGCACCGACGATTTCTTTCGCAGCCGTTTGGACCACATGATTGACCTGCGCCATCCCTTGGCGGTGCTGGCCAGTCGCATGCCCTGGCAAGAGATCGAAGCTTCGCTGGCCCACCGCTTTGCCCGCCAGGCCAAGGCCGGCAAGAAGATCGAAGACATCGATCTCTTTGGTGCTACGGTGGTGCTCAACGGCGCGGGCGTCTCCAACGCAGGTCGTCCCCGCTTGCCACTTCGCTTGATGGCCTCGCTGCTGTACCTCAAGCACGCCTTCAACGAGAGCGACGAAGACGTCTGCCAGCGCTGGGGCGAGACGCCCACTTGGCAGTACTTCTGCGGCCTGTCCTACTTTGAGCACCGCGGGCCTTGCGACCCCACGCTGCTGGTCAAGTTTCGCAAGCTGCTGGGCGAAGAAGGTGTTGAAGAGTTGCTGGCCCGCACCATTGAAGTGGCCGTCACCTTAAAACTCATCGCCAAGAGTGAGCTCAGCCAAATCATTGTGGATTCCACCGTCCAAGAGAAAGCCATTACCCACCCCACCGACAGCAAGCTGCTCGGTACGGCACGCGCCAAACTGGTCGAGGCGGCCAAGGCCCAAGGCATTGAGCTCAAGCAAACCTACGCCAAAGAGGGCCAACTGCTGGGCTACAAAGCGGGCCGCTACGCCCACGCCCGCCAGTACAAGCGCATGCGCAAAGTGATCCAGCGCCAGCGCACCATCGTGGGCCGCTTGCAGCGTGAAGTGGGCCGCAAGATGAGCGCCCTGGGCCTGGCCGTGCAAGAAGCTTTGGGCCACACGCTGAGCCAAGCCCAGCGCCTGATCTCGCAGACGGCCAGCAGGAAGAACCCCGGCAAGCAAGGCAAGCTCTACAGCTGGCACGCGCCAGAAGTTGAATGCATCTCCAAAGGGAAAAGCCGCACCCCGTACGAGTTCGGTGTGAAGGTGGGCATTGCCACCACTGCGCAAGGCAATTTGATCGTCGGCGCACGCACGTTCCCCGGCAACCCCTATGACGGCCACACACTGAACGAGCAGCTCGAGCAAGCCAGCATCTTGATGCAGGCCACTGGCATGCAACCTGAAACCGTCTATGTCGACTTGGGCTACCGGGGCGTGGACCAGGCCAACCCGGGCATCGACATCAAGCACCGCGGCAAGTTCAAGTCACTGACCGAGCAAGAAAAGAAGATGCTCAAACGCAGGCAAGCCATTGAGCCGATCATCGGCCACTTGAAAGCAGACCACCGAATGAATCGCTGCCACCTCAAAGGCGCAGACGGTGACAGTTTGCACGCAGTGCTGTGCGCGGCGGGCTACAACATTCGCTGGTTGCTGCGGATGATCGTCAAAAAAGGGCTGAGCCTTTTTTTGCGGCTGTTGCAGGCCGCGGGTTTGACCAACTTCACCGATTTGCAGCGCAAATTACGAGGAATCTTCACCGTCAATCCGAACAAGTCCGGTTTCATGAACTGGGTGGTGGGCTGAAAGTGGATTTTTCAGGGACGACTACATAAAAGATAATCCAGAGCTTCCATAAAACAAAATCGAAGAGGAGGCCAGATTTGACGACTACTTCCGACACTCTTTCAGCGGCGCCCGTCGGGGTCGTCGAACTGTTGGAAACGAGATTCTTGGAATTCAGCCCGACACTGCGAAAGGCCGCCAGATTTGCGATCGATCACCCAGAAGAGGTTGCGATCAATTCAATGCGCGCGGTAGCCAAGCGCGCCGGAGTCCACCCCAACACCATGCTTCGTATGGCGCGCGAAGTTGGCTTCGACAGTTACGACATATTCCGGGATGGCTTCCGAAAAATCGTCATGCAGGGTAGGCAGGCTGGTTGGCTCAACCGTGCGCAGACGATTCGCGACCATTTCCCTGAA
>Ga0214919_10003843_pt1 | contig 22353 bp, 20 predicted proteins | sample LL1503_MetaG_FD_177994 | JGI IMG/M metagenome (GOLD analysis project Ga0214919, IMG submission 177994) | Freshwater microbial communities from Lake Lanier, Atlanta, Georgia, United States - LL-1503 | ecosystem: Environmental > Aquatic > Freshwater > Lake | place: USA: Georgia | collected... | reverse complement strand
GTTGCAGCAATTTCATCAACCAATCCTTTATTTTGTCTTTGTTTCTTTGAAAGTCCGCTATCAATCATGGTTTGAAAAGCCATTTTAGAAGTAAATCTTTCATCTACTCGCTCCATTTTCATTTCAGGAAAAGTAATTTTAAAATCAGCTATAAATTTTTCAATAATAGGAGTGCTTTCAGATGGTTGACCATTCATTTGCTTGGGTTCACCAATCAAAACTTTAACCACTTTTTCTTTGGAAAAATATTCTTTTAGAAAATGGATTGCGGTTGCTGATGGTATTGTTGTCAATCCAGAAGCTATGATTTGCAGTTCATCAGTTACTGCAATTCCAGTTCGTTTAAATCCGTAATCTATAGCGAGAATTCTTGGCATTTATTTTTATTTCAAAGTTACATTAAAAATCATTTATATAAATAATTTAAAAAAAATGGAATTATCTTTGCTCAAATTAAAAAAAACATGACTACACTTCAAAATATTATAGAGGCTGCTTGGAAAAACCGAGAATTATTAAAAGAAGAAACTACAACTAATGCCATTAGAGAAGTAATTGCGCTTTTAGACTCAGGGACTCTGCGTGTTGCTGAACCAACTGAAAGGGGTTGGCAAGTAAACGAATGGGTAAAAAAAGCCGTAGTGATGTATTTCCCTATTCAAAAAATGGAAACTTGGGAAGCTGGCATTTTTGAATACCATGACAAAATGTTGTTAAAAACAGGCTATTCTGAAAAAGGTATTCGTGTAGTGCCACCAGCAGTTGCAAGATATGGAGCCTATATTTCAAAAGGTGTAATTTTAATGCCAAGTTACGTAAATATTGGTGCTTATGTCGACGAAGGAACGATGGTGGATACATGGGCAACCGTGGGAAGTTGTGCTCAAATAGGTAAAAATGTTCATCTTTCAGGCGGAGTTGGAATTGGTGGTGTCTTAGAACCGTTACAAGCTGCACCTGTTATTATTGAGGATGGGGCATTTATCGGTTCAAGATGTATTGTTGTAGAAGGAGTTCGGGTGGAAAAAGAAGCCGTTCTTGGTGCCAATGTTTGTTTGACTGCTTCAACAAAAATAATTGACGTTACAGGAAGTGAACCTAAAGAATACAAAGGATTTGTACCTGCTCGTTCGGTTGTAATTCCTGGAAGTTATACTAAAAAGTTTGCCGCAGGCGATTATCAGGTTCCTTGTGCTTTGATTATCGGAACTCGTAAACCATCTACCGATTTGAAAACATCCCTCAATGATGCGTTGAGAGAATATGATGTGGCGGTTTAATTAATAATTTATCCCAATTAAGATATTTGTAATACAAATAAAAATGATTGGTGATGTTCTTGTCTAAGACATCAAAAAGGGTACATTTCGATACTTAATCCGTCAGTAAAGGTGGAGCTCAATGTGACAATCTAGAATAAATTAGCTATAAAAAATAATTACACCCAACGTGTTAAAGATAATTTTTGTTTCAAAATATGATAATGAATGAGTTTCTGATAAAATATATACAGAAAATTCACTTCTTACTTGAAAAAAAAGTAAAATCATTTGAATTTATGACACTTGTATCAGATAAGTCTTTTTCAATATACAAATCACCAACAGGAAATCCAAAAAAATAAGGAATCCCAATCTAGTTTTGTAATTCCCATTTTTTTATTAATTTCATAAATTTTCAACAATATAAATATAGGTTTCTCTTTTTCTATATTGTAATTTACTTTATTAGTTAACAAAATTTTTAACTATTAACTTTTTAAGTCTAACTTCATTATACAAATCTTGAAGCAAACTTCTATTATGATTTCTTGATACATCATCCAATGGATAATCTATTTGTTCTTGCGATATAGATTCTAATTCAAAAATAATTACACCAAGTTTATTTGCCCATAAAAACAAAGGGTTATGTTTTGGGAGAAATACTTTTGCCCCTAGAAATATAGAAATTAAAATATTTCCAACTGCTTCTTGTCGGAAATTTCCATAAATAGCAATTCCAAAACTTAACATTAAATTATTGTATTCTTTCAAAGGTAAAAAATTCTCCATTGCATTAAAATTACTTCCAAAATATTCATTCCCTTTGTTTTTAATTGAATCTATATATTGCTTTGTACCAGAATAACTTACAGGAACGAAAACTTTTTTGTCACCTACATTTAATTTTGATAAAAATCTCATGGCATATTCATGATTATTTGTAATTGAAGCTGAATTGCCTATTTGTATGTTATTACCTTCAACCCATTTTTGCGATAACTCTTCACCCAAAATAGTCTCAATTGGATAATAAAAAAATTCTTTCCATAATTTATTTCTGAGATTTGGATAATATTCAATCAACATCTTGTAATCAACTTTTGTGCTATCTGTAATTATATAATCTATACGTTTAGAAATAAATTTTTCAATTTTAATAGTTTTAAAATTAGCGATTATCTTATCAAAAATATTATTAAAAAAAGAATTTTTAAATTTTTTATAATAGGAACTCTCTCTATCATATAATTCAAAACCTTTGGGATAAAGTAATTTATTATACAAATCATTCCCCCAAATTATCCAATTAACAGGAATGTTTTTGTCAATGTATTTATTAATAAATCTAATTTTTCTGGAATTTAAAAAGTGTACAATAACAGATGAAAAAACTGTTTTTGAATGTTTCTTTTCAAATTCTTTAAAGAGAATTACATTGTCAAGATTAGTTACATGTTTTAATTCATGTCTTGTAAAAACAACAAATAAATTATTTTTAGGAGCGACTTCTTCAAAAATAGAAATAGTTCTATTTATTATTTTTTCGTCATGCACCAAATGTAGTATCATATGAATTTATTTGTTATTTTTTTTTAATACTTATTTTTTTTACTTTTTATAGGTTTGAATCAATTCCTAAAAGAGTTTTAATGACTTTATTTTTTCTTGTATTTTCTCGGATTGCAAAATTCTTCTCCCAGGTTTCTTTGTTGACATAACCTCGTTTGTGGTCAAGATGAACACATATGGCCGAATATCTTATTTGCTTTGATTTAAGACCTTTATTAAATAATCTTTCTCCAAGTTCTCTATCTTGTCCACCATATTGCATTTCTTGATTAAATCCGTTGACAGCGACCAAATCCTTTTTCCATCCAGAAGAATTATGACCATTCCATGAAGCATTCGTTGGTGTTACAAAATTGAGGGCTTTACACAATAAACCAGTGGTGATAAATTTAATGTTCTTAAAATTCCTTTTTAATCCTTTTGATTTTAACCATTGCAAATCAAAACAACGTTGATGAAAAATATCATCCTTAGTAATGGCTTTTGAAATATCCATTGGCAATTTAAAATACCCCCCAGAAAGGAAATAACCTTCTTTTCTGTTTTTATAGTGTACTTCCATAAAATCTTTTCTGGGAATACAATCACCATCAGTAAAAATTAAATAATCAGAAGTGGAAGCTATAATCGCTTTGTTCAGAATTTGCGACTTTTGAAAACCATTATCTTCCTGCCAAACATGGATTATCGGAATGGAAATTTCTTTTCTTAATCGGTCAATTAATTCTCTCGTAGCTTCACGCGAACCATCATCAGCAATAATAATTTCAAAATCTTTGAACGTTTGCTCACTAAAACCTATAATTGTTTTTTCGAGCCAATCTTCTGAATTATAGGTACTAAAAATAACCGATGCTGTCATGCTGTAAAATTACATATTATTTTAATGTTTATCTATTCCCAATTCAATTCGGGTAATTTTATTCTTTTTATTGAATTTTCGAACTTCCCGATTATAGGCAACTTTTTCGGGATTGACATAACTTCTAGAATGATCCAAATGCACACAAATCGCAGTATAGCGAATTTGCTTAGAAAACAATCCTAAATTAAATAAGCGCTCACCCATTTCCCTGTCCTCACCACCATAATCCAACAATTCATTAAAACCATTTATGGCTAAAATATCCGATTTAAATCCGGAAGAATTATGGCCATTCCAAGAGCGTTTTGTTGGTGTTACCCAATTCATAAAAGGAGTAAAATAGGAATTATGGACAAGTTTAGATATTTTAAAATTGAGTTTTAATCCTTTCTTTTTAAGCCACCAAACATTGAAACATTTTTGAGTAAGAATATCGTCATCCGTAATAGCTTTTGAAATCATCATCGGAAGTTTAAAATAACCGCCTGAAAGGAAATAACCTTTTTCTTTTTCTTTAAGGTGATTAGCAACAAAATCCTTTCTCGGAATGCAATCGCCATCAGTAAATAGTAAATAATCGGAATTCGATTTTAGAATGGCCTGATTAAGAATTTTACATTTTCTGAAACCTTTATCTTCATGCCAGACATGAAGAATCGGATATATAAATTTGTCTTTAAATGATTCTACGACTGCTTTTGTTTTATTAGTCGAGCCATCATCAGCAATGATAATCTCAAAATCATTTTCAGTTTGAATAGTATAGCCAAGCAACACCTTGTGCAACCATTCTTCTGAATTGTAAGTCGAGATAATTATAGACAACTTCATACTTCACAAACTTAAAGAAATAATTGGATTTTCAATTAAATAAATATCATCCTTTTTGGATTTCAAAAAAACAATTTTTAACTTTTAATTTAGTTTCTTTGTGATTGTAAAAAAAAATTAAATCTCTACAAAAATTGACAGGTCTTAATTTATCTAACTTATGAAATTACTTGTAATCCAAATTAAAATGATTGGCGATGTTTTGGCGAGCACAGTAATTTGTGAAACACTAAAAAAAAATTATCATGACGCTGAAGTTCATTATCTAATTCAAAAAAATACTTATGCTGTTGTCGAGAATAATCCTTTTATTGATAAGGTGATCTTCTTTAATCCAAAACAACATAAAGGGCTTATTAACTTATATAAATTGGGAAATGAACTAAAAAAAGAAAATTATGAAATTGTAATAGATGCTTACGGAAAGTGGAGCAGTGTTTTACCAATGTTTTTTTCAGGGGCAAAGCATAGAGTAGGACGATATAAATGGTATTTTCATTTTATGTACACCGAAAAAATACGTTCACATTATTCAGTCAACGGAGCAGCCAATTCATTCAGACTCTTTTTAGCTCAAAAAGCATTAAAAAAAGAAATTGATATCATCTTTCCCAAAATTTATCTTACACAGGAAGAAATTTTAAAAGCAAAACTGGAAATTCAAAATAATTTTGATGCATCAAAACCCATTTTTATGATTAGTGTTTTAGGTAGCCAAAGGACAAAAAGCCTTCCACCTAAAAATATGGCTGAAATAATAGATAAAATTGCAGGATACAAAGATGTAAAATTGGTTTTTAATTATATTCCTAGTCAACTTAAAGAAGTAAAATTAATTTATGATTTATGCTTGCCTGAAACCCAAACCAAAATCAATATGTCTTACTATGCAAAAAATTTGAGGGATTTCATTGTGTTTTTATCACAATGTGACGCCTTAATAGGAAATGAAGGTGGAGCTACTAATATTTCAAAAGCAATTTCGATCCCGACATTTATTATATTCAGTCCCTGCATAAGAAAAGAATCCTGGGATATTTTGGATGATAGCAATAAAAATATCCATATTCATTTAAAAGATTATTATCCCGAAATTTATAAAAACCAGCATCCAAAAAAACTAAAAAAAAAAATAAATGTTTTGTATGACATGCTAAATTTATCTCTCTTTAAAGACAAATTGTTAGATTTTATAAATGAAATTACAATAAATTTCGAAAAATAAATTTTAAAAAACAACAATGGATGTAAATTCTGAAGTACACAACGCCTTCGAAGTCATAAAAAACGGCGGCATAATCCTTTACCCTACTGATACCGTTTGGGGAATTGGCTGCGATGCAACTAATGCCGAAGCTATTAAAAAAATCTACGCTTTGAAACAACGCGAAGAAAGTAAAAGCATGATTGTTTTGATGAATGGTGAAAAAATGATGTACAATGTTTTCAAAGAAATTCCGGAAACCGCCTGGCAAATTCTAGATTTATCCGAGAAGCCAACTACGTTAATCCTTGACAATCCAAGAAACATAGCACCAAATATTATTAGCGATGACAATTCACTTGGTGTTAGAATTGTGAAAGAACCATTTTGTTTCAAACTGATGGAACGCATGAAAAAACCATTGGTTTCTACTTCTGCTAATATTTCAGGAATGTTCAGCCCAAAATCTTTCAAAGAAATAAGTCCCGAAATTATAAAAGGTGTGGACTATGTAGTAAATTTGCACCACGAAAAAATTTGTGATAAACCTTCAACTATTATTAAGTTAACTAGTGATAGTCAGGTGAAGATTATTAGAAAATGATTCGATTTGAAGATTACCAATTAATTTTCAAATTTTAGAATTTTCAAATTTTCAAATTAAATTATGAACTACACAAAAGCACTAAATAACAAAATCTTTGAAATTATTTCAAAAGCTTCTCAAGAACTCAACCTCGAAAGTTATGTGATTGGCGGTTTTGTACGTGATTATTTGCTGCAACGCGATTTTAAGAAAGATATTGATATTGTGGCTATTGGTTCTGGAATTCATTTAGCTATAAAAGTTTCTGAATTATTACCCAATAATCCAAAAGTTCAAATTTTCAAAAACTATGGTACTGCGATGCTTCGTTATAAAGAAATAGATATCGAATTTGTTGGCGCACGAAAAGAAAGTTATGCCGAACACAGTCGAAATCCAATTGTAGAAAACGGCACTTTGGAAGACGACCAAAACCGTCGTGATTTTACTATCAATGCTTTGGCATTTTCTTTAAATAAAGCAAACTATGGCAATTTGGTTGACCCATTTAATGGATTAACAGATTTAGAAAACAAAATCCTTAAAACACCATTAAATCCTGATATTACCTATTCTGATGATCCGTTACGAATGATGCGGGCCATTCGTTTTTCTACGCAATTAGACTTTGTAATTGATGAAGAATCGCTAAATGCTATTGAAAGAAATAAAGAACGTATTAAGATTATATCTGGTGAAAGAATTGTGGACGAATTGAATAAAATTCTGTCTACACCAAAACCATCTATTGGCTTCTTACATTTATATAAAACCGGACTTTTAGAAATCATTCTTCCTGAACTTACAGCGTTGAATAACGTAGAAGAAATTGAAGGACATACGCATAAAAATAATTTTTATCACACGCTGGAAGTAGTAGATAATATTTGTCCGAATACTGATGACGTTTGGCTTCGTTGGGCTGCTTTGCTTCACGACATCGGGAAAGCACCAACCAAAAAATTCAATAAAAAACAAGGTTGGACATTTCACGGACACGAATTCCTGGGCGGAAAAATGGTAAAGAAAATCTTCGAAAGATTGCACATGCCATTGAACCAAAAAATGAAATTTGTGGCCAAAATGGTAATGCTCAGTTCCCGACCAATAGTACTTTCAGAAGATATCGTTACCGATTCAGCTGTGCGTCGTTTAGTTTTTGATGCCGGCGAAGATGTGGACAATTTGATGACGTTGTGCGAAGCAGATATTACGACCAAAAACCCAACGAAATTTAAAAAATACCACAATAATTTTGATATTGTACGTAGAAAAATAATTGAAGTCGAAGAGCGTGATCATATTCGTAATTTTCAACCTCCTATATCTGGTGAAGAAATTATGAAAATATTTGATTTAAAGCCTTCACGTGAAATTGGTGTTTTGAAAGAAGCTGTCAAAGAAGCAATTTTAGAAGGTGAAATCCCCAATGAATACCAAGCAGCTTTTGATTTTGTTTTAAAACGAGCAGAAAAACTAGGATTGAAAAAAGTAACCTAATTTGAAAATTATTCTATTTTAAAATTTGAAAAGGAATTACTAGATTATTATAATTTGTACTTGGTTGAAAAAAATAAAAGCAATATAAATTTGTAGCTTAATAAAATAATACCCGACACTTAGAACAAAAAAACATGAAGAAATATTTCCCAAAATCAGCAAAAATAGCTTTAGTCCTTGTTTATCTTGTGGTTTTTGCTGGAGCTTTTGTTAGACTAACTGGTTCTGGAATGGGTTGTCCTGATTGGCCTAAATGTTTTGGCTATTACATTCCACCAACTGAAAAACAAGAATTAGTATTTACAGAAGGAAAAGAATACAACAAAGGACAAGTTATTATTAAAGAGGAAACTCTTTTGGTGGCAAAAGAAGACTTTGTAGCGAAATCAACTTTTGATTCAACTGATTGGGAAAAATATACTAAACATGACTACGCCATTTTCAATCCATTACACACTTGGGTGGAATATATCAATAGATTGCTTGGCGCTTTGGCAGGAATTGCTTGTTTTTTAACTTTTATTTTTTCATTTGGCTATTGGAAAGAAAAAAGAAAACTAGTTTATATTTCATTTTTTATATGTGTTTTAATGTGTTTTCAAGCATGGCTCGGAAAAACAGTAGTCGACTCGGTATTAAATCCTTTTAAAATTACCACTCATATGTTGGCTGCTTTGTTAATCATTGCTTTCCAATTGTATCTTATTTATGAAGTTCAAAAAAAGGAAAATTCTTTTATTTTCGATACCAATTTTAACAGAATTTTGTTCCTAACCATTGGTTTGACAATTATTCAAATTCTTTTAGGAACAAGTGTAAGAGAACATGTAGATACTATTTCTGAAACTGGCGCTCCAAAAATACTTTGGTTACAGAATCCAACATTGACATTCTACATTCACCGGTCATTTTCGATAATTGTTCTTATTGCCAATTTTTATTTATTTTCTAGAAACAGAAAATTACAATTGCATTTTCAGAAAATAAATTGGGTCATGGTATTGATTTTTTTCGAAATATTATCTGGAATTTTAATGTACTATTTAGATTTTCCTTTCGGAACTCAAACTATACATGTAATATTGGCAACTCTGCTTTTTGGATTTCAATTTTATATGGTATTGGAATCTTATAGAAAAAAAACAATTTTATAAACTATATTTGCCGCCCGACTATATTGTCACAGTTCCTTGTTTTCTAAATTAAATGTCTAAACTTGCTACAGAAGATAAATTTTTAGATTTATCAGATTATGGAAGATCTTTTGGAAGATTATTTGCCCAACAATTACAGAATACTCGCTTTACTCCTATTCATGTTACCTTGCTTTTTGGCCTTTCTGGATTAACTGCCATTTATTGTATATTGGAAGAACAGTATTATTTAGCTGCATTTTTTATCCTATTAAAATCGGGGATTGATGCTGCCGATGGTGAATTGGCACGATTGAAAAAAACGCCTTCTTATTCAGGAAGATATTTGGATAGTGTGTTTGATATTGTACTGAATTTTATGATTTTGATGAGTATTTGTTATGTTTCTGATACAAGTATTTGGTTTACCATTTTAGCTTTTATTGGGATTCAATTGCAAGGAACTTTGTATAATTATTATTATGTGATTGTGAGAACCAAATCAGTTGGCGGTGATACTACCAGCAAAATATTTGAATATAAAACTCCAAAAGCTTTGCCAGGAGAAAGTCAAAAATCAGTTGATATTCTATTTGGAATTTACACCATCGTTTATGGAGTTTTTGACAAAATCATTCATGCTTTAGACAAAGATGCTTACAAAGTAAAAACCTTTCCAAACTGGTTTATGACCTTACTTTCAGTTTATGGCTTGGGCTTTCAATTATTAATTATTGCGGTTATGTTGCCATTGGGTTTAATAGAATTCATTGTTCCTTTTTTCATAACATACACGTTGATGATTATAGCTTTGATTTGCATTCGGAAAAAAATAGTAAACTAACGATTCTTAAAATTAATATTTTAAAAATATTTAAAAAAATAGAAAACATCTTTATGCCGAATTTCTACTTGCATTGGTATTTCCAAATAAAGAGCGAGTTACTAATTTTCCGTAAATAGCTACTAATTTTTCGTCCAATTTTTGCTGTTTTTTCAATTCATTTATTTGAGAAGAAGCATATTGTTGAATAGTTAACAATGGAATAACTATTTGTTCTCTCATAGCAATAGAAGCTTTACCATCTGGATAATTTTCCATAAGTTCCTTATGACCAGCAATTTTTAATAATAGTCTTTTAGTTTCTGAAAATTCTTCAAAGATTATTTTCCAAAACTCTCCAAATTCTACATCATCTTTCATGTAGGCGGTTAATGAAAAAAAACATTTTGCCAATGACATCATACTGTTTTCCAAAAGCGTACGGAAAAATAATGAATTATCGAAAAGTGTTTGTACTTCTTCCCATTGATTACTATCTTCATAATATTTTAAAGCCGTTCCTACTCCAAAGAAACCAGGAACATTTTGCTTTAATTGACTCCAAGAACTTACGAAAGGAATAGCTCTCAAATCGGCAAAATCTATTTTATCATCTGAATTCCTTTTTGATGGACGACTACCAATATTAGTTTTGGAATAATATTTCAATGTACTCATTTGCTCTAAATAGGGCAAAAACTTTGGATGATTTTTAAAACTTAGATACTTTTCATAGCCCAAATTGGCTAGTTTATCTAGAGTGTCTTTCTCATTTTGAGATAAATTATTTTCATCTTTATTAAAAATTTGATTAGCTGCACCCGCACTCAATAAATTTTCTAGGTTATAACGACAGGAGTCTAAAGTGCCAAAATTGGAACTAATAGTTTGTCCTTGAACCGTAAGCTGAATTTCTTGATTTTCAATAGTAGAGCCTAAAGAAGCATAAAATTTATGAGTTTTTCCTCCACCTCGAGCTGGTGGTCCACCTCTACCATCAAAGAATATAACCTTAATCCCATATTTTCTAGAAATTTCTGTGATAGCTTCTTTGGCTTTATAAATACTCCAATTGGCCATCAAATAGCCGCCATCTTTGGTACCATCTGAAAAGCCAAGCATGACAGTTTGTTTATCTTTTCTTTGATTTAAATGATTTCTATAAACTGAATTTTTATACAATTGCTCCATTATAGTATTTGCATTTTGCAAATCGTCAACAGATTCAAACAATGGAACAAAATCAACAGTTGGATTTTCCCAATCTAATAATCGAAACATAGCAAAAGTTTCTATAACATTTAAGGCACTTTCATTATTGCTTATTATATAACGATTACAGCTATTTTCTCCATTATTATTTTGAATCACTTTCATTAGTGCTATGGTTTCTAATGTGGAGCGCGTAATTTCATTTTCAAAAAAATGAGTTTTTAAATTAAATTTGAGATTTGATACAATTTCTATTTTGTTATCTTCAGAAAGAGTATCATAATCTTCAGGAAAAATTACTGATTTCTCTCTTTTCAAAAAAGAAACAATGTCATTAAAAACTTTGTTATGTATTCGACTGTTTTGTCTAATATCTAAAGAAGCAAAATGAAATCCAAACTGATTTATTTTTTGCAATAATAAATTGATTTCATCCAAATACAAAGATTGATGTTCCTTGATAATAATCTGTTTAATGGTGTTTAGTTGATTAATTAATTCTTCTAAAGATATAAATAATTCACCTTGTGAATAGAAAACAGAACGATAGAGTTTGAATTCTATACCAGCAATAATAGTGTCTACTTCATTAAAAGTCAATTTTCTTTTTAAACTTCTAATATCAAAATAATAACATTTTAGAATCGAAGTTCGCAATCTTTTGGCAACTTTTTCTGTAATTTCTGGAGTTACAAAAGGGTTTCCGTCTCTATCACCACCCGGCCAAAATCCTAAATTGATTATTGGATTTTCTATTATATTGCCTTCAAAAATATTCTTTTGCAAGTACTGGATCATAGTACCAATGGTTTGGTAAAAAACATTTTCGAGATACCAAACTAAACTTATTGCTTCATCAAATGGGGTTGGTTTTTCTTTTTTAATAAAAGGTGTTTTTCCTAGTTGTGCCAGTAATTGTTTAATTGTTAATAAATCATTTACACGTATGGCTTCTGTTAAATCAGTAATAATCCCAAGAACAGAACCTGGATAAAACTGTGTGGGATGTGCCGTAAGAACAGTTCGAACACTAAAATTTTCCAAAAACTCAATTAACTCTTTACGTTTATCCTTTGCCTCTGATTTTTCTTTAATATCTCTCAACGAACCTCTACCTTCTAAATTGTTTACAATAGGAAAAGCAGCATCTTCGATAGCATCAAAAAGAACAATTTGTCTTTCAACATATTGTATAAAACGAAACATTAAATCGATTTTATCTTTTTCGGAAGCTTTGTCTAAATATTTATCCGAAAAAAAATCAACAATTTGCTTTGGAGACCAATCATTTTTAAAACCATTATTACAAACCTCTGTAAACAAAGGCAATAAAACTCCTGTGTTATCAATAGCATCAAAGGGTAGTGTTATAAAAACGCTATTATAAATATTGTACTTTGATAACACATTTTGATTAAAACGTTCAATTTTTGGTAAAGTATACATGTTGAAATATTGAAATTGAAATATACAAAAAACCTCAAGTTAAAACTTGAGGTATGAAATATTTTTTTGATTTTATTAATCTAATTCTTGGAAGATTGTGTGCATCAAACGTTTTTTATCATTGATACTTTCTTCTAATGAAATCATAGTTTCAGTTCTGTAAACTCCTTCTATATCATCAATCATAAAGATAACATCTTTAGCATGTTTTGTATCTTTAGCTCTTATTTTACAAAAAACATTAAACTTACCAGTAGTTACGTGAGCAACTGTTACATAAGGAATCTCATTTATTCTTTCTAAAACGAATTTAGTTTGCGAAGTATTGTTCAAAAACACACCCACATATGCAATAAAAGAATAACCTAGTTTTTCGTAATCTAATGATAATGATGAACCCATTATAATTCCTTGGTCTTCCATTTTTTTAACTCTAACATGAACAGTTCCAGCAGAAATTAAAAGTTTTTTTGCAATATCTGTGAAAGGAATTCTAGTGTTGTCAATCAACATGTCTAAGATTTGGTGGTCAATTTCATCTAATCTAAACTTACTCATAGTTTTAATTTTGTTTGCTTTTTTTATTTAAAGTTCAAAAATATATATTTTACAGTTAAAACATATTTTATTTAAACAATTTTGCTTCCATTAACAATTTTTATATTATTTCCTAAATAAAAATTAGCTTTTTGTTCAATATTCGGAAAATTATCATTTTCATCACTATAAGTTTCGTTTTGTGCATCAACTTCAATGTGACCGTAAAAATTTTCTAAATCATCTATTTGAGCTATTTTAGCTTCAAAAGCTATTTTATCTTTATTTAAAAGCTCTTCAAATTGTGCTGCAAAATTGATAATTTTTTCATTACCATCACAATTTATTTTAACATTTTTATAAACAAAATCATAAAAAACGACATTATTTTGAGGAATTTTTAGATAATGATCGATTTTATTGATAACTATATCGTTTTCGTAAAGAAATTCAATTCCTGAAATTAACGCTATAAAAATATATTTTCTTGTGATTTCTCTTTCATAATCTTTAGAAAAATGACCCGCTTCAAAAAGTATTGTTGGAACATTTAGGTACTGAAAAGTATCTCCCACACAATTTAAATTGAATGAATCATCAAAACGACCTACTTGATTGGGTATATAATTTTGCAAAGTTTCATTCATCGCCACAATAACATTTATGGCTTTTATTCTAACCTCGTTTATGTCTCTGTTTTCATTGAAAGCTGGCGCCAAAAATGAAACTGTGGCAGGATTATTTGTTGTTCCAGCACCATATATAGTTCTTTGATCGTGAAGATTATAACAGTAATCTGGATTGAATGAATCAAATACTTTTCGCAAAACTACACTTTCGGGCTGTGATAAATTTTGCGCATCCCTATTCAAATCAATTCCATTGGCATTTTCTCTTGTATACAATTCTGAACCATCAGGGTTGAGCATCGGCAATAAACAGAAAGAAAATTTTTCCATTATGGCATTGCTTTCAGCAGAATTTGAATGTAGAAAATGAATTAAATCGAACAATGCCTTGGTTGTGGTACTTTCGTTGCCATGCATTTGAGACCACATTAAGATTTTGATTTTACCTTTTCCAAATTGTAATTTATAGATAGGTTTTCCATTGACAGATTGTCCTATTATTTCATGTGGATATTTTAAAAGAACTGGCTCGATATGATATAAAGTAATATATCTTCCTGAAAGCGATTGCTCTTTGTGATTTTCGTGTAGTATTGAATAATCCATTATTGTAGTTGTACTTGAAATTGTCTTTCGGGATATTTGCCTTTGACGTCAGCAAAATGAGGTAATATAATTTTCATATCTTCATTATAATTTCCAGATAATGTAACAGGCTCACCAATTCTCACTTCTTTTTTTGCATAATCAAAAGCTACCGGAACAATGGGAACATTAGCTTTATAGGCTATAAAATAAAACCCTGTGCGGAGTTCGGTTACTTTTTTACGGGTTCCTTCTGGAGCAATAGCCAATCTAAAAACTTCTCTTGAGTTAAAAACATCTACAGTAGCATCTACATTATTTTTTCCGCCGCTTCTGTCTAGTGGTGCCCCACCAATACTTCTAAAATACCAACCAAAAGGAAATTTGAACAATTCTTTTTTGCCTACAAAATTCATTTCTAATTCAATAATACCGCGACAAAATAACCCTAAAAAGAAATCGAAATTACAAGTATGAGGAATAACCATCAAAACACATTTTTTGATAGTGCCATCAATGGTTCCGGTGAGTTTCCAACCCAATATTCTAAAAAAAACAAATTGATAAAGCCGCTTCCTCATTTGGATTATTTTCCGTAAATTTAGTATTTATCTCTTATTTTTGAGAAAAATATTTAATTGAATGATTAGAAAACTGTTGAGCTATTTTATTCCCATCACTATTTATAAGAAAAAATCTTTGGTGAATAAGTCAATAGAAGTAACTTGGAATAATGGAGAATTAGTAATTGATAGCCAAAACACTAATTATTCTTATGGCAGTTTGCAACGTATTCTGAGAAAAGGTTTGAAATATATTGGTTTTGAAAGAATAAAAAACTTTGAAAATATTTTAATATTAGGTGTTGCTGGTGGCAGTGTAGTTAAAACATTAGTTGATGAGATTAAATATGAAGGAAAAATTACCGGTGTTGAGATTGATTCTGATATCATAGCCATAGCCAACAAATATTTCAAATTGAATGAAATTTCAAATCTTCAAATTATTATGGACGATGCTTTTGAATTTGTATTGAAAACCAAAGAGAAATATGATTTAATTATCATTGATATTTTTCAAGATACTAAAATGCCTAACTTTTTGTTTGAAGATTTTTTTATTGAAAGGGTAAATTCGCTACTCAATTTGAATGGTTTTATACTCTTTAATACTATGGTTATTAATGATAATCACCGAGATAGAAATTTGAACTACAAAACAAGGTTTAATAAAAATTATTCTTTGCGCATGTATCCAAAAGTAGAAACTCACAATGAATTATTTACCATCAAAAAACTAACTTAACGACTTAATCAACTTTCTTGCTTTCTCTAAATCTTCAGGTGTATCAATACCGACGCCTATGTGTGCAGTTTCCAGCATTTTAATGCGTTTGCCATATTCCAGATAGCGCAATTGTTCTAGCTTTTCTGTGGCTTCCAATGATTTCATCGGTAAACGATAAAAAGCTAGCAAGGATTCTTTTCTAAAAGCATAAATACCTATGTGTTTCATATAACGCACACCCACATTCACTTCTCTTGGATAGGGAATAACAGAACGGGAAAAGTATAAAGCAAAACCGCTTTGGTCAGTGACTACCTTTACGTTATTCGGATTTTGGATGTCTTCTTCACTTGTTATTTCTACCATTAGCGAAGCTAAATCTACTTTCTTGTCATAATCATTTCTAAAAACCTCTAAAAGTTTTGCCAAAGGTTCCTTATTGATAAAAGGCTCATCGCCTTGCACATTCACTACGATATCTACCTCCAGATTTTCAACGGCTTCGGCTATGCGGTCGCTGCCGCTTTCGTGTTCCTTGATACTCATGATGGCTTTCCCACCATTGCTTATAATTTCGTCGTAAATCAAAATAGAATCGGTTACCACAAACACATCATCAAACAAATTGGTATTTTTTGCGGCTTCATAAGTGCGCAGAATAACAGTTTTTCCAACCAAATCCTGCAACAATTTAGCAGGAAAACGAGTAGAAGCATAACGAGCAGGAATAACGGCAATGATTTTCATATGTTGAGTGGCTGAGTTATTGTTTGGCTAAGATACAAAGTTGGATTTGAGTATTCAAATATAATTTACTCCTCAAAACTCTCATTTTTAAACCCAATCAAATACAACTTGTCTTTGGCACGCGTCACGGCAGTATATAACCAGCGCACATAATCTACATCTAAACCATTGGGCAAATAGGGTTGCTCAATAAAAACAGTATTCCATTGTCCGCCTTGCGATTTATGACAAGTAATAGCATAAGAGAATTTTACTTGCAAAGCGTTGAAGTATTCGTTGTTTTTTACTTTTAGGAATTTGCGGTATTGGGCTTCGCCTTCATAGTCTTTTAGTACTTCTTGATACAGTCGGTTACTTTCGTCAAACGTTAATGAAGGTGACTCGCTAGTAATGGTATTTAATAACAATATCGTTTCAAAAGGTTTTTGGTTGGGATAATCCACCATTCTAATTTTGACTTTGGCAAACTTAAACCCATACAGTTCTTTGAAGTTGAAAATCTCCAACACTTCTACGATATCACCATTGGCAATAAATCCGGCTTCATCGGTTTCTTTGAGCCAAAAATAATTATTCTTCACCACCATCAAATAATCGCCTACTGAAAGTTCGCTATCCTTATCCAAAATTTTGGTTCGGATTTGTTGGTTGTATTGATTGGCTCTTTTATTGGATCGCACGATGAAACAGGTATCTTCAATACTATAATTACTATAAGCACTTTGAATAGCATCCTGAATATCAAACCCATCAGACAAGCGAACGATGTCTTTAAAGCCTATCAGGTTAAACTGAAACGTGTCTACAAAAGTACTTTTCAAAATTTCGCGCAACTCGGTAGCATTATGCAAAATTCCCGATTTTTCTCCCTGACGCATCACTTCATCAAGCTCAATTGAATATACTTCTTTGTTAAAATGCATAGCTAAAGCATCGGTATCCAAAGCTGGACTAACATCCAACTGCACTGGTGGCAACTGAGCGGTATCGCCCAATAAAATCAACTTGCAATTATCGCCATTATACACATAGGACATCAAATCATCTAGCAACGAACCGTTTTCATACAACTTCGACTCGGTATTCACATCAGAAATCATAGACGATTCGTCCACTATGAAAATAGTATTCTTATGCTTATTGGTTTGCATGGTGAATGTCACACCACCACTTTTTCCTTTCTTCGGAAAATAGATTTTCTTATGAATGGTAAATGCAGGTTTATTGGAGTAATTCGAAATAACTTTAGCAGCACGACCAGTTGGTGCCAGCAAAACATACTTTTTATTTATAGCACCAAGATTATTAACTATGGTAGAAATAACGGTTGTTTTCCCTGTTCCGGCATAACCTTTTAAAACAAAAAGTTCTTCCTTGTTAGTATTGGTCAAAAAAACCGCTATTTGTTGCAAAAAAATATCCTGTTTTACAGTCGGTTGAAACGGAAACTGGTTGCGTAAAAGACTATAAAACTGGCTGGAAGTCATAAAAGTTAAAATCAAATTGGAATTTCAAAGATAGTAATTAAGGAGAAAGAGAAAAGAATAAAGATCATAGACTTTCGACTTTATTACTTGACACGCACCAAGAATTAATTATCATTATCAATTATCAATTGTTAATTGTTTTGTAAGTTTGCCAAGTTTATAATAAACATATCTTTTATGTGGCAAAACACTAGCGTTATCGATAAAACATATAAAAAACTGACAATTCTAGTTTCCTTGAATGGTTTGTCTTTTGCTACATACGATACGCTAAACAAAAAACCCTTGTCGCTTCAAAAAATTGAAATGGGTAAGGTGGCTTTAACGAGTAAAATTGAAGACCTTTTTGCCGAAGCATTTCAAAACTTTCCAGAGCTCAAAGCGGGTTATGATGAAATTGTAATTCTTCATAGTAACAACCTTTCTACTTTTGTGCCAACAGCATTATTTGATGCTGAATATTTGGGAAGCTATTTGCAGTTCAATACCAAGGTTTTTGAAACCGATTTTTTTGCCTTTGATGAATTGCCAACTTATGAAATGAACAACGTGTATATTCCCTATGTCAATATGAACAACTATTTCATTGACCAATATGGGGCTTTTGATTACAAACATGCCAATACCGTTTTAATTCAAAAACTATTAGAAGTTTCCAAGAATAATGAAGAAAGAAAAATGTTTGTGTATGTGAGTGATACCCATTTTGAAATTGTTATAATTCAAAATCAAAAACTGCAACTCTTCAATTCTTTTGATTATAAAACTCCAGAAGATTTTATCTACTACATCTTATTCACAGCGGAAGAACTGCATTTGAACCCAGAAAGTTTCCAATTAGAACTTATAGGGAAAATCACCAAAGATGATTCGCTTTATGAAATAGCATATAAATACATTCGCAATGTGTCTTTGTTTGATGTAAGTTATATGCAAAACCAATTCTCTGAAAGTGAAAATCGAGAACATTTCATAGTCATGCAATCATGAGAATTATTTCAGGCAAATATAAAGGCCGAAGAATAGCACCACCCAAAAACCTTCCTGTTCGTCCAACTACCGATATGAGTAAGGAGGCGGTATTCAACGTTTTGAATAATCATTTTAATTTTTTTGAACTTAAAGTATTGGAACTATTTGCTGGCACAGGTAGCATCAGTTACGAATTTGCATCAAGAGGTTGTTCGCCAATATTGTGCGTAGATGGTGATATGGGTTGTATAAACTTCATCAAAAAAACAGCCAAGGAATTTGACTTTGATATTACAGCCATTAAGAGCGATGTATTCAAATTTTTGGAAAAACACCATGGCAACTACGATATCATTTTTGCCGATCCTCCTTATGGTTTGGCACAAAAAGAATTCGAGAAAATCATCGAACTCATTTTTGAAAACGAATTATTGGATGACCAAGGTATGCTTGTGGTAGAACATTCCAAATACACCAAGCTCGACCACATGGCAAATTATTCATTCCAAAAAAACTATGGCGGTTCTGTTTTTACCTTCTTTGAATTTGAAGGTAATGATGAAGAAGCAGATGATTTGGAAGATGAGAATGAAAGCTAAAAAAACTCAGCCACTCAGCAACTTAGCAACTCAAAAAAAAGCAGACCTATAAGCCGGATTCTGTTCTTTCTGAACTTGTTTCAGAATCTAAAACAAATTAGAAATACCTTATCATTTATCTAGACCAACAATTGCTCATTGGTTCGAGCTTCCTACCCTTCGACAACGGACGAGTAATCCTTAAATGCCGATATACTTGGAATTTCACCGCATAGAGTTTACCTGGTTTCACTACAGCATTATCTGTACATACTTTCTGTTGCACTTGTCCTAGTCTTTCAACTGACGGATGTTATCCGCTATGCTACTCTTTGGTGTCCGGACTTTCCTCTTCATTCCGAACTTGATTCGGAATCTTATGAAATTAAACTAAAAACACAAGATGCTGAAACAAGTTCAGCATGAAGCGATAAGGCGGTCTGCGTGACAAAAGTAATGATTTAAGATTGAAGATTAATGATTGAAGATTTTTGAATGAAAAATTTAATAAATTGTGGAAAAGTTTTCTTCAAATAAGCGAATATCCAAATAACCTAATCAACTATTATTCTATATTTGTAATCCAATAATTTTCTATGGAACAATTTGTAGTATCAGCTCGTAAATATCGTCCACAAACGTTTAAAGACGTAGTAGGACAACAAGCTATTACCAACACTTTACTTAATGCCATAGAAAACAATCACTTAGCATCTGCCCTATTATTTACAGGACCAAGAGGTGTGGGAAAAACCACTTGCGCACGGATTTTAGCCCGCAAGATTAACCAAATTGGGTATGATGATCCCAATGAAGATTTTGCTTTCAATGTTTTTGAATTGGATGCTGCTTCTAACAACTCAGTAGATGATATACGAAACTTGATTGACCAAGTGCGTATACCACCACAAACTGGACAATATAAAGTATATATCATTGACGAGGTACACATGTTGTCTTCGGCAGCTTTTAATGCTTTTTTAAAAACTTTGGAAGAACCGCCAAAGCATGCGATATTCATTTTGGCCACGACCGAAAAGCACAAAATCATTCCTACTATATTATCGCGTTGTCAAATCTTTGATTTCAAACGTATTACCGTTAAAGATGCCAGAGAACATTTGGCAGAAGTAGCGACAAACCAAGGAGTAATTTTTGAAGAAGATGCTTTGCATATCATTGCTCAAAAAGCAGATGGCGCGATGCGTGATGCTTTGTCTATTTTTGACCGAGTGGTTTCTTATTGCGGAAATAACTTAACACGTCAAGCCGTAACCGAGAACTTAAATGTATTGGATTATGAGACCTATATTACTATGACCAACTTGATTTTGGAAAATAATATTCCAGATATATTATTGGCGTATAACGATATTTTGTCCAAAGGATTTGACGGACATCATTTCATTGCTGGATTAGCATCGCATTTCAGAGATTTGCTAGTGGCCCAAAACCCAATAACACTCTCGTTATTAGAAATGGGGGAATCGGCACAACAGCTCTACGGTCAACAAGCACAAAAAGTATCGCAAGATTTTCTGTTAAAAGGGATTGAATTGGCCAACAATTGCGATTTAAAATACAAAGTTTCTCAAAACCAACGCTTGTTGGTTGAACTCACCCTGATGCAAATAGCCTCTATCAACTTTGATGGAGAAAAAAAAAAGTCTGACTTTATAATTCCGCCAACGTATTTTAGAAACAATAGTTTTTCTATAGTGGAAGATGGAAGTCAGAAGATGAAAGTTGAAAGTGAAGAAGATATAACTAGTGTCACATCAGAAAGTGTAAAATCTGAAGTGTCATTAAAGGTTGAAGAACCTATAACAGACAACCAACAACCAAAAACAGACGACCGAAAACAGACAACCGAAAACAGCGAACAGACAACTCCCAAAGTTTCTGCATTATCGCTTGCTAGCATTCGTGCTCGAAAAGAAATCGAAGCTAGTCTAAAAGATAACATAAAAGTAGAAACACATTTACTAAGCGAATCTTTTACAGCAACTGAAATGCTAGAACAATGGCTCAAGTATGCACAACGCATGGAAGATAAAGGCTATCGGATTATTGCCTCATTGCTTACCATCAACGATCCAACACTTGATGGCAGCACTATTTTACATGAATTACCTAATGAAAGTTCCAAAATAGATTTTGAAAAAGAAAAACCTGAACTTTTAGGCTACCTTAGAGGGAAGTTGCACAATCACGATATTCAAATTGTGGTGAAAGTAAATGAAACACTAGTTTCAAAAAGAGCGTTTACCAATCAAGATAAATATAATAGACTTGTTGAAATTAATCCAAACCTAGAAGTCTTGAAAAAAATGTTTGATTTGGATGTATAAGTTTTGTTTGTTATTTCATTCTATCTTTTATTATTCCGAGTAAAAAACTCATTGCTACCAAAGTCATTGCCATAATCCCCAGGTAAGATTGGCTATTAGTAGAAAATCTCAAATCTTGATAATCCAAACGGCATAAGTGGAAAACAATGATGAGAAGTGCGATAATAAACATTATGATTCTGAATTTTTTCATACTAAATAGTTCCTTGATACAATGCTTTGACTATACCGTCAGCAAGACCGATTTTTGGCACAAAGAGTTGTCGGGCACCGCTCCACTTCATAGCATTTAGATAAATACGAGTAGCAGGAATAATAACATCGGCACGGTCAGTGTTTAATGCTAGTTCTGCAATACGTTGTTCATAAGTAAGCGAATTCAAATATTGGTACTGTGCATTTAGATATAAATAAGATAATGGTTTATCCTGTATTTTACCAGACATCTTGAATAACTTATTGATATTTCCACCAGAACCAATAAGGATTACATTATCAAATTGGGCTGTGATGGCTTTAATCCACTTCTCTATTTCTTCCCAAACAATTTCGTGAACCATGTTGTTCAACATGCGTACCGTTCCTATTTTGAAAGATTTTGAGGCTACCATTTTTCTATCACTAAAGAGAGAAAACTCTGTACTACCACCTCCAACATCGACATACAGATAGGTTTGTTCCGTTTTTAAGAAATCATGTAAATCGGAAGATGCAATGATGGTGGCTTCAATTTTTCCGTCGATAAT
>Ga0214919_10003842_pt1 | contig 22354 bp, 16 predicted proteins | sample LL1503_MetaG_FD_177994 | JGI IMG/M metagenome (GOLD analysis project Ga0214919, IMG submission 177994) | Freshwater microbial communities from Lake Lanier, Atlanta, Georgia, United States - LL-1503 | ecosystem: Environmental > Aquatic > Freshwater > Lake | place: USA: Georgia | collected... | reverse complement strand
GAGCCAGTCTCCATGACGTAGCCACGGTCGGCAAGGCGCAAGGCCGCGCGCGCATTTTGTTCCACCAATAAAATCGTCATGCCTTCGTCGCGCAACTGTTTGATGGCTTCAAAAATTCGCACCACCAAGATTGGCGCGATGCCCATGCTTGGCTCATCCATCATCAACATGCGCGGCTCGCTCATAAGCGCTCGACCAATGGCCAACATTTGTTGCTCGCCACCAGACAGTGTTCCGCCCTGTTGACGATCGCGCTCCTTGAGAATTGGAAAGAGCGAGTACACGCGCTCCAAATCGCGGCTCATTGCCGATTGATCACGGCGAAGAAAGCCACCCATTTCTAAATTTTCTCGCACTGTGAGCCGAGGAAAAATCCGGCGACCTTCTGGAACCTGCGCCAAGCCCATGCCCACCACACGATCAGGCGGCGTGTTGGCCAAGTTGTTGCCCGCGAATTCAATCACGCCCGCGCGCAAGCGTTGGATGCGCGAAATTGTCATTAATGTCGTGCTTTTCCCCGCGCCATTGGCGCCAATCAGCGTGACAATTTCGCGCTCGCGAACTTCAAGCGACACATCATGCAGAACATCCGCTGGGCCATAGCCAGTACGCACGCCACGCACGCTTAAAAGAACTGGAGCGGTATGCGTGTTCAACCCAATTCCTCCTTGCCCAAGTAGGCCTCTATGCACGCGGGGTCGTTGCGAATTTGTTCTGGTGTTCCCTGTGCGATTTGTTTTCCAAAGTTCAGCACGCAAATGCGGTCGCTCACTCCCATCACAACGCGCATATGGTGCTCGATCAACAACACGGTCACGCCAGAGTCGCGAATGCGGCGGATGAGTTCCATCAGCGTTCCAGTTTCGGTTGGATTCATTCCCGCCGCGGGTTCGTCTAGCAACAAAATGCGCGGCTCGCCCGCAAGTGCGCGCGCGATTTCTAGGCGCCGCTGTAAACCGTACGGCAAATTTCGGGCGGCCTCGCTGGCTCGGGATTGCAATCCCACAAAGCGCAGCAACTCTTGCGCTTTCTGATGCGCCACAACGTTTTCCCTATAAAACCGCGGTAAACGCAGCATGTTTGCGAGAAAGCCGCAACGCAGTTTGGCGTGCATTCCAACCAAAACATTTTCAATCACGCTCAACTCGCCGAACAAGCGGATGTTTTGAAATGTCCGACCCATGCCAGCGCGCGCGATCAAATCCGGAGTGCGCCGAGCACGTGACCAAAGCGTGACATATCCGCCAGCTCCCACCGCGAAACCAATCAGAGCGGGAAGCAACACAGCCCACAATCCCATGCTCCATAAACTTGTTCCAATAGAGCGCGCCGCTTGAGCGATTGGAAAAGGTTCGTCGTAGACGTAATTGGCCACGATCACATCTTTCCAAAGCGTGGTGGCGCGAATAGCCAGAGTGACAAAGAACGCCAGGACAAATCCATTGAGCACCATGCGCGCAAATATGGTTGCGCTCCAATCACGGCGAATTTCCTTGCCTTCAAAGCGAACGCGCCCTTCGGTTGCCTGGTGCACGCCAGTGATGGCGTTGAATAGCGTGGACTTTCCCGCTCCGTTGGGACCGATCAACGCGAACACTTCGCCGCGCTTCACTTGAAATGAAACACAATCATTGGCGACAAGACCACCAAAGCGCATGGTCACGCCGTCCACTTCCAAAATTGGATTTGTGATTGTGGACGCCACACTCATGGCGCGGGCTCCACGGCGTTTTTCTTTTTGGCGTTCACAATGGACAACTTCGCGGGCAGCAATCCATCCGGGCGAACCCGCATCATCACCACTAAAACCAAGCCAAATACAAGGTATTTCCAGTTGTTTGGGCTGCCAAATACGCTACCCGAACTGACCCAACCAGCGCTCTGCATAGCGCTGGCAATCTTGGGCAGCGCGATGTTGGCAAGGCCAAGCATGGCGATCGCTCCAACCAACACTCCGTTAATGGAACCCATTCCACCAACAATCACAATGCACAACGCCAAGATGCTCACTTGAAAATCGTAGTTGCCCGGCTCGCCAGTGCTTGAATACATGCTCACCCAAAGTCCGCCAGACACGGCGGCCAGCGCGGCGCCAGTTGCAAACGCGATCATTTTCACTGGCACTGGCGCAATGCCCATGCATCGAGCGGCGAGTTCATCCTCACGCACCGCAAGCCATGAACGACCCGTGCGACTGCGTTCTAAATTTCTACACACCACAACTGCCACCACCACGAATCCAAGAAACAACCAATACCACGGCAGCTCTTGTTCGCTTGTGAATTCAAGCATTCCAAAACCTGTCGCGGTCCACCATGGCACATGCGGTGACGGCAACGGATTGATTCCTTGCGTTCCTTTGGTGATGACATCCAAATTTTTCAAGACATCTTGCGTGATCTCTCCAAATCCAAGAGTGACAATGGCGAGATAGTCGCCGCGCAAACCAAGCGTTGGCGCGCCAAGCAACACTCCTGCGAAGGCGCCAACAATTGCGGTGCAAAGCATCGCCCACCAAAAACCAAGTTGAAAGGGATAAATATCGCAACTACTAATGGCGAACGCATAGGCGCCAATTGCCATAAAAGCCGCCATTCCCAAGTGCAAAAGACCAGTGAAGCCTGTGACAATATTCAGGCCAAGCGCCAGAATTGCGAACACCATTACGCCGCGCATTGGGTCGACCATGTCCAAGTGCCAACGTTGATCCACCACTGGCAACAGGCACGCCAAGATGAGCAAAGCAACATCAACGCGCAATAATTTTTTCCACATTGGCGCGGCGCTCATCAAACTTTCTCCCGAAGCTTGGCGCCCAAAATTCCACTGGGCCGAAACACAAGTGTAAGAATGAGAATTCCAAACACCACGGAGTTTGTCCAGCGCGCCTCAATGTAGCCGTCGCTGAGCGCGCGCACCAAGCCAATCACAATTCCGCCAACCACCGCGCCAGGCAAACTTCCAATGCCACCAAGCACCGCCGCGGTGAACGCGTCCATGCCGGTGCGATATCCCATCTGAAATGAAATCGTATTGTTGTAGAGCGCGTAGATCACGCTGGCAAAACCGCCAAGCGCGCCGCCAATAAGAAATGTTGAACCGATCACGCGGTTCACATCAATGCCCATCAGCGCCGCCGCCGTTGGATTCTGCGCCACTGCGCGCATGGCTTTGCCTAGGCGCGTGGATTTCACCAACCAAGTCAAGCCAATCATCAATGGCACCGTGACAATCACCACAAACAAGTCACGCCATGTGACGGTGATGGCGGATTTTGCGCCAAGTAAATTTTCATTGGAGATGAGGGATGGAAAATCTTTTGGGGCCGCGGCTTGATTGCCACCACCAAAGACCTCCATGGGTAAACCGCCCCAAAACAAGGCAATATTCACTAAAATGAACGAACACCCAATGGCGCTCACAAGCAGCGCAAGTTTGGGCTTGCCCCGCAACGGTCGGTATGCCACGCGGTCAATGGTCCAATTCAGCGCCCCGCAAAAAACCGCCGCGCTGATGAGCAGCGTGATCACCGCCGCCGTGCCGCCAAGACCAGCCCACGCCTCCATGCCAAGCGCACCCACCAATGTGAGAGCCAAGAACGATCCAAGCGTGCACAAATCTCCGTGCGCAAAATTGATCAGCTCAATAATTCCATACACCATGGTGTAGCCAATGGCGATCAGCGCAATGATCATTCCATTGGAGACGCCGGTGATCAGTTGCTGAGAAAGAACATCACCCCAACCCATTGCAACTGGAGCGACTGACTCACTGACAACTGCTTGGGACACAATCATGGCGACAAGCGTTTCACAAATTGAACCGTGCGTTGCTGGATTCACTTTTGAAAGCGCCTCAAAGTCTTACTTGCCTAGAACCTTCACAAATTCAAACTCGCCGTTCTTCACAGTGTTGCCGCTCATGGTGGTGTTGGTGGTGTCGCCGTTCTCGTCAAAACTCCAAATTCCAAGGGCGCCGTTGTAGTTTTTGGTCTCTGAAACAGCCTGCAAAATGCCCGCTCGATCCTTGGTCTTGGCCTTTGGAATTGCGTCAAGCAACACCTTGCACGCCTCGTAGCCGTACACGGCGTAACCTTCGGGCTCCTCGTTCTCTTTCAAATTATATTTTTTCTTATACGCCGCACGGAATTCAGCGCCACGGCCCGTGAGTTTTTCAGCGGGCAATCCACCAAAGGTGATGTACGCGCTGCCATTCACATTGTCGGCGCCGGCTGCTTCAATAAACGCCTTCTCAAAGCACCCGTCTGGCACCATGAACTTTGGAGTTGCGTTTGCCGTGTGTAAATCTTTGGCAATTTGCCCGGCGCTATTTTGCGTGGTGCCACCGAAATACACCATGTCAGGTGCGGCAGCCTTGATCTTGGTTGCCAGCGACTTAAAGTTGGAGGCCTTTGGATCAATGCCTTCGCGACCAAGAACTTCAATGCCAATTTCTTTGGCGTGGTTCTCAAACACATTTGCAATTCCTTTGCCGTACAACTCGCGATCGTCAAGTATGTAGACCTTCTTCACGCCCATGTCTTTGGCCCATTCCGCCGCGACAAATCCCTGCAAATCATCCGCGGGCACAACGCGGAAAAAATTAATCTTGCCAGTGGGTCGGTAAATCTTTGGCTCATTCGCCTCGCCTTTTCCTGGCTTGGTCAGCCCAGGATACGTGGCCGCGGGACTAATCATCAGCAGACCCGCCTTGTTCAGCACGGGCATGCTGATTTTGCTGGCGCCAGAATTAAAAGTTCCGATGTAGGCGATCACACTCTCGTCACGCGCCGCCTTATTGGCATTCTGCGCCTCAACGGCTGGATCCCAATTGCCGCGCTGCGGACTGGCGTCATCCATGTCCTCGTACACAATGGTGTAGTCGCCAACTTTTCCATTGACCTCATCAATGGCCAATTGAATTCCATTGACCATGGTGGTGGTTTGGGCATTGGCGCTGCCGGTGCGTGGCAAACTTGAAATGATTTTCAAAACCTTCTCAGGCTTTTCGCCTTGAGCCAAAGCTGGCGTAACTGCGAATGCGAGAAGACATACTGCTGCGATATTTTTCAACATGGTTGGTTCCTGTTCAAGTGTGCGAACGAAGTTTGATAATAGAGCCTCTGTGAATTTTCTGCGCAGTTTGCTCCGATGCAAATTCACATTACAGGCAACATCCGGATCACTTTACTTGCTGTCCATCGGACTGCGACCAGATACGAAAGCAATGATGGCTTCGGCCGCCTCAATATCAGGTCTTTTGCCCTGAAATGCGGGCAAAATTGCGCGCAAGGCGTTGGCGGTTTCACGCAGCCGAGATTGATCAACCAACAACTCCTCCACCGCCGCGCTGATGGGCCCGGCGCGACCAAGGCATGGCACAAACTCAGGCACCACTCGCTTGCCCGCCAAGATATTTGGCAGCAATCGATTTGGCATGGACAACATGATGTTGCCGCCAAGCACCGACAACAACCCTGTGCGATACATGCCCACCATTGGCTTGGCTTGGCGCAACAAATCCAAACTCACCGTGCCGCTAACGCACAACGCGATCTCGCTCCACGAAATTGCGGCGTCTAATTTGCCCGTCATCAACAACACGCCTGGCGGCAGCGTTGGCATGCGCTCACGAACCAAGCGCGCCAATGAATCGTTGGCCGTCACCATGATTGCGATCGCTCGGCGATGATTGTGTTGAATGTCGCTGAACACTTTCAACAGCAACGGCAAGTTGCGTTTCACTTCGCTGCTGCGGCTGCCTGGAAGCAAAAGCACTTTGGGTGAACCCTTGGGCAACTCCTTGGCTTGCGCCTCCATTTGCTCTTGATCCAAAATTCGATTGATCACTGGGTGCCCAATGAACTTCGCCGGCACGCGCCGCGAGCGAAACCACTCCTGCTCAAATGGCAGCAAACACAGCACTAAATCAGTGCAACGGCGCAACTTGTTCAAGCGCCACGGTCCCCACGCCCACAACTGCGGCGCAACCAAATGACACACGCGCACTCCGCGCGACTTCATAAATTTAGCGATGGCAAAGTTTGCCGCCGGCGAATCCACCGGCACGTGCACATTCACGCGCCGAGCAAGCGCCCACTGTCGAATTGCGGCCTGAGTTTTTTTCACCGAGGCAATTTTGGACAACGCCGACAATCCCATTGAGCCATCGTCGGCGGTGCGCTCGATCATGGTGGCGCCGGCGCGCTCCATCTGCGGTCCACCCCACGCGACAATTTCTATTTCTGGCGCCATGGCCTTCAACGCCGCGATCACTGGCGCGGCATGCGCGTCACCCGACGGCTCAAATGCGGTGAACAGCACTGTGGCTTTCGCGGAGGAATAATCTTTCGTATTTTTGACGGAGTCCACAACCAAACCATACCCGATTCGGCATCTCGAGTACCCTTCGCCTCCTTACACGGAACCCACAATGCTCAAAAGAACACATACCTGCGGAGAACCTCGCGCCACGCACGCTGGCAACACAGTCACACTTTGCGGATGGGTGAACACCTATCGGGATCAAGGCAAGGGACTTGTGTTTTTAGATCTTCGCGACCGCGACGGCCTGTGCCAAGTTGTGTGCGATTTGGAGGATGCCCCGCCGCATGTTGTTGCGGCCGCAAGAAGTTTGCGACGCGAGGATTGCATCGCGGTCAAGGGATTGCTGCGCAAGCGCGCGGGTGATCCCAATCTGAAACTTGCAACTGGTGAAGTGGAACTTCTTGCCGCGGAGATTGAGGTATTCAACAAGGCGATTGATTTGCCAATTCTTCCCGATGACCACGACGCGCCAAAGATCAACGAAGAAATTCGCTTGAAGTATCGCTACTTGGATTTGCGCCGTCCGTCCATGCAAAAGATTTTGCGCGAGCGTCACCGCGTGCTGCAATACACGCGCCAGTATTTTTCCAGCCAGCGTTTCACGGAAATTGAAACTCCACTGCTTATTAAAAGCACGCCCGAAGGCGCGCGCGATTTTCTGGTGCCATCGCGCTTGCACCCCGGCGACTGGTACGCGCTTCCGCAAAGCCCTCAACTATTCAAGCAAATCTTGATGGTGGCTGGTTGCGAACGCTACTTTCAAATTTGCCGCTGCTTGCGCGACGAGGATCCACGCGCCGATCGCCAAGCGGAATTCAGTCAAATTGACCTTGAATTAAGCTTTGTCGACCGCAGCGATGTCATGGATGTCATGAGCGGTTTCGTGCAAGGCTTGTGGAAAGAAATGCTGGGCGTGGATGTTCCAACCATCACGCGCATGACTTGGATTGACGCCATGAATCGATTTGGCAGCGACAAACCAGACACGCGATTTGGTCTTGAGTTGCACGACATCAGCGCGCTCGCCGCCAAGTGTGGCTTCAAAGTTTTTGACGAGGCGTTGGCCAAGTCGCGGCTTGGAAAATCTGGCTGCGTGAAAGCCATCGTGGTACCTGCGTCGATGGGTCAACTCACGCGCAAGATGACCGACAGCTACGCCGAATTTGTGAAGGCCTTCAAGGCTGGCGGCGTGGCCGTAACAAAAATTTCCGCCACTGGAACTTTTGAAACTGGCATCGCCAAATTTGTGGAGCCTATTGCCGCGGAATTTAAAGCCGCGCTGAACGCGCAACCCGGCGACACCATTCTCATGGTGGCGGACCACTGGGAGATCGCCGTGAAAGCCGCTGGTGAATTGCGCCTGAAAGTAGCCGACGATCTCAAGGCCGTTCCCGCGGGCATGTGGAATTTTCTTTGGGTGATTGATTTCCCAATGTTTGATTTTGACGAGGAAGGACAGCGATGGGTGGCCATGCATCATCCATTTACCAGCCCAAATCCTGATCAATTTGATCTTTTAGAGAGCGACCCAGGCGCCTGCGTGAGCGCCGGCTACGACATGGTTCTCAATGGCAGCGAAATCGCCGGTGGTTCAATTCGTATCCACCGTACCGATGTGCAAGAGAAAGTTTTCAAACTCATCGGCCTCACGCAAGAAGACGCCGACCGCAAGTTTGGATTCCTGCTCAGCGCGCTTCGGCACGGAGCGCCGCCCCACGGCGGAATGGCGTTTGGCCTTGACCGCCTAGTGATGCATTTGTGTGGCACCAACAACATTCGCGACGTGATCGCATTCCCAAAGACCCAGTCAGGCGGCGACTTGATGATCGACGCGCCTGGTCCAGTGGACGACGAGCAACTGAAGGAGTTGCATGTGCGCCGCGCTGTCGCGCAAAAAGCGCCGGCATAATTTCGACATTCATATGCAAATTAAAAGACGCTCGGAAATTTCTCCGCGCGTCTTTTTTATTTTATCCAATCAACCGCACAATAAAATCAGTGCACTCCTTGAGTCGCAAGCCAACGCTCGCAATCAAGCGCCGCCGCGCAACCCATGCCCGCGGCGGTGATGGCTTGTCGATAATTCGAGTCGGCGATATCGCCCGCCGCGAACACGCCTTCAATATTTGTGCGGCTATCGCGGTTGCGTAATTTCACATAGCCCTTCTCATCAAGCTCCACCGCGGTGCCTTGCAAGAACTTGGTGGCTGGCGAATGCCCAATGGCTAAAAACAAGCCTTTTACAGGCAAATTACGCCGTTCTTTGGTGCGCACATCCTCCAAAAGTAACGCCTCTATTTTTTCTTCGCCCAACACATCCGCCACCACCGTGAACCAGTGCATGGTGACTTTGGGATTGCCCAACAACCTCGCTTGCATGGCCTTGCTTGCGCGCAGTGAATCGCGGCGAATGATCATGTGCACATGGCTTGCAAACTTGAGCAAGTAACTCGCCTCCTCCATCGCGCTGTCGCCGCCGCCAACAACTGCGAGTGGTTGGTTGCGATACGCGGGCAAAGCGCCGTCGCACACCGCGCACGCGCTCACGCCACCACCGCTCATGGCCAAGCGCAATTCATTTTTCAAGCCAATCCAATTCGCCGTGGCGCCGGTGGACAAGATCACGCTGTGCGCAAACACGGGAGGCCCTTCGCTGAGTTCCAACTTGAAAGGGCGTTTGGAAAAATCACACTTCACAACATCGGCTTCGGAAATCCGCGTGCCAAATCGCTCCGCCTGCTCGCGAAACTTTTGCATCATTTCCGGTCCTTGAATTCCATCTGGAAAGCCTGGGTAATTCTCCACTTCGGTGGTCAGCATCAACTGGCCACCTGGCAACACGGGCGCAGGATCGCTGCGCGGCACGCCTACAACGCACAGTGGCGCCAAGTTGGCGCGCGCGGCGTATATGGCCGCGGTCCAACCCGCGGGACCACTTCCAATAATCACAACTTTTTCAACATTGGATTCGCTCATCATTGCTCCATTTCTAATTACAAACGTCTGTTATTTCAGCAATCCTGCTTGACGCGCCAAGAATCTTGGCGGCGGCCACAACACCAAATCACCCGTCGCATCGGCGGGATCATGTTGATCAAATCCGTCGTCCTCATGGTCGGGACCAACCGACCACAGCACCGCGTTGCTGACAGAAACCTGCCCCCATTGCGTTCCAAGCGCCTGTGATTTGTCGCCCAAATCTCTATAACTTAAATTGCCATAATCCTTGGCGAATGGATCAAAGTTCATCCTGCGAATTCCGTAAATTGGAAACGCCGACGCCAAATCCCGAGGCCACTGTTTCGCGCTGTCTATATAGAAACCGCAGATTGCCGCGGACATCGCGGTGCCATCGATCTCCGCGATCAAGCGCAAGCGCTCATCGAACAACTGCTGCAAATTTTCCACAAACAGCGTCACCAACGCATACTTGCTCTGGTTGAGTTTGGAAAATTGCGTGGGCACATCCAAAATCGGATCGTAAAAACGCATCCGCCATCTTCGCCACCAATCGTCATAAATTGCCAACAACTTTTCCTGGCTGGCCTCCAAACTTCCGTGCACCTTTCCCAACTCGCGCCAACGCGCCGCGGCGCCAAAGCGTGTCAAAGGTGAATTGATCGATTGCACCGCGCCAAATTGATCGGCGAAATATTGATCATCTGGCTGGCCCGATTCATTGAACGCCTTCTGCATGGACTCCGTCAAAATCACGCGGTCGCCTTCGGGCAATTCCAATCTCTTGAGACGTTCATTGTCGCCAGGCTTGATAAAGGGATAGCCTTTCATGGCAACGCGCTGCAATGTCGCCACTGGAAGACTCTCAAGATTCGCGGCCATGAACACGCGGTTCGCCTCGAGCAAGCGCGACATCATTTTCATGCCAAACAATTTTTCAGCTTCCATGCGCTGCTCGCTCACTTGGCGCAACACGCGCAACATGGCAAGCGACAAATCAAATGCCGGGTCGAATTTTTTCTCGTCGGCATCCAAATACATTGAAATCACCGTGAAAGCCGCCAATCCACGAACCGAGTTGAGATACGCGAACGCCGCCTCGCCTGGCGCGGAACCAGGCCGCGCCCAGATCCCCTTGGCCTTCCACTTTGCATCAAGACCTTGCTCAATATCACCATATGGAATGCCCAGCACAAAAGAATTTTGCGCTTTCAGAATCGCCTCGCGCAAAGCCGGATTCGCTTGCGCCCATTTCTTCCAATTATCAAATCCCTCCATGCCCGGCCAAATATTTTCAGGCGTGGGCGCAATTTCCAAAGGCATTGGAGTTGCTGCAATCCAAGCGTTGAAAATAAAATTGGCGCTACGATTTTTTTCGCTCACGCCCTTCCAAAACATATTCAGTTCAGCCAATGCGGCCACGCTTTTCCCTGGCGCCGAGGAAGTTGGTTTTGTTGCGGACGTGTCATTTGTTTCAGCCGTCTGCTTGGACGAAGTCGCCGCAGGATCGTCTGTCTTGGCTGCAGGTTTGGCCGCGGGTTTGGCTGCCGGTTGAGCGGCTGGTTTGGCGTCTGGTTTTGCAGCGGGTTTAGCCGCAGGCTTGGTCACTGGTGTTTTTGGTGGCGCATTGGGCGCATCCGCCGGCGGTTCTTGGGCCAACACCAACGCATTTAATACAAGAACAATCAGAAGTGCGAATCGATTATGCATAGAGGTCTCTGTTTGGAAGAGCGGAAATCATAACCAACTGCTGACGATCAAGCCGTTGGTCGCTAAACTCGCTTCGCTAGCCCTTCTTTGATATCCGCTCATGAGCAAACCAATGAATCATCCCATGCCTTTGCCCGCCAAGTGCAACGTGTTCATCGCCGGCACCGGCGGGCGCGAGCACGCGTTGGCGTGGAAGTTGAAACAAAGTCCGCGCATTGGAAAATTGTGGGTTGATCCCAAAGCCAATGTTGGACTGCGTCAACTGGGCGAAGTTTGTCCGCAAAGCCTTGATCCAAAAAATAAATTTCACTTCAAGCGATTTCTAGAAAAGGAATCCATCCATCTTGTGGTGGTCGGTCCAGAAACTTTGCTCGCCACTGGTTTCGCGGATGAATACCACGACCCGCCAATTCGACTTGTGTTTGGTCCAACCAAGTCCGCATCTAAATTGGAATGGGACAAAGCCTGGTGCAAACAAGTGCTTCGCTCCGCTGGCGTTCCCATGGCGGAGGGCCGCTCATTCTCACAACTCGACGGCGCGCTGAACTACATCAACAGCCGCGAGGATCCACTTGTTGTGAAAGCCACTGGTTTATGCGCCGGCAAAGGCGTCACTGTGTGCGACAATAAAGCGCAAGCCATCGCCGCTGCCACCGCCGCGCTTGACGCAAAAGTGCACGGCGACGCCGGCGCCACCATCGTTATTGAAGAGCGCCTGCATGGCCAAGAAATCAGCGTGCTGGCGCTGGTGGATGGAAAAACAATTTGGATGCTTGACGCGTGCCAAGACCACAAGCAACTTGGCGATGGCGACATTGGTCCCAACACTGGCGGCATGGGCGCGTATTCACCAACACCACTGGCCACCAACGATGTGCTGCGCATGATCGAACGCGATGTCTTTGTGCCCACGCTTGACGCCCTGCGCCGCGAGGAGATTGAATTTCGTGGCGTGCTCTTCGCGGGAATTATTTTGACCCATGGCGGACCCAAGGTGCTCGAATTTAATTGCCGCTTTGGCGATCCAGAAACACAATCGCTCATGGCGCGTTGGCGCGGAGATCTTCTTGAGTCGCTGTGGCTCACCGCATCTGGTCAACTTGATCAAGCCAATATTTCATTTGATAGCGGCGCCAGTTGCTGCGTGGTGGTGTGCGCCGCGGGCTACCCAATCAAGCCAAAGATCGGCGACCCGATTTCTGGAATTGATGCGGCGCAAAGCCTTGGCGGCGCTCAGGAAAAGGTCATCTGCTTCCATGCCGGCACTGCTCCTGGAAATGCCGCCGCGCCCATCACTTCCGGCGGTCGAGTTATTGGCGTGACCGCGGTGGCGGCCGATGTTGCCCAAGCCAGCCGTTTGGCCACCCAAGCCGCGGAAAAAATACACTTTGAAGGCGCGTTTTTCCGCCACGACATTGGCGGCCGCGTTCTAAAATCAATCGTTTAGTCCCCAAAATACAACACAAAGCAACTCAAGCCAGACACGCTCGTGACCATGCGTTTGGTGCAAACTGCACTGATGTAAATCCCTGAAAATTCAGCGGATTTCATTGAATTGATCTCTGTAAATCCTTGAGGATTCAGGAACTGTTGGATACTCTTGCACGGAATCACTTCACTACTCACTTTGGTGCGTTCGCATTGTTGCATGTTCGGTATTTACTTTCACGGAGACCCCTTCCAAATGTTCCGCCTGACCAGTTCATTCGCCCTCTTTGTTCTTGTCATCACTTGCACTCTTGCCACCCAACAAGCCTCCGGCGTGGGCGCAGTGATTGCCTCCAAAACAACTAAAAAAATCTCGGCTCCAGTTGCCACTCCCATTTCCGCGCCGGGCGCGGATCTCATCACGCCAGGCACCAAGCAACTCAGCAAGATTGCAACCAGTGGCGGCGCGGCGAATCAAAGCAACACCAGTAAAGCGCTTGCTGAAACCACCGCAACGTTGAAGCCCCGCGTGCTCGCCAACAAACTTAAAACCACCGGCCCCGATTCAATGGACGCGGTGCTTTCGGCTGGCGGAGCAAACCGCGGAATTCGCTCGGGTCGAATTGTGGTGAAGTTTCTTGATCAACTGAAAGTGCGCTGCATCTCTGGTCCTGGCGGCAAAACAATCGCCGCCACCAACAATACAAATTCAGAAACCACTCAAGCGTTTGCATCAATAAAATCCGGTAAAAAACCAACTGAAATTGATAACGCAACTCAACTTCCTACAAGCCCCATTGCATCAGCGTTGGCGTTGATTGATCGCTTTGGTGGCACGGTTGCGCCAGCGATCAATAAAACAAATTCTGAACTTGCGGCCCTAGAAGAAAAAGCCGCCACCCGCTCAAAGAACGCGCAGCCGGATTTGGCTGGATATATCTTTATCACTGTCGCTCCTACAGCATTAACAGCAGCGGCGGAAGCTTTCAATGATCTTGATTGCGTGGAATTTGCACAAGTGGATTACATGCCTATTCCGGCGCAAAGTGGTTGCCCAGATCGAGATTTAAGTTTGCAAAATGGTAATGGCACGGAAGGTATTGATATTGGTATTAACTGCCAAACAATCACCGATTCAAATGGCGCAACTATTGCGTGCAACCCACCAGGACCAATCTTTGTACAAAATTTCGTAGGGCCTACCGTTGCGTTTAGTTTAACTGGCGGAGCGGGTGCGATCTCTTGCAACCGTCCATCAAGATGGGCTGGATATAACCCTTCTATAACAACTGGCACAGGTCCCAATGCCTGCGTGGATTACACGCCAACTCTTTCAGCCGCCACATGGGATTGCACAGGCTTGCCTGGTTGCAATTTAGGTGGTGGAACCAATGGTCAATGTGTAAATCCTCCAACTGGATACACCTCCACTATCGCATGTCAATACGGTTGCCGCGATACCCCTTGCGCGGAATACCTTGGAACTATTGGCTTCATTAATTGCGATGGCAGTGACCCAACCTTGGTGAGTGGTTGGGATTCAACCTGCGCAACATTGGCAAATATTTATTGCCCTCAATTAAACTCCGCCACCCCGTACAACGGCGGAACAGTTGGGCCAGGCATGCCTCAAGTGGATTTAGCTAGTCAAGCATGTTTTTTAGTTGATTATCTGAATGCATCTAGCGGATCAGAGTTCGCCTTTGATGACTCTGTGGCATATGACTCATGCTTTTCATTGCGCGGGCCTGGTACTCGCGGGTTTAATGGAATTCAGGGTATTTTAAAGTACACCGATATCGGCAATGGTGACGGAATCCGCCCATGGGGTTTCACATGGAACGGCGCTCCAGGAACTGCCCCTACTTTCCCATATGCGTTTTTAAATCAAGCTCTGGTTCCTACTGGTGATTTTAGCACTCTTCCCCCGGGATTTGATTGTTCCGCCATACCTTCTTCCATAGCTCAGTTCCAAATTGGCGGCACCATGCTTGTGGATGTTCCCAACGATGCGGCAAATGCGGGACTTGCCCAATTTGATAATGCCTTTAAATCTTTCCCTTACAACTATTCCCATGATTGCAGCACGGTGTCCAGTTCTATTCCAGGCTGCTACATCACACCATGTTGTGTTTATGTTTGCGTGAATGATCCATCATGCTGCTCTTATGCTTGGGATGCTTCGTGTGTTGCCGCCGCCAACAGCAACGCAACTCTTTGCCAGTCTGGCAAAGTTGCATTTGCGGGATCACCACCTGCTATTCCAGACTTCAACGCCCAACCAGACGGCTTATTCAGAGCAAGAAATCTCGCCTTGTTTGGCACTGCATTGCCAAACGTTGCGAGTACTGGTGAATACATCACAAGAATGGCTGGACTTGTTGCAGCTGACGCCAATCCCGCCGCAAGCGTTGCTCCTGGGCTCGTTTTACTTTCTGAAATTCCAGCACAAAGCACTCCATTAGTACCAACCCCAACACTGCCACTTGGCTTAAACCAAACTTATGGTTTTATTAACTCGGGATATTCCGGTGGCGGCATTGATGTTGCAGGAATGATCGCATTTGCAGGCGGAATTGGAGTTGCCCCAAGCAGCATCCTTGGTGATCGCACTGTTGTTGGAGTGATCGACAACTCCGCAATTGTGAACCACGTGGACCTTGTGGGCCAAGTCACGGTTGAAGCTGGACAACTGGTGGTGATTCCTCCGCCAGGAACATCTGCGTTTATTAATCCCGATCACGGAACAGCGGTGCTAGGCGTTCTGGTTGCAAGTGATGATGGCGTTGGAATCACTGGCTTGTTGCCCCAAGCTCAAGCCATTTTCTTTCCTGCCGTAACTCTTGCTCAAGGAGGTCGACTCTCAACGGCATTAGTTTCCGCCGCAGAAACTCTCAATGACGGCGATGTTCTATGCGTTCCTTTGGAATATGGCGCTGGCTTCACGTTGGCAAGCAACACATTCACCAATCAACTCTTTAGCGTGGCGGATTCTCTTGGAATCACAACAGTAATTCCGGCAGGAAATGGTGGCTTTGAAATTTCGGTTGAAAGCACTAGCGCAATTATTGTTGGCGCCGCATGGCCTGGAACTCAAACACCAGTGCCCTTTGGCTCGACAATGACCAAAGCTAATCTCAATGCCCTTGTGCCTCTTACTAGTAATCCTTATCCAGGCAACAGTTATTGCCGTTGGCGTAGTAGCAACTGGTCCTCCACAATTGGTCAAGGTGGAATTGATGTGTCTGGTTGGGGCGCTGGAATATGCACCTTGGGTGTTGGAAGCCTGTTTACCGATGGCGCGACGCGAACCAAGACCTATCAAGTGAACTTTGGCGAAACAAGCGGTGCTTGCGCAATGATTACTGGTTTGGTTGGAGCCATGAACGGCTTTGCAGAAGCACTTTTTGGCGCTTCGATTGGAACCCCAGCCATCCGAAATATTTTAAACAATAACGCCACGGATCCACAAGGCAATCCAACCGGCGGCTACATCGGAACAGTCACCACACAATGCGGATTTCCGCCTGGAGCTGATCTTCCATCCACACTCGTGGACACTCCACAAGTTGTATCCAACGGCGACACCAGCAAACCAGGTGATGGAACCAATCACAATGTGGGCGGTTTCCCGAAGGCCCAGGAGTGCTTAAGTTTCGTCCTTGCAAACCAGTCCTTTCCAGCAGGAACACCATTTGATATTCAGGTAATCACTGGAAGCGACCAAATTGGAAACAAGTTTTCTGTTGGAACTCTCAATAACAAATTCTTGCAAGTTCAGGCTCAACAAAAAGGCCGCGGTTCACGGGGTTCCGGCTATGGCCCGTCGCTTCCATATATTTCCGCAGGCTTAGCCACTGACATTCAGGTTCGATCGGTGCTGCAAGTTGCGTCCAATGATTTGGTCAACGACGTGCTATTACAGGGCTACGGTTACGTGACCGGATCAACCAGCACGGCTGATATTGGCAACGCAATCGGCATCTTGTACGCATATAACCAAAGCAACAACCGCTGGATCTATATCAACTATGGCTTCATGACAGGCACTGTGCCGATTCAGGGCAGCCCAAATGTATCTGGACTGCTATCCGCGACTGGCTTCAATCCTCAGGACTTTATTGTGATCCAAGGCGGTGAACGAGTTGTCTATTCACGCTTCTTAACCTTTGGATTTGGCGCCGTGGGAACATATAGGGCGTTCTGGGATCAAATCTTTGTTCAGCTGAATCCACCAATTGACACAGGTGGTTAACAATCTATTCTTGGATTGATTTTGATAAATCAATTTATAAAAGCCTAGCCGCGGTCATTCTCCGCGGCTAGGCTTTTTTTGTGATCACCGATCCAAAACCCAACTTGTCCACCCCGCCCGAGCAAGCCGTTGTGGATGGCCGCAAAAACTTCATTGAACTTTGGGGCGACATGGGCGCGCGTTGGGGCGTTCCGCGCAGCATGACGGAGTTGCACGCGTTGCTGTTTATTACTGGAAAGCCAATGAACACGGACGAAATCATGGCGGAACTTTCCATCAGCCGCGGCAATGTCAGCATGACATTGCGCACACTGCTTGATTGGGGAATTATTGTTCGCTCGCAGCAAAGCGAAAACCGCAAGGATTATTACAAGGCGGAGCAGGATGTCTGGAAACTTTTTTCCACAGTGGCCCGGGCGCGCAAACGCCGCGAATTAACGCCGCTTACCGAGCGGTTAAAGTCTCTCGCAGCGGATGTGAAAGGCTGCGAGTCCACCGCAGCCGTCGACCAGTGCCAACGCCTTCAAGCCATGCTGGACTTCATCGTGAAATTCGACGGAGTGTCGGAGCGTTTCTTGTTGATGGGCGGCGCAAGCATCAATATGATTTCCACACTGTTGGGCACAAGCAAGTCAGAAATTTCCTGAGCAGACGCTCCGCTGCCGCGGAGCGAAAATATTTCCGCGCGCGCTAAAAAACTGAAATCCATTTTCAGCGCAAAACACACACGCAAACTCTGGTTCTCCTTCCAACTTGAATTGGAAAAAGTAAAAAAAGGACAGAGCGGGATTCGAACCCGCGGTACAAGAATTACCCTGTACACCGGTTTAGCAAACCAGCGCCTTCAGCCACTCGGCCATCTGTCCAAGGCACAACATCAGTGAATAAGCAGTGTAGCGAGGTTGCGCCGTTACGCCTCTCAATTCGTCAGGCAAATCCGAGCCCGCGCTTTCATATGGCTGGTTCTAGTTCTAAATGTGAGCGGATTTATGGCCGTCCAAATACCCTGCCCTGCAAACCCACGTTAGAGTTGCGGCAAAACCACTGCGCTTCATACAGCGCACATCAACATGATTCTCGCCAATCTTCCACACGTCTTTCCACTGTCCACATACTCCGGCTTCATGACGCTGTTTTTTGTGGGTGTCGCGGCTTTGCTAGCGCTTGACTTGGGTGTGTTTCACCGTTCAACTCAGGTCATTCACTGGAGATCCGCCCTTGCGAGCGTGATCGGCTGGACCTCGCTGGCGCTTGCGTTCAATTTATTTTTCTGGTGGCTTTGCAAAGATTGGCTCAACGCGGATCCCAGCGTGTTGACGGGTAGCGAGTTTGTAAAAAAAGACGGCACGGTGACTCCAAATAGCGCCGCCACGCAAATCGGTCTGCAATGGCTGGCCAGTTACATCATTGAACTTTCCCTCAGCATTGACAACTTGTTTGTGTTTGTGATCATCTTCAAACATTTCGCCATTCCCGCGGGGCTGCAATACAGGGTGCTTTTTTGGGGAATCATTGGCGCGGTCATATTGCGCATTGCTTTCATCACGGCTGGAATTGAATTGATCCACCGATTTGAATGGCTGGCGGGAATTTTGGGCGCGTTCCTAATCAGCACTGGCGGCAAGTTGATTTGGAATTCATCGAAAGAAGACCACACCGATCCTTCGCACAGCATTGGCTATAAAATTTTGCGCAAACTCATGCCGCTCACCAATCAATTTAACGGCACGCATTTTTTCAGCCGCATTGATCATCGTTGGGTGGCCACGCCAATGTTCGCGGCGTTGGTGGTTGTTGAAATGACGGATGTTATTTTTGCCGTGGACAGCGTGCCCGCAGTGCTGGCCATCACCAAGGAACCAATCGTTGCCATCACTTCCAATATCGCGGCCATTCTTGGTTTGCGAGCCATGTATTTTCTGCTGGCCAATGTGATTGACCGCTTCTATTTGCTCAAGCCCGCGCTGGGAATCGTGCTTGCATTTGTGGGTGTAAAGATGGTGTATGGATGGTGGTTTGTCGCGCCACTGCTTCCAATCCACTGGAGTTTGATTATTGTGTTTGTGGTGATTTCATCGGGAATGGTGGGCAGTTTGCTGTTTCCGCGCCCCCCCAAAACCACGCCCGTTGATTCCCACTAGTTCCCAATTGTTCCCGGCGCAGTTGGTTACACTCGCCCAATGCGAGTTCATGAATTTCAAGCCAGAGAAATGCTGGCCAATGCGGGCGTTCAAGTTCCAAGCGGCGACGTTGCGGTCACGGTCGATGAGGCCGTTGCGGCAGCCACGGAAATCTTTTCATCTGGCAATTCCATCGCGGTGGTGAAGGCGCAAGTGCACGCTGGCGGCCGTGGCAAGGCTGGCTTTGTGAAAGTCTGCAAGAACATTGAGGAGGTCAGAACCGCGGCCACGTTCATGTTGAGCAATCGCATGACAAGCCCGCAGACTCCGCCAGAAGGCCTGGAAGTTCGCCGCCTACTTGTGGCCGCGGGAGTTGATATTCAAAAAGAATTTTATGTGGCGGTGCTCACCGACCGCGCCACTCGCCGCAACATGTTGATCGCTAGCGCCGAGGGTGGCGTGGAAATTGAACATGTGGCGGAAACCCGCCCCGAAGCAATTTTGAAACAGCCGCTTGATTCGCAATTGGGATTGCATCCATACATGGCGCGAAAGATGGCGTTTGACCTTGGTTTCAAAGGCAAAGCCATCACGCAAGCCACGGACGCGCTGTTGAAATTGGCCAAGGTGTTCGTGGAAAAAGACGCCACCATGGCGGAAATCAATCCACTGGTGCTGACCATGCCCGACGCAAAAAATACCGACGGACGCGTGATGGCGATTGACGCCAAATTTACCTTTGATGACAACGCGCTCTTTCGCCACCCCACTGTCGCCGCTCTGTTTGACGCGCAAGAGGAAAACCCGGCCGAGATCAAAGCCAATGAATTTGGCTTGAGCTATGTGGCGCTTGATGGTTCGATTGGATGCCTAGTCAATGGCGCGGGGTTAGCTATGAGCACAATGGACATCATCAAGTTGCACGGCGGTGAACCCGCGAACTTTTTAGATGTTGGCGGCAGCGCCTCCGAGGAGGCCGTGACGGAGGCTTTCCGAATCATCATTTCCGATTCACGCGTGAAGGGAATCTTGGTGAATATCTTTGGCGGCATCATGCAGTGCGACCGCATTGCGCGAGCTATCATTTCCGCGGCAAAAACCGTTGGTTTTCAAGTGCCGCTGGTGGTGCGCTTGGAAGGAACAAATGTGGTGGAAGCGCGCAAGTTGCTGGAGGCTGCCAAAAAAGAAATTCCAATGATGCAGACCGCAAGCGATCTTACGGATGCAGCCATCAAAATTATCGCGGCCACAAAGTGATTTTCCCAAACACACTTTCACACCGTCGCAATCTTTCGGAGACAACTCATGCTTGTGCTATTTGACATTGATGGAACCCTGCTGCAAAGCCAGCACGCTGGCATGCACGCCATGGTGGACGCGTTTGAAGAGTTGCATATTGGCAAAACATTTTCTTTTGACGGCATAGATATTGCGGGTCGCTTGGACACTTTGATTTGGCACGACATGGTGCGCCGCCACGAGGTCGCCGATGACGCGGATTCACACGAGTTGTTTCGCGAAACGTACCAGCGCCATTTGGCCAAGCGATTACAAGAGAACAACACCGTCAAAGCCTTTCATGGCGTGGTTGAATTGGTGGATCGCCTGGTGCAAGAGCCCAATGTTGAACTTGGCCTGCTGACCGGAAATTATCCCGCCACGGGTCGACTGAAAGTTGAATTTGCCGGCTTGAGCCACGATCATTTTACTGTGAACGCCTTCGCGGGCGAGGGCGCCACGCGGCGCGATCTTCCGCCCATCGCCTTGCGTCGTTACCGTGAAATGCACGGGCGAGATATTGAGCGTGAACGCGTGGTCATTATTGGCGACACTCCGCATGATGTGGATTGCGCCCACCACAATGGCTGTTTGTGCTTGGCGGTGGCCACCGGTCAATTTACAGCGGCGCAACTACAAGAATGCAAGGCCGATCATGTGGTCGAATCGCTTTCACCCGTGGAGCCCATTGTGCGTTGGTTGCTGCAACACCGACGCTAAGGCTTTCGTACACTGCTGCCATTCATGACGGATTCATTTCACAATGTGTGCCGCGACTTTTATGTCAACCAAAAGTTGACCATGAAAATGGATTTGCCATGGGGTCGCGAAGCAGTGCTGGAACTGTTTGATCGATTGCGTGTGGGCATGCCTTCGCTGCAAGAATTAAAGCGCCAAGACCACGAGATTTCGCTGGAGAGCGCGGAGGACGATCAACGAAACTATGCGTGGGTTGCGCTGCGGCAAACCAGCTTGCGAAGTGGTTCGGTGAATCCCACCGATCTCAACGAGGCCTATCGACTGCATCGGCTTGTGCTTGAGACCGCGCCTTGGTTTCTATCAATTCGCCCGCTGGATATAGATCATTTGGAAATGGTCTTTGGCTTTGACTTTGAAGCCGAGGGCAACCGCGACGCGATTATTTTTGACGCCCTGCTTGCGGATAGTCCGCTTGGTGGATTGATTGAACGAGACCGTGACGTTCCCGCAGATGTGCAACCATTCATTGGGCTTTCACTTGACCAAGAGGAAGGCGTGCAGGCGTTTGTGGAAATCAAGAGCCGCACCAAAAGCGCCGACATGACACCGCTGCGATTTCCCAGCGAGCCCATCAGCGTGTTCTTGACCGTGCGTCGCACCGCGCCCATTGCCAAACTTGAGGATTTGCCAGCCGCAATGGCCGCGTTGGCGGGCCACGCTGAACGCTTGGCGGAGGAGCGTGTGATTCCAAGCGTGCTTGTTCCTATTCGCAACGCCATCTTAAGCCGCTAGAAAGTTGCCGCTCGTTTTTTGAAAAATAAAAAACGCGCCTTACGACGCGTTGATTTAATTTCGCGGAGTGAAAATTACTTCGATGTTTGCTGAAGATACTTTTGCACGCTGCGAATGTCTGGCGCCAATTGATTGGTGTAGGAGATGGTGAATGAAACTCCTGGCTTCAACACCACCACGCGGCTTGCGGTCTTGCGGCTGATCCATGTGCGACCACCACGCTGATTGTGTTTGTTGTCGGTCTTGGCGCGTCGCTTGGCGAGCAAGTCCAACGCTTTCTGCACACGAGTTTCCATGCGCATAAGGCGGAAGATGGTCTTGCGCACGCTTTCGGCGGCGGGCATCTTGATGACCTTGTAAGTGACTTTTGTTCCGGGTTTAATTGAAGCTGTTGCAGTGGCCATGAAATCTCCTGAATGCCGCAGAATGCGGCGAGCCACAAAATGTAGCCAAAATGTTCACTTTCGCCAAGTGGTGGCATCACTGAGAAAGAGAAGCCTCCGCCTGCTTCCACAACTTCAAAAGCGCCTGGGTGCCATGGGCCCCATGGCCTAATTCGTCCAAACGGCTATAAAGACGCTGAGAAAGGGCCAATCCAGGCAATTTCAGCCCCAATTCCTGGCAAGTTTCCATGGCAATTTTCAGGTCTTTGGCCAAATATGCCAACGAAAAACCGCTGTCCCAATCGTCCCGCAACATGCGCGGAACCAGATTTGTAAGGGTCCACGAACTGGCCGCGCCCCCGCCCACGCTCTCCAACATTTTCCACGAATCAAGTCCGGTTTCCT
>Ga0214919_10003841_pt1 | contig 22355 bp, 21 predicted proteins | sample LL1503_MetaG_FD_177994 | JGI IMG/M metagenome (GOLD analysis project Ga0214919, IMG submission 177994) | Freshwater microbial communities from Lake Lanier, Atlanta, Georgia, United States - LL-1503 | ecosystem: Environmental > Aquatic > Freshwater > Lake | place: USA: Georgia | collected... | reverse complement strand
GATTTGACCATCAACTGAACCCCATGGAAGAGCAACGAGTGCTTCATATGTTGGTCCACCACCACGGCCAACAGAACCACCGCGACCATGGAATAAACGTAGCTTCACACCGTGTTTGATTGCAATATCACGCAAAGAGCGTTGTGCTCGGTGGATTTCCCACTGGCTGGTGGCAATACCAGCATCCTTATTGGAATCCGAATATCCCAGCATTACTTCTTGAACATCACCGCGAAGTGCTACAAGTGAGCGATATGCAGGATTACTTAAAAGCTTTTCAAGAATCTCACCTGCTGCACGCAGTTCTGCCACTGTTTCTAGCAATGGGGCAAAGCCAATTCGCGCTTTCTTATTTTTAAGATTCACTAAACCTGCCTGCTGGGCCAGAACAACGGCTGCAATTAAATCATCTGCACCTTTGGTCATTGAGACGATATACGTTTCAATAGCTTGCGAACCAAAGCGATCAATCAAATCAGAGATTGCAAAGAAAGTATCGATAGTTTTTTGGCCATTAGCATCTAGTCCATTGATATTGAGATTAGTATCTGCTGCTAAAAAGCCTGTGAGAACATCGAACTTTTCATCATGTGATTTATCACGATAGGAATCACTACTAACCACCTGAGCTATAACATGGTGATGGGCATCTGAGTGCTCGCGAACATCCATGGTTGCATGGGTAATTCCAAAGGCTGCGACAGTGCGGATTGTGCGCTCAAGTAAGCCTGTGGCAATGAGTCCACCTTTATGTGCAAAGAGTGAATCGCGCATTAACATCAAATCTTTGAGCAGCTCTTCTGTATCTGCATAATCGCGATGTGGAACATGGGCAGCACCTTTTGCATGGCGGTCGCGAGTAAAAGCAAGGCGATGCACAATTGCAGTTGCCTTAAGGCGATAAGGTTCTTGGGCATTAAGGCGCAAGAAACGTGGCTCAAATTCTCGAATGTGCTTTAAATCAGAGTCAACGGATGCGCTCAGTTCTGGTGTGGCACCAATAATGCGGGTTGAGATTGAAAGCATTTGTCGCAATGAGTTCATTGCATCAATGGTGACCCTAATGGCATGGCCAACTTGTAAGACCATGGCATCTGTTGTGACTTGTGCGGTGACATTTGGATTACCGTCCCTGTCACCACCAATCCAACTACCAAATGAGAGCGGGCGGGCTGTCACAGGAACTACAACGCCAATGCGCTTCATTTCACGAGCAAAATCATTGAGAACTTCTGGAACCGTCTGGCGGAATAAATCATCTAAGTAATACAGGGCGTTCATTGCTTCATCAAGAGGCTCAGGCTGACCAACGCGAAGTTCATCGGTTTGCCACAGTAAATCAATAGTTTCGGCTAAGCGATCTGCTTGAGAGGGATTACGAGCATCCTCTAGCAAATCTGCAACCTGTCCCATTTTACTCAACACTGATCGACGAGCAGCTTCAGTTGGGTGAGCTGTAAAGACTGGACGTACTGACATTTCATTAATCCACTGGGAAATCTCCTCAACCGTTAATTCATGTCCTGGTATTTGCGCTTGTAACGCTGCTTCAATTTTATCTACAGCACGTGCTAACCATGATCCCCCGTCAGCGCGAGCATCGGCTAATACACGAGCACGGTGTACTTGTTCTGCAATATTTGCTAAGTTGAAATAGGTACTAAATGCACGCACCAATTGCACAGATTCTTCAACAGAAAGTGATGCAAGCAGCTCTACGCCTTCACCCTCACGAACTGCCTTGCGCACTTTCTCTACTAGAGCCAACAGTGCTGGACCTTCTTGTCGAACTAATGTCTGACCTAGGAGGTCTCCCAGTCTGCGCACATCGCTACGCAAAGCAGCATCATCTGCTGCAACCGCACCGCCAAATCCGCTGGATTCCATTGGGTAATCCTCTCAGGTCGCCGTAGGTGGTGCGAACAAATTACAATGAAACCATGAGCCCCCTCCCTTTTGGGAACGGGGCCTAAGGTCGTTTACAGGAAGGTGTATCTGTGCGTGGCTTAATTTCAGCGCTGCCAACACAGCACAATGCATCTCATAGTGTGGCACCTTCACCGCTTTATCCATTTCTACTCGCGGCTCGCGCTGCAGATCATCCTCTACTAGTTGTTACAAGTTCTAGTCGCAGTAGTGAAGATCTAGTCAATGAACTTCGCGAATTACATAATAACGTTCTCGAATTTCCAGCATGGGAAACTTTGCCACATGAGCGTTTGAGCCCTCGCAGTGACACTGTTGCACGGAGGATTCAAACTCTTTATAAGTTAGAAAAAAATCAATCTTTGTTTCCAATAGTTGTCACACCAGTGCGTGGTGCCATTCATCGCATTATTTCAAATCTGGGTAAAGATGTAGTTTTCCAGTTAGAAATTGGTAAAGATCAATCTCTGGATGAACTTGTGCGACACCTTTCAACACTTGCTTATACCCGTACAGATTTAGTTGAGCACCGCGGCGAATTTGCTGTGCGTGGTGGAATCGTTGACTTGTTCTTACCGCTCAATGACTATCCCATCCGTATTGATTTCTTTGGCGATGAAATTGAAGATATGAGCTACTTTGAGGTAGCCGATCAACGCACCTTCACACCAGTTATAGGTGCTATTGAGATTTTCCCTTGCCGAGAACTTCTCATCACCAACAAGATTCGGCACCGTGCAATTGAACTAAAAGATTCCTTGCCTTCAGTAGCGCAGCTTCTAGAAAAGATTAGCGAAGGCATGAGTTTTGAAGGCATGGAATCACTGATTCCACTGCTCATTGATGAGACAGAATCGATTATTTCTCGAATGCCAGCTAATACTCAGATCATCTTCATTGATCAAGAGCGGATTAAATCTAGAGCTGCCGATTTGCTGGCAACTAATGAAGAGTTCCTCAATGCCTCTTGGAGTAATGCCGCACATGGGGCAGTGGCACCTATTCATGATGGCTCTGGGACATATATGTCGTGGGATGAGTTCAGTGCAGAAATTACTGAGCACAAGGTGGCCACAGCTTCACTCTCACCTTATGGTAGCGATCTAGCCGAAGACACAGAGTTCTTAGATTACAACGCAATAGATCCTATGCGCGGGGATATTGAGCGCGCTATTGAACAGTTGCGAAATGCTGTGGAATCTCATCGCACTGTGGTCTTTGCAACACATGGACACGGAATGCTCGAGAGATATGCGGGCATATTTAGATCTGCAGATTTACCCGTGCAGATAAATGAGAATTTAATAGCTACTCCCACCAAAGGTGCGCTTCACCTGACTACATCAATCATCGCCCATGGTTTTGAAAGTAGTACTCATCAAATCCTTTTTATGACTGAGCGAGACTTAACAGGAAGTAAGGGAAGTGTTAAAGACTCAGAGCGCATGCCCATTAAGCGCAAGCAAGCCATTGACCCACTTGAGCTTCGGGCTGGTGATTTTGTCGTGCATGAACAACACGGCATTGGCCGATATGTTGAATTATTAGAGCGCACAGTCGCTGGAATAACCCGTGAATACTTAATCATTGAATACGCACCTGCCAAGCGCGGGCAACCTGGAGATCGCATCTTTGTTCCAACTGATGCACTAGAACAAGTGAGCAAGTATGTGGGTGGCGAAACACCTACGGTTCACCGTATCGGCAGCGGTGAATGGCAAAAGGCTAAGGGCCGTGCACGTAAAGCTGTGCGCCAAATTGCAGGCGAACTCATTCGCCTATATGCAGCACGGACAAGTTCCCCAGGCTTTGCATTTTCACCAGATACTCCATGGCAGCGCGAGTTAGAAGATTCTTTTTCATACATTGAAACACCTGATCAACTCTCAACAATTAATGATGTCAAAGCCGATATGGAGCGCCCATATCCCATGGATCGCATCATTTGTGGTGATGTGGGTTATGGAAAGACTGAGATAGCAATTCGTGCAGCCTTTAAAGCGGTGCAAGATGGCAAGCAAGTAGCAGTTCTCGTTCCAACAACCTTGCTTGTTCAACAACACACAAAGACTTTCGCTGAGCGATATGCGGGCTTTCCATTAATGGTTGCAGGGATGTCTCGCTTTAACAGTGCTAAAGAGAGCAAAGAGGTTATTGATGGCCTTGCTGCAGGAACAGTTGATGTTGTTATTGGCACCCACCGCATACTTTCTAATGATGTGGCTTTTAAAGATTTAGGTCTAGTTATCGTGGATGAAGAACAACGCTTTGGTGTGGAGCAGAAAGAATCTTTAAAGAAGCTTCGCACAACCGTGGATGTTTTAGCTATGTCGGCAACGCCCATACCCAGAACCCTGGAGATGGCAGTGACCGGCATTCGTGAAATGTCCACGATTACAACGCCTCCTGAAGAGCGCCACCCAATCCTTACTTATGTGGGGCCGGCAGAAGAAGCTCAGATAACTGCAGCAATTCACCGCGAACTTCTGCGCGATGGTCAGATTTTCTATTTGCATAATCGAGTTGAAAGTATTGATCGCGCAGCAACTAGGTTGCAAGAGTTAGTGCCGGAGGCGCGCATTCGTGTGGCACATGGACAAATGAGTGAAGGAGCACTTGAAGATGTGATTCTGGCTTTCTGGAACCGAGATTTTGATGTTCTTGTTTGCACAACAATTGTTGAAAGTGGTTTAGATATTCAAAATGCCAACACACTTATTGTTGAACGTGCTGACATGTTTGGTTTATCCCAGCTCCACCAACTCCGTGGTCGTGTGGGCCGAGGCCGTGAACGTGCATATGCCTACTTTTTATATCCAGCTGATCAACCACTCTCAGAGCTAGCTCATGATCGATTAACAACTATTGCTGCAAATACCGAACTGGGTTCTGGAATGCGGGTGGCACTGAAGGATTTAGAGATTCGCGGAGCTGGAAATCTTTTGGGCGGGGAACAATCTGGCCACATCGCAGATGTTGGCTTTGATTTATATATGCGCATGGTGGGCGAAGCGGTGCAAGATTACAAACAGGGGATTATCGAGACCGAAGAAAAGGTTTCAGAGTGCAAAGTAGAGCTTCCTATAAATGCGCACCTATCAAGTGAATATGTGCCAGGGGAGCGATTGCGACTTGATCTCTATCGTCGCTTGGCAGATGTGAAAACCCCACTCGATGTTGAATCCATTCGCGCCGAACTACTAGATCGCTTTGGTGAATTGCCCGAAGAAGCAGATGCGCTATTGGGAGTTGCCCAACTTCGTGCACAAGCAAAGAGAGCACAATTAACTGAAGTCGTCATTCAAGGAAAGTATCTGCGACTATCACCCTTAATGCTGCCTGAATCACGTCAGTTACGTCTGTCACGTGTATATCCAGGTTCACTCTATAAACCGGCTACGCGCACCGTTTTAGTGGCATTAACTAAAGGCCCCGCGTGGAATCCGTCCCAGAATGAGCCTGAGATAGTGGATACTTCTCTTCTGGCCTGGGTCGTTGAGGCGCTCAACCAATTAATCCAAGCACCGAAAGAGAGTTCATAGTGAAGAAGATTCTGGTCCTTATTGCCGTTGCAACCACGCTCCTACTAACTGGATGTTCCCAAGTTGGTTCTGCTGCAACAGTAGGCAGTACAAAGATTTCACAAGCCACAGTGCAAAGCAGCATTGATGCAATTCTTGCTGCCCGTCAAGGCGTTGACACATCACAGATGCAACTTGAAACTGGCGAAACTCTTAACCGTGGTCAACTACGTTTTCACTTATTAAGTGCCCTTCTTCGTGAAGTTGGAAAAGAAATCAAACTGTCAGTCTCAAAGGCAGAGATTGACACACGCCGCCAAAGCATCATTGACCAGGTAGGTGGAGCAGAAGCACTTCCCAACGCACTTGTTGGTGCCGGAATTGCCCCTAAAGATTTCGATCAATACATTGAAGCTATCTCACTCTCAGATAAAATCACCCAGGCACTGACTGCCGCAGGTGTTACAGAAGCTGACATGGGACTACAAATTCAAAAGCTTGTCGTAGCAAAGGCTAAAGAACTTGGCGTTACAGTTAACCCACGGTATGGCAAGTGGGATGGCACAGTGGCAGATGTAGTGGCAACTGATGCAGCAGGAACTGCTGTTACACCAACTAAGTAAAGATTGAGGCGATGACGCAGGGTTCACAACTTCAACGCTTAGTTGAGGTTATGGACCAACTGCGCTCTCCTGGGGGTTGTCCTTGGGATGCAGAACAAACACATGAGTCACTTTTGAAGTATTTGTTAGAAGAGTCCTATGAGTTTGTCGATGCCGTAGCAAGTGGTGATCGTGTTGATATGCGTGAAGAACTCGGTGATGTTTTACTGCAGGTCTATTTCCATGCACGAATTGCCCAAGAGCACCCCACTGATCCATTTTCAATTGAGGATGTTGCCCAAGGTATTGTAGATAAGTTGATGAGGCGCCACCCACATGTCTTTGCTGATGTGCAGGTGAAGGATTCAGACGAAGTGTTGCACAATTGGGAGGAGATAAAAAAGCAGGAGAAGGGACGTACGTCAGCACTCGATGGAATCGCAATGGCGCAGCCTGCCCTTGCCTTAATTGAAAAGCTTTTATATCGCGCCGAAAAATATAACGTTGAACTTCACACTCCATCCAGAGCTGATCTCAATGGAGATGCTGATGAGAGCGCAGTAGGACAAGCATTGTTGGCCGTTATTGCATGGGCTCACGCCAATGGAATAGATGCTGAGGCGGCCCTGCGTAAAGAGGCGTTGAAATTAATCGAACAAGTAAGCGTTATCGAGGCACGGTAGGATTAGCCCAGAATAGATTGTGCGATTTCAGCGTTGAGGTCTGCGGCACAAAATGCGTAAGTGACGAAGGAGAAACTCAATGGCAATAATCGAAGCTCTCGGAGCCCGTGAAATTCTTGACTCCCGTGGAAATCCAACGGTTGAAGTAGAAATCCAATTAGAAGATGGAACACAAGCGCGCGCTGCAGTTCCAAGTGGTGCATCAACAGGTGCATTTGAAGCATCTGAGCTTCGCGATGGTGGCAAGCGTTATTTAGGTAAAGGTGTTGAAAAGGCAATTGCCTTTGTTAACGATGAAATAGGACCAGAGATTATTGGCTTTGATGCCCAAGATCAGCGCTTAATTGATGATGCAATGATTACTCTAGATGGGACTAAGAACAAATCACGCATGGGTGCCAATGCAATCCTGGGTGCTTCATTAGCTGTTGCTAAAGCATCTGCAGAATCTGCAGATCTTTCACTCTTTCGCTACTTAGGCGGACCCAATGCACATCTACTTCCAGTACCAATGATGAATATCCTCAATGGTGGAGCACATGCTGATACCAACGTTGATATTCAAGAGTTCATGATTGCGCCCATTGGTGCTCCAACATTTCGTGAATCACTGCGCTGGGGAGCTGAGATTTATCACGCGCTCAAATCGGTTCTTAAAAAGCGCGGCTTGGCAACATCAGTTGGAGATGAAGGTGGATTTGCACCAAATCTTGAGAGCAACCGTGCAGCCTTAGATCTCATCCTTGAAGCTATTGAAATCGCTGGATACAAGCCAGGTAAAGAGATTGCACTTGCCATGGACGTTGCTGCAACTGAGTTCCATGACAACGGCACATACACATTTGAAGGTACTTCAAAGACATCTGCAGAGATGATTGCCTATTACACCTCACTCGTTGATGCCTACCCAATCGTTTCTATTGAAGATCCACTCAATGAAGAAGACTGGGCTGGCTGGAGCGATATGACCAAGAGCCTGGGTTCACATATTCAAATCGTGGGAGATGATCTCTTTGTCACTAACCCAGAGCGTCTTGCCCGTGGAATCGCAGGCGCGACAGCAAATGCTCTTCTTGTTAAGGTCAACCAGATTGGAACCCTGACTGAGACTATTGATGCAGTTGAGATGGCACACCGCGCTAACTACCGCTCCATGATGAGCCATCGTTCGGGTGAAACCGAAGATACAACGATTGCTGATTTAGCTGTGGCATTAAACTGCGGACAGATCAAGACGGGTGCACCTGCACGTACTGAGCGCGTTGCTAAGTACAACCAACTACTACGCATTGAAGAAGAGCTTGCCGAAGGCGCACGTTACGCCGGCAGAGAAGCTTTTCCACGTTTTAAGGCATAGGTGGTTGTGTGGCCCGTCGACAATTAAACTTTAACCGTCGGCGCAATTCTGGGCGGGCTCTAACGCTATGGGCGATATTTTTTATATTAGCTCTAGCGATTGCGCCTCCGGTAAAGCACTACTTCACCCAGAGGGCACAAATCAGTGCGCTTCATTCACAAGTAGCTTCAGATCACAAAGCATTGGAGGCTGCGCGCCAGGAACTTCTCTTGTGGCAAGATCCTGAATATATAAAGTCACAAGCTCGTGAGCGTTTGCATTTTGTATTACCAGGAGAGCGCCAATACATTGTTACAGAGGGTGCCACCACCGTAACTACCGATGAAGGCACAAAGGTTGCAAACTCGCTCACTGACGGCCAACCGTGGTACTCACGGCTTATCGCATCCATCACAGAAGCAGGTTGATTCTTTGCGCGAAGTAACACAAGCAGATTTAGATTGCATCGAAATTCAATTGGGTCGCACACCTCGAGATGTTCATGCAATTGCATATCGCTGCCCCTGTGGCAAACCTGCAGTTGTTGAAACACCACCACGACTTGCCGATGGAACACCTTTCCCAACTTTTTACTACGCAACCTGCCCACGATTAACTGCAGCAATTTCAACCCTTGAAACAACTGGGTTGATGGGCCAGATGAATGAGCGACTTGAAACTGATGCAGAGTTAGCCGGGGCCTATCACGCAGCCCACGATGACTACATGGCAGCGCGATCAGCACTCGGCATTGATGTTCCCGAAGTTGTCGATGTTTCTGCCGGTGGAATGCCGCATCGCGTTAAATGTCTGCATTCACTCATTGCACACTCACTTTCAGCTGGCCCTGATGTGAACCCATTGGGCGATGAAGCGCTAGCACAACTACCCAAGTGGTGGGAAGGCAATCCATGCGAGTAGCAGCCATTGATTGCGGGACAAACTCAATTCGTTTGCTGGTTGCAGATAGTGATGGCGATAGTTTTCGCGAAGTTCTGCGCACCATGGAGATCGTTCGCTTAGGCCAAGGCGTTGATGAAACTGGGCAGTTCCACCCAGATGCAATTGCCAGAACACTTGCCGCCGTTGATAAATTCGCTGGAGAGATTGCAAAGCGCGGAGTGGAAAAGATTCGTTTTTGTGCAACAAGTGCCACTCGCGATGCAACAAATCGTCACCTTTTTGTTGATGGAGTGCGCCAGCGCTTGGGGATTGAACCTGAAGTAATTAGTGGGGATGAAGAAGCAGCACTTTCTTTTGCTGGAGCAATCCAAGAATTTCAAGCATCTGATGCTCCCTTTCTTGTCGTTGATATTGGCGGAGGATCAACTGAGTTTGTCTTTGGCACTACAACCGTTGAATCTGCAAAGTCAGTCAACATCGGTTGTGTGAGAATGACTGAGCGACACTTTGCACATGATCCTGCAACGCAGCAGCAAATTGCCTCGGCCAGAAAAGACATTCAGAGTGCTATTGCCCAAGCCGCTAGCATCGTACCTATTACAAAAGCTACAACATTAATCGCAGTTGCTGGCACGGCAACTACAGTTGCAGCAGCGGCATTGAACTTATCTGAATATGATCGTTATGCAATTCATTTATCGCGCATTAGTGCTGCGCACGTTCATGAAGTTTCACATATGTTTTTAACTATGAACCGAGATGAACGTTCAAACCTTGGTTATATGCACCCTGGCCGCGTTGATGTGATTCCTGCAGGTGCGTTAGTTCTTTCAGAGATCATGAGAGCAACTGGCGCTTCTGAATTCGTGGCATCTGAATCAGATATCTTGGATGGAATAGCCCGTTCGTTAGCTGGACAGAGCGCTTAGAAAAGCAGGGTAGATTTACCCCTTGCACGTTGCCCCGATAGCCCAATGGCAGAGGCAGAGGACTTAAAATCCTCCCAGTGTGGGTTCGACCCCCACTCGGGGCACCACCTTCACATCGCCCGGGAATCTTCCTAGCCCTAAACTTGTTATGCATGGCAAACCACCAGAGGTTCTGGCGGCACTACAAAAGGAGAGAAAAGATATGCGCAGTTCAAACCCTGTTTTAGGACGGGCGTTTAATCAGCGTGGATACGCTGCATTTGATCCGAGCACAATTAATTCAGATCCAGCAGCGATGGAAGATCTTTATAACGCACCTGCTGCATCATCGATGCGCACAGGTCGCATGACGATTGACGATGTAGTCACTCGCACAGGAATTTTATTTACAGTTCTAGTCGCTGTTGGAGCAGTTGCGTGGACCCTTAACCTTGGCGGTGGGGCAATGTTGCTGGGTGTCTTTGGTGGCTTTGCACTTGCCATGGTCAACAGCTTTAGCAAAACCGTTAAGCCAGCTCTTGCAATTGCATATGCAGCTTTTGAAGGTTTAGCACTTGGAACAATTAGTAATTTATATAACTCTGTATATGCAGGAATTGTTAGCCAAGCAATCATCGTCACTATCTGTGCATTCACAGGCATGCTCTTTGCTTATAAGAGCGGACGCATCCGTGTGACACCTAAGTTCACCAAGGTGCTCATGACTGCATTAATCGGTTACTTAGTATTGGCACTGCTTTCAATTGTTGGTTCATTCTTTGGTGCAAGCATCTATAACATCGGTGGCCTTGGTTTAATCATCGCCGCTGGTGGAATGGTTCTTGCAAGCTTTTTCTTGATTCTAGATTTTGATCAGATTCAAAAGGGAATCAATGCCGGAGCTCCAGAATCAGAATCATGGCGAGCTGCCTTTGGTCTGATGGTCACAATCGTGTGGCTATACCTAGAAGTTCTGCGTCTGCTTTCTATCTTGCGCGGCAACGACTAATTAGAGATCTTCATCGAGGGGCCTCAGGTTTCTAACCTGGGGCTCTTCGACATTTCTGGTCTCTGGTATTTGATAGACCAAGACAAGTGCAATAACAAAGATGGCAGCAGATAAGCCAAAAGCTGTTCTGTAAGAATAGATATCTGAAACAGCGCCAATAATGATGGGCCCGACCATCATTCCAGCATCACCTGCCATTTGAAAGATTGCAATTACCTTGCCGCCTTTGCCCTTAATAACATCGCCCACGATGCTGGCTGGAGAAGTTGAAAGAAAAGCTCCACCAAAACCAAGGATTGCCATAGCTGATAAATACATCCAAATATGAACTGAGAATGTAAGCAATAAGACTCCGAGCAAAACTACCTGCGCGCCAACAATTGATGCAGCCCTGCGCCCCTTTTCATCAGAGTACCTACCGGCTTTAAGAAGTATTAGCCCTTGAATTACTGCTGAAAGAGCAAGACCATAACCAACAACTGCAGTTGTGGAGTTCAACTCTTCTGTCACAAAGATTGGCAAGATGGATGCACGAAGCCCAAAGAAAACCCAACTACCAATAAATGCCAGAACGAGTGCGATTCGATATGGCTTCATCGCTAACGCCTCGCGCACCGTTGTGTGATCTGATGTGTCCACGTTCTTATCAACCTTGCCGATTTTCTCGCCTTTTAGAAAAAAGAAAGCAACTGTTCCAGAGCAGATAAGCATCCCTGAATAAACAAAAAAGGGTGCGCGAAGAGAGATCACCGAAAGTAATCCACCAATTGCAGGACCTGCAATACCACCTAAGAGGAAAGAACCTTGATAGACCGACTGAGCCCGGCCGCGGTGGGCATCATCAACAGATCGCATAATGACTGAGCCTGCAGCAACTGAAAACATGGATGAACCAAGACCACCTGCTGCACGGAAAAAGAGCAGTTGTTCATAGCTTTGAGCAAGCCCTGCTAAGAAAGTGAAAAGTGAAACCATAAATACACCTGAAGAAAATACTGCCCGTTCCCCAAATCTATCCACCAATGTGCCAGAGATTAATCCAGAGGCAAAGCGGGTGATGGCAAAGGCAGAGACCATTAATCCAATTGCTGCGTTATTGACTCCAAAAGACTTTGCAAAGACGGGGATAGCAGGTAATACAATTCCAAAACCAACGGCGACAAAAAAGGATGCCGCGACAAGTATGGAAACTTCCCGCGGCAGATCCTTAAATGGGGATTGCATTAACCCAGTGATTCTCCTGCTGCATCTTCTCGCGCTGCGGCGTAATCCTGGGATGTGCGAAGTGGGGTCTCACGTAACATGAGAGCTAGAAGCAAACCCACGAGAGTCACTGGGGCTGCTGCATAGAAAACAATATGGAATGAGTTTACAAAAGCCTCAAGAGCAGTTGTTTTAATCACCGGAGGAAACGTCTTCAAAACGGCAGTGTTATTTGTTAGGCCCGCTAATTTAGAGGTATCAAATCCAGCAAGGGCGCTGGGATTAGTTTTTGCCAAGTCACCAAAACCAGATGCCATGTAGTGAACAACACGGTTAGTCAAAATACTTCCAAAGATTGCCGTACCAAAGACTGAACCAAGGGAGCGGAAGAAAGTATTAGAGCTAGTTGCAACTCCCATATCTTTGAATTCAACTGCATTTTGGAGAGCAATGACGATGGTCTGCATTGAAAGTCCAAGGCCAGCACCGACCAAGATTGCATATATTGAAATCTGCCAATAAGGGGTATCGATCTGCAGGTTAGTCATCAGCAAGAGGCCAACAGTCATAATTGCGCTACCCATGATTGGGAAGCGCTTATAGTGACCATGCTTAGAGATCATTTTGCCTGATGCAATTGATGTAGAAACGATACCCAGCATCAAAGGAATCAATTTAAGTCCGGCTTCAGTTGCGCTGTAGCCTTTCACAACTTGGAAGTAGAGCGGCAACATCACGATGGCACCAAACATGCCAGCACCAATAACGGCGCCTAATGCTGATGTAACAGAGAAAGTGTGATTCTTAAAGAGATATAAAGGCAAGATTGGCTCTTTAGCCCTACTCTCCCACATTAGAAAGAGCACAGCCATCACAATTCCAATAGCTGCATAAGTAAGAGTGCGGCTATCAGTCCAACCATATTGTGGCCCATAGATGGAAACTGAAAGCAGAATCAAACACACTGAGACAACCATTAATACTGCGCCCATGTAGTCAATGGAATGCTCGCGCTTGACCTTAGGGATGTGAAGAACAGCTGAAGTAATAAGGAGTGAGGCAATTCCTATAGGTAAATTGATGTAGAAAATCCAACGCCATCCAGTAACACCCAGAATCTGTGCGTGATCAGAGAAGAAGCCACCAAGAAGTGGACCGGCAACTGAGGATAAGCCCCAGACAGCCCCAAAATATCCTTGATACTTACCCCGATCGCGCGGAGGAACGATATCTCCAATGATGACGAAAGTAAGCGCCATTAATCCACCAGCGCCCAAACCTTGAAGCGCGCGCGTTGCAATCAACTGCTCCATATTTTGTGATGCTCCAGCAAGTAGTGAACCTATTAAGAAGGTAACGATTGCAAATTGGAACACAATTCGACGGCCGTAGATATCTGAAATCTTTCCGTATAACGGAGTAGATGCCGTTGATGTCAACAAGTAGGCAGTAACAACCCATGTGTAGTGATTGAGACCATCGAATTCTTCAACAATATTCTTAAGCGCCGTTGAAACGATTGTTTGGTCAAGGGCTGCAAGGAGCATTCCAGTCATAAGGCCACCCAGGATGATCATGATTTCCTTGTGAGTGTGGGCCTTAGCTGATGCATTTAATGGAGGGTTTTTGGACATAAGGGTAAGGTTACCCCGTGAAGTCAATCATTGCTGAGCATCTAGTGAAGACCTATCGCAATGGCGAGGTTAGAGCCCTGGATGATTTATCACTTGATGTTGAAGAAGGCACTGTTTTAAGCGTATTAGGCCCCAATGGTGCCGGAAAAACATCAACTGTGAGAATACTCGCAACGTTATTAAAGCCTGATTCGGGCAATGCAACAGTTGCAGGAATCGATGTAGCCAAGCACCCCGACAAAGTGCGTGAGTTAATTGGTTTATCTGGTCAATATGCTGCCGTGGATGAGACATTAACAGGCTGGGATAACTTAGTGATGTTTGGTCGTTTGTATCACTTAGGAAAAGCTGCCTCCGTAAAGCGAGCTGAGCAATTGCTGGAAAGATTTTCACTCACAGACAGCGCTCGCCGCCCCATCAAAACGTATTCAGGTGGAATGCGTCGCCGTTTAGATTTAGCTGCATCTTTAATTGTGCAACCGAAAGTTCTCTTTCTAGATGAACCAACAACAGGCCTTGATCCACGTGGTCGCCAAGAGATGTGGGGAGTCATCCAAGAATTAGTCAAAGGTGGCGTAACGCTTTTATTAACAACTCAATACCTAGAAGAGGCTGATCAATTAGCTGATGAGATTGCCGTAATTGACCATGGAAAAGTAATTGCTCGTGGAACCTCAGATGCTTTGAAAAAGCAGGTGGGTGGAGAGCGTTTAGAGATTACAGTTGAAAACTCCGATATCACTCACACTCAAGAAATTGTTGCCCGAATTAGTGGAACCGCACTTCACACCGATGTGCGCACCATTTCAGCCCCAGTTTCAACTGGCTCAGTAGCTCTGATGGAGGCGCTGCGAGCATTAGATGAAGCGAAAATCCATCCTCTCGATATTAGTCTCAAGCGCCCATCACTAGATGATGTCTTCTTATCTCTCACAGGACACGTGGCAGAGGACGAAGTCGCTGCAGATTCTGTCAAGAAGAAAAGAGGGGGTAAAAAGTGAAATTCGCATTCAGAGATGTGATGACCATTACCAAGCGCCAACTCTTACAGCTAGCCCGAATCCCTGAAGTGCTTGTTTTCTCAACGATTCAGCCAGTGATGTTTGTACTCCTATTTCGCTTTGTCTTTGGTGGCTCCATTCAAACCGGTCAACCAGGAGGTTATGTTCAACTCTTAATGCCCGGAATCTTCGTGCAGACCGTGGCATTTACTTTGGCTGCAACAGCAGTTGGTCTAGCTGAAGATATGAAGAAAGGCCTGATTGATCGATTTAGGTCTCTGCCAATCTCCAGAGGCGCAGTTGTTATTGGCCGCACCTTTGGAGACGCTCTCCTTAATATTTTAGTTCTCACTGTCATGGCAGCTGCTGGATATGCCGTGGGTTGGCGGCCAACATCAGGCGGGCTTTCGATCTTTTTAGCTTTCTTATTTCTCTTTATGTTTGGTTATGCCTTGTCTTGGATCGGTATCTATGTTGGCTTAGCTGTTAAAGAGGCTCGCACAGTTCAGAGCGTGGGTTTTTTAGTGACCTTCCCGCTGACTTTTCTTTCAAATGCCTTTGCACCCACAACTGGAATGCCTAAAGCGCTGCAGTACTTTGCTGAATGGAACCCAGTTTCAACAATGGTCGCAGCATGCCGCCAACTCTTTGGTCTCAAAAATGAGTTTGGGGCAACAGCTACCTCGTGGCCCAGTCAGCATCCGCTAGAGACTTCTTTGCTCTATATGGTTGTGCTCATGGTGGTATTTATCCCACTGAGTATTAGAAAGTATAAAAATACTTCGAATTAAGAGTAAAACTCAGCCGCTTTAATTACTACCTTAATCTCACGTCCATTAGGTGCGGTATATGAAACGCTTGCACCAATCTGCGCACCTAATACTGCAGCGCCAAGTGGTGATTTCTCGCTATAGACATCGAGATCTCCTGAAGCAATCTCGCGAGAACCCAAAAGAAACTTCATGTCATCTCCTGCAATTTCTGCAGTCACAATCATTCCCGCGCCAACTTTGCCATCGGCGGCAGCTGGTGGGGTTCCAATGTGGGCATTGTCTAACATCGCCTTGAGTTGACGGATGCGCGCTTCCATTTTGCCCTGTTCATCACGGGCGGCGTGGTAGCCACCATTTTCTTTTAAATCACCTTCAGCGCGGGCAGCTTCAATCTTTGCTGTGACATCTTTGCGGCCATGCTGTTCTAGGTTTTCTAATTCGGCGCGCAAACGATCTGCAGCTTCCTGCGTTAACCATGTCTGCGCGCTCATAAGGCGTAAAGGTACTAGTGTGGGTCTAGCTCATACAACTTATTTAATGCGGCAGGCAACCACATCAGCGTTAACGCCTTGGCTACGCGTAGGAATATCACTGGTTTTTTGCACTACTGCGAGGCCAGGTCCGATCTCATCGTCAATCTGCCCCACCACAGTTTTATCGTAATCGCGGGCGACCAAAGTGCAGGTAATACCCTGATTTTTATCTTTTCTCACGACCTCATATCTAATCGACATTGCACGATCAGTGGTGGCGGTAAATGAAATAACCGAGGCACGGATTGAAGGATTGGAATGATGTAAACCTGCCCAGACCAGCCAACTCAATCCAATTGAGGCAATGACGAGGGCTGGGACCACCCAGCCTTTGCGCGGGCCAATGCCATAGCGATCCTCGTAGGAGAAGTGCGAATCCGATTGCATGCAATGATTATGCCATGCAAAAAAATTATGAGGTGGGCGCTGCGGGGTCTGTCACCATTGCGCTTTTGGTTATTGCCGTAGTTTTCTTAATGCGCAGTTTCTATAAGCGCTTTATGGGTGTTGATCGAAGCGATGACGGCAAAGACCAGTAAATCCTTTCTCTCCACAATCGCTCAAGGCATAGCAACCCTGCTCATTGCCGTTGTGTTTTTCTCACTGGGTTTGTGGCAGTTAGAGAGAGCTAAGGCCTTACAAGAAAGTTTGATAACTGCTACTCAAGTGGATTTAGCACTTGTTGCACTTGAATCTGTTACCACCGCGCGCACATCTTTGCCCGCTGATGCGATTAATCGCTGGGTAAAAGTTTCTGGTCATTACGTTGGTGATTACAGAGCACCTAATCAAGTTGATGGAAATGGCACAGTAAATGATTGGGAAGTTGGCCTATTGCAGGTCGGCACGAATCAAGGGATTTTGGTTGTCAGAGGTCTGTGGTCTGAGCGATTGCTCCATTCTGATATTCCTCAGGCTATGGTCATAGATATTCAAGGTCAATTACGTGCATCACAATCTGATGATCATTCCCTCAATGGTGACGGTGTGATTTCGCGCCTAGATAGTTCAGTGATCGTGGGCTTAACTGATTTAGATTTATTTGATGGGTATGTGATGGCATCGAGCGAATCACATAATGGTTCTAGAGTGGTGCGAGCTCGGCCCACCCCAGAGAAGTTAAGCTCTCGAATTCCAGGCTATTACTGGCAACACATCTCGTATGTGGTGATCTGGTGGCTCATGGCAGGGGTGGTGCTTTACCTTCCCTTCTATCGCCGTAGAGTTAAGCCATGAAATCAAGCCTTCTGCGTTTTCGAGTCATGGCAATCATCTCTGGAGTTATGTCACTTCTGCTCTGGTTTGTTTATATGCCAGCTAAATATATTTTTAATTTACCTGATTTCCACAGTGCACTTGTGTGGATCCCTATGGTCCATGGCTACCTCTACCCCATTTATATCCTGACCGCGCTTCAGTTTTCTCGCAAAGCCGGCTGGCCCTTCATGAAGATGCTGGGTTTACTTCTGGCCGGCACACTTCCAGTTGCCTCACTGATTGCAGAACGTCGAGTTGTTCGCCGTTATTCGTAAACTTATTAAGTCTGCGCTCTATCCGCTCTATGAGTGGCGGTTAGTTCGAGCATTAGATTTCACTAAGACCCCACACCATGTTGGTGTCATCCTTGATGGCAACAGACGATGGGCAAAAGCCAATCCCAGCAATAGCGACCCCAATGGTCATAAAGCTGGAGCTAATAAAATCATTGAGTTTTTAGGCTGGTGTGGTGATGCCGATGTTCGGGTTGTGACGCTGTGGCTACTCTCAACGGATAATTTCAAAAGAAGCGCAGATGAGATTGAAGAGCTGCTCAAGATTATTGGCGACACCGTCGATGAATTAGCGGCAACGGGTCGCTGGAACATTAAAGCCGTTGGCGCATTAGATCTTTTGCCACCATGGCTTTCAGAAAAGCTAGCTGGGTTAAAGCCCATCCGAAATGATGGCGTGGAAGTAAACGTTGCCATTAGCTATGGGGGCCGTCGCGAAATTGTCGATGCTGTGAAGACATATCTAGGGGAAGAGGCAAAGGTTGGTCACTCGCTAGATGAGGCTAAAGAGAAGTTGACTACCGAGGAAATTTCTAAATATTTATATACTGCAGGCCAACCAGATCCAGAGCTACTCATTAGAACATCTGGGGAGCAACGACTGGGTGGCTTCCTTTTATGGCAAAGCGCGCTTTCAGAGTTCTATTTCTGTGAGGCGTATTGGCCAGATTTTCGTCGGGTGGATTTCTTACGCGCTCTACGTGCCTACTCACTTCGTCAACGCCGTTTCGGCAGTTGAGATTTTCGCCTAAAACTTCTACAAGATTTAACTTTTTCAAGGCGCGTGTTGCCACAGAGTTAGCCTCAAGGTGTTCTACCTTTTTACATATCCGAAGCAGCACCCCACGAGTACAACTAAAAATGAGGAGTCCAGCCATTGGCTTCTAAGGCTCAAAGCTCTAGGAAGACTTTTGTTTTAGATACCAGCGTTTTATTAGCTGATCCTGGTGCCCTGCATAGATTTGCTGAACATGAAGTCATCATTCCTATCGCTGTTATTGGCGAACTTGAAACTAAACGCGATCATCCAGAACTGGGATACTTTGCCCGCGCTGCCCTTCGCGCACTTGATGATTTAAGAGTTACCCATGGCCGACTAGATCAAGCTTTGACTGTGACTTCTGAAGGCGGAACACTTTCAGTAGAACTCAACCACACCGACCTCTCCACCTTGCCCCATGGCTTTTTGCGAGATGGCACTAATGATTCTCGAATCCTGGCCATTGCCAAGAACTTAATGTCAGATGGCAAGAACGTTGTGTTAGTTACTAAAGATTTACCACTTCGCGTTAAAGCATCATCAGTGGGGGTTGAGGCCCAAGAGTATTTAGCTGAGTTGGTGGCCAATAGTGGCTGGACTGGAATAGAAGAGCTCACAGTTGGCTCATCTGTTATCGATGATTTGTATTCCTCCGATAGAGCAGACCATGAAGCGGCCCATAGCCTTCCTATTCACACCGGAGTTGTTTTGCATTCAGACCGTGGCAGTGCGCTGGCCCGAGTAACAGCTGATAAACAGTTGCAGTTAATTAGGGGAGACCGCACAGCTTTTGGTTTGCATGGGCGAAGCGCCGAGCAACGCATTGCGCTAGATCTTCTCTTAGATGACTCTATTGGAATCGTTTCTATGGGCGGACGGGCTGGAACTGGTAAGTCGGCGCTGGCGCTGTGCGCAGGTCTTGAAGCAGTGATGGAAAAGCGCATCCATAAGAAGGTAGTTATCTTCCGCCCTCTCTATCCCGTGGGCGGTCAAGAACTTGGATACTTGCCAGGCTCAGAGGGTGAAAAAATGTCGCCCTGGGCTCAGGCGGTCTTTGACACTTTGGGCGCACTCGTGAGTCAACCGGTCATCGATGAGATCGTGGACCGAGGCTTAATTGAAGTTCTCCCCTTAACCCACATCCGCGGACGTTCCCTTCATGACTCCTTTGTCATCGTCGATGAGGCACAATCTCTTGAGCGGGGCGTTCTTTTGACCGTGCTCTCTAGAATCGGCACCGCCTCCAGGGTCGTTTTGACCCATGACATTGGGCAGAGGGATAACCTTCGAGTCGGTCGCCATGATGGTGTGGTGGCAGTTGTTGAAACGCTGAAGGGCCATCCCCTCTTTGCCCACGTGACCCTGACCCGCAGCGAGCGCTCGCCGATCGCAGCCCTTGTAACTGAGATGCTGGAAGGTCCGGTTCAGGGCTAAAAGAATCTCACAGTCACATTTAGGGCAATTTGGACATTTCCCTTCGTGACCTGCGGTTTTACCCCATCCACAGCTTCGCCTTTTCTGTGAATTCGCGACTTAGGCCTAGTTAGATTTGCCGATGTCGCCCCTAGAGGCCACTCTAAAGCCATTCCCCGCTAGTGATGAAGCCTCATTATGAGGCTGATGACGTGCGGTCCAGGGATGCGGGTGAGAGGAAAGGAGTAGAGCTATGAAGATCAAGGGCAAGGTTTTTGCGATCTGGGGCATCGTTGCCTCCATGCTCTTTTTATCCTCGGCCCTGCCAACTGCCTATGGTCTGGAATTTCCTATGAGCTCTGCGGTTGAGATTGAGGTTGATCCCACACTGTTAGCGGCCTCGGTTAATCCCATCGATAGTGCAGCTGCTTTGTATGGCTCTATAGATTTAGCTGCCACACCTTTGGGAGCAATCTTCTCCTCAGACATGGCTTTGGTTTCTGCGATCAGCGCTTCAGTTGAAATGGCCCGCACCCAGATCGGTGCTAAAAAAGTGGCGCAAGTGATTTTGACACAGGAATATGGTTTTGATGATTCTCAGTTCTCATGCTTGAACTCACTCTGGACTAAGGAGAGCCATTGGAATTACAAGGCTCATAACTATCGCTCTGGTGCCCATGGAATAGCTCAAGCTCTTCCAGCTGAGAAGATGAGTGTGATTGCAACTGATTGGCGCACTAATCCAGTAACTCAGATCCGTTGGGGAATTCGCTACATCACCATGCGCTATGACACTCCCTGCAAAGCATGGTCTAAGTGGAAATCCCACCGTTATTACTAAAAACTTTTAAGGCTTTGTTCCAATAGTTAAAGGCTTTAAGGTTTCGGCAAAGAAATCATTTCCTTTATCGTCGACAACAATAAACGCTGGGAAATCCACCACATCGATTTTCCAAACCGCTTCCATCCCTAGCTCTTCATAATCTAGAACTTCAACTTTCTTAATACAGTCCTGTGCCAATCTGGCAGCAGGACCGCCAATGGAACCTAAGTAGAAACCACCATGGGTTTTGCAGGCATCGGTCACAGCCTTTGATCTATTTCCTTTTGCCAACATGACATGTGAGCCACCCTTGGATTGGAAATACTCGACGTAGGAATCCATGCGGCCTGCAGTTGTTGGACCAAAGGAACCAGAGGCATAACCGGCAGGAGTCTTTGCAGGACCTGCGTAATACACGGCGTATTTCTTCAAATACTCAGGCATAGGTGCACCGGCATCCATCGCATCTTTAATCTTTGCATGAGCTAGATCGCGGGCAACGACTAATGTGCCAGTCAATGACAGTCGAGTCTTGACTGGGTATCTGGACAGCTGGGCGCGGATGGCATCCATGGATTGATTTAAATCAATGGCCACAACATCATCATGTAAATGCTCATCGGTTGTTTCAGGCAAGAAGTGGGCAGGATCGTGCTCTAGGTGCTCAAGGAATATGCCTTCTTGAGTGATCTTGGCCTTGGCCTGTCGATCGGCAGAACAGGAGACTGCAATGGCGATAGGAAGAGATGCACCATGCCTTGGCAATCGCACGATGCGAACATCGTGGCAGAAATACTTGCCACCAAATTGAGCGCCGATTCCAAGTGTTCTAGTGAGCTCTAGTACTTCTTTCTCTAATTCAAGGTCGCGGAAACCATGACCAGTTGCAGCATCACCTTTTGTAGGCAGGGAATCTAAATACTTAGTACTAGCTAGCTTGGCGGTTTTGACGGTGTGTTCAGCGCTTGTGCCACCAATGACAATTGCTAAGTGATAGGGAGGACAAGCAGCCGTTCCAATAGAGCGCAGCTTGTCATCGAGCCAGGCCATAAATGCCTTGGGATTTAAAATGGCTTTTGTCTCTTGATAGAGGAAAGATTTGTTAGCACTTCCGCCGCCTTTGGCGATAAATAAGAAGTTATATTCATCGGCATGCTCACTGTCGGCATAGATTTCAATCTGGGCTGGCAGGTTATTGCCAGTGTTTTTCTCTTCCCAGGTTGTCACAGGTGCTAGCTGTGAATAGCGCAGATTCAAATGTGTATAGGCATCATAGATACCTTGTGAGATTGCAACTTCATCATTAGAAGTCGTTAATACGTGTTGGCCTTTTTTGGCCATAACAAGGGCTGTGCCAGTGTCTTGGCACATCGGCAAAATTCCACCGGCAGAGATGTTGGCATTTTTTAAAAGGTCTGTTGCAACAAAGCGATCATTAGGTGAGGCCTCAGGATCTTTGATGATATTTGCCAACTGCTGCAGATGATCTGGGCGCAAGTAATGAGAAATATCGTGGATTGCCTCTGCCGTTAATGTGGAAATCGCTTCTGGTGAAACTTCTAGAAACTGCCTATCGCCTAGCTGTACAACCTTCACGCCCTCTTTGCTGACAAGACGGTATTTCGTCTCATCTTTTCCAAGGGGGAGAAGTTGTGAGTAGGAAAAAGTAGGCGACATAGTTTTTTACTTCGCCGCCGGCTTTGCAGAATCTAACTTCTTCTTGGCGCCATCTAGCCATTCCTGACAGATCTTGGCTAGATGGCGCCAAGAAGAAGTT
>Ga0214919_10003840_pt1 | contig 22356 bp, 14 predicted proteins | sample LL1503_MetaG_FD_177994 | JGI IMG/M metagenome (GOLD analysis project Ga0214919, IMG submission 177994) | Freshwater microbial communities from Lake Lanier, Atlanta, Georgia, United States - LL-1503 | ecosystem: Environmental > Aquatic > Freshwater > Lake | place: USA: Georgia | collected... | reverse complement strand
TATGATCGGTGTTTTCGCATTCATAGCCGCCGAGTTCAGCCACTGCACGATGTGAAGGTTTTTGTTCGAATCCACATTGTGAGAGTTCAATGACCTCACCATCATCGGCTGACACAAATCCTGCGGGGCCAAATAAATTAGCTTGGATGAGGCGACGTTGTGTCATTTCCTCGGTATCGTCCTCAAAGCCAAAGTGTGTCCACACAAAATCAAAAGAGCCATGGCCATTCGGTTGGATATGTCGTGTTGATACGCTGTTGACTTGCTGTTGAAAAATCACGCTAGGAAAAATGGTCATCATCACCGCGGTTGGACCGTTCCACCATGCTTCGGGAACGATATCGATCAGGCGCTTATCCTGAATTTCCATATTCTCTTTAAAGCTGGTAACGCCTTGAGTCACATCTTCTTTTGCGCCACCCGTGCCTCGTGTAGAAATCATGGCGGCATGGCGAAATTGGTCGTCCATTTTTAGTTCTGATTTATTGTCGGCGCGCCAGAGGCCATAGGTCACGAACCAGGTGTGTAGCAAGCCAGGGTGGTATGGGTCTTTGATGTTCTCTTGCATCAGCTTCCAGTTACCAGGAATACGCTGACGGTTATAACCAAGTATCGTCAACTTGCGGCCATTAAAAAGACGATCAAAGTACGAAAGAATATCGGAACCAAGATAGTCTTCGAACGACTCAACTTCATGATCGAATGAAGCGAACACCACACCGCCGCGAGTTGCCACCTTGAGTTTGTTAAGGCCGTGGTCTTCAGTTTTGAATTCCTTAGGCATGCCGCCATTGACTTTGCCATCTTGTTTTACGCCACGACGAAACGGAACACCCTGCAAATCACCTTTGAGTGAGTAATTCCATTGGTGATAGGGGCAGACTAATTCTTTTTTATTGCCATGGCGCTCGCGGCAAAATTGCATACCACGATGTGCGCAGACATTTTCTACAACGTTGAGTGAGCCATCCATATCGCGTGTCATGACTACCGAACGCTCACCAATGACCGTACGCTTGAAGTCGCCCGGGTTAGGTACTTCCGCTTCTAGGCCGATATAACTCCAATGCGCTTTATAAAAAAGACGATCGAGTTCTTTTTTATAAATAGATTCATCGGTATATGCCCAAAAGGGAATTCGACTTGAACCATCGGCTTCCCAGACATGCGGTTGTTTGAACACCTCGGGTGAATTGCCCATCCTATGCTCCCTGTCTGAAATTACTTAGCTACGCGAACAATGATGTCGCCCAGTTTGTCGATATGTCCGTGCATAACATCACCCGGCACCACAGCGCCCACACCTTCGGGTGTGCCTGTCATGATGATGTCGCCGGGTTCTAATGTTTCGTAGCGCGATAAGTACGCGATCGATTCAGCGACTGACCAAATCATTTTGGTAACGTCTGATGACTGACGCGGCTGTTCATTCACCGTTAATGAAATGGTTGCCTTGGACAGATGCCCAGTTTGTTTAACCAAATAAATTGGTCCTATTGGCGCTGATCCCGTGAACGATTTACCGAATTCCCATGGTCGGCCTTTGTCGCGGGCATCGAGTTGAAGATCGCGTCGGGTCATATCAAGACCCACGGCATAGCCATGCACATACTCCAGCGCATTTTCTACTGAAATATCTTTACCAGCTTTGCTAATACTGACCACTAGTTCTATCTCATGATGAAAATTGCTCGTCATAGGTGGATACGGAATAGTGATTTCTTTTTCACCGGCCTGAACGACAGCACAAGCGGGTTTCATGAAAAAGAATGGCGGTTCGCGATCAGGATCTTTGCCCATTTCTCGTGCGTGTGCAGCGTAATTTCGACCAACGCAAAAGACGCGATTAACAGGAAAAAATTCATCACTATTAGCAATCGCCAATGCGTAGGTGGGAGGTAAGGGAATAGCGTATTTCATAGTAATTCCTGTGGATTGAATGATGAAGGGTTAAATAATTAAAGACGAGCTTCGCGCCAAAGGCCTAATGATTGTTGGATAGGGCGATCAGAAAAACTAAATAACGTTGTGTCACGCTGCGCTAAAAATTTGAGTGGTTGCCACGACGGGACAACAAAAATATCATCACGCTGTATTTTCCATTCTTTATCGCCTACGGATACGGTTGCTTCACCTTCGAGACAGACATACACCGTACCGTCGGTACTCTGATAGGACTGTGTTTCAAAACCTGCAGGTAAGCGTTGAGCGAACGCGCCTATGGTTGGCATAGGCGATGCACCGGTAGCGGGATTCACATAGCGTAGCTTGTGGCCGAAGTGAGGATCGGGTTTTCCAGAAGCGATTTGGTTCAGTGATTCCAGAGTGCGAGCATAGGGATACACAAATACGCGCGTCGGTTCAGCGGGTGTCTGATAAAAATCGACAGGCAACATGTTGTTGCCGTAGCGTGCCAATGCATCGCCTTCGGGACGCACAGCATCTTGTGAAGCACTCTGCGCATGCTCAGCAAAACCGGCATCTAAAAAGCGTACAACAGGAATATCCAGTCCATCGAGCCAAACGACGGGTTCATTCCCCAAATTGCCATGATCATGAAATGTCCATGACGGTGTGATGATGAAATCACCGCGATGCATGGTGGTGCGCTCACCATCGACAGCGGTATACGCGCCTTCACCATCCATCACAAATCGTAAGGCTGATTGCGTGTGGCGATGAGCGGGTGCGACCTCACCGGGCAGTATCAATTGAAGACCAGCGTAAAGTGATTGCGTAATCGCTGACTGACCAGCAAGACCGGGATTTTCTAATATAAGAACGCGACGCTCAGCTTGTTCTGCTGTGATTAATTGACCTGCTTCAATCACTTTTTCGCGTAGATCCGCATAGCGCCATAGAGCAGGTAGCGCCGGACTATTCGGTTGTTTAGGTACCAATGCACCGAGTACTTCCCACAACGGAGTCATGTGGTCTTGTGCTATTCGATCGTAATACTGCTGCCGTTGATTTTTTTGGCTAGCATTTGCAGTGGCTGTGGCAGTTGTCGTCGTCATGTTCTTTCCTAATCAGGTACCGCTAGCGTAGAACGCGTCGGCGTAGACGTGCTGTTCTTGTATGCCACGTTGCCTGATTAACGCAGCGGTTGCTTCAACCATCGGTGGTGCACCGCATACATAGGCGCGCCATCCATCTAAATGGGGGATGTCATGTGCGATGGCGTCGGTAATTAGACCAGTGCGATGTTTACTGCCACTTTCATCATCCGTGGTTACAACGATCTCAAGTTTTAGCGAAGGATGAGCGGCTTGCAGAGCATTGAGCTGATCGAGGCCATAAATATCCTGAGGCGATCGAACGCCGAAATACAGATGAATAGGATTCTGCATACCATCGGCAATCACACTACGCAGGATAGACAAAATAGGCGCTAATCCTGTACCACCTGCCACACACAACATCGGGCCTTCATGACGTGTACGAAGATACGCCGTACCTAAAGGTCCGCTTACACGAACGCTATCACCGATTTTGAGTTGATTAAATACGTAACCACTCACACGACCATCTGGTACATAACGCACGTGAAATTCGAGCTGTTGATCGGTGCAGAGACCGGCCATCGAATAAGGACGAATATGATCGGGTGTGAATTGCACCGTGGCGTATTGGCCGGGCGAGAAAGACAAGGGCTTGCTTGGTTGAAGCCGAATAATTTTGATGTCGTGCGTGGCATTATCAATTGCCGCTACCGTCGCTTTGATGATTCTGGCAGGGTGAGTCACGATTTCATCGGGCTCAGGGATTTCGATCGCGCAGTTTTCAGTCAAAACGCTGGTGCAGGCCAGCACGTAATCACCTTCGGATGGGTTGGTGATTTTTTCTTCCCGTCGCGTCTCAAACACGTGGCCACTAATCACTTTGCAGCGACAAGTCCCACAACGCCCAGCCATACAGCTGTACGAGATAGGCACATCATTGGCTCGTAATGTCTCGAGTAAGTTGGCGCCGTGCGGCACCTGCAGTATTCGATCCAGCGGCTGGACGACAAGCTCCATAGTCCCCACGTTTCTTATAAAAGTTTTGGAGCAGTATAGGAAGTCGAGCAAAATTACGATATAGAATCTAATGAATTCACTGCATTCATAATTTGAATAATGCTCTATGAATCTTAAAGATATTGATCTCAATCTGTTAGTAATTTTTCAACAACTGCTACAAGAGCGGCGTGTATCGGCGGTAGCTGTCAATCTTGGCTTAACCCAGCCGACGGTTAGTAATGCGCTGAATCGTTTGCGTCAGCAGCTCGGTGACGATTTATTTTTACGTACCTCTAAGGGCATGGAGCCAACGGCTTATGCGATGCAGTTGGCCGAACCGATAGGCTATGCACTAGCGGCGATTCAAGAAACGCTGAATCAAACAACGCGATTTGATCCAACGACCAGTCAACGTAAATTCATAGTCGGTATGAGCGACATTGGTGAGATCTATTTTTTGCCCGCATTGATGAAGATGCTAGCGCACGTGGCGCCAGGCATTTCAGTTGCAACTATAAGAACAACCGGTGCCAACTTGGCAGACGACATGGAAGCGGGTAGGGTCGATATGGCTATCGGCTGGTTACCCCATTTGAAATCAGGTTTTTTTCAGCGGCGGTTATTCGTGCAGCAGCATGTATGTATGTTTAGGCGCGGACATCCACTCGATAAAGAATCATTGCTAAGTCGTGATGAATTTGAGCGGGCTGACCATGTGGTAGTTTCTGCAGCCGGAACCGGCCATGCCACGGTCGATGCGGCGATAGGCAAACTAGGAGTCAAGCGTAAGATCGTCTTGACTGTGCCGCATTTTGTAGCGGTGGGTCATATTCTGTCGACCACCGACATGATCGCTACCGTACCTGAGAGATTCGCGCGGTATTGCGTTAGTCCATTTGACCTTCGTTACACCGCGTTGCCCTTAAAGTTGCCTGAGATTGGTATCAATATGTTTTGGCATTCGCGGTTTCATAAAGAGCCCGGCAATCAATGGTTCCGCAGTCTCGTGTTTGATCATTTTAGTGATTAATTTTAATTGCTATAAATGCACTTATCATTCAACCACTGTAAATCGGCCCATCACGACGCTACTTTAAATTCATAAACAGGTAATTAATTCAGAATGTAGTTAAAGGTAGTTGCCGCCAAATCGATAATCTAATTTGGCTCATGTCGTACGCCCATTAGATGCAAGAAGTGCAAAACTTTATAACAGACGACCAAGACTGTGCTATCACCTTAAAGAAGTGTATTAGAGATTAAATTAATTTTATGGCAACAAGCTCATCAACCACCACTGTGCTGAACTCGGTGACTATTTCGGCCTGGAGTACGGCCGATGTCGCTGCTTTTGGACAGTCTCAACTTGCTAAATTGAGTATGGCGCAAGTTGGCTTTTTGAGCGCGACTCAGATTGGTGCGATGACGTCCGCCGGTTTGCCAGGTCTCAGCTTGAAGGGTGCGAAAAGTGATCAGGTAGGAGCATTCTCGGCAGAGCAAATGCGTGCCTTGGCAGTGTCGCAGGTGGGGGGGATTCCGCCCTCGAGTATGGAAAGCTTGGCAACGGCAGCATTGTCTGGTTTGTATACCCAACAGTTTAGGGCCTTTACTACTGCTCAAATGGCTGCGCTGACGACAACGCAATTAGGTTCACTTACCTCAGCTCAGATGGCGGGTATTTCGACGAGTAGTTTAGGAAGAATCAGCTCTTCAAATATAGCAACGCTGAGTACAGCGCAACTTAGAAGTTTAACGACCGCCTCTGTGCCAGGCATTACCCCATTCCAGCTTAGCGCATTGAGTGCAGAACAGATCGCCTCACTGAGTACCAGCGCACTAGTAGCATTTAGCACCGCTCAATTAGGTGGAATTGAATCCGGGGATATAAAAAGCGGTATCAGTACTGCCTCTATGGCAGCGCTATCAACGGCGCAGGTATCCTCATTTTCCTCTGCCCAAATACTTAGTCTTGGTACACATCAGATAGCTGTACTGAAAGCCGCGAGTATTGCCTCATTAAAAGCAGCACAAATCGCTGCCTTGTCTACGAATCAATTTCGGGTGATGGCGACCAGTCAGGTTAATGCTCTTAAGACATTTCAGATTATTGCTATAGAAACGGCTGATATCCAGTCGCTCACAACAGACCAAGTTGCAGTCTTAACGACGGCCCAAGTCGTACGGCTAGCCAGCGCACAGATCGTTGCGCTGACAACCGATCAGCTAAGTAATCTCGGTACGGCAAGCATCGCAGCGCTATCGACATCGCAAATCACGGCCTTAGAGACTAGCGACATTGCTACAGGCTTGACGACGAATCAGATCGTTGCGTTGACTAAGGCTCAAATCGCCGCCATGGGTACAGCCCAAATTATCAGCCTGAGCACAGCGCAGTTTTCTGTGATTGACACGGCGGATATTTCTGGCTTGCGCACAGCACAGATTAGTGAGTTAACTACAGCTCAGTTTCAAGGCTTGATGACTGCTCAGATCGAGCAGCTAAGTACCTTACAAATTAAGGCCATGGAGACCCGCGATATCGCGGTTCTGACGACGAATAATTGGGCCGCTCTGAAGAGCTCGCAGCTGGCATCATTTATATCGTCTCAAGTGAGTGCTTTAGGTACTGACGCTTTGAATGTTCTGTCCACGACTCAAATCTCCGGCATGACAATATCGCAGATCTCGGCCTTGCCGACGGCTGTTATATCGCTGGGATTGTCTACGGCTCATATCGAAGGCTTGTCAAAACTACAGGTGGCAGCGCTTACAACGCAGCAGATTCAACTATTTAATACCAACCAAGTCGCTGCCATTGAGACTCGCGATATCAGTGCGTTGAACACCAATCACTTGATTGCATTAACGACCAATCAGTTCGCGGCGATGTTGACTGCGCAGATTGCAGCGTTGAATACACTTCAAATAAAAGCCATTGAGACTAGTGATTTTTTCGTACTGACCACAGACCAAATAGCGTCTTTGTCAACCCAACAAGCTAGTAATTTGACTACGGCGCAGATGGTTGCGCTCAACACGACACACTTTGTAAATTTCACCACCGCAGCGTTAGCTGCCATGAGCACGGCGCAGATTGCTGCGGTAGAAGCACGCGACCTAACGTTGACGACCGATCAGATGGCGGCCTTGAAAACGGCACAGTTTAGTGCACTCACAACGACGCAATTAGCCGCATTAAATACGGCGGCTATTATTGCCATTAGCACGCGCACCACCGGAGCACTGACCACAGCTCAGATCGTTTCGTTGGGTACGACGCAATTATCAGCTCTGCAGACGAGTCAATTTGCCACGCTTGGAAGCACACAAATTTCGGCGATTAAAACGGCTGATTTTTCAGCGTTGGGAACTACTCAAATTGGTGCATTGACAGCGTCCCAAATCAACGGGATGAGCGTATCGCAGTTGATGACTTTGAATACTCAGCAAATCAGAAATATCAGTACCGCGGGCATATATGCCATGTCCACGGCACAAATTTTTTCTTTGAGTACCTTGCAGGTGATTGGTATCAGTACTGATCAAATGGCGGCATTTAAGTCTCAGCAAATCAGTGCGATAAAGACCGAAGCGATGTCGTTATTGACGACGGATGACTTGGCAGTGTTAAGTGCGTCGCAGATGGTTGCATTAACCACGCTACAGTTAATTAATTTATCCAGTTCTCAATTTGGCGCGCTGTCAACGGCGTCTTTAGCCAGCTTGACGTCTACCCAAGTGCCAGCGCTACTGACCTCTAGTTTGGCTGTTTTTACGACTGACAAAATAGTGGGCATAACCACTAAACAATTTGCTAGCCTGACGACTCTACAAGTCATTAACTTTATGTCGGCCCAGATAGCAGCGATAGAAACTCAAGACATCGCCAGCTTAACTACAGCAGCTTTTCGAGTGTTGACGACGTCACAATTAAAAAATTTGGGTACAGACCAAGTATCTGCATTTAATTCATCGCAAATTACCGCTATCACGACGGATCAACTCGTTATTTTTACTACGGCTCAGACCGCCGCGTTGACTACTTTATCAATTGCAGCACTTGCTACAAGCGCCTTGACTGCATTAAGTTCTGCAAGTATTGCGACATTAGGCACGGCGCAATTTGCCAGCATGAGTACTCGACAAATCGCTATTTTATCATCGAACCAAATTCAAAGTTTATCTTCGGCGACGTTGCGGAATTTACCGACGACCGATATTTCTGCGTTGACTACGGCGCAGATTGTGGCACTGACGTCTACCCAGTTCGGCTATTTACAGACCGACCAGGTCGGTCTACTAACGACTGCGCAGCTAGTGCAGTTGAGTACGAGTACCATTGATTTAGCGTTAACGAGTGCACAGATTGCTTCATTTAAAACGGCTCAGGTAGCGGCACTGACGACGGCGCAGGTCGCCGTAATCGATTCTGTTCAAGTCTCTGCCCTGGATACGGCCTTAGTCAGGGCTCTCAGTACTTTGCAAGTCCTTACCTTGACCACCGCAGCTGTTGCAGGCATGTCGACGGCACAGGTTTCTAACCTGAATACTAATCAGGTCGCTTCGTTTAGCTCTGCTCAGATTCAGGGTCTGAGTTCTTCATTGCTTCAAAGTTTGACGACGGCTGAAATACGCGCGGTGACTACTGCGCAGATAGCTAACTTGACCACGGCACAGGTAAGTTATTTGACCACCGATCAAATGGGCTCTTTGGCGACATCGCAAGTCATATTTTTCACCACAGCCGCCATTGATGTCGGGCTGAGTAGCGTACAGATTTCTTCTTTCGGAACCGCCCAAGTCGCCGCATTAACAACCACTCAGGTCAAACTGCTCGATTCTGGCCAAGTCGCTGCGATCACCACCAGTCAGATCGCTTCACTGATGACAGCGCAGCTAATTACATTGGGTAGTGAAACCATTGACGATATTACGACGGCGGGAATCTCTTCGCTGACAACCTATCAATTGACTGCGATGACTACCCAGCAAGTCTCTGCGATCACTACGGCGCAAATGAGTGCATTGGTGACAAATCAGGTTGCTACATTAACGACAGCACAGGTATCAATTTTTACTAGTTTTCAAGTTGGCTCGCTCGTTACTGCCCAGATTGCTGCTCTGTCTACGGCGGATGTCACGGTGATGACAACCACCGTTATAGCCGGTTTGAAGTCGAGTCAAATTCAGGCGCTTAATACACGACAAATGGTGGCGTTGACCACAGCTCAGTTGCAGAACATTGCTACTGGCAACTGGTCACTACTTAGCACGGATCAGGTCGTTGCGATTGAGACTCAGGATGTCTCGGGATTTTTGTCCTCTGCCCTGATTGCATTAAACAGTGTTCAAATTGGCGTGATTAGTACCGCCACTATAGCGGCTATGACGACGCAGCAAATCTACGCGCTGTCCAGTGACATCATCGGTTTGTCAACGGCGCAAATTATTGCTTTGACCACTGATCATGTGACCAATTTGGTGGCGGCTCAGTTTAATACACTGACCACATCACAGATAGCTGCATTAGAAACAGCTGATCTAACGGCGGTTAACTCCGCTTCGATGGCAGCTCTAAAAAGTGCGTCGTTTGCGGTATTGGGGACAGGACAAATTGCGGCGTTGACGACTCAGCAGGTCTTTAGCATTGCAAGCTCCGAAATCATTGGCCTGACAACCGATGCAATCGAAGCGCTTACCACAGCGCATTTTTCCGGTCTAAGTACCAACCAGTTCTTCAGCCTAACAACAGCTCAGTTAGTTTCCATCGAAACTCGCGATCTAGTTCAAGTGGCGAGTTATGGTATGGCTGGCTTGAGTAGTTCACAGCTTTCGGTATTTTCTGTTGCTCAGGTAGCGCAGATGACATCACAGCAGCTCGCTGCTATTGAAAGTGCCGATATAGTCGGAATGACGACCGCCCAGCTTAATGCAATTACCACTACGACGGTCATCGGCCTTACGACGCAAGACATCTTAACTTTAACTACAGCCCAGATATCCGCATTCAGCGCAGCAGCGGTTGCAGGTATGTTGACGACGCAGATTGGCGCGATCGAATCAAGGGATGCAGCGGTAATGACCACTGACCAAGTGGTGGCGATGACAACGGTACAATTCTCTGCTGTCGTTTCTCAGATGATGTATGGCTTTACAACCAATCAAATTGCAGTGATAGAGACGCGCGATCTGGTGTTGATGGCCTCAGAAAACATCAACTTTATGAGCAGTGCGCAGATCGGTGTTTTGAACACTGCGCAGGTCGCCGTATTAAATAGTCAGCAGCTGTCAGCGATTAATAGCGACGATGTTCGCGCTTTCACAACGGCTCAACTTAGCACCTTGTTGACAACACAGGTCTTAGGTCTGACTAGCCAAAATATCGACAATCTGGACTCATCGCAAGTTGGGGCATTTACCACCTTATTCATTACTGCATTGACGACTGATCAGTTAAATGCAATCAGTTCGCAAGATATGCGAGGTCTGACTACGGCACAGATTGTTGCAATGACTACGACGCAGGTGGCTGCTTTAGATTCGCAATCTTTGGGTGGCCTGACGACTAATCAATGGGCTGCGATTGAAACGCGTGACATTGCAGCGCTGACCTCGGATCAATTCACCAACGGAGCGACGACTGCACAGTTGGCTGTTTTGACTACGGATCAGATTTTTGCCATGACAACACTTCAGTTTGCTGGCCTTACTTCGGTTCAGGTCACGGGACTGACCACGACTCAGCTAGTGGCGTTAGAAACTGCCGACCTGTTCTTTGGTTTCTCGACACAAAAAATTATGGCATTGACCAGCGCTCAGATCAGTGCTTTTTCGACGGCCCAGCTAAGTAGTGTTTCGTCTGCACAAGTCGCTGCGATTGATAGCAATGACTTCACTGGTTTGTCGACTGCTCAGATCTCGGCGTTCAGCACGACGGCGATGGGGTATGGAGCGAGTTCAGCTGGCTTTATGGCATTGAACACGGCCCAGATTTCTGCGTTGAGCATTGGTGTGATTGATCTTGTTTCGACTGCCACCATGTCAGCCCTCTCAAGCACGCAGCTCGCAGCCTTTACGACAGCGCAGGTTGCTATCTTGGATTCGACTCAAATTTATGGCATAGACGCAGTAGACTGGAGTGGGTTTTCTACGGCACAGATTGGCGCCTTTACGACGGCCGCTTTGGCTTATGGCCTCTCTGCGATAGATTTACCTTACTTCAGCACGGCTCAGATAGCGGCCTTAAATGTGAATGTGGTTGATCTACTGAGTAACGCATCCATCGTGACCTTGGCAAGTCAGCAGTTGGGTGCCTTTACCACGGCGCAGATGGCGATTCTAGATTCAGCCCAAATTTCATATATTGATAGTGCTGACTTCACGGCTTTTTCGACTACGCAGTTGGCATCCATCGCTAATGCGCAAATGGTGGGTATGTCCTCGCAAGAGCTCCGAGCCTTGACTTCGGTGCAGATGGGTGCATTCTCTACGGTGCAGCTCTCGTACCTTACGTCTAATTCATACGCCTATATGGCGTCCACACAGTTGATTGGATTATCGACGGCAGGTATCAATGCATTGGGAACGGCGTTTGCTTCGAATACATCGACTCAGCTCGACTATATTTTTAGTCAGCAGATCAGGGCGATTACGACGACTGCCGCTACTATGCTGACAAAATTTGGTTTTGTGACGCCAGTCGTGTTGGATCTGAACGGCGACGGCATTCAAACCACAACGATGCAAAATGGTGTGAGCTTCGACATCGACAACGATGGAAAATCTGATCAAACAGCATGGGCCGCACGAGGTGATGGCTTGCTAGTGCGTGACATTAATCACGATGGTCAAATTAATAATGGTAGTGAACTATTTGGTTCGGCAACCGTACTTTCAAACGGCAAAACAGCCGCTGATGGTTATGTAGCGATGAGTGCTCTAGATACAAATAATGACGGCGTCTTGGATGCGAACGATGCTGCTTTTGGTGAGTTGATGGTCTGGGCGGATAAAAACAATAACGGTATCAGTGAAGCGAAAGAATTGACGAAGCTCGCGAGCTTGGATATTAAGTCAATGTCGCTGAATGCAACCAAGTCTGATCAGATTAATAATGGCAACCTGATTGGATTAATGGGTAATTACTCAACTATCGACGGCAAGTCCCATAGCATGGGCGACGTGTGGTTCCAGACCGACGCTGCTAGTGCAAATATGTTTGATATGTCAGCCATCGCAAACGCAGCGGAAGAGATTAAAAATCGCAATTTAATCGGGCTGATGGGTAACTACACAATTCAGGATGAAATGAATCATCGGAAGGAGACAGTGTGGTTACAGACAGATACGGGGCAGTCACCTTCGTTTGATCTTTCAGTCGCTAAAAATTCAATGGGTACAGGAAAAATTGATCTGCGAAATTCACAACCAGACAGCTTGAAACTATCGCTTAACGATGTATTGGTCGCAGGACAGCCTGATATTTTATTTGGCAAAACACGCGTAACTATCAACGGTGATGCTGGCGATTCGGTTTATCTTGGCGTAGATTCAACCACGTGGAGTGCTGCGGGCAGCGTACACGATGGGGCGGAATCCTATATGGTTTACGTAAATTCCCATGCGCAGCTTCTCATTAGTGATAAAGTCCAAATAAATTTATTCTAAATCTAGATTTTATTTGGGGTCGTACATGACTATTTATATAGACTTGTTTTTGTTGTGCGGCGCGGTTTTTGGACTTGTTACTTTTTCACGGCGTCATTTGTTTAGTGAAGGCCCTAAAGAAGTCGAGCAATCATCAGACGATAACAACATTGTTAGCCGGATTATGTGGATGCTTATCTGCGCATTTCTCTGGCCCATTATGGTTTTAACCGGTTTAAACTCCTTGCGGATTCTGTCAAAGCGCAAAGCGGCTGAATCAACTCATACTCACGATTCATAAGGCCAATCGTGGTGGTACTAATTCCCCATAATAGGTACCACCACCACCTGATCCTTTAGACTGACATTTATCGGCATCGTTACTCATTTGCATGGTGATATATTTTTGAGAGCCGCCGGTGGCTGACAAAATACGCATGCAAGCATAGGCAATTACTGTGTTGTGAGCGTGGGTACTAACGTCTTGAACAATCGGCACAGTTACGTACTCACAGCTTTTATTTCCGGCGGCACTACAGTTATTCACATCTGAGTAAAGAGAAGTTTTTGTGCCTGGTTGTATCCAAATGTTTCCACCAACGGGTATATCTACACTGTTGCCATTTGATATCAAGCCACGAATAGTTGTCGTGCTATTGCTATCTGTATCCAGAGATGACCACTGTCCAGATTCACAACCGCAGGTGTGAATTGAGGAAGTCACATTGAAAAGAAAAGGCTCTCCTACCGTTTGGGGTAAATCGAAGCCCTCGATATTTTTTGCGTTGGCTATCTTTGGTTTTTTGTTCGCGCTATCCCAGTAATCGTCATATAAACATTTTGTGATCGCAACCGGAAACACGGTACCGATACCAGATGACGTGGGATAGGGCACGACGGCGACTGCCGAAGCAGATAATGATTTTGAATAAATGCCTAAAATCGGAGCAAGAAAAGTTTTTACTGGTCCGCCATTGGTACCATTGTAGTTTTCTCCACGCATTTTTTTTCCTCCAAGCATGTCGATTAATGTTCTAACCACAAGCTGAGTAACAAAAAGCATGAAAAGATTCACGATAATCGAACGAATGTCTTTTATTCGATCAACTTGGTGAATGAAGGAGGAGCTCTGGCCGTGTTTAACGGACCGAACGGTGAGGGCTTTTGCTTCGGAAAGTTGATCAGGGCAAGCGGCTTGTTGCCCTGATCAACCGGTGCTGCGTATGAGGTGCCGTATTAGGCGGCTGCTTTGTTGCGGCGGATTAATGCGATTAACACGAGTGCCGCCAGCAAGAGCACAGTGGCGCCTTGCATCATGAGATCGCGCGCTGGAGAAGACAGAATTCCCCATATGTTCTCTTCTTTGTTAGCGGCTTCCTTGCCATCGGTTTTTTTGCTTTCGCCGACAGTCAGAGGATTAGGTTGAAGGGCTGTTTTGAGATCGCGTACATTTTTCTCTAACAAGCGTACGCGTTCGCCGGCTTCGTCCGCTGCTTTTTTAGCGGCAATGGCTTCTTCTTCGGTTTTACTCTTCGCCGCATTTTCTGAGCGAGTCAGTGCAGATAAAGTCAGTTGATCACCAGTGGCTTTATCGCCGCCACGATTAGCTTTCGAGACTTTGCGGCTAATCGAACGGGTTGGTTGAGCATCCGTTGCTTTGCCGCCAGTAGGATCCATCGCAGCAACTAATTCTTTAAATGTCTGCCATTGGGTAGTAATCGTCGTGCGTGCTGAGCGATCATCAACCATGCTGACAGCTTCATCTGATGGCAGTGCCAATACGGCGCCTGCTTTCAAATAATGCAGATTATTTTTGATGAAAGCTTCAGGATTTTCGCTAAAGGTGGCCGCGATAAATTTGTTCAAATCCGCATCAGCCACGGCATACTGGCGCGCAATCACGGTTAAATTTTGGCCTCGCTGAACAGAATGCTGGCGCGACGTTGGTTGAGATTCCACCAGGGTCAGATTTTCTGTTGGCTTGGGCGAAAGTTCAGTTGGATCGGCGCCTGGGATGACGGCCACAGGTTGATCTTCTGCGCTAGCTTGAGCGGTTGGAGTTGTTGGGGTCGTTGGTTTGGTTGGAGTATCCGCCGCCACTGGCGCTTGCGAGGGTGCTACCGTTTCTTCAGCAACCGTAGGTTCTGTCGCCGCCGCAGGTTCTGCAACTTTTACCGACTCTTCGGGCAGGACCGCAAATTCTGCAATGTTAGTTTCGCCATTGGCAGTTAATTCCAATAGCAAACCATAGATAGGCTGATCTAAGGGTTTGTCAGTCGTCAGGGTGATCGTGCTTCGGCGTCCTTGGTGGACAATACCTAGCTTCAGACTTTGCATCAGGATGCTGCGTGTATTGCCGGCTTTGCTGAACTCGTCAGCGGTCGCCAAAGAGACAGTGAGATTTTGTTCACCCTGAAGATCTAACACCTCGATGACTGCTTTGAGTGGTTCACCCAGATTCGACAATACGTTAATCGGCCCTAGCGTGAAAGCGCTCGCCCATGTCGGTATGGCGATGGCCAAACTAAGTGAAAGTGCGCGAAAGACGCTGGTGATTCTAAGCCCAGCGATGGGGCGTTGTTGTTCAGATGACATGGGTCTGGCCTCCTGAGCCTTGGCCTGCGGTAAGTCCGATTCCCGGCCGGGACTCGCTAACGAGCTAGCAGCTATTGACAACTTTCGAGAGTGAAAGTGTAAATTGTCATTTTAGTCCGGCAATTTCTTGCCGGCATTATAAGTGTTGCATAAACGCAATACTTATTAAAAAAAACTCGATTAAGTCGCTGAATTGATAGGCTTTTGAGCTCCCAGCGACTGAAGTTGATGGACCTGAGACAAAAAAGATATTTTATAGATAACTAAATAGGCTTCGATGCGCGCGACCAGAGCGTATTCTGGGACATTAGAAATTTGGACTGATGTTGGGGGATGTGGTCTAACTAAAACTAAATAAGACCAAGCAGACAAGATAAAGCCCACGTCAATAGGACGTGGGCTTTGGTGAAGATAATCAAAGCAAAACGGTATTAACGAATACGGATGATTCTCCAGCCGTGATCCATCTTACGGAAAGTGAATTTCCATTCCAGTTTGCGTGAACGAATCAGGTAGTAAGAGAGGCTACGCAGACTTTGGGCTTTCTTAAAGTCTGAGCAGAAAATGCTCTCACCAACCTGAAGCATCTCCAGCGTTACCAGATCGTCCTGCAACTTAATTTTGCTTAGTTCTACGCGCTCGATCAACATGGCGAGTGCCCCCTAATAATGTGAAGTAGTTATCGGCGTAGAAATTTCGAACTTTAATCAGGAGGTGGGAGAAGATCGGGTAAGTTAGCAAAAAAATACCTTAAAGTTTGCCGCCAAGCTTAAGGTAGTAATGCAATCACCTTCTGACCTCCTATTTATCGACACCAGGCCTTCAGACTTGCGTCCGTTTACACAGTAATTGCTTGGTAATTAGGGTCTTAGGCCGGTATGTTTAGGCTTCGCGTTACTTTGCCTCTTATTGAATTGCTATGGTTACCCTGGATTCCAGCCTTGCTGCACTGAAAATCGCGCTGACCCAGTCGGCGGCCACGGGCTCTGTCAATCAAAATTCCAATCGAGCTTCCAGCACACAAGCATCGACTGCCGGCTCTTCAGTCGTCACTGATGCCGTCAGACTCAGTCAAGCAGCGACCAATACTTTGAATAATCAGCGTTACTTGAGCGCTGCATACAAAGCTCAGTCCATGCTGCAAACGGCTGACAAAGCCGCTTCATCGATGACTACCAAATTGGAAGATCTTCGCAAGCTGGCTGTTCAGGCGACCAATGACTCACTTTCAGATTCCGAGCGCTCACTTTTAAGTGCTGAGTTTCAGGGTAAGCGTTCCAGTCTTCTTAACATGACCCAGAGCTCGCGCTGGAATGGCACGCGCCTGTTTGATGGCAGCGCTGGTTCACAACGAAACGGAACCTTAAGCTTTCAGGTGGGTTCGGGAAGTAGCGGGCAGTTGGATGTGTCCTTACCCAACCTACGTCTAGACAGTGTTCGCATGTCGGGTGTGCGTGATGTGCAGGGCAGTTATGCGACGGGATTAACCGAGCTTCAAACCATTGACACCAGCAGCATTGATTTTGCAAATAAATCGGCCGTGTTGTCGTTTGGCGATGTGAGCCTCAGCTCCGGCGATTTAGGAGCGAGTGCCAGCGTCTCAGATTTAGTCAACGGCTTAACCAGTGATGCCAATTATGCCGATGCGCCATTTACGATTACTGATAGTGGATCAAATACGCTGGCTTTAAGCTGGAAAAATAATGGTGTCATTAGTAGCACCGCGCAATTGCAATTGACGGCGAACGCACAAACAGTGTCCTCCTCGCGCAGTACGACAGGACTATCAGAGGCTGATTTGCCTGCGGTCGCAGAGCAGCAGTTCATTACCTTAAGTGACACCAATCTTTCAACAGCCACCTCAGTAGTGATTACGGATAGCAGCGGATCGCAAAATAGCTACGGCATTTCTTTTGAATCCGGAAGTGCGACGATCAGTTCCTTAGTTGATGCATTCAATACCAATTACGCTGACAGTATGTCTTTTACGCTATTGGCTGAATCCGATGGCATACGCTTGAATTGGAATACTACGGGTGCGCAGTCGGGAACGGCATCAATGGTTGTTTCTTCGTACGATAGTACCGATGGCACTTATTCAACCGCAGTCTATGATGCATCACAGAGCGTGGTGGGTGCTTCCGCTGGGGCAAAAGAAATACAAAGTTTTTCGCTGAGCGATTCAGCTATTCAAGGACAAACGATCACGCTGACCGCGAATGGAACAACGCTGTCATCAGGCCAGATGGCGAGTTACGCCAGCTTGAGTGATCTTGTAACAGCATTGCAAGCGGACTCTAATTACGCGTCAGCCGGATTTGAGTTGACCCTGTCCTCAGTGGATGGAACGACCGGTAGCCTGATGTTGAACTGGATTTCAGCCGCCGCAGTCAGTGATCTGGCAAGTCTGTCTATTTTAGATACCAGTACTCCTTCATCCCTGAGTGCGAATCAAATTCAGGCGGGTAGTGATACCAATACCAACGATGGCACGACCGAGGTGCAACGTATCGCTGTAAGCACCAGCAGAATTGCTGGTAAAAATGTGCAGATACGATTCGGCGATTTTGCTATGTTTTCTGGTCAGCTCGGCAGCGATACCAGTTTGCAGCAGATGGTCGATTCATTCACGGCGAACGCTAATTACGATTTAGCTCCATTTACCTTGTCGCAGGATACGCCAGGCTACCTAAACGTCACCTGGAAAACGTTTGGTCCGGTAAGTCAGTTGGCAATACTGGATGTGCAGCCAGCCAATCCAATGCGATCGCTACTAAAAAATGGCAATATCAATTCACAGCAGGCGGCTAGCTCGATGACAGCGTCGATTGATATCGCACTTCAAACCCTAGCTGACACTCGCAACACGATAGGCATTGCAGGCGTAAAGTTAACATCAGCAGTAGAAAAATTAGCCTTATCCACCCAGAGTATTAATCGCTCTTTGACCGGCAGTAATAGTAATTCTTACGCTAAAAATATTGCATCATTGTTGCGTTCTCAGATGTCTGAAAACTCATTGCAGGCGGCCTGGGCTCAGGCGAGTCTTTCATCCAGCGAAGTGGCTAATACACTAGCTTAATCTGCCTATCGTTGAAAACAGCGGCCTAATCTTAGGCAGCAATACCAATGATGACGCTTGATGCATCAAAGTGCGCAAATGCACGCTCCCCCTTTTTTAGCTTTAGCTTATTTAGTTCATCATTCGGTAGGGTGCTTACCAGTGCCAGACCTTCGCCACAACTCAGCGTGATTTCTGATTTTTTCTCACCCTGAATAAGCGTTTGGATAATGCCTTCGAAATTATTTTTTGTCGTACTTATTTGATCGCGACTAATCATTACGCCCGATGCTTTAATTAACGCAAAGACTTTTGATCCAATGTCGAGTTGAAGTTCACGACAACTCTCGTGCGTAATCGCAGCTTTCATTGTGTGTGATCCGTTGATCAGCAAATCAATTTCATCACTCACTGGGCCCTGCAATATCGACACAATGATGCCTGCAAATTGATTGCGCACACTCGTTTTCATTGCAATGTCAGCCTGTGTTGCGTAATCCGCTGAAAGTCCTTTCGCTAACGTGTTTAAGCGCTGAATAAAACGTTGATGCTCCTCTTGTATCAACATGAAATTCTTGATTAGTTGTGTGCCGCGTGGCGTGAGCTTGGTTCGGCCGCCCCCTTTGCCTCCGGCGAATCGTTCAATCAATTCACCGCCCGATAGGGTAGCCATCTGGTCCATCGCATCCCACGCACCTTTGTAACTGTAGCCAGCTAGTTTTGCGGCTTTGGTCAAATTTTCGAGTTGCTCGATTTGTCTGAGTAGCTCTATACGCTTACGGTTGGCGAGTAGCTCGCTACCCACGCGTAGGTGGAGTTCTGCATCGAGGTTGTAATGAATGCTGTCCATCGTTTAGTCCATGCGGGGAATGCAAACTTGACAATAAAACTCTTTGTGTTACTAGCCTGGGATCATAACTGGGTTGACATGCAAAATAAACACAAGTAAATTTAGCTTCAAAATATACTTTTATATATTTAGCTAAGTTTAGTAATTTTTTTCAAACAGGCCTATTACTGGGCATTTTTTTACCAATCAAAATATACAAAACTAATTTTGAATAAGCAGTTTTGGTCGGAGGAGTTTTTCATGAAGTTAAGGGCATTGATGCATGCAGCCACCTGTGCGGCCTTGTTTGTTGGTCTAACTAATGTCACCACGTCTGTGCGAGCTGCCGATGATGTGAAGGCATTGTTAGAGCTGCTGCTTGAGAAAGGCATCATTACTCAGGATGAGTACGATAAAAAAATAAAGAAAGCTCAGGAAATTGAGGAGATTCGCGCCTTTAATGAAGCGCAGGACGTTCGACGAACTAGCGCTGCAATGGAAAAGCGAACGCAAGACGAAGCGAAATTCAAAACGGAAATGTATGGTCAGTTATCCGCAGGCTACTATCAAGCGTCGAATATGACCTCTGCCAACCTTGATGCTAGCGGCATGAGTGATCAGCCAAAGGGAAATAACCGTGCAGGTTTAAAGATATCGCGTGAGCTTGAGCCCGATCTGCGCGCGATGGTGACGTTGGAATCGAATTTTTCAGCACGAACAGGTGCTTTAGGGCGTGATTCTGCAGGTTATGGAGTAGCTGCCAGTGGTAACGCAGCCAGCGTCTTCGATCGTGAAGCGAATGTTCGTGTTATTTCAAAAACCTACGGTACCTTAATTTTAGGACGAGGTCCGACACTACAGAATGATTTAAGTGGGGCGTTTGATTCTCGCCAGAATTGGAATTTCGGTGGTTTGAAGCCGATTGGTCGTTACGTCGGATTTCATAGCGCTTCAGGAGTCAATCGCGCTGATAAATTGATTCGCTATATTTCACCTGTGTATGAAGGATTCAATCTTGATACAGGCATCTCGATGGGTGGAGTAGCGGGTGATTAGGATAAAGGTACGAATTATTATTTGGGTGGTCGCTATAAAAACGGTAATCTTGAACTGGGATACAACCATGCAGAAGTAAAATTAGGTAGTGCCAGCGCACCGACATCGCAAACAGAGGTGACCAATCGCGTAGACTTTTTTGCGGCGAAATACACGCTTGACTCGTGGACTGTGAACGCTGGTTACGTAATGACCCGTAATCCATCACTTTCTTCAGGCGGCAGCTTCGATACATTAAAAACGGCGGGTAAAGTGAATGCCGATACGTGGTTTGCTGGAGCTGTCTATCGATTTACTCCCACGCTAAGTTGGAACGGAGGCTGGTATCAAGTCAATGATCAGACGGCACAAACAGTCGCTAATAAAAATAATGACCTGACGATGGTAGCGACAGGGCTTACCTGGTCGCCTTACAAAGAAATGGATGTTTTTATCGATTATGCGCAGTCGAATCGTCAGTCAGGAGCGACGGGAGCTTTTACTATTTATGATAAATGGGTGCCCGACACGGGTACGGGTGGTAACGCCTCTGCCTCAGTTGGATATTCTGAAAGTAAAAAAAGTCAGTCAGGCATATCGATTGGCGCGCTCTATAGATTTTAATATTTCTTACTAAAGCTAAACATCATGATCCGACATATCACTCATTTGTGCGCTTATATGATTTTTGTGTTGGCTGCAAACGCGCAAGCAGCAGAAATCAAAGTCGCCGTTGCGTCTAATTTTGCCAATACGCTTAAAGAGATTGCTGTCGAATTTCAGAAAGATACAGGCCATCAATTAGCGATAACGCCAGGTGCGACGGGGAAGTTCTACGCTCAAATTAGTAACGGTGCACCATTTGATGTATTTCTCTCCGCTGATGACGAAACCCCGCGCAAGTTAGTCCAAGAAGGCAAAGCAATCGCCGCATCACAATTTACGTATGCCATTGGTCGATTGGCTTTGTGGTCTCCCATCCTGGACTTAGTTGATAAAAACGCCGATATACTCAAAACTGATAAATTCAAATACATAGCGATTGCTAATGCAAAAGTAGCCCCCTATGGTCAGGCGGCAGTACAGACTATGCAAAAATTGGGTGTCCTGACGAAAATTGAGCCGCGCGTGGTTCAGGGTGAAAGTATTTCACAAACCTTTCAATTCGTATCAACCGGAAATGCGCAACTGGGATTTGTGGCACTGTCACAAATTCTTGAAAATGGAAAAATTAAAACCGGCTCAGCCTGGGTAGTTCCTGAGGAAATGCATGAACAGTTAAAACAAGATGCCGTAGTGCTTCAATCATGCAAGTCCATGTCGGCGTGTCAAGCGTTGATGGATTATTTGAAATCCGAAAAAGTTAAAAAAATAATGGCCTCCTATGGTTATAAATAATGCTTACGGCTGAAGCACTTCAAGCTCTCTGGCTCACGCTTCAGCTATCGACAGTCGTCACACTGATCTTGCTGGTGATAGGCACGCCTATCGCTTGGTGGTTAGTGCAGACTCGTAGTTGGCTAAAACGACCTATCGGTGCACTGGTTGCGCTACCACTGGTGTTGCCTCCTTCAGTGTTGGGTTTTTATCTTTTATTAGCGATGGGGCCGCAAGGTCCGGTCGGCCAATTCACGCGCGCGCTGGGTATTGAGCAATTACCCTTTACTTTTTGGGGCTTGGTGATTGCTTCGGTTTTTTATTCGCTGCCATTTATGGTGCAGCCTTTGCAAAATGCTTTTGAAGCCGTGGGTAAACGCCCCATGGAAGTTGCAGCGACTCTGCGTGCGTCACCACTCGATGCCTTTTTTAGTGTGGCCTTGCCGATGGCTTTTCCTGGTTTTGTAACCGCTTCCATTATGACGTTTGCTCACACGGTCGGAGAGTTTGGTGTCGTGCTCATGATAGGTGGGAATATCGCCGGTCAGACTCGCGTGGCCTCGGTACAAATTTATGATTATGTTGAGGCGATGCAGTATTCGCAGGCACATAGTCTCTCAGCCATTTTGTTGTTGTTCTCATTCCTAGTGTTGCTCGCCTTGCAAATGTGGCGACCACAAACTAAGCGTGAGGTTTGAGATGTCAGGCATACACGTAAAGCTGCAAATTAACTGGCCGGATTTCTCCCTAGACGCTGCATTCGAAGCGCCGGGGCAGGGCATCACTGCGTTGTTTGGTCCATCAGGATGCGG
>Ga0214919_10003838_pt1 | contig 22369 bp, 15 predicted proteins | sample LL1503_MetaG_FD_177994 | JGI IMG/M metagenome (GOLD analysis project Ga0214919, IMG submission 177994) | Freshwater microbial communities from Lake Lanier, Atlanta, Georgia, United States - LL-1503 | ecosystem: Environmental > Aquatic > Freshwater > Lake | place: USA: Georgia | collected... | reverse complement strand
ATTATATCCTAGCAGACTAAATTATATCCTAGCAGACTAAATTATATCCTAGCAGACTAAATTATATCCTAGCAGACTAAATTATATCCTAGCAGACTAAATTATATCCTAGCAGACTAAATTATATCCTAGCAAACAATTTTTACATAATATACTATTTGTAAAATTAAAATTGAATATTAAAAATAATTTTGTGATGTATAATATATTATAATAATTTCAGAATATAATATCAATAATAAGTTGATAAATGGAATATAATAAAATGAGTATGAAAGAGTTAATCCAAATATGTAATACTAATAATATTACTAATTTTAGTAAAAAAAATAAAAAACAATTAATAGAATTAATAAATAATTTTTTACATTGTAATACACCTATACCTACACCTACACCTACACCTATACCTACACCTATACCTATACCTATACCTATACCTACACATATAAAAAATAATATTGATACATATACTAAAGATATATTAATAGAGCAATATAATTTGCATAAACAATATGTAATACAAAGAAAAACATCAATGGTAAAATTACATATTAAGTTTAGATTACCTTCTATACCTGAAGATATTAGTGAAAATATAATTAAATTTATATTGCATAAAACAAGTGATAATACATCTAAATGGAGTTCTTCATCAGGTGATTTAATTTCTAGTATAGAAGGCATACAAGAGTGTAAAAGTTTTACATCGTGCGGACCATGCTCTTTTACACCTTCTAGTATATGGGATGTTATATATTTTTTAGATGCACGTAAATGGTTAGATAATAAATATATTCTTTATAAAATATCATTATCAAATTCATCTGATATATGGAAAAACATTAAAATTAATAAAAAACAAACATTTAATGATCAATGTATGCAAGGTAGAAGACCACGTATTAATTGGGATTCACTATATATACAAATTAAAGATAAATGTGAAAAAATATTTGATGGAACATTTGAATCAATATTTATAAGTTAATATTTTCTATAAGTAATGGTATTAATCGCTGAGCTATAAGTTCTACGACAGGAACTGATACGGCATTTCCTGCAAGTTTATATAAATGTGCGTCTGCAATATCAGGTAATTTATATGTATTGGGAAACCCTTGAAATTTAAAGCATTCTAGAGGTGTTAATTTACGTATACCTTTACTATCTAAAATAATAGGAACATTATGCCCTCCAGTTCCCATATTTGCGGTTAATGTAGGACATTCATTACTTTTATTTTCACGTACATATACTCTTCGATATTGATATATTGTATTTTGTTTTATGACATTTGTATTTAATAAATGCCACGTTGATGATGTATTATTATAATAATATTTATTATGTATTGTATCAGTAGATTCCAATATTGTATTTATATTAACTTTAATTTTTTTTTCAAAATCTAAATTAAACTTATCATATACCATTTGTGATTTAATACATACTATATAAATACGCTCGCGATTTTGTGGTATACCAGTAATTTCTGATGTATTTAATATTTTATATTTTATAAAATAACCTCTAGTTTCTAAATGTGTTTTAATTATTGTAAATGTATTACCATTATCGTGAGATATAAGATTTTTAACATTTTCAAGAATTACACATTTTGGTTTATGATAATCAATAATTTCGAGTATTTTCCAAAATACATTTGATCTTACATCATTAAAGCCTTGTTGCGCGCCAGCAATACTAAACGGTTGGCAAGGAAACCCGCCTGTTAATATATCGTGTGGTGGTATATCTTCAATATTAATATTATTAAGATCTTGTAATGTAAGTTTATGCATATCATTGTCTGTAAAATTATCATTATAAATACGTTGCGACCATTCATTCATATCATTTGCAAATACACATTTAACTCGTCCCGTTTTTTCAAACGCATATGTAAAAGCACCTGTTCCTGCGAATAAATCAATCATTCTTAATTTATTAGCATTTATATTTTCATTAGCATTTTCATTTGTATTTGCATTTGCATTTGCATTAGCATTTTCATTTGTATTTTCATTAGCATTTTCATTAGCATTTTCATTAGCATTTTCATTTGTATTTATTGTTAAAGTTTGCAATTGTAATTGTTCTTGTAATGGTAATTGTATTATATCTTGTTGTAAAAGGGTTATTAATGAAGATTTAGTTTTATTACTATAACCAATTATGTTTTTTAATTTACATATTTCGATAAGTTCTTTTATAGTTTTGGTATTATAATTTATAATTTGTAAATTATTATTATCTGCATTGTCTTCAATGCTTAATTGCAAGGTGTTAATAGAATTCATTATAATATATATAATATTGTTTTATTTAATATTATAGATTGTAATATTTCAATTTTAATTTAGTAATAATAATATTAAATTATTATTATATATTATATTTATATTATATTTATATTACACATTATGCATAATGCATAATACATAATACATAATACACACTATACAATATACAATATACAATATTCAATATACAATATTCAATATACAATATTCAATATACAATATTTTCTATATCCTAGCAAACCATTTTAAAATGTTAATAACCATTATTATCCTAGCAGATTAGATTATCTATTTATTAACTTTTATAAAAAAATAATAACTATATAATCTAATCTGATAGGATAATCTATAATCATATTTATTACTCAATATATTCAATATATTCATTAATTATTTCAATAGTATATCCTCGTTCAGTTAAAGCGTCTATTACTTCATCTTTTAGCATATCAACCGTTTTTATACCTCTTTTACTTATAATATTGCTTATTATATTATTGATTTCTTCTTTTTCAGATATATGTATTGCTACTTTGTCAGAGTATCCATTTAAACAATTAACTAGGCGAGATATACGCCCAGTGAAGCATTTACACTCACTATCGAGCATTTCTTCATTTATACGTTTTTTTATTTCAATTTGTAATTCAGGAGATAATTTTTCCATTTCAATCACTACTGCTATAAAAAGTTCTTTAAAAGTAATATTTAATAGTGAATGAATTTCATCACAGTCCATATATTCAGATAATATTTCTTTAGTTTTCTGTGTAAGTTCGCACCACTCTAAATAAGTTAATTTAGTTATTAAATATTCATATTCTAGTTTAGCATCGTAAAATCCCATTAAACGATAAATACTGTCTTTAATAGATTGTTGAATTGATGAATTATGGATGTTTTGTGTATCATTATAAATAGTATGTGTATTTATTCTATTATTATATCTGTTTTGTATATGATGTAATACGCGTTGAATAATCGGATTTAATAAATTTTCTATTGGATTACTATGTATATTTAAAACATTTAACTGGGTAAGGTTTCCGATTTCAAGTGGTAATAAGGATATATTATTATTAGATATATTTAATATAGTTAATTGTGTTAGGCGTCCTATATCTGGTGGTATGCTAGTTAAATTGTTATTATCTAATAATAATGTTGTTAAATGTGTAAGATAACATATTTCATTTGGTATATGGGTTAACTTATTATGATGTAATAATAATAAGGTAAGTGTTTGTAATTGTCCTATTTCAATTGGTATATTGGTTAATTCATTATAATGTAAATATAATTCATTTAAGTGTGTTAAGTGTCTTATTTCTGGTGGTAAATGGGTTAATTTATTATTAGATAAATATAATATTGTTAATTGTGTAAGGTTGCATATTTCAATTGGTATCTGGGTTAAATTATTATTATATAAAATTAATATATTAAGTTCTTTTAATTGTCCTATTTCTGGTGGTAGAATAGTTAAATTATTACAGTATAAATTTAATTCTTTTAATTGTGTTAAATGCTGTATTTCTGACGGTAGATAGGTTAAATTATTATTATTCAGATGTAATGCTTTTAATTGTGATAAATGCTTTATTTCTGGTGGCAGATATGTTAATTTATTATTATTTAAATTTAAGTCTGTTAAATATATTAAACGGCCTATTTCTGATGGCAGTATTGTTAATTTATTATATGATAAATTCAATGTAATTAAATTTATATGTAGGTATATATCTATTTGAAACACGCATAATTTATTATTAGATAAATCTAATTCTGTTATAACTGTTATATCTGTGTGTGGGCGTTTCTGTTTTTTATTAATTGAAAGCATTTTACTTTTTTTACTTTTACAACTGATTATATATTTATACTTAAATTTACATAAAACTCAAATCAATTTTAAATTGCAAACTATATTAAAATAAGTATATTATATAATAAGTAAAATAAATTTATTTTTATTAGTTAATACACTATTTATTAACAATGACATTTACTAAAAAAACTAAAAAAAATAAAATTAACATAAATAATAAATGGTCTCCCAGAGACAATATTATTACTAATACTAATACTAATACTAATACTAATACTAATACTATTACTAATACTAATACTATTACTAATACTAAATTACAAAAACGCACAACACAAATACAACGCATACACACATTAAACCCTCACAATACATATTTATTACCATTATATAAATTAACTAATAAGCATATTAATCAACTAGCAGATATAACAAAAAACAAATTAATTATGAAACATATTGGTAAAGGTAATATATGGACTAAAAATGATATTAAACAATTTATTAAAGATGAAAAAACAGAACACACAAAAATGCATAAAAATAGATTATATTATTCATATGTATTATTAACTAAAAATACAAATAATAATAATGTTAATAATAATTTTAATAATAATGTTAATAATAATGTTATGGGTTTTATATCTGGCAGGAAAAATAAATCACTTCTTCCAGTTAATAGCACTCCTTATGATTTATTATTAAGAATGTTTATATCAACACCACAAGCAAATAAAGGATATGGCAAGCAAATTCTTAAATTATTTATTGATGAAATCACACGTGAATATGCAAATAAATCTAGTATCCCAGAGACTGTAAATTTAATATCAGATATTGATGCTAGTAATATTTCAAGTATTAAAATACATCTAGCAAATAATTTTAAATTTATAGATACAGTAAAATATCCTAATAATCGTATGTATAATAGATATAAATATATCCTAGCAGATAATAATTCATCCTAGCAGATAATAAATCATCCTAGCAGATAATAAATCATCCTAGCAGATAATAATTCGTCCTAGCAGATAATAATTCATCCTAGCAGATAATAATTCATCCTAGCAGATAATAATTAAATAATAACAAAAATTATATTATTATATTACTATATTATAAGCATCTAGGATATAGAAAATAGAAAAGAGCAATAAACTATATAATGAGTAATAAACATAGTAATGGCAAACGCCATACACGTAAAAATATTAAAACACATATAACTAAAACACCTAGAACACCTAGAACCCATATTATTGATTACCCATTATATAACAATAACAATAACAATAAAGATACATATAAATTGAATGTGCGTAAAATATATAATATTGTTAAAAATATGAAATCGCAATTACAAATATATAATAAACCACCAAATAAATATAGCAACTATCCACCTAATAAATTTAAAACACTTAATATTAAAAAAAACAATAACAACAATAGCAACAATAGCAACAATAACAACAATAATAACAATACATATTATATTATAAAATCATCCTGGAATGACAATTTAGAATTAAATAAATTAACAGACTATTTTACGGAAAAATGCCGTATTCAATGTACGTTTAAAAAAAATATATCACCATTAGAATACTGGAATAAAAATCAATCATTTATTTTATCTAATATTAAAAAGAAACACCAACAACCAACATATGAAAATATAAATGAAGAAATGTATTTATATAATAAATCCTGTAATAATTTTCGTATTACAGTATGTTTAGAAGTATTAAAGTTATTTAAACCTACTAAATGGTTAGATATTTCAGCAGGATGGGGGGATCGGTTAATATCAGCAACTCTTTATGATAACTTAACTAATAAATTAGAATTATATTGTGGGGTTGACCCCAATCCGTGTTTGCATCCATATTATCAAGATATAATTAATGCGTTTACAGAACAACAAGACCACACACAAGACAGCACACAAAAGCAAATACACAATAAATATATATTAATTAAAGATGGATTTGAAACCGCACAATTACCAAAAACTAAGTTTGATTTAGTATTTTCAAGTCCACCATTTTTTGATTTAGAGATATACTCAAAATCCATTTCAAATTCGTTTAATAAATATAATAGCGAAGAGCAATGGTTTAATGGTTTTTTAATGCCATCACTTTATAAAGCAAATGAATATTTATCACCAAATGGATATTTAATATTATATTTAGGAGAATCACACGGAACCCATTATATACCCAAAATGTGTAAAATATTAAATAATATGTTATATAATATAGGAATGTTATATTATACTGATGGTAAAAAAATTAGAGAGTTTTATTGTTGGCAAAAAAATGATTAAATATAATGTACGATTATTTATTATTTTACAGTTTTATTTATGTGTGTGGTTGCGTATTTAGTACTATATATAGCATTTGCATGTGATTCTTAGTATTTTCATATTCAAGGATTTCATTAAAAGTTCTGGTGTTACGATTAGGGTTTGGTTCCTTTGAATCAATACGTACAAATAACGGATGATTATACTTGTTTATTGTATCAATTTTTTTATGTACATACCAATGTCCGCCTGTTCCAACAATAAAACCAATAAATGTCGGACTTACTATATTGCATAATTCTTTATCATTATAATGTGATATTTTGTAACCAAATAGTTGCATTGCGAATATTAACAATGTTATATTATAATTTTCGGTTGTATAATCACAATTTGGAGATCCATTTATGTGTGTTATAGTTTTTTTATTTATAACTTCAACATATTCTGCTTTTGAATCACCGTGATCTTGAATTTGTAAATATTTACAATAAGTTATTAAATTAAATGGTGTATCTGTAATTAATTTAAGCGTATATGGTTGCATTTTGACATATTTTTTTGTTATAGTGTCGTCGTGATCTTTAGTGTTTTCTGCAATAAAATATTTACCACCTAAAATATTATTTAAAGCATGTCTGCCACACCCAGCATCTTGTTGTGGTTCAAAAAACATTTTAAGGTTAGATGTAGATGTGTCAATTGATCTTATATTATTAGGTTCTTTAATTACAATGTCTTTTTTTGCTTTATCAGCTATAAGAGGACTATTAAATATTGTAATTGTGTCTATTTTTGAACTACGATTATTTTGATATGTAATTATAAAATATTGAAATACATTTATTGATGACTCTAGTTGCTTATCTGAATTAAAAAAACATCCTAAATACTCACGTAATGTATTATAATGATTAATATTATCAACTATATTTTTTGATAAGTTATTATTTATATCTAAAGAATGTATTTTTCCATAAATATACTGTCCAATAAATGTGAGTATCTCATTTTTTAGTTCTTGTGTAAAACTAGATTCATTGCAAGCAGTGTCATCTATAATTGATTTTAATATATTTATATTATTATTATTATTATTATTAAGTGCAATATCTATTTTAAAATTATATGTTATAAAAGTATATAATATTATAAATGCATATAATATTATATTCTTTGGAAACATATCATTAGTTATTATAATTGGTGTGTCAAAAATGTTTTTTGCTACACTAATTCTATTTTGTATAGGTGGTATTAATGATACTAATATTTTATTAAGTAGAGTGTTATATGTTTGTTGTAGCGTGATACGTGTTTTTTGATCGTTATTTGGATTAGGTATTTGTTTTTTAGCAAGCTTAAAGTTAGGATCATCATGTGAACCACCAATAAGCACGCTTTTATGTGTGCGTCTTATTTTAATTTTATTAATACGTGTATGTCCCATTTTTGATAATGTATATTTTTTATATATTTTAAGCATATTTAATATTATTATATAGTATATAGTATATACTTATATAATAATATTAAATACGTTTGCATAATAAAAATAAATACTATAAATATAATAATATATAATAATAAATAATATAAATAATATAATTATAATATAATTATAATATATATATATTAATATAATTTAATTTAATATGGATTCTCAAGAAGTAATATCAGATGTAATGCTAGACGCAACGATTCAAACACCTACTACTACAACCACAACAACTACACAAATTGATACAATACTAATAACAACATTAACCACAGATACTCCCCTAGCAGATACACCCCTAGCAGATACACCCCTAGCAGATACACCCCTAGCAGATACACCCCTAGCAGATAAACCCCTAGCAGATACCCCCCTAACAGATACACCCCTAGCAGATACACCCCTAGCAGAAACGCCCATAGCAGAAACTCCCCTGGCAGATAAACCCCTAGCAGATAAACCCCTAGCAGATAAACCCCTAGCAGATACACCCCTAGCATATACACTAAATAAAACTAATTTAACTGATGATAATATTAATATGATTAGTAATAATATTGTAAATGAATTATGTGTATTATTAACAGAATATTCTGAAATTGATTATTTGCGCGATATACAAATTAATAAACGTATACGTGAATTAATGCATAACAAATATAATAATCAGTTTAAACTTCTTATATTAGAATTTAAAGATTTCTTAGACACCAATACGGATATTTTAGACTATATGAAATTGAATAATAATAAATTAAATTATAATACTAATCATTATGATAGTATAGATACACTTATATATAGTTTTATTGATGATAATTTAATGAATATAAATGAAATGGTTCAAGGTTGGATGAATTGGGATTATTATAATGAAACATTTTATGTTAATAATAATGTAAGCATGCAACTAAAAAAATATTTATGTAATACTATTATTAAATATGTATTTCAACATTATGAAAATAATGTATGTGAATATTCTGAAATTATTAAAACACCTATAGAACCTATATTATCATCAGAACAACAAACTCTAGTTCAAGAAATAGTGCCTGATGTTAATGCAAATAGTGTTGAAATTGTTAACGCTGTTAAAGCTGTTATTGATGCTGATGTAGAATCTGTTCATTTAACATCACCTGATTCTGAATATGATAAACCTAATATGAATGATAATATGAATGATAATATGAATGATAATATGAATGATAATACAGATTCAAATAAATATATATTTGATAATGTGAGTGATATTGATAATATTGAAATTAAAACAGATACCGATGAAGATGACGGTAATGATGATTGTAATGCTGATGACAATGATGATGGTGAAAATGGTAGTGAATGTGAAGATAGTGAAGATGAAAGTGGCGATACTAATAAATCTAATAGTATGGATCACGAAAGTATAGCAAAATTATTAGAAGGATTAAAAGGTTTAAAAGGTATGGGACTAGATGGTGAAGCAGGCGAACTTGGCGACCAACAATCATTAATTGATAATCTTAAAAATCAAGGCGAGTGCTCTATTTGTTAATATATGTAAAAAGAAAAAACAGAAAAACAGAAAAACAGAAAAACGCAGATACACAGAAATACAGACAATAATATAATAGAATAAAAATATTACTATTACCCTAGGTTAAACCTAGGTTTTTATAATTCATTTTTATAATTGTTATCATTTTGATTGATATTATTTGCAATACAATTAAAGTCTTTTCTATGCGTACAATGCGTATGATTACACATTAAATGTAGTTTTTTATTAATATTGTAATACTTTTTCATATATGTATTAATAACTGTTATATTTTGTTGATTTGCAATAACAAACATATCACACGTATAACCACAATGCGATAATGTTTGATATTTAAGACGAATTACACCGTGAAAGCGTTTTTGAATATTAGCACATTTTATATTATTATGTAATCCAAATTTTGAATTTTCTATATTGCGTGTATCATCGGCATAATACAATTTAACATTATTTTTATAATATATATAATCATATAAACTATTATAGTAATTATAACAATTATAATCATTAGTATCATTAGTATCATTAGTATCATTAGTATCATTAGTATCATTAGTATCATTCATATCATTCTTAGTAATCATAATAGTATTATTAGTAGTATTATTAGTAGTAATATGTTTATTAATGTGTTTAGTAATGTTTTTAGTAATGTGTTTAGTAATGTTTGTATTATTTTTTTTATTATTTTTGTTAGTATTTATAGAATATAGGATTATATATTCTATTATTAAAGCATTAGTATATAAAGTTTTAATATTATCGCACGGGATTAATTCTTCATTTTTGTCATAATCATGTATATCATAATGATAATATAAATTGTTATCAAAATTTACATTTACATTTATATTTACATTATTATTATTATTCAAAGGAAATGCATTAATTAATAATATTATAATACTAGCAATCATATATATAGGCATATTTAAAATAAAATGCATAATATGAAATATATGAAATATATTGAAATATATTGAAATATATTGAAATATATTGAAATATATTGAAATATAATAATTATAATAATTATAATAATAAAATCAATTTTATATTAAAATTTGTTATTAAATTACTAAATAACTAAATTACCAAATTACTAAATTACTAAATAACTAAATTATAATTTATTTTTTAGAGTGTCTAGATGAATTATAAATAACTGCAATAAAACATAATATAATTGATGTTATAAAACCCATCGCAATATTTTCTATTTTCTTATTACTATTTTTAATTTTACTCATTACCTCAGTATGTATAGTAGTATCTGTAGTATCTGTAGTATCTGTTATTGGTTTTTGTATAGTTGTAGTTATGTCAGTATTATTATTATTATTATTATTATTATTTTCAAAATTATCAATATGTGTTGTATTTGTTTGATATGCAATACGTGCATTTGAGTTTGATTTATTACGTATTGTATTATATTCGCTTTTAACAATTTGTTGTTGCGTTTGTTGTGGTTGTTGTGTTCTCTGAGGTTGTGTTTGTTGTGTGCGTTTTTGCTGAAGTTGTTGCATTTGATATAGATATTCTGGCATTTGTTGCATTTGTTGTATGTATGCTGGTATTTGTTGTGTGTTTTGTGGATTGTGTATGTATGTTGGCATTTGTTGTAGTTGTTGCATATATGGTGTCATTTGTTGATATTGATAATATTTTGATAAATATGGAGCATTAAGTGATTGTGTATTTGAATTACCGTATGTGTATGTATTTGGATTACCATATGTATTTGGATTACTAGGATTAATAGGATTGCTAGGATTAATAGGATTACTAGGATTGCTAGGATTGCTAGGTTTAATAGGATTACTAGGTTTAATAGGTTTAATAGGATTACTAGGATTAATATATGTGTATGGTTTGTTTCTTATATTTGTATTTTCACTTATTAAATCATCATTATTATATAATTTTTTTAAAAATGTTGGTGGTAGTGGTGCATTATCTATAATAGCATTATTAATATTATTAATATTAGTAGTTGTAGTTGTAGGTTGTGTATTTATTGGTTGCGTAATTATTGGTTGCGTAATTGTTGTATCAGCACTTTTAAATATAGATGTTAATTTATTTAATATGCCTTGTGGTTCAGTTGTTAATGTTGTTAGTGGTTGCGCACATAGTTGTTGCATTGTTAAACTGGTTGAAGATTGTATAGTTGTTGATGTGTTGTTATTTATTGCATTAATTGTATTATCAATATCTTGCTGTTTAATTTTACTTTTAACTAATATTGTTTTTAATTCATCAATGGTTAATGGTTCTTGATTACTAGTTAATGGAATTTCACTAAGTGCCCCGCTACTTGAATCATAGTAATATAATGTATTATCTTGTGTGCCTAGCATTAAATCTGGGGAATTATCAATATATTGTGCCCGATTATTATTATTATTATTATTATTACTATTTGCACTAAGACTACTAGACTTATTCTTGGTATTTGCATCATCCTGATACAATTTAGATGCTATACTACCATATTCTAAACTATTAGAATTTAAATAGTTATGTTTTTTTTCAAATTTATATAATTCTTTTAAATATTTTTCATTTAATACTTTATAATCATTATTATCTAGTTCCATAGTAATTGGAGTATCAGTTGCTATTGCGTTTAATGATGCATTACTAGATATAAAACGTTCTAAAACTGATTTATCAATTTTAATTGCTTTATTTACTAAATGTAGAATTAGTAATTTTTGTTTACCTGTTATACGCTCTTTTAAATCTTTTGCAATCTTACTCATAACCTGTGATAATACACGATATAACATATCTAAATCATTAGTATCTGTGTTTTCACTAATAACTTTTTTAATTAATATATCTGATGGACTTGTTAAATCATCAATTGTAATTGTATTTAATGCTATACATAAAAATATTTCTAGTTCAATTACTTTCATATTAATAATACGTAAATGTTTTGATATAACTTCCCTATATAACATATCTTGGTTTAGTGATTTGCTCTCTGGCACATTACTAAATAAATAATTAATATATTTTAATACTTGTTGCCTATCTGGTAATGTTGAAAACAATAATTGATTTGGAATTTTATTAACAATATCATAACTAGGTTGTTCCATATTTGAAAATAAAAAAAATTATTATATTATTGTTTTATTATTTTAAAAATTTATTATAGTATTTATTATTATATAATATATAATATTTAGTATTTATTATTTATTATTTATTATTTATTATTTAGTATTTATTATTTATTATTTAGTATTTATCTAAACATAAAAATAAACATAAACATAAACATAATAATAAATAATACAGTTAATACAGTTAATACAGTTAATACAGTTAATACAGTTAAATGGCATCATCTAACACTAATTTTCAGAAGGTTCAAACATTTAATAGGGCATTTGATATGGCACCATTAGAACCACCTATATATTCATCAACATATGTAAATACATACGGGCATACACACTATAATTCATTTATTCATATTATACCAGAAACAGTTATGAATGCTAAACTAATGAATTTACGCTTATCACTTATTAATGAAGAAGTTAATGAATTACAATGTGCAATTGCTGATAATGATATTATTGAAACTAGGGATGCATTATCTGATATTTTATATGTTGTATATGGATTTTCCGATGTTCTAGGAATTAATATTGATAACTATTTTAATGATTATTTTTTATTAAAACTAGACGACTTAGATAAAATAAATACACTAGATACACTAGTTAATACAGAATTTATAAATATAAATATTAAAAATCTAACTAGCAGAGATATATTAAAGAATATATATGCAAATGCAAATATAAATACAAATGCAAATGAGAATACAAATGCAAATATAAATCCTAAAATTAATAAACAGAGTTTATCATTACAAATAAGTAATTTTAATAAAGTATGTGTATTAATGGAATGCAATCCTGAGCAATATAATACTAGTGATAAACAATCTAATTTACAAATAATACAAACATATATTACTAATAATTATAAAGAATTAGAAGCATATTGTAATATATGCAAAATTGAATGCGACGAACAAAGCACATATACTAATCCTAATAATAACCCTAATAATAAAATATTATTTAATAATATTGCTAATTATATTAATAATATTTTATTATGGGTCTATACATATACATTTATTTTAGGTTATAATGCTGATAGTGATTTTACAATAGTACATAATAGTAATATGAGTAAATTATGTGATACTGAGGATGATGCAATAAATACTGTAAATGATTATACTATTAAATATAAAGAGGGTAAAAGTCCATATGATAGTCCATACTATTATGAATTACCATCATTAAATAAATGGATTGTTAAAAATAAATCAACTGGTAAAGCATTAAAAAATATTAAATATCATAAAGTATGTTTTACATTATAAAATATATGATTATATAAATATAATTTACATCCAACACCCACACAACCACACAAAAACTAAATCATACAATAAAAAAAATTAAAAAATAATAACATATCAAATAAACATTAATTATTTATGTTGTTTTTACAATTGTTCGATACAATTTAATATAGGATTATATACACCTAAAAATGCTCCAACATCATCACCATTAACAAGTTGGTATACATTATTAGTTGTATTATCAAGATAATAATCAATAGTTTCAATAGTTATAACTTCTAAATTATTAATAACTGGTTGCGTACTTGGAAATGTGATTGCTTTTTTTATAATAACTTTATTAACTGGTGCTACATCAATAACTGCATTAACTTCAATAACTGGGTCTACATTAATAACGTCAATAACATCAATAACTGGGTCTACATTAATAACGTCAATAACGTCAATAACGTCAATAACTGGGTCTACATTAATAACGTCAATAACTTCAATAACTGGGTCTACATTAATAACGTCAATAACGTCAATAACGTCAATAACTTCAATAACTTCAATAACTTCATTAACTTCAATAACGTCAATAACGTCAATAACGTCAATAACTGGTTCTGGTTCATCTATAGTGTGTTTAACTGTTTTTAGTTTTTCTTTTTTAACAGGTTTAGGTTTAACAAGTTTAACAGGTTTAATAGGTTCAATAGGTTCAATAGTATTTGTATTTTCGATAGGTAATTGTAAATGTAAAGGTAAAGGTAAAATAGGTGTTAAATCCGGTGCTATTACAACCTCAGTTTTTTTAGTTTTTGGTTTAGCAACGCGTTTAGGTTTTAATATTGATTTAGTATCTGGTATATTAGTTTCTATAATAATTTCATCTGTTTTCATATCTTGTTTAGTAGTATCTTTAGTTTTACGCGGTGCTTTTGCCTTAATGACCTTAATAGGTTCGGGTTCAATGACCTTAACAGGTTCTGGTTCAATGACCTTAACTGGTTCGGCATTTTTAAGCTTATTATTTGTTAATTCTTTAAACGCTTTTAACACTCTTATTTCATTATCTTTTTCAAGAATTTGATTTGATAAATTTTTTAACATAGATACATTATTATAATTATGTTCTTCAAATGTTTTATTTGATTTTGCATCATCCAAAGCATTTTTTAATGTCATACATTCTATATAGCTAGTAGATTTCTCTTTTGTTAATAATTTATTTTCAGACTTAAGAACTTCTAATTCATTTAATATATTTTTATATTTATTATCACGAAAGGTTAATATTTTTTTAAAATTATCTTTTATTTTATTAATATAATTATGTGTTTCATCGATTGATGTTTCAATATATTTTATATCATTATCAATATCATTATTAGGATTATTAGGATTATTAATATTAGGATCGGCAAATTCAACAACTGGATATGTAAACATTTTAAAAATTGAATTAATATAGTTGCTGGGAGGCGCGTATTGTTTGCTTGTTAATTATAATAATTATTATAAAATTTAATTTTAAACTTATAATACAAGAAAAGTATTAAAGTAAAAACAACAAAGCAAAAATGTATTTAATTATTATTATTATTATTATTTATTTCAATTTTTTATTTATTTTAATTTTTTATTTCAATTTCTGATTTCAATTTCTGATTTCAATTTCTTATGATGAACACATTAAACATTCATTATGCTCTTCAATTACGGTATTAATGGTATTAACTGTATTAACTGTATTACTGTCATTACTATTTGTAATTGTATTATTACTAGTATTACTACTAGTATTACTTAAATTATCTATATTATTATCTGAAGAATTAGTATTATTAGTATTATTAGTATTGCTAGTATTGCTAGTATTGCTAGTATTGCTAGTATTGCTAGTATTGCTAGACCCCAAATCAACACTAAATTTTTGGGCACTAGTTTTTGATTGTGAGCGTAAATAGTATATACCCGTTTTTAATCCTTTTTTCCACGAATAAAAATGCATTGCCGATAATGTTTTAAATGTAGGATTTTTAATAAATAAATTCATAGATTGTGTTTGACATATAAATGGTGCTCTATCCGATGCTAAATCAATTAATGTTTTTTGTTTTAATTCCCATACAGTTTTATAACGTAATCTAATATCGATGGGTATTTCATTAATATCTTGAACGGAACCATTTGCTAATATAATTTTATCTTTTAATGCAACATTCCATATACCCAATTCTAATAAATCATTTATTAAATATTTATTAACAATTACAAATGTCCCCGCAATTGTTTTACGTGTATAAATATTATTAGTAAATGGTTCAAAACACTCATTCCAACCTAATATCTGACTAGTTGATGCTGTAGGCATTAATGCAACTAATAATGAATTTCGCACACCGTGTTTTGATATATCAGTTTTTAATGTTGCCCATAACTCACGCATACTATCACTAACATTAACCCCCCACAAATCAAATTGCATTTTACCCTCTGATATAGGCGACCCACAATAACTAGAATAAGAACCCGCAAATTGATTAGGTAATTTTAATTCATCATCAATTATAAAATATTGTTTTTTCAATTCATTCATACGTTGCTTATCTTCTTCAGTAAGCTCACCATTATTATTATTAGAACCTAATTTACATAATCGCTTATATTCTTGTACGCTTTTTTTACGCTTTCTAGCAATTTCCATACTGGCTTCTAATGATGCATAATAAATATTTTCAAATATTAACCGATTTAGTTTTTGTGCTTCTGGAGACTCAAATGAATATTTTAATAAAGCAAAAGTATCTGCTAAACCACTAACACCAATACCAATAGGGCGATGGCGACGATTACTATATTCTGCTTCCTTAACTGGATAAAAGTTATAATCAATTACCTTATTTAAATTTTTAACAATCTGTTTTACTACATCACGTAATAATTCAAAATTAAATACTAGCTTATTATCCTTGATATTATCCTTGCTACCACTACCACCACCAACACCACCACCCCACTCTTTATTTTCTTCTAAATATTTAGGTAATGCTATACTTGCTAAATTACATACTGCGATTTCATCCTTTGATGTATATTCGCATATCTCATGACATAAATTACTGCTTTGAATAGTTCCTAAGTTTTTTTGATTATTTTTTTCATTTATAGCATCTTTAAATCCTAAATACGGTAGACCGGTTTCAATTTGTGCCTGTAAAAATTGTTCCCAAATAGCACGCGCTTTTACAACTTTATGCCCACGACCTTCTTTCTCATAAAGCATATATAAGTCTTCAAATTCTTTACCATATTTTAAATATAAATTAGGGCATTTATCAGGGCACATTAAAGTCCAATTAGCATCCTCTTCAACTCTACGCATAAATAAATCGGGTGTCCACATTGAATAGAATAAATCCCGTGCACGCTCTTCTTCGATACCCGTATTTAATCTTAGTTTTAAAAAATCCTCAATATCAGCGTGCCACGGTTCTAAATAGCAATTTTTTACTAAAAGTCCTTCAACAGTATATGAATGATCCTCATCTACACCTAATGTATATACATATTCATCATTTCTATCTGTTTCTGTTATATTAAGAATTTTAAGAAATGTATCAACTGGTTTACCACTTTGTTTTTCTAATTTTTCATAACATCTTTTAATTCTATCATCTGTATAAAGTTTATACGTTTTACTAAGAATATTTTTACTTAAAGGTATATTCATAGAATACGAAATTTGCGCCATATTATTATTATTATTATTATAAATTTTACCCTTTACAAAACTAACATCAATACCATTATTTCTACATAAATGATATAATTGATTCATTAAATGTTCATTTGATAATCCCAATATTGCATTACATTTGTTTTTTGTAATATGCCCGTGTGTTGTAATTAAACCAGCAATTAAATTATTAACTAAATTGATAGGCCATTTAAACATCATATTGTGTAATTTTTTACCATTAAAAGAACTTCCAAATAATTCCATAAATATTGTTCCTATTATATGTGAATTTATAACAATATAAGTAATATTTCTTTTTTTTGAATCATTACACTTAACTTTACAATTAAAAACTTCGGTACATACTTTAGTAATATAATTAATTTCTTCTTTATTGTTTTTATTAATTCTAAATTGTATTCCTATAACATAATCACCAGTATGTGTTTTTTTAATATTAATATTACCAGCGCCTAACCAGATGCCAATTAAATTTGCAAAATCTTCAGTTATATTCCATATTCTATTTACTGGATGACTATATATATTGCTTGTTGAATTGCTAACTTTATTAATACTAATACTAATACTAATACTAGTACTAATACATTTAGAAATTGCTATTATTTGTTTATTGTCTGTTTCTTTCAATTGTTTAACGGTATTATTTAATATAATATTTTCATAATCCATTACATCTATTTTATAATCTTTTGTATCTTTAATATTAGTTGATGATGGTATTGATATATAACAAGCAGTTCGTGATGTTAATTTTTTATCAATTATATTTTTTAATGTTGTAATACTATTCCAACCTAAATTTTTTTTATTATTTTTATTTTTATATTTATTAGTATGAAACGACCAAAACTCATGATTACCAGTAACATAAATATCCTTATTTTTTTCAACTTCTAATTTATAAATTTTTCTATCACCTAATACATTTTTATGACATTGTATAACTGGGCGCACCCGATTTTTATGTGTTATTACTAAATCGCCTATGTTAATATCTTGTATTTTTTTAACACCTTCATTAATCGTTAATACTTCAGTATCAGCACAAAAACAAGCAATAGAACCCGCACGGCGAGACCCTTGATCGACATAGCGGGCAGTTTCATTAAATACTTTTAGCATAGGCACTAATCCATTACTTTTACCATTATTACCACGAATATAACTGTGTTTCGCTCTAATCTTATGAAAAGCAATACCAATCCCACCAGCATATTTACTAATCTTAGCACAATCGCCTAATGTTTTATATATACCATCAATACTATCATCATCAACTGTTAATAAAAAGCAACTTGACGCCTGTTCCCTACAACTACCCATATTAAATAGTGTAGGTGTTGCGTGTGTAAAATAACCATCTGACATTAATTTATAGGATTTCAATGCCTCTTTTAAATCATCTTTATGGATACTTAATGATACTCTCATTAACATATGTTGCGGGCGCTCAATCAACTTACCTTTTACTTTCATTAAATACGATTTTTCAAGTGTTTTAAACCCGAAATAATCATAATTAAAATCTTTTTCATAATCAATTGTTGCATTGATTTTTTCTTTATTATTAAGTACCATTTTATATAATAATTCATTAATTAATGGTGTATGTATTCCTAATATGTCGGTATTGTTCCATAATTGTTGTATAACTTCACTATAGCTTGGACTAGTATTTTTATGATGATTACTTATTATAATGCGGGATGCTAATTTTCCATAATCGGGGTGCAGTGTTGTTTTTGCCGCGCAAATCTCTGCTGCTAATTCATCTAATTTATATGTTTCGACACCATTATATATTTGCGTTATTATAAGTTGGGCGATTTCCATCGGATTTATTTTTAAATCTTTAGATAGTTTTTGAATACGTTTTATACATTTATCAAATGATACCTCCTCACGTTCGCCTGTTCGCTTAATTACATACATTGTTTCACACATTTTGGTATTAGTTTTGCTTGTAGTTTTGGTTTTGGTTTTGGTTTTGGTTTTATTGTATTTGAGTTTATTAATATAGTTTTTTATAATATAGTATAGTTTTATATTTTATATTTTATATTTTATATTTTATATTTTATATTTATACAATTAAAATAAACAATTAAAATAAACAATGCAAAAATGAAAAAAATGTAATTTATATTATAGTATATTATATTATATTATATTATAGTATATTATATTATAGTATAGTATTGTTTAATAAAATTTACTATCACCTTTAATAATTGGCGGGTTAGGAATACAATTTGGGCATGTAGTTTGTGGTATATATTGGTTATTATTATTATTGTTTTGTATTGGGTTATTTAGCATTTTACCACGATATATAATATTATTTATTATAATCATAATAAATAGCAATAATATTACATAAATAAATAATAATATTAACATATATGAAAAATTATTATAACTTTGTAATTGTGTATTAACCATTTTAAATATTTATTGCTTATTATATAATTATAATATTTTATTATAGATATTATAATTTGTTTTCTTATTTTTTTAATATGTTTTTAATATGTTTTTAATATTATATTGTTATAATTTCTTCTATAATATTTTGTGTTAAATTTGGTATTAGATTACTAGGTATATTATTAATAAATTCGCGTTCCATATTTGTTAATTTAATTATATTAATTTTTCCTGTTATTACATATGAAAACATTTTATCACATATTTCAATATAATTAGTTATATTAGTTAATGTTATTTGTGCTATATTACGTAATTTATTATGTGTTATATTATAGTTAATTATTGATGCTAGCATAAACTTATATAGTTTGCGATATTCAAACCCTAGGGATTTATTATTTATAAATTTATCAGGTATAAAATATATTATACCGTTAAGTTCAATATCACTATCACTATACATATTAATATTTATATGTGTTTTGGCAGACATGATAAACTGGTAATCAAATTATTTATAAAGTTATATATTTATATATTTATAAAGTTATAAAGTTATATATTTATATATTTATAATTTAATGTAATATAATGTATTAAATGTGTTTTATATTATTATGATGTATAAGTTCATAAAAAGTAGAAATAGTAGAAATAGTAAAATAAAGGTATAATAGTTTATTGTAAGTATTTAAGAAAATTAAAAAATATTAGCTGTGGAGGGTGCTGCTTGTAATGAAATAGAGTTTGATTCTCCTCCAAGTTTAGGTTGTTTTATTATATAATTTAATACATATACAGGATGCATATTATTATGGGATTGACTACCACCTGTGGGTTGCAATTTAAGATCCGCAAACGTCTTACCCCCTGCGCCACCACACTTAAAAATACTGGTATCATTATTACACCAATCATCACCCGTACGCATCGCTAAATAATTATGACTATGACTTGGCATTTCATTTATGGTTAATGTATGTCTTTCTTCACCACCACTATTCCCAATTAGTGATGTTGTAAATGATGAGTTAGAATTACTTACTAAGTTTGCTCCCAAAATACTACGGCCGCGCAAATCAGGCGTGTTTAATTTTATTGATGTACCTGTACCAATTTTATAATATACATCAACACCATCCATCGCTTTTAATGGTAGACCATTACAAATTTGCCAACCTAGTGGTGCTGATGTTCCATAATATGCTATTATTGTTAAAGGCGGTGTATTAGCATCAATATTGTTTTGCAAAGTTATTTTATTAGTATTAACACTATCTGTTATTTTGGCAATCTCAGTAGTCATACTATTTGTTAATTCTGTTTTATTAGTATTAATACTATCTGTTATGTCGTTAATCTTAGTGGTAATCATAGTTTCCATTTCGCTTTTGTTTTCTAAAAGTGTGTTATTTACTGAGTTTTGCATTTTATTTACTCTTGTATCGATTGCAGAAATAGAATCAAGTAATCTTTCATTTAAACTTATACCATTTGCTTTTGTATAATAATAATCATCTAAGTTATCTGTTAATGTTTTGTCATTATTACCAATTTTAATATTTGATAAATCATAAATTGAAACTAAATCATCGGAATTAACATTATATTGTTGTCCGAACCCCTCAATATTTTTATTACAATTACAATTGTGCCATATATAAATAATACCAAATACTATAATAATTGATATAATACTATATGTAATATGTTTTTTATTTGTAAAATCTATTTTAATACTCATTTATTATATAGTTATTGTATGCTTATTTATGTATGCTTATTTATGTATGCTTATTTATGTATGCTTATTTATGTATGCTTATTTATGTATTCTTATTTATGTATGCTTATTTATGTATGCTTATTTATGTATTCTTATTTATGTATGCTTATTATTGCTATATAATATTAATATATATTAATATATATATAATTTAATTATTAATATATATAAATTATATATTAATTTTAATATAACTATAACTATTACTATAACTATACATATTTATATGTATATGTGTTCTGGCAGATATAATAAACTGGTAAGCAAATTATTTATATATTTATAATGTAATATAATGTAATATAATGTAATATAATGTAATATATTGTAATATAATGTATTTTATATTATTATGATAAGGAATAATGAATAATGAATAATGAATAATGAATAATGAATAATGAATAATGAATAATGAATAATGAATAATGAATAATGAATAATGAATAATGAATAATGAATAATGAATAATGAATAATGAATAATG
>Ga0214919_10003837_pt1 | contig 22370 bp, 19 predicted proteins | sample LL1503_MetaG_FD_177994 | JGI IMG/M metagenome (GOLD analysis project Ga0214919, IMG submission 177994) | Freshwater microbial communities from Lake Lanier, Atlanta, Georgia, United States - LL-1503 | ecosystem: Environmental > Aquatic > Freshwater > Lake | place: USA: Georgia | collected... | reverse complement strand
TTTGTCACAAGTACGTTCCAAAAAATACCGATCGTGTGAAATTACAACGAGCGTTCCAGCAAAACTATCCAGTAAGTCTTCAAGCGATGTTAAAGTTTCTACATCGAAATCGTTAGTTGGCTCATCTAAAAGTAAAACATTAGGGCTTCCCATCAATATCCGTGTTAATTGAAGCCTGCGCTTCTCACCACCAGATAGGTCTCTAACCAATGTTTGCTGCCCCGCGTAATCAAACCCGAGTCGCTCACATAGTTGTGATGCCGACATCTCTCGACCGTCACCAAGTTCAACTCTATGAGCAATCATTTCAACCGCTTCCAAAACTCTAAAAGTTGGATCGAGTTCTTCTAAGTGCTGTGAAAGAAAAGCGGGTTTTACGGTGATACCTCTAACTAATTTTCCTGAGGAGAATTTATGGTCTCCATACAATGCTCGCATTAGAGTTGTTTTGCCAGCACCATTCACCCCGATAAGTGCAATTCTGTCGCCTGGCCCAATATTCCAATATAATTTTTCTATTAGGTTCTTGTCACCAATATCTAGTTTGCCATTATGAATCTCATAAACCGTGTTGCCTAGTCTATTTGATGCAAAATTTAGTAATTCACTCTTATTTCTTGGATCTGGTTCATTTGAAATCAATTCGTTAGCTGCATCAACCCTAAATTTAGGCTTAGCTGTACGCGCTGGCGCGCCACGTCTCAACCATGCCAACTCTTTTCGAATTAAATTATTCCGCTTAGAACTTTCTACGGAATTTTGTCGATTTCGTTCTGCTTTTGCCAAGACATAGGCTGAATAACCTCCGTCATATTCTTCAACGCCTCCGTCAATCACTTCCCACATGCTCTCTGAAATCTCATCTAAAAACCATCGGTCGTGAGTAATAACCACGACGGCTAGATTTTTTCTTTCTCGCAAATATGCAGCTAACCAGGCGACGCCTTCGACATCAAGATGATTGGTTGGTTCGTCGAGAAGAATTAAGTTCAGAGGCTTAATCAATAACTTAGCAATAACGACTCTTCTCTTTTCACCGCCGGAGAGAGAATCAAATTCACGATTTAATAGTTCGGTAAATTTGGAACCAAATAGTCCTTTAAATACTTCACGGGTAAGCGGATTACCCGCCCACTTGTACTCATCAATATTTTCTAAAACCAATTCTCTCACGCTGGTTTTAGTATTAAAAAAATCACTCTGATTCAAAAACCCAGATATCGTATCTTTCGCTTGGCTAATTTTTCCGCTATCTGGCTGAACCGAACCTGCAAGAATTTTTAATAAAGTACTTTTCCCGCTTCCATTTTGCCCTACAATTCCAATTCGATCATTTTCTGAAATACCGATTGAAACACTAGTCAACAATTGATTAATATTAAAAGTTTTTGAAATTAATTCCCCACTGATAATATTCCGAGACAAGAGGTTAAAGACCCATTAATTTTGCTTGTTTGTCAAAATCTGGGACCGCTTGTCTAACTGCCTCAAATGTTCCAGTTGAAACAACACGACCACCATCCATATATATAACTTGATCAGAATTTCTAACAGTAGAAAGTCGATGGGCTATCATAATTACTGTTACTTTACCTTTTAGATTATTAATAGAGTCTGAAATATTAGCTTCGGTTTCTCCATCGAGTGAGCTTGTGGCTTCATCAAGGACCAGTAAGTTTGGATTTGTAAACATCGCTCTTGCTATTCCAATTCTTTGACGTTGACCTCCACTTAATCTAGTGCCTCTTTCGCCAACCTGTGTCTCTAGTTCAAATTCCATATTTTCTACATGGTTTTGAAGGTGTGCGATTTTCAAAGAGTTCCAAATCAAGGAATCGGTAGCCAGATTTGTTGGATAGCCGAGTGAAACGTTCTCCCGGATGCTCCCGTTTGCAACCATTACATCTTGGGGAACGTATGAAATAGCTCCTGGCCATTTTGCAATAGTTTTGTGCGGGGGAAAATTTGAAATTAGAACAATTCCAGAGTCAGCATCGAGCACGCCAAGTAAAACATCAATTAAAGTTGTTTTGCCTGCGCCGGAAGGGCCAACAATTGATACGACAGTTCCCGGTTCAATATATAATGAAACTGAATCTAGTGCTGGTTGAGCACCACCCGGATATGAAAATGTTACATTTTTAAGCAAGACTTGCGGCTCAAACCCTTCGTGCGTTAAATCTAGTTTGTCAGTTAAGTCTTCTACAAGTTCCGGATTACCGAGTTCTTCAATCAAATCAAGAGTTGGTCCAGCTGTACCAATATTCGCTCTAATTTGTACCGCGCCTTGCTGCAGCCTAAGAACTGCAGGCGCGATTCTCGTACCTGCTGATAAAAAAACTGCGAGGGTTGCCACCGCATGTGTTGCATCTTGAAGAATAAATTGAGAAGCACTAATAATGAGAGCGCCAATTATAACTGAGGTCTCAATAACATATTTACTTATATTAGGCATAAAGCTAAGTTCGGCCTGAGTATCTGCTAATTCAACCCTTAATTTTCCTATTTCTTTTGCATAGAAAGATCTTCTATTTCTAACCATAGACTCTCTGTAGGAACTTAATACTTCCACAATTTTTTCGTTGCTTTGTATTGAAAGTCTAGTTCCTAGCGAGCCCAGCTTCTTAGCTCTGACATGCATTAATTTGTAAAGTAAATATCCTATAACGCCAAATATTATTATGGAAAACAAGGCAATTACTGGATCGACTAAGAACAGTCCTAAACTCATTACAATCATTAATGAAGTGTCTGAAATCAACATAACAGCTGAGCCAATAATTCCAAGCAATACTGTATTTACTCCGTGCGTAACAGAATATAGAAAATCTTGCGTAGATCTAGACTGAATTGTCAGCAATGACTTAGTAAGTAATCTCGAAACCAATGTAGTAGAAATAAATGCACCGCGCCTGCTTAAAAAAAACAGAATTCTTCTAGTGAAAAAAACTGATAAAAGAGTTCGACCCACCAATAAGACTGTCGCAAAAATACCTAGGATTGCTGCTTGACTTTGAAAAGAAAAATTCTCTATTTGCATCAATTTTAAAGCCGCTTGAACTCTATTCCCTGGAGCATTAGAACCAACACCACTTATTGCTAAAGCGCCGAGAACACCAATAACTGCGACTCCCATTAAGTCTAAAAATCCCATTAGAATTTGAATGATTACAACTAGCGAAACCTTTCGGCGATCTTTTTTTGAAAGTACGCTGATCGCCCGTTTAAACATTGAATTCTTGTAGTCAAATTTAAATCTTAAAAAGGCAAAACTAATGTTCATCTACCGACTCTTTTCCAATTTTGGGGAATAAGGAATTGTGGTTCATTTTGTCCAGAAAACCAAGGAATTGGTGCTACAACTTCAACATCTTCATTGTAACTCAGGAACGCTCCCCACCAACTAAAACTTGAATTTGCAATTACGTACCCCAAGCCAAATCTCATTACTTCCAATGTTTTTGAAGGCGACTCTTCTATTTCATCAACAATTCTAATGAAATCTTTAAACCAAACGGGCATAAATTCTATCGCGGTATGCGGCTCATCAGAGAATAACCAAATTTTCTTGTATTTACCACTTTTCCATAGCTTATCGATAGCTACTTCATAATAATTGTGTGCAACTATACCAAATGAATCTTCTGATTTGTAATCACCTAATCTGACATGAACCACTAAAGGCAATTCAGTTATCGCTAAATTTCTGTACTCTTCTAGCTCTGAGCTGGGATTTGAAATTCTTATTGCCTTCAATCTTGATTTTACGAATTCATCATTAGCCCATTTAAATGATTGAAAATAACCAACTCGAATCGCACTAATACTTGATTTTTCGAACTCACAATAACCTACATTTGAAGCTCCTTGTATAATCAATTTTTTTCTATAACGAATAGTATTAAGAAAGCTCGCAATAAAATCGACTAACTTGCTAACTACCGAAAATTTTTCATAACTTCTTGGATGAATACCCTTACGCAAAATATATCCGTTTACTTTTGAAAAAAACCAAGAATAATTCGGTCGTTGCAAGATGTTAATTTCATTTGGAAGATTAAAATTTTCTATCTCAATTTTCCCGCTAACTGAACCTCGAGGTTTTCCCAAATATTTATCAAAGTATACTTTTTGATTTTTCGATTCAAACAAAGCCGCCGCCAATTGAAACAGTTGATTTCCCAAACCACCTGTAAGTTGAAAAATTATCATGATTAGACTTTCAAGGAAAAAGGATTGAATGCTTGTTTTGTTAATACGGCACATATAGTTAGTAATATTCTATATTTTGTATAGAATCCACTTTTAAAAATCACCCTAATTATTAAGAGTAGAGATTTCAACTTAATTGTAAAAGTACATTTCTTTAATGATGTAAAACTCTGTTTTATGAAAAGTAAAATAATGAAATTAAAGTTCATATCTTTAAATTTATTCGCTATTTTTATAGTATAAATTGATGCTGGGTATAAATCTGCGAGAGCAAACTTTTGATTAGTCGCATGACCGATATCTCCAATATAGTAATTGTAAATAGAATGGTTTATAACTGCATGTTCTCGACTAAACATGCCGTATTCTGCTAAAAATATTTGGTCTTCCGCCATTTTGTATTCTGTAAATTTTAAATCATCAATGCTTGTTTTTTTAAAAAGAAATCGCCATATCCCTGGGTTATAGGCTAAAAGATTTGAGATTTGATCTCCTACTAAATGTACTTCTTCTTTGCTGGAATCTAAATCGAATTTCTTCTTGAAGCCACCAATTGCAAAGTCAATATTTACTAAATCGGCAGTTAGAATAAACTGTGCAACTAATTCAATCTCAGGTATGTCGTCACTATCCCAAAAACATATCCAATTGGATTGGGCAATTTTAAAACCGGCATTTCTGGCCATTCCGGGACTGCCATAATGACCTTCTATTAACTTTATGTCCGCACGGGGGTATCTTGTAATTAACTCTTTTATTTCTAAGCTAGTATCCAAATCTACCAAGTCATGAACAATTACTACTTCAATAGGTGATGATTTAAGATTTTGAATCCAATTATCCAAATTATGCATTCTCCCATGCATATTCGTAATTGGCACTATTGCCGTGAGTAAGGGTGAAGTCATTTGTGAAAACTCAAGAAAACTTCTTCATATACGGAATTATGTCTAGAAAGTATTTCTGATACGCCGTGTGTTTTTAGGGCTTCTTCTTTTGCTTTTGAAACTATTTCATTCTTCTTAGCATCATTCAATTGCAAGTATTTTGCAATTGATTCAGATATTGATTTAACATCTTTTTCGCACAAGAAACCAGTATGATTGTCCGAAATCAACTCAGGAATCCCGCCAGTTCTAGTTCCTATGACAAAAACCCCTTTCAGTTTACATTCAACAATTGTATTAGGAAAATTGTCAACAGCGCTCGGTACAACACAAAAATCCATCTTGATCATTATTTCAGCTAATGCTGAATTTTCAATTGGACCAATAAAATTAATTTTAAGAATAGCAGATTTCGGCGATTCCCCATTCCCAATAATATTAAGAACTAGGGTTTCTCTTAATCGTATATTTTCTTTAAGTAATATCTCTAGAGCATCAACTAATTTTCTCAAGCCTTTCAAAGGTTCGTTAATATTTGAAGCAACAAAAAGAATTTGAATAATTTCTTGTCGTTTTTTTTGATTAGAAACTTCACGATAAAATTCGGCATTCAAAACATTAGGAATGACTTTTGTGGTTACGGCTCTTTTTAGTAAAGTTGAGTTCGCAAATTTATCAATGTTCCAACGCGACGGAGATATAATTCCATAACTTGATCTGGTCAGAAATTCTATATTCAAGAATCTTTTCTCTTTTTCCACTAATCCTTTACCTAAATAAATTGCTGGGCAATTAGAGCATCGATCTTTAAAACCTATACAGTCGTGGGTAATATGACAACCTCCTGTCATTAATCTTTGATCGTGCAAAGTAAAAACTAAAGGATAGGTTGAGGACAAATCATTAATCCCGTTTAAACTCATCACGTTAAACCAATTATGGATATGTATTAAATCAGGATTAAATTTTGCTATGTTTTTTAAATTTAGGGTGTCGATAGACAGAGTAGAAAGTATTCCAAATGTGTTTTTTGTATTAAGTTTTTGAAATAGTGTGTAAAATCGTCCCATATTCTTACGTGCAAAAGAATTCATTTTAGAGTACTCACTAATTTTTTCATTTTGAATGGTTTCCCCAATTGGAATCAAATGTGATGTAATCCCGTTAAGATTTTGTTGAGCCACAACCAAAGTCTCAGCTGCAATTCTGGCGCCGCCAGTTTTTCCAGTCGCAATGTGTAAGACTTTCACAGGGCTAGTTTAGTGTGAAATTCAAAACTTTCATTAATTCGCCATAAAATTCAATTCATATCTCCTATTTACTAAATTATTTAGATTATATTCATCTCATGAGCCTCCAGAGTGCTGAGAAGAAGTTACTGATAGTAGTTTCAGATCAGTTCTTAGCGTCCTTCTTCCGGTGCTTGTTGGATGACCTGCTTGAAAATATGGATTACGACGTAACTGTTATCCGATTTGTAGAATCCCCTAAAAATAGGAAACTCGACATTGCCATTAAAATTAGAAATTTAATTAATAAAATGGAATTTTTTTACTTCCTAAGAGTGGCTAAAATTCCTACTATTTTGAAGATAAATAATCCATATTTAAAAAAATTGTACATAAAAAAATTTCCGAGAATCCTACAACAAGACTTCCAGAATTATTTACATGGAAATGTTCCAAATATAATTATAAATTTGACAGGTTTGCCTTTAGAGAAATTATTGTTAGATAAAGATATTAACTCTGTAATTATAAGTCCATTTAATAACACAAATCAAAATAGCGATTTTCAAAACTATGCCACTAATGACGTAATCTTTCAAAGAGACTCTACAAATTTTGCAATTGAAATATGCGATCTAGAAAATCGCAAAATTTCACTAATTCTCGGTAGGTTTATGACACAGAAATATATGGCATTAAATCAAATGCGCTTCATGGAATACGTAAAATACTACTTAAGGAATTACATAGATTCTCCAAATTTTCTGAAAGAGCGCAATGGCAAGGAATCAAATATCGATGATTCGCGGCAAATTAGTGTAATTCTATTAACTAAATATATCGCGTTTAACTTGATCGAGAAATTCGTGAATTTGTACCATAGTATTACTAATACAAATTCAGACTGGCATGTTTTTATTGCAAAAAAATCGAAAAGTTCAGATGATTACTCACTTCCCCTTAAGATTCGTAACCCTAAAGATGCTTATCTAGCAGATCCCTTTATCATAACTATTGATGGAAAAACTGTCGTTTTTGCGGAGAATTACAACAGAGCAACCAATAAGGGGTCTATTGTTTTTTTTAAAATCGAATCTAATTCAATTGGAAAAATAGAAACTGCAATTGAAGAAGATTTTCACCTTTCTTTTCCTTTCATATTTCAACATAAGGAAAAAATCTATATGTGCCCAGAAACTTCTGAAAAAAGGGAGATCCGGTTATATGAATGTCTCAGATTTCCAGATCTATGGCAATTTAAGGAAACATTAATACACGATATAAATGCAGTTGATACGATTATTTTCGAACTAAACAATCTATTTTGGATAATTTGTAATGTCGATGCTGTCGGTAACAAGGATTTTAATACTGAAATGAGAATTTATTATTCAAAGGATTTATTGGGTTCTAGTTGGAATGCGCATAGTGGAAATCCGGTCTATCTAGATAGTAAAAAGTCTAGAAATGGAGGTTTTTTGACTAATAATAAAATGCCTCTGCGCGTGAATCAAGTACAGGGTTTGAATTTTTACGGTAAAAATTTTGAAGTTAACGAAATTTTACAATTAGACAAAGATAATTTTCTAGAAAGTGAAATTCGTTATCCTTTACCAAATTCCATTGTTCAAAAACTCGGTAAACATCATATCAACGATAATGAAGAATATATAGTTTTCGATATGATTACTAAAATATGAAGAAAATCGGAACAGCTTGTTTAATTCTTGCTTATAGAAGGCATGAAAATGCTTTGAAAATTCTAGCAAAATTAAGCCAATCGGGTATAAAAGAAGTTTATATTGCGATTGATGGACCCAAATCAGATTTTGAATATCAAAAGCAAGAAGAATTTGTGCGCGATGCAATTGAATATTGCAAAATTCACTTTGTAAATTTGCGAATCCTTCGTAGAGAGAAAAACCAAGGGATTGCAGTAGCAGTTATTTCAGCAATTGATTGGTTTTTCAAAAATGAGATCAGAGGCATAATTCTAGAAGATGATTTAGAGTTTGCGACAGAGTTTTTGGAATATGCGGATGATGCACTGAATTTTTTTAAAGATGATTATGAAGTTTGGACAGTTTCTGGAAATCAATTTTTTGAAGTAGCTACATCAATAAATGTGAATTCATGGTGCAATTATCCACTAATTTGGGGGTGGGCAACTTGGCAAGATCGTTGGATAGAGATAAGAAAAGAGATTCTTAGTGGTTCCGAAAATATATTGGACTTTCGTTTGAAATGTAGAGTTGCAAATTTCTGGAAGGCGGGTCTGGGCAGATCTCGACGAGGGCAAATAGATTCGTGGGCAGTGCCATTTGCAGCGCGCCAAAGATCTTTAGGCAAATTCACAATCCTTCCTAAAGCCAATCTTGTAAAGAATAGTGGAATCGAGAATGAAGCTTCTCATTCTAAGAAAACTGACTGGCACATAAATAGAGAAATTAGAACTGTGGGCACAATTGCGCAGTTTTCAATGGTAGGCCGCAGTGAAATATCAATTAGGAATAACACATCGATTGAAAAATTTGTTTACAATATAGAGTGGTTTCATTGTCTATCAAATTTAAAATTTCTATTTTTAGGAAAGCTAAAAAAACCAATTTTTGATAGAAGTCTCAAAGTTCGTCTAGAAAATGTCCAATCTGTGGAAACTATTTATAGTTTTGATAAATAGTCAATTTTCGCCAAAAATATCGAATGGCTAGCTTTAAATATATGGATAATACAAATTCTGATTTAGATGTTTTTTGATCATTCACTACACGATAATTGAGCAATTTCATTTCTTTCTCAATATCAAATAGTTTTATATCTTTTGAATGATTATGCAAGCAATATATGGGTACAAACGAATCATTTTGATAGACTGATAAAGTATTATTTTCTAACAAGAACTCAAGGTTCCGCGGTACAATTATATGATTGGTAATGTTATTGTATATCTTCCTAGTTCCTTTTCCATTATTTGGGTCCTCGCCCAATAGATACATACCATAAGTTAATGGGTCAAATAGTCCTCCAAATTCAAGAAAATTTTTACTGGTTTCTAAAAGTAAATTAGATACCGGCGTTTCAGGTTCATTAGATTCTGGTTTTACTCTTGTTGAAGGTAAAATTTTATGTTGCATCAAATTTTCGTTAAAAATTCTTCCGAGAATTGTCATGTCTGTAGATTGCCCATCTTTTTCAATTGACTCACGAGCTATTGCATTTAATTTTTTCACTGATTGCGCGTCGCGGATCCATAGAATGCTTGCGGATCCAGTTTGTGAATTTTGAAGCGTAAAGGCAATTTCGAAATTCTTTGATTTTGAAAGTTTAGAAAATGCAGATAATGGAAATAGGCCTGAAAGCCAGACGTCAGCTTCGACTTGCAAGAGTGGTCCAGGATTAGACAAAATAAATTCTTCCATCGCAATAAATCGCGCAATTGTTTGAAACCAGAATCCATCTCGAAACTTCATGGGATGACTAGATTTATCTTTCAAGGATTTGTTTCTGTTAATAATATTGCTACATTGAAAGACTAAAATTCCTAATTTTTTGGCTTTTTTTAGTGATTTCAGATTATCAGATATAAAATATATATCTTGCTTTTTAAATTTCTCTCGTAAGTTTTGCAAGTTTGCAAATACATATTTAGGCGTTTTCCTGCCTAGGTATACAACAACCAAGTTTACAGCGCTCACTAGGATAATCTATACATAAATAACCCGAAATAGGGAGCCAAATCGATTTTGTAAATTTGAAATACATCAGAATTGGATTTATTTAACGGAAAGAATTTGCCTCCAATAGACCAAGTTTTGGTTTTTCAAAGTAATATTTATCATGCGCAATTTATGGTGGGACCCGATATACCGAGTGCTTCGCAAATTTCAATATAGGAAAAATGCGTCGTCTTACCCATTCATTAGTGGGGACACATACAAGAAATTGAGTGATTTTGTGTTTCCAAATTTGTCAGAATTTTCAGAATTAGATCTCGAAAAGTTATCTACAGCTAAAAATGCATTCGTTGAAGCGGAGATAAGTACTAACTTGGCGAATTTTTTAAGAGGTAGAACGACTTCCTTATCGGGGACTAATTTGATTATTCATAATGGAGATTTGATCCCATCGGTACATGACTTTGAATACTTATCTTCACTTTTTCGGCGAGTATATTCAGTGAATTGGTTAGGAGACATGTCTAATGTTATTCCAATTCCCATCGGGCTTGAAAACTACGATTATTTAAGAAATGGTAAGCCATCTGATTTCAATAGACTCATAAAAAAGGGTATTGTGGAATTTGGAAAGAGAGATATATCAATACTTGCTGCCTTTGCTTTGGAAAACAACCCTGCCCAAAGAAAACAAGCTCTCGAAGAAGTAGTCCGGGTCCCTGGCGTTAAATTGGAATTAAATTTTAAATCCCCTGCCGGCTGGCGCAATTTAATTATTAATTCCAGATTTGTACTAAGCCCTCCTGGAAACGGAGCTGATTGTCATAGAACTTGGGAGGCGATTTATTTAGGTGCAGTACCAATTGTTAAAAGAAAATTTTGGCCATTTAGTCACTTAAATCTCCCCGTTGTAATAATTAACGATTGGAGCGACTTAAGCGAAATGGATTTCTCTCTGGAACTTTATCACTCAATTAAGGAACATAATCAAGAACCATTAATAAACTTTTATTCAATGTTTATTTAGTTTTAATCTCCAACTTGAGCCATAAACTTCGAAGTACTTAAATAAATCGCCCGATGTTGCGGCAAAATAGCCCCAAGGTAAAACTTCTTTACCATCGATTATTGGAAGTTCCTTTTCAAGCAATTCTTTTAACTCCTTTCGGTTTGTTGCATGTCGGTCTGGACTACAAAACTTCCAGTTCGTATTGCACAGCGAGATTACCGGTGCCAATTCAGCGTAAACTATTTCTGGACCTATAGACGATCCATAAGTAACTACTAGATCAGCTCTCGCGGCCAATGCGTAAGAATCAACTGGTGAATCTGCTTCAATTATTGTTAATTTACTTGAATTTATAGATTTTTCTAATTGATCTTCAGAGTCGCTCCAGCCTGAATGATCACGAGCCTTAGGATGTTTTCTTAGCAGAATTTGCCAATCTTTGTCATCTAATAATTCAAGAATTGCTAATAGCGCATCATCTTGGGATTTGAATTCAATATCCGAATTCTCTAGGGCATTTCCCGCAAATTCAATTTGCGATGTAGCGTAAAAAACACACGTTTTCTTTTTGACACCTAATTTTGGAATAAAATTGGGTGTCATCCCAGCGGTCCAAGAGATTCCTGAAATGGGATCCTTTTTTCTTCTCGCAACAAAAAATGCTCGAGCGATTTCTTCACGAACCTCCAAGTCAGCTGATTCCCATGAATTTATTGTCATGGATTCATGTTCTTCGATAGATTGAGCGCCTAATGAACAAATCTTTAGTCTGTTGCGCCCTGAGCCAAATTCTATAACTTTTGTGGTTATTCCTTGGTCATCAAAATAACCCTTCACCGTGGCGTTTCTAACAAACCTGCCATTAACAACATAAACTCTATCTACGTTTCTCCAAGACCCGGTTGATAAATAGTAATGGTATGACTTTGCTATGCTCATAATGTTTAAAACTTGGTATAAATTTTTTATCTTAAAAATATTTATTTGCCATTTCTGTAAAATTGCAACAAGCGATGCAAAAGCAAATTTTTGAATGCTATATCCTTCGTCAAAATATGCAAAATGCTTGATCTTAATGAAAATTTTAAAACGTCTTTTAATGGCTTTTTTACAAATTTCTATGTTTTTATAATTCAATAGTTCTTCTATTTTGAGTATTAGCTCTGATTCTTTCGAACTAACTGTCGAATTTTCTTCAAACTTTGGCAGCAACTCCAGGATGGAAACATTCTCCCCTAGTTTTTTAAGCGCTAATGCGCATTCAGCTGTTAATATCCAATGCCAATCTGACCTTTCTGTAATTACTAACAAGTTTTCCATCACTTACACATGATTTTCTTTGATAATTTCATACTCGTACTGGCTTGCTAAATTGGAGCTGAAACCTTTCTTAAAATTACTAATAGACTTCTCTTTTTCGGAGAAAACTTGATCCGTTTCCTCAGTATATGCTTCACCAAGTTTGTGACGCTTAACGCCTTTATTACGCAAATATTCTATCCCTGTAAATTGAATTCCATGAGAAATCGGGATCCTCAGACCTTCACGCTTATAAGCACCAACTCCATATAATGATTCATCTTTAGTATGTTCGAAATAGGCACCACCAACCATTGCCGAGTTTTCATAACTCGCAACTAAAAACCCATGACCACGAAGTATATTTGTAAATTGAATTTCCCAAGTTTCGTCAGGTCTAGTTTGTCTTCCACTCACTAAAAAATGCAAGTTTTTAAAATCACTCCAAATACTTGAAGTAATATTCTCAGAATTGTGAACTTCAATTTTATAGTATCTCCTCGAAGCATTAATTAAACTTTTGTAACTAGCTCTGATAGTTTTCCAGATTATTTGCAAATCTAAACTTAAATCTAAATACCAAAACTGATTAAGTTTTCTGATATAAATGTGTTCCATTAAATATAAATCCAAATTAGTATTCTGATTTTTTTCAAAAATTAGATTTCCAGGCAATTTTAATTTATTTATATCGTGCAAGTGCAATCTTTTAGAAGTTTCTTCTATACAAGTCTTCAATAAATTTTCCTCAATTGCCTTTGAATTTGAAATACTCCCGAGCAAAAGTGGGGGAATTAAGTATACTACCTCGGAATCTGATGTCGATAGACTATTTCTGATTAGCATTGGGACAATAGCCGACGGAGAATTATTTGAACTTACAATAAATGACAAATCAATTATTTGTTTGTTTTCAGCTTTAAAGTAAGCCGATACATAATTTAGGGTATTTATAGAATAACCAACAGGTTCGAATGAACTTTTTTCTAATACAAGATCCCATGATCGTGAATTTGATGAAAGTAAATTCACTATTTCGATGTTCATTAGATTTATTATAATTGATTAATCAGATAATTCACTTATTTTATGTATTTTCAACAAATGGTGGTTACTATTGCGTTTATATTATATAATCAGTAAATGTTTGAAAGGGGGTATTTATGAAGTTGAAAGAGTTATTGGCATATCATCTCGAACCTTTTAAAGATAAAATTGGTTCGGCCATTTCGAGGCGTCGAAATCGGAAAAATTTTTTTCCTGAGGAACTCGAATTCAACTGGAGCAGGATTAATTACAATAGAATTGCCTTAATAAACCTTTTAATAAGCACAAAAAATAATGCCAAATATTTGGAGATCGGATGTGCGACTAATAGCCTTTTTGATTCCGTTTACGCAAGCAAAAAGATTGGTGTGGATCCAAATAATGGTGGCAACGTTAGATTAACTTCAGATAGGTACTTCGAAGCTAATAAAGATTCATTTGATGTAGTTTTTATCGACGGTTTACATACATATGAACAAGCCCGCAAGGATTGTATAAATTCCATAAACTGCGCGACACCGGGAGCATGGATTGCGTTTCATGACATGTTGCCTTTGAATTGGATTGAGGCTAATCACAAACCGATTCAAGGTGGATCGTGGACTGGTGATGTCTGGAAATTGGCATTTGAGTTGGCCAATACTCCCGGAATTGATTTTAGAATTATTTCAATTGATCACGGGGTTGGCGTATTTAAGTTACTCGATAGTAAAGTAAATATCTCTGACTTATCTTCGACTTTGAATCAAGTCGGCTTTGAGTATCTCTTTAACAACCTTAACCAATTACCAATTTATGATTGGAACAATTCTTATAAATGGGTGCTTGGTGTCTAATTGAAATTAGTTTCAATTGTTAATTGTTCTAAATAGGAACGATACCTACCAGGTGGGTACTCAGAAGATATTTTTAAGAGTTCTTCTGAGGTAATCCATTTATTTCTAAAAGAAATTTCCTCTAAACAAGAAATTTTCATTCCTTGTCTCTCTTCAAGTGTTCTAACAAATTGCGATGCGTCTTGCAATGAGTCAAATGTTCCGGTGTCTAGCCAAGCAGTTCCACGTGGCAAAACTTCAGCACTTAGTTTGGATTGGTCTAAATAGTGTCGATTAATTTCAGTTATTTCTAGTTCTCCACGTGCGCTTGGCTTAATCATTTTCGATATTTCCACAACATTTTCATCGTAAAAATACAAGCCAGGGATTGCCAATTTTGAAATTGGATTACTAGGCTTCTCTTCTAGTCCAGTAATTACGCCTTCTGAGTTTAAAAACAGAACCCCATATCTTTCTGGATCACTAACTTGATATCCAAAAATTTGGGCTCCAACAACATTTTGAAACTTTTTTAATCTTGGTCCAAGTCCAGATCCATAAAAAATATTGTCTCCCAGTATCAAAGCACACTTAGAATTAACAATTTCTGGTTCTGCAATTAAAAAAGCTTCGGCAATTCCTTTAGGTTCTTTCTGAATTTTGTATAAAAAATTTACACCTAATTTTTCACCAGTTCCAAGTAGCCTTACAAATGAGTCTTGATCTTGAGGAGTTGTAATGATTACAATTTCACTGATGCCAGCTAACATAAGAGTTGCTATTGGATAATGAACTAGAGGTTTATCGTAAACAGGTAGTAACTGCTTTGAAACTCCTTTTGTAATCGGCCAAAGTCTAGAACCCGTACCGCCTGCAAGCACAATTCCTTTCACGCGTATACACTACTGTAATTAGAATGAAATGAAAGGGATTTAAGCCTTGAGTAAACTCTTAATCACGGGCGGTGCTGGTTTTATAGGTTCCAATTTCGCAAGGCGCCAAGTACTTAACTCTAAATACACAAAAGTCACTGTACTAGATTCATTAACTTATGCGGGCAATCTAAAAAATTTGGCGCCCATCATGGATTTAAATAATTTCAATTTTATTAAATGTGACATACGCGATCAGGAAAAAATAAAATCAGTTATCAGTGACCATGATATCGTTGTACATTTTGCGGCAGAATCTCACGTGGATAGATCAATTGCAAATCCAAACACATTCATTCAAACAAATGTACTCGGAACTTTTATTTTATTAGAGGCTGCGAGAGATTCAAGTATTGAAACATTTATTCATGTTTCAACAGATGAAGTTTATGGTTCTATTCAATCTGGTTCTTGGAACGAAGAATCGACTATAGATCCCAATTCACCATATTCGGCTTCAAAAGCTTCATCAGACTTAATTGCACTTTCATATTTTAAAACTTTCGGGCTTGATGTACGAATTACAAGATCGAGTAATAACTATGGTCCATATCAATATCCCGAGAAGCTAATTCCTTTATTTATAACAAATTTAATGGACAATATAAAAGTTCCGATTTATGGTAAAGGCGAAAACATCCGAGACTGGATTCATGTAGACGATAATTGCCTAGGAATAGAGAAGGTCATTGAACACGGCTCAGCAGGTGAAATTTATAATCTTGGCGGTGGAAATGAACTTACTAATCTAAAGATTAGTGAAAAAATTTTAAACGCCTTTGGTTTTGATGATTCGATGATCTCCTACGTTGAAGATAGAAAAGGTCATGACCTGCGCTATTCAGTGAAATCAGAAAAAGCAAAATCTAAACTTGGATTTAATCCAATTATAAATTTAAATACCGGACTTCAAGAAACTATAGATTGGTACAAAAATAATCGAAGTTGGTGGGAGCCACTAAAGAGTTTAAAGACATGAGTGCTAAGTGGTTAATTCTAGGAAGTTCTGGGCAAGTTGGGATGGAATTAATAAAAATATGTGAAAGTAAAAAACTTGATTATTGCGCTTTAGGAAGAAATGAACTTGATATAACAAATTTCCAAAACGTTATGAATTGCATGAGTGAATTAAAACCAAAATATGTGGTTAATTGTGCAGCATGGACTGCTGTAGATGCTGCTGAAGAATTTAGAGATAAGGCCTTCTCAACTAATGTACTGGGACCAGAAAATATCGCAAAATCATGTGTCAAATTTGGTTCTATCCTATTTCAAATTTCAACAAATTACGTATTTGAAGGAAATACAAATTCTATCAATAATGAGTTTTCTAAAAAAAATCCTATAAATTATTATGGGCTATCTAAACTCAATGGCGAAGAAATGGCCTTAAGATATAATCCTAACGCCACAATAATCATAAGAAGTGCATCTATCTATGGTCTGAATGGAAAGAATTTTGCATTAACTATCTTAGAAAATATAAGTAAACAAAAATTGCTCAAAGTAATAGAAGATCAATTTGTACAACCAACTTGGAGCAAAGATTTAGCCGATAGAATCATAACTTTGGCCAAGAATGAAATATCTACAGGCACATATCACGCAGTAAATTCGGGGTCAACTAATTGGTATGTATTTGCTAAAAAATTAATTAGTAAATTGCAGTTCGATAGTAGATACTTATCAAAATCGGTAATGAGCGATTTGAATTTTGTAGCACCGCGACCAGTTGCAGCTATTATGCAGCAAAATGAGTGGCAAAAAATTGGTTTTAATTCATTGCCTTCTTGGGAAGACGCACTTGATCGTGCGTCCGTTGAAATGAAGGGGTTAGTATTTTGAACATAAAGAAATCTGAAATCGATGGAGTGTGGAGTTTGAGTTTCTTAAATCATTCGGATTCAAGAGGCAATTTTCGTGAATGGTTTAAGTCATCAATCGCAAATGAAGCTGCAGGTAAAGAAATATTCTTTAAGCAGGCGAATTACTCTAAATCAAAACTTAATGTGATAAGAGGAATACACTTCACAATAAATAGCGAACCCGAATTTAAACTCGTATCTTGCATATCTGGTGCAATTCTAGATGTAGCCGTAGATTTAAGAATTGATTCCCCGACTTTTGGCGCTAGTTCTTATTATAAGTTGAGTGAAGAAAATGGTAACTCATTGCTCATATCAGATGGAATTGGGCATGCATTTCTATCACTTAGTGAGAATGCTGTAATATCATACTTGGTGACTTCAGAATATGATTCAAAGTTAGAAGTATCTGTAAACCCCTTTGATCCTGAATTAAACATCGATTGGGGCGGCGATCAATTTATAGTTTCTGATAAGGACAGATATTCTCAATCATTTAGTGATTATAGAGCTACAGGTATGTAATTATTTATGGCGAGATTTGTAAGTTAAAATTAAATTTCTGACATATCGTATTCTGGGAAATTTTGAATATCTTACTGTGGACAAATCTTCCCAGTATAGTTTTTTGTGCCAATTCGGATTGGAAAGATAAAATGGTTCAGGAAATATGGTTTCCGCCTTGGAAAAGTAAGCTCCCCAAAAAGCAAAAGTAGAATTAGAACCAATAATAAAGTTTGCGCTCGAAAGAGTCCCAAGTATTTCCAACGATGTACTCCCAGACTGAAATTTATTCACCAAAATTCCAATAGACTCTAACTTACTTTTACCTTCCTTTAAGTCATCAGAAAATAGTACAACCTCGCTAAAATTGAGTGCCGCATTGAAAGAATTTATAGATTTCTTATAGTAGCTTAAAGGCAAAATACCCAGATGGGGATTTGCATAATAATCTCCTAATCTCATGCTTACTGCCAAATCGTCATCTTTCAATTTTGAAAACTCTAAATTATTAAACGGGAACTCTCCCCTATTAAATAAGCCTGAATTGTAGATTGCTTCGAGTGATGCCATAAATCCATGGAAGTTATCAACAGGAGAAGCAGAATCCAAGTTTCTTACTGAGCCTAAATTGAATCTTTTCCCTGAATAAATCTGACTTGATGTATTCAGGTTACTAATAATTACTAACCAATCCCAATTCAATGTATATTTCGTCCATTCGGGAACTCCGAAACCAGAGGATAAAACTTCAGTTATATCAATGGCGATTTTCAAATCAAATTTCTTATGTAAACTATATGCATCGGATAGTCCAAATAATTGATTGCCCAATCTCCCTTGAAGAGAAATATAGAGAACTCGTTCCCCAAGTGAATTTTCTAAGTCAACCCGATTGTTAAAAAATACGTTAATAATGGGTGAACTCATGTGGGAAATTCTAGCAATTATTTTGTCGCCTCATTAGTCCTACTCATTTAGGAAATTATCTTAGAATATGCTCAGTTTTATTGGATGAAGTAGGTTATAGTTTTGTAATAACTTTCAAAGAGCATTGTGGGTGAGGTACTTTTGAAAATTGCATTTGTAACTTTTGGGGATGGTTCTGTAGATTTCAAAGAAGCAGCAACTAGAATTTCTTTGCAAGCCAAAAGCCTGGGTATTTTTGACGAAATATTTAATTTTGATAGTTTGGGTTTAAAAAAAACTTCGCCAGTTTTTGCCAGTTTTGTTGGTTTGTTACCAGAGTTAGATTCTTATCCACTTTACTTTAGAGCTTGTAAAGCATTTGCGATTGAAGCAATTATAAACTATAGAAATGATAATTATGATGTAATTGTTTATGCAGACCCAGGATGCGAAATTGTATCTAATTCGGTGAGCCGTAAAGTTTTAAAAAATATGATCAAATCAGCTATTGAAACAAATGGTCTTGCTGAAAGATTAGTGTCATCAGAAATACAGTATTCAAAAAGATTTCTTTTGGAATATCTATCTGCCACTGATAGTGAAAAAAAATCGGGGCAAATACAGGCAACATTTAGCATATTGGTTAATAATGATTTGACAAGAAAGTTAGTTGCCAGTTGGTGTGAATTAAGTGACCCAAAATTGGATTTATGGCAAAAACCAAAGAATCTGAATTTGGAATCCGATAACTTCATAGAACATAGATATGACCAATCTATTTTTTCAATTCTCTGGAAAAGATTTAATTTTGGTACTGTGAATGTAACTCGAAACTACAATACTCATTTAGATATATTGAGAGGTGCCTGTCAGCCAATCCATACAATTAGGAATAGGAGTGGCAAATTTATTATTCCTAGATTTTATGGTAATAATTTAATTGCCGTATTTGGATTTTGCATAAATAAATTTTTCGAATTTTTTAAACAATTAAGTCGGAATAATGAAATTTAAAAAAATGGTCAGACGTTTCCGATTTAGACTTAAATATCGTATATATAGTAAGTATATTAAGTTTCAATTCAATTTGCGTTCTCTTTGCTATATATTCTTTGATCCTGAATTAGATACTTTTTCTTATAATTTAAGTAACTCAAACGAAATATTGAGCAAATTATCTGAATTTTTTGATATTGATGTAAGTCATTTGCAAAGATACAGGAAGGAATTTTTCAATCATTCAGATTTAAATAGAATTACCTTTTTGAGAAATTTGTTCGATCCCGGATATAAGTTAGTGCCTAAATTCGGTCGTTATTTCTCTCTATTTATAATGATTAGGATTTTGAAGCCCGACTTGATAATTGAATTGGGAGTTAAAGATGGGCTAGGGTCAATTGTGTATCTAAAATCTTTAGCTTTGAACCGCCAAGAAGGTAATTTTGGAGAATTGTTTGGGGTTGATTTGCAACTGGATAAACCGAGATATTTACGTAAAAGCTCAAATTTAAATTACCTTTCTATGGATTCAATATCGGGCCTAGAGTATTTGTATTATTTAGGTAAACGATCGAAAAGATTATTGGTTTTGAGTGATACAACACCAGATCTGAAAATCGTAACTTTAGAATTTTTGAAATCATTACCATTAGCTACGGGTACTTTACATTTCGTCCAAAATTCAGATTGGAATACCGCCAGTAAATCGTATTCAAAGAAACTAGGGGCTAAATTGTTAGAATTGCAAGATGATAGCAACCATCCTTTTTATCCTGGCAGAAAACTTTCTATTCTTAAAATTTCGCCCGATATTTTAGAAAAGGTAGAAGGTAAAATAAATTAATCTAGGCGAATAGTTCCATTCGTAGTTTCTAGAGTAATTGATGTAATTCCTGTTATACCTTCGTTTTCTGCAGGATTTATCCACTCAATTTCAATTCCATTTAAAGTAATTTCAAGATCGTTACCAATCCATTCCTTTAAAGTTTCTTTTGAACCAGATATCTCTATTTTTGAAATTCTTGCTGCTGAATTACCATCTGCAGATGGATGATTTTCTGTTTGCCATTGTATGAAGAACGGGAGTTGTGAATCTTCTAAAGTATTTAGGACTCCCAATTGTTTCCAACGCAAATCGGTTCCGTCGGGTCGCATACGATGGCCTTCTACAGCTTCTCTCCCTAGACGTTTTTCTAATGGTGATATGTCGTCTGTAGATAAAACCCAGGTTAGCCAACCTCCACCTTCTTTAGCTCGTTGCGATACAACTTGCCCAAAAGGAGAAGCATCTGCTGCGGGATGATCTAGCGGGCAAACTACTTCCAAATAATGTCCATTCATTAGTGGAAGTGTAAAATTGCGAGTTCCAAATCTAGGATGAATGCCACCATCAATAAAGGCGGAACCGATCCTAGAACCGAGTCTTTGTACAACATCTACAAGGTGATCATGTGAAGCAGCATATGAGATATGGTCAAGGCGCATAGGTAAATCTTGCCCTATCTCGGGTAGTGCTATTTACCAAGTGAAGTACAAATTAAAGCCCCTAATGAACCGTAAAAGTCGATTAAATATCTATCTACGGCACTATCAATACATGAATTTCTTCTACCTTGCCCAGTGTGACCATCTGCATCAAGGGTTACCAAAAGAGAATGAGGGAAACTTCTTGAAAGTGCGGCCGACCATTCATAGGGGGTAGCTGGATCCCTTGTGGTACCAATAATCATAACTGGACTAGTGAGAAACGATTTTAAATTTAATTTAACGTTATGCGGTCCCGTAAATAGATACTTACAAACTATTTCGCTATTGGCAAGATATTGGCCAAATATTGGAGCTGACATTACGAACTTTTGTAGAGAATGTGTAATTGATGTAATTCTGACACTAGTAGACCAATCAATGCAACTAATTATTGGTGCAATATCGTTTACATTAGATAGATACTCTCCAGACCTTGTTCTTCCAGAGTACTCGTCGGCAAGTTCAAGAAGTTTTGATCCATTGCCGATACTTGTCTCCTTAATAGCTTTTTCTAACTTTGGCCAACCAGCTGTATCATCATAAAGCGCAGAGGCCACTCCTAAGATAGCAAGGGAGTCATTTAGTTTTCTGCCTGATTTAGTTGACAATGGTTGAATTCGCAATTGTTTAAATAAAGTTGCAATCACAACTTTATTTATTTTATGTTTGGCTAGAAATTGATCCAGTGCCAATTCAAAACCATGAGCTTGGGCTAAGTTTTGTTCTGTAATTGAGATTGACGGATCTATTGCGCCATCTAGAATCATTTTTCCGACTTTTGTAGGGTAAAGCGATGCATAAAGCGTTCCTAGATAGGTTCCATAACTCTTTCCAAGGTAATTTAACTTTGGCTCTTTAAGTGCTAAACGCAATAGCTCCATATCTTTTGCAGATTCAAAAGTTGAAAGGTGCGCTAACTTATAACCGGCTGCTTTCTTACATTTGCTAGCAAAAAACTTTGCATTTTCGACCATTTTACGCAGGTTTTCGGGTGTATCGGCAATCATTGGTCCAGCGAGCATTTCATCGGTTTCTTTATCTGTTAAACACTGAATTGGGTCGCTTTGCCCAACGCCTCTTTCATCAAAACCCACAATGTCGTATTTCTCGCGAATCGCGGCACTTACGATGTTTTCTGCGTTATACGCATAATCAAAAGCTGAGGCGCCTGGACCTCCTGGATTCACAATCAGAGCGCCAAGTTTCTGTCTCTGGTTTGTCGCTTTAAATCTAATCATCTTTAGATGGAATACATCGTTTGTGATTTTATCGTAGTCAACTGGTACTAATAAAGTTGAGCATTGAAAATTTCCGTAACAATTTTGCCACTTTAGTTCTTGGTTTTGAAATTCTTTGAGCGTCCAATTTTTTGGTGAATTACTTAAATTAGAATAGATAGGAAATGAAAGTAAAACAACAATAATTACTAATAGTGATAGAAATTTTTTCTTGGTCATTTCAACGA
>Ga0214919_10003835_pt1 | contig 22378 bp, 16 predicted proteins | sample LL1503_MetaG_FD_177994 | JGI IMG/M metagenome (GOLD analysis project Ga0214919, IMG submission 177994) | Freshwater microbial communities from Lake Lanier, Atlanta, Georgia, United States - LL-1503 | ecosystem: Environmental > Aquatic > Freshwater > Lake | place: USA: Georgia | collected... | reverse complement strand
ATTGGATTAAATTCTCTATATTATAATACAGCAGATTTAATCACAGCTGTTGGTAGCAATTCATTACAAGCAAACACAACAGGAACTGATAATACAGCTGTTGGTAGTAATTCGTTATATAACAACATAACAGGTTCTCATAACACAGCTGTTGGTAGTAATTCATTGACTTCAAACACACAAGGAAATGATAACACAGCTGTTGGTACTAATTCATTACAATCAAACACATCAGGAAATGCTAACACAGCTATTGGTACTAATTCATTACTAACAAACACAACAGGATTATATAACACAGCTGTTGGTCTTAGTTCGTTACTATCAAACACCGAAGGAAATGCTAATACAGCTGTTGGTATGTATTCATTAAAAGATAACACAACAGGATTTAGGAACTCAGTTGTTGGTATTAATTCGTTACAAGCAAACACAACAGGAACTGATAATACAGCTGTTGGTAGTAATTCGTTATTTAACAACATAACAGGTTCTCGTAACACAGCTGTTGGTAGTTCTTCTTTATATACTAATGTATCAGCAACCGGGTGTACTGCGATTGGATTAAATTCTCTATATTATAATACAGCAGATTTAATCACAGCTGTTGGTAGCAATTCATTACAAGCAAACACAACAGGAACTGATAATACAGCTGTTGGTAGTAATTCGTTATATAACAACACATCAGGACTTAGGAACACAGCTATTGGTAGCAATTCATTAAAAGAAAACACAACAGGATTTAGGAACTCAGTTGTTGGATATCAGTCATTACAAGGAAACACAACAGGATATGATAACACAGCTATCGGTGGAAATGCATTACTAAAAAACAAAACAGGATATGCTAACACGGCTGTTGGTAGTGCTTCTTTATATATTAATGTAGCAGCAACCGGGTGTACTGCGATTGGATTAAATTCTCTATTTTATAATACAGCAGATTTAATCACAGCTGTTGGTAGCAATTCATTAGTATCAAACACAACAGGAACTTCTAATACAGCTGTTGGTAGTAATTCGTTATATTACAACCTAACAGGTCGTAATAACACTTCCATTGGAGCCAGTTCATTAGTATTAAACGAAATAGGAAATAGTAACACAGCTATTGGTGCAAATTCGTTATATAACAACATAGGAGGACCTAACACAGCTATTGGTAGTAGTTCATTAAAAACAAACACAACAGGAAATTATAACACAGCTATTGGGTTTGGTTCGTTACTATTAAACACCGAAGGATCTGGTAATACAGCTGTTGGTGACGCTTGCTTGAGTACGAACTCAATAGGTGTTAATAACGCAGCTGTTGGGTTTAAATCAATGTTTTCCAATACAATAGGAAATAATAATACATCTTTTGGGTTTGAAACATTATATAATAATAAAGAAGGAAGTTTTAACACAGCTTTTGGAAATAATGCATTAAAAGCAAACGTAACAGGTGAACAAAATACAGCTATTGGGCATCAATCACTTTTGGAGAATACAGATGGTCGTTTTAACACGGCTATTGGAGTTGGGTCATTGAATCGTAATAATGGGACATATAATACATCTATTGGTTATATGGCCGGTTTTTTCATAACTAGCGGAAACAATAACACATGTATAGGAAATAATGCACAAGCTTCAAATTCTACTGTTTCAAATGAATTTACTTTAGGAGATGGTAATATTAGTTCTATAAGATTTTCAGGAAATTTCAATCAGATGTCTGATAAAAGAGATAAAGCAGACGTTAAAGAATTAGATTCTTCTCTTGAGTTTATCAGTGAATTGAAGCCAGTAACATTTAAATGGGATAAGAGAGAATGGTACGATGATGGAGTATCTGATGGAAGTAAAAAACAAGATAAAACCAATACGGGCTTTTTAGCTCAGGATTTGAAAGAATTACAAGAAAAATATGATATGAAATACTTAAATTTAGTATATGAATCAAACCCGGAAAAACTAGAAGCGTCGTATGGTAATTTATTGATACCTCTGATAAAATCTGTTCAAGAACTAACAAGTATTGTTAAAACACAAAAGAAAGATACAGACGATTTAACAGAAGTTGTTAAAACACAAAAGAAAGATATAGACGAGTTGACAGAAATAGTTAAAATTCTAAAAGAATCAATGTAATAGAATAAATTTAAAATAAGTTAGTTAATAATTTATTAAGAATTTATTTGGTATATACCAAATAAATCTTCAAAATTTTATGCGATAATTCAGTTATTCACAAGAGACTTTTCTATAAAACCTTTAATATCTTCTATTTTTATTGTATAGGGTACTTCAATTAAAAGAATTCCATTCTCTTTACAAATTCTTCGTTTCATGTCATCTCTATACTTTTGATTCAAAAACGCTTCTTTATTTTTATGAAAAAATGGTATATACTGATAATGTTGAATGCCGTTATATTCAACAGCTATTTTGAGATCTGAATTGAAACAATCTAGTTCTAAATTAAAGTCACCTCCTGTAACTGGGTTACGCAAAAAATCTGGACGCTCCTTATCAAATTTTCTATTAAAAATAAGCTCTAGAACCCTTCTACATTCCGTTTCTCCTTTACTTTCTCGAGGAGGTTTTCGAGACGTTTTATTTTGAAAAGTTCTATATGAACTTTTTGATGGCAATAATGGATATCCTCTGGACCAAGTACCTCTTTCACCCTTTATATTACGATATAAAGCGAAAAGTAAGATGAAAGTAATGCAAAAAGCGAGGGTTATTTCAAATCCATAATCAACCCATGTGCGTTTTATCTTTGATAGCATTTAGTTATAGTCTTTTTTTTTAAAATCAATGAGTGATAATTAATCAACCTCTTCAGAATTAGAGTATCTAAATAAAATTTTTGACATACATACGGGGCAAGAAGTTTTGTATCTTCCCCACTCTTGAATGCATTTTGGATGATAAACATGTCCACAATCTAAAACTGATACTTGCTCTTTTTTTTCGTATTTATCACTGCATATAGAACACTCTTCATATTTTTTATCAGTTGTATCATAAGACTGCGTTCCTACAAGAACGACTATATCTTCGCGCCTTCTCAATTGTAAGTCATCCTCACTATTTTGTATTGCTAATTGAAGAGACTCATATTCTGGCTCAATTTCAGACATCATGCTCATTATAGCAAATAAAGCATCTGATGTTGAAGTATATTGCAAACTTTCTCTTAGAAAACTGTCGTTTAGAATAGTATCTCCTGGGTATTCATGATTGTGAACTCGAAATCGAATACGAGAAGTCATTTATTTATAATTAGAAAGAATTTTCTTAAATCAAACTCAATAAAAAGGACTGTGGTTCCAACCAAGTTCTTCAAAAAGATCCTTGCAGATTTCATCGTGGAAGAACTTTCTATCTATTGTTTTGAGTATAATAAATTCTTCTTTTTTACATGGATGCCGATGTCTACGAAGCAATTGAAAAAGAACATATTGCGTATTGATGAAATTCTTTCGTTCAATATATTTGAATCTTTTATCATACAAATCTGTCAGAACGTCAAAATCATCAAGAAGTTGCTCTTCCAAATAAGATATATCATCTGGTTTAATACATGTAAAATTATAATGGATGAGATGCACGTTCTCATAGTGTTTTGAATACCCAAGCTCTTTAAGAAAGATAAGTATGTGATTCTTTGTGATATCAGCGAATCTAATCTCTTTAGGTGAACCAGGATCACCTCTGAGAAGGTGGTGTCGATCAAATTGAACTTCTAGATCGTCGTATATATTTTCTTGAATTGTACTATTCTGCTTTCCTTGGTATTGATTTATGCAATCTCGAAAATGAACTTTTCTATCATAAGTGTATTTGCTTGATATATTAACTCGATCGATATCGGTATATGAAGAATTATGTTTCATTACTGTTTGACGTGCATAGCATTTTGTACATATGTATGTATTTCCTTCAATTATGTCAAAGTCCTTTTTATTAGAACAGTTGGGGCATGTAACCCTTTGTATTTTATTATTTTCAAATTCTACGTTTACGTACTTAGTTGCCGCTTCTAGATAAAGATCAATGACTTCAATTTTTTCCTTATCCTTTTTAACAATTTTTCCCATAAAACTTGCTTTAATAGGAGTCTTTAAAATATCTTTATATTGTTCTATGAAAGGCACAGTTTCCATCACATAAAAGTGATAATTTTTATTAGTTTTTAAATCATCTATATGTGAGAGTAACTCACATCGAACCTTTTCTAAACTCAAACGTATCCTGCGACGAAGATTTTCATTTTTCAGCGATTCTTCTATCTCATTTAGTTTCTCCTCGTATTCGGATAGTTTTGAGAACTCCTCCTCAAAATTCTTGCGTATATTAGCGTCTATACTCAAAATATCTAGTTCGGACATTGCCTTTATTCTTTTATTAGACTCATTTAAGTTCACATTTTAGATTTCATTTTAATATTTAAAGTATATATTTCGTTAAAAAAATGAAAAATAATCTTGCTCTAATATAAAACAATGTCATCCATCTCTACATCGAACGTGACTTCGGGGTTCATTGATCTTGCTACCTTCGACGAAATTGAAAAGTACCTATATGGTGGCCACGATGCAACTGCCTATTTCGTCCGAGAGACAAGGAAGTCTACTTGGTTCACTCAAGTTCCAGTCGTTTTGTCGCGAGCTGCAGGCTCGCCTGGTTTCGGGCAGGAATGGTCTGTTGCTATTTCACGAGCTGGTGATTATATGCTTCAAACTTGGCTTCGCTTAACTACCCCTCCTATCACGCTAAAAATGCCAAATACGGTTTCAAACGCTGGTGGCGGTAGTGGACGTATACGTTGGACTCGCAACTTTATGCATAATATCGTCCGGGAGTGCTCAATCACTTTCAACGATCTGATTGCCGCTCGTTTTGATAACTATCATCTTGACTTTTGGGCCGCTTTTACAGTACCTGAGGGTAAGCGAAATGGTTACATCAACATGGTTGGAAATGTAGATGAACTTATTCAACCTCATCAGCCAGGTAGTAAAATACCAGCTACCACTTTGAATTTACCCCTTCCATTTTTCTACAGTCGAGACAGCGGTGTAGCACTTCCCACTGCTGCGCTCCCATACAATGAAATGCGAATTAATTTTTACTTCCGTGATTGGCAAGAACTTTTAATTCTCGAAAATGAAGGTCTCACCGGCGAACGACGTGTTGCTATAGACACAGCTGATCTAGTGAATGGAGCGCCTGTCCTAGGTAACACACAGGTGTGGGCTAACTATGCAATCGTTTCAAACGATGAGCGCAAGCGTATGGCTTGCGCTCCTCGTGATATTCTAATTGAGCAGGTACAAACAGCACCTCGCCAGTCGTTTACTCCAGCTACTAATCCGTCACAGTCCTTTGACATTCGTTTCTCGCATGCTATCAAGGTTCTGTTCTTTGCTGTACGTAATACTACTTCTAAGTGTGAGCAATCAGTATATCACACTTCTTCTCCTATATGGACTGGTATTACAGGTGGTACTTATGGCGGCGGTGGTGGTACTGCTGGAGTTATTAACTTTTCGCCTGGTAATGGTTCAACTGACCCCATTCGTCAGACCTCTCTTATCTATGAGAACACTAATCGTCTCGCTTCTATGGGCTCTGACTACTTCTCGTTGGTAAACCCCTGGTATCACGCCCCTGTGATTCCGACAGAAACCGGTTTTCACACCTATTCTTACTCTTTGGACTTTATTAGCCTAGATCCGATGGGATCTACTAACTACGGAAAGCTTACAAATGTTTCGATTGTACCGGAAGCAAGTTCACTTGCTATTGGTTCAGCTGGCCCTAATCCAGGAGCATCACCAACTTTTTATCCGTCTAATAGTGGTATGAACTACACTCAGCGTTTCGAATTCATTGTAACTGCCGTTAACAACAATATTATCAGGGTCAGCGGAGGAGCTTTAGGGTTCCCCGTTTTGTAAAAAGTTCCACCGAATCCCCAAAAATTCGACTGTTTTATACTTTTTTATGTTATTTTACATACAAAAATAAAATTATATTATATTATAATGTTTTAAAAATAAAATTGGCTTAAAAGTATAAACAATATTATAAAAACAAAAATGACAATAGGATTATCAAAAAAAACTATTAATAATATTAATAATATAATGGAAAATAAAAAATGTTTGGATTGGAAACCAGATACTGAAGACAAAAGATATATTAAATACATATGCCATTGTGGAAAAGATGGAAGAACTCTTAAACAAGGAATTGTAAGACCTGAGTGGAATGGTTGTTCTGAATGTTCAAAAAAGAAAACTTCAGCCGTAGTACAAAAAAACATAATAAAAATTATTGAAGAAGCTGGTTATGAGTTTGTATCAATAGAAGAAGGTAGAAATGTAAATTATAAATGTAAACACGGTAGTTTTCATATACACTCATCGAACTGTCAACGAGGTAACTTTCGAGGAAGTTGTAATACATGTAAATACCAAGAAAAAGATGAAAAAGATGAAAAAATATTAAAAAAAGTTAAAGAACCTGTTCCAATTTTACTGGAAAGAGGTGAATGGTATAGTGGTCGTCATCAAGGAGGTATTACTGAGACTGCAACTCATATAAAAGTTACGTTTCACTCCGATCAAGGAGGTAATAGCAAGTCTTTTGGTATAAAGCAATATGGCAGAGATCGTGCTATGAATTTAGCAAGCAATTATAAAATTAGAGAATCTATTAAACGTCAACTTAGTAAAAATAGAATAAGAAATGTGAAAGTTATATCACATCCTGTATTACAAAAAGATTACGAGTTTCTTGAAATATTTCTTTCTGATGAAAAATGTATGATGTTTGAAAAAGAACATTATGATATTATTAAAGATAAATCAATATATCTTTTTAGAGGATCAAAAGACAAAACTGAATATGCTAAAATGGAAAAAGCTCTTTTACATCGTATATTTTACCCGGAATTCACAGAAGTAGATCATATTGATCGTAATGGTCTTAATAATTTGAGATTTAATGTTCGTGAAGGCACTGGCAAGGTTAATGCGAATAATAAAGGTATTCAAACTAATAATAAAAGTGGTGTAACAGGTGTAATTTTTGAAGATGGCTTAAAATCTCGTTGGAAAGCTCAATGGAATGACTCGGAAGGTAATAAGAAAACAAAGTCTTTTTCTATTAATAAGTATGGTGAAAAAGCATTCATTAAAGCATGTGAGTGTAGAGAAGAAAATCATCAAGATAAAATGGATAAGATTATGAATGTAGAAGAAGAATCGGAAGAGATTAAGGTTAAAGAGTATGTTTTTCCAAGCGGTCGCACAGAATTATGTGAAGGTTATGAATCAATGTGTTTTGATCTTCTTCTTAAAGATGGTTATAAAGAAGATGATCTCGTTGTCTGTTATAAAGGTCATGATGAGATTTGGTATGATAATCCTGACACAGGCAAAAGGATCAGATATTTTCCAGTTGGTTTTATACTTTCCGACAATGCAATTCTTGAAGTAAAAAGCGAATATTATTATAACAAAGAATATCAGAATAATATGGCAAAGTTCAAGGCGGCAACTGCAATGGGATTAAACGTACATGTTTATATTTTCAATAATAACGGACTTGTAGATACCGAAATACATTTAGGTTGTTAATGTTATTTGCATTGACTCGGTCAAAAATAAGATTTAGTATAATCAAATGATTATACTAAATTACGTTAGTAAACAAGATTTTCCTACTTTTCTGTTTTATTTGTTAAAAGATCTAGTTTTAATTGCATATTTTGGAGTTTTAAATCGGAATTCTCTTTTTGCAAGGTTCTAATAGTCATTTTTAGATCATTATCTTTTAAAAAATCTTCTATATCTTCAATAAATTTTGTTAGATTTTTAACTGGTTTATATACTTCTTTTTGATTGAAAAAATCAACCTTGTAATGTTTCAAAAATTCATGTATCATTTTCACTATATTGTTACCTGATACTTTGAAAAACTTAATAATTCTCCACTGAGGATATAATGACTCACTTGACATATGTTTTTTGTCTCTCTTAACAAGATTAGAATCAGTAAAACCAATCTTGACTAATCCATTTCCGATATAAGCACAATAAATAACTAACTCATTTGTATACTCACACATTTTAACTTCATTTTCTAGTTTTTCTGCTTCAATATCAATTTCTGTAAGAGTAGAAAAGCTCTTTATAGGTCTTTCTAGTTTGACACTTCCTGTAGATAATAATTTATGAATCCATCCTGTTACATTAACAGCAAATTTAGGAGAAATCCACTGTGCAATCTGAATTGCTACACGTGGATGAACCCAAGTTGATTGTTCATCTACATCACTCTTTTCCATATTAATTTCTATCAAACCACCGAAGTCTACTTTTTCTGTTTTATCAGTTAAAATATCTATTTTTAGTTCTTGTGATAATTCTGTCAAAAACTCTTTTGTTTTTTCTAACCGAAACCAATCGTTATAATATTTTTTACCTGCTTTACAGAGTTGACTAGCATTGATATATCCATCAGACTGTCTTGATATAACTTCTATACCTCCAAGTGTAATTTTATCTTTTTCTTCATCAATTTTATCAAAGTCAGTTAATGCTTTAACAAGATCTTCTTTCTTAAGGTTATTATATTGAGTAAGTCCTTTATTTCTAGCAATAATTTTTAGAGTTAGCAAAGATATATTAGAATACTCTTCTTTTTCGTCGTTTGAGTAAGACTTTAAATCCTGCTGTCTCTTCTTAATGTTAGAGATTAGTTGATCTTTATTTTGTTGGTAAATAGTGCATCCAACATCTTTAGAAATTTCTCTAAGTTGAAATATATTCAAAGCATTGTAATCAAGTTCTTGATTAGTTTCTTGGTTAAATTCAATAGTTTTATTCCAAAAATTTTTGATACGACGTTCTACCATAGACATAGATCTTTCTTGTAGTGTTTTAATTGCGTTTGAATTAGTAGTTCCAAATGTTAATCCATATTTACGAACTTCTTGTCCAATCTTTTTTGGAGTTAAATTTTTCCAAGAGTTGTAAATATTTTCTTCAATTGGAGTATTAACCAACGTAACAAAGTCTTTCCATTCATCAAGTGGTTCTACAGTTCTAGGTACATACGGATCTTTGTCTTGTTCAGCTGGATTATCAATAGCATATTTTAGTGTATATATCCAGTCTTCTACCATAGATGAAGAAGTAGTACTTCCACCTCCTCTTTTAGATTTTCCTTTGAAAAACTTGGAACAAGCTTGTTTTCCTAAACATTCTTGTGCTTCAATCAATAGATCATAAGTTACACCTACATCATCGCATTTTCTTTTAAAATCTTGAGGATTTGTTAATAGCTTTGGCATTTTATTTATACATTCGTCAGCTTTTAAATAGGAATAATGTTTTATTAATAGTAAATGTACGAACGTATCAAATATTATTGTTTAAGAAATCTTTTTATATGAAAATACTGTTGTTGTATTATAATATTATTTTCATTGCAAAAAATATAATTAGTTAAATCAATATATTTATTTTATTTATAATATTATAAATAATGGATCTAAAAACAAGATTAACAGAAAAACTTGAACCTATTACTCCCACACCTCCTACTCCTACAACACCTACTCCTACATCTACTCCTACATCTACTCCTACAATAGCTATGACGCCGACACCTACAACACCTACACCTACTCCTACAATAGCTATGACGCCGACACCTACAACACCTACTCCTACTCCTACAATAGCTATGACGCCGACACCTACAACACCTACTCCTACCATAGATATGACGCCGACACCTACAACACCTACTCCTACCATAGATATGACGCCGACACCTACACCTAATAGTGACGCAGGTACTGACGCAGGTACTGATGTAAGTACTGATGTAGGTACTGATGTAAGTACTGATGTAAGTACTGAGGCAGGTACTGATGCAGGTACTGATGCAGGTGAATCTGTTATTGATAAATTATCAGGAGGACAATTTGGCACATCTATTATTAATAAATTAACCGGTATCACAACAGGAGAAGAGGAAGGTGGATCTGTTTTTAACAAATTAAGAGGTATCACAAGAGGAAAGGGGAGTGGATCTGTTTTTAACAAAATATCAGGAGTTGGGAAAGGAACTATAATTGATAAGATATTTATAATGACCCTAGCAATAATAATAATAGCAGTATCTGCTTCTGGATATTATACGAAACAACATTGTCTTGAAAAAGGTATTAGTATTAATTCAAGTATGATTGAATTTTTTGTGGGTTTTGGAACAGGTTTAATATTTTATATTATTTTTGATCTATTAAAAATTATAAGCGTTCCGATTATTATTATACTTGGGTTATTTTTATCTATTATAGGAGGCATTTATGCTAATATTTATACTACAATGAATCCAGATTGTGTCAAAAATACAATAGGTCCTGAATTATCGTTTGGAATTTTAGGTTGTGGTGTAGGAATTCTTACTTTTGCGATATTATATAATGGTCTAGGTTTTATAAAAAATCCAGTGACCAAAATAAGAATTGTAGGTCTTATTGTTACTATTTTCTTAATTACTATACCATCTATAATCATAAATATGATAAATAAATGTGGTGATAATTATGATTCAGATGTTGACAAGGACAAAATTAAATCTGTTAAAACAGCTCAGATAGTTAGCTTAGTAATAAGTATACTAGTATTTATAGGAATATGTGTATCTTTTTATTTCATACCTCCTTTATAAAAATATAATTTAATTTGATATAAAGAGTAATTTTTGTAAGGTTAAAATGAGCAACTTCAATATTAATGAAGAAATCGACAAGATATGTACTAAGTTAAGCATCCAGATAAAGGCTGCCATCACGCGTAGAGAAAAGCAATTTTTGAAGGAATATATTGCTGCGCAAAAGGATACTTCAAAGTCACCAAGGACCTCTAAATCAACTAAGGCTAGTGCACCAACTTCAACAGGTAAGAAGACGTCTCCAGTTCGACGTGGACCTCCAAAGAGAGAGAAAGAGTATTCGCCAACCGATAGTGATGATTCAGATTAGAAAATTTTCATATAATTTATGTCTTATTATATTTTTATAATAAGACATATTTATTCTCTAATTAAATAGAGACTTCATTGTATCAAACTTTTTCTTGATATCATCATACTTCTTTTGCAAATCAGCAAAAGCAACATTTGTATCTTCCAATTGAGACTTTAGAGATGTGTTCTCTCCAATAAGAAGATCAAATTCTGCACAAAGCTGAAACGTAAAACTTTCTGTAAGAACTCGAACAGAAGTGTTTTCTGAAATATTGGGCAAAAGTTTAGGTTCCTTAGGAACACTTTCCTTAGGAACACTTTCCTTAGGAACACTTTCCTTAGGAACACTTTCCTTAGGAACACTTTCCTTAGGAACACTTTCCTTAGGAACACTTTCCTTAGGAGTAGATTCTTCCTCTGTATCATCAGGTTCTTGTTCCTGATCTTCTTCATCTACCTTTTCAGAATCTTCTTCAAATAGAGATTCATCTGCTTTAAATTTCCACACCTCGCACAGTTTTAATGCTTCGTCATCAAGAGGTATTATTTCATCATTAACGTACCTACCAATTACAAGCTTATCCTTTTGAGACTTGAAGACTAATGTAGATTCTGGATGCCAAATAGTATTATGCGAATTAAGCTTCTTAAGTACAATTTTTTTGGACGAAGAACTCATTTTGTACTTTTAGATTGTTCTTTTTAGATTGAACAAATAAATCACTTTCAAATTATTTACTTATTTTTAGTACATGTATGTTTTTTTAATTATAAAAGATCCAATAGCATTTTTTTCTTTTAATTTTTCAAACTTATGTTCTAAGAATTTTATCATATCTTTTTCTTTTTCTGGTGGTCCTGAAAATTGTTCTTCGTTAGTATATTTTTCTACTTTTTCAGATCCGATAGGACTCGTATAACCACTTCCAATCCAAGTCCATCCACTTGGAATTTTTTTATACTTCCATTTCTTTGTAGGAAGTGTATAGAACACAAACAACGTTTTATTGAGAGGTTCGGAGTCAGAAGTGTTTTTAAGAATATTATATTGTTTCATGTTATTTTCCATTTCTAGTTGAGTGTTTAGATAATTTTTGGTATATTTATTTCAATTTTAAAAATAAATATAAATCAGCAAATACGTTTACAAGCCCCTAGACTTTTCTCTGTTTTAGAGTAGTCGAACTATTTTGGTAAGACGTATTTTATGGCTGGTTGTTTATATTCTACATAGTATTATTCTACATAGTATTATTCTACATAGTATTATTCTTAGATTATTCGTCTCCTTTAATATGCTCCGACTTGCAATGTGCTCATCGATTGTGGGTTAGATAAGGACCTCAATGACGCAACAGATTCACGGGAAGTCATGTCGACACCTGCGATAGTTGAGTGGCCAGAAGTCTTATTAATAAGACTTGCCATTGCGAGAGCGGTTTCATTGGTGAGACCGCCCATAACATTCATAGCACCTTGTTGAAGATCTATTCCCGGATGTACTGAAGGACGAAACCAACTATCCGTGTTAGGAGCAATTGCTAAATCACCCCGGATAGGATCCCCTAGCCTGCGAAGACGACTATTCCTGTTAGCATAAATCAAACGATCAATTACATATGCTTGTACCGGCTCGCCATTCTCGCCAACAGTATTAATAGTAGACATATTTTGAACTGGAAGCATATTATTTGTATCCGGATAATCTCCAACGACGCTATTGTAATTTCCGGATGCATGATTTGCTTCTATTACTGGAGCGCCAGAGTTTTCACGCCCACTTCCACAGCTAGTGGCCGAACTTTCACCATAATTTTCACGTACCATGTTTCCATATGTTAGAGGATGATATGGAGCTGCCATCTTATCATTGCATGGAGTATTATATTTTACATGCGCGCCATGCTGACCGGGGTCAAAACGAGGACTTAGCATCGCTTGATAGGTACCAGGTACAGAATAAAATTGGTTATTACCAACAGCTTGTTCTCTTTGAACTTTCCATGTCATGGAAGGATTCATTCCAAATCCTTCGTTGCTACTAATTTTTTTATTATTAAAGTTGCAAATTGCGAATACAGAAACAGCAACTGCAAAGAGGGTTGCAATAAATTTACCGTCAAACATTTTATTTATACTGAAGAAAGAAAATAAAAAGAAAATTCTCTATGTTCTTATTCAATAATATTTTTTATTCAGCTTTTTCAATTATCATTTTGTAAAGTTTTAAATACTCTTCCGCGTCATCGGAGGTTTTTTCTGTTTTTGCCATTTCAGTCTTTAAATACTGATTGTCTCTTTGATATATTTCATTTGACATAAAAAGCAACGTTTTTCTATTAGCGATATTGTTTTTCATATTAAGAGAGTTTACAGAAAGAAGTTTTTCAAAGTTTTTTGTGTAATAGTCTATATCCTCCTTTTCCAGTTGGTATGTTGACCTGTCAAGTAATATCATTTGAACAATTTGCTTGTACTCAGAAAGGTCATCCCCTTGATCATCTTTTAGAAGTCCTAGAACCTTTCTAGGACAAAGAAATGTTTCCTCTGTATATCGTGCTTTGTATAACCTTTTAAAATTTTGATCTATATCATACTCAACATCGGTTTTTGTATATGATTTTATTTTCTTACCATACACTCGTTGCAAAAAATTCATAATATTTTGGTATATATTTTCATATTTATCAGAGGGAATACCTTCGTTTTTCAAAAATTCAAGCATATTGTCTTTTACAGAACTCAAATTTTTTTCTAAACTCTGAATTGTGTAGTATATAAGGAAAAGATTTTTTGGTTGTGGTAAAGTTGATTTCATTAATCGAGAAAAAACACTTACATACGTTTCGATACGTTCTGCACTTGTATTCGCAAAAATGTATTCAAATACTTGTCTGCCATTACCCTTGTCCATGTTATATACGTGCTCTTGGACATTTCCTACTTCAGTAAACTTAATTCCCATAGACATAATATATCTAACAAGGTCAAACGGAGTTTTTTGTTCAAGTTCATATTTATCTTCATAAACGAGTGATGAGTATTTTCTAGCATAAAATAAGAAATCACGGAGCTCTTCAAAATTGGTAAAAGTAGCTGTTCTGTATTTTGTACCTGTCATAAAATTTGCAAGTGACAAAATTTTGTTTTTGTACTCCTTATCTTCTTTTTCTAGCTTTTTACAAAATTCTGTGTCTTTTAATATCCTAGTTATAATTTTATCAAGAGACTTTACAAGAAGAGTGATAATATCCTGTGATGTAGTTACCTTAAACATATTAACAAATCCATGATGAACCCCATCTGTAATTACATGAGACTTTCCAAAATCTATCATTACTGGTACACATGCAGTGCGCACTCTAATTACACGGGTATGAGAAAGAACGTAATCAAAAAATACAGTTTTTTCGGTTCTTTTAAGGATAATGTTCCAAGGAGCTAAATCGTAATGTACAAAACCGCATGTATTTTGTGCAACCTCAAGAGCAAAACAAAGTTGCATCGTTATAAAAAGAAATTCTCTAAAAGAGAAATTTTTACCATCTATATAATCTGAAAGTGTTTCACCAGGAATAAATTCAGATATGATATTACAAGTACCAGATTCTTGTTTTCCCATGTACATGCCAAAGACACATGCAAAATTTGGAATATATTTACAGAGATAATTTAAAGAATTAGAACAGATGAATGCTTCATGAATATGTTCTTTGATTTTTTCAGAATTAGAAGTTGTTTTAATTGCTAAATGGAAATTGGCAAGTTCAGCACGTCTGACTATTCCAAGTTTATTTTTACATATTTGAGTTCCGATTTTTACTACACTCTCAAAATTTGCTTCTGAAATAACCTTTCTAACTACCCACTCCATTCCTTGGAGTAACCCATAACAACGTCCTATATTTGGAATAACTGCCAAATCAGCAATACTCTTTTCGGTTTTAGGAAATCTCATATCGATTTCCGCTTGTTCTTTAGCTATAAGAGTGTCTAGAGGCGAAAGAGAATTATAAAGGTACATTCCCATTTCTCTTTTAAGATTGATTAATATCTTTTGTGTGTAATCCAATACACCGTCTTTTTGTAAATAAGTTTTAAAGAAAAGTTTCGCATTGTTCGCAATTTTCTTACAATCCTCGTCGTGATTCCTACACCACTTAATCTGATCAATAAGATCTGATAGATCCTCTTTTACAGGAACGTAGTGTTCATATTCTATCAATAAATCTCGGTACCAGATTTTCCAATCAGAATTAACTAAAAGTATTACAGAACCCATACTTAATTCTAAAGAAAGTCGAAATGCTGATACGTGACCATCAACATTAACAATATATTTATATTGGGATTGTTGTTTTGGAGTTAAACTATTTGATATATATTTTTCGTCCATACGGACTTTTTTATATCCATATTTCTTATCTGGTACATACAACCCACCTGGATCTTGAATGTATTTTCCTTTTGAATCACGGGAATAGTATTGTTTTTTATCATCAATTAATAAGTATTCTCCACGAGAGTTGCGTTTATAAATATCAATTCCTTTGGATTTGACAAATTCTATGTCAATCGTTTTTAGTTTAGTCTCTGTTTCTAATTTCCTTGGTCTAAGATTCCATTTCGTAATTTTGGCATCTAAATATGGAACTACGTGTTTGTCTTTTGGAGTAGAATCAATTGAAAGTTTTGCAAGACGTAATCTAAGATTTGTTTCAAAATCAACACCACATCCTGTTGTAGAACCTCTAAACACAGCAGTTTCTATCTTGTCACTCCACTCTATGTCAAAAGTAGCAGAATAATCTTGTGCTGTACGAGGAAAATATTTACCATCCATACTTTGTATTCTAGCCCAGTCATCCCATGTGGGCATCGGAATATCTGCGTATCTTTTAGTTACTGACATACTCAAAATAGGAAGATATTTATCATAAGAGTGAGAAACGAGAGGTATATCTTTGGAGCCCCAAATATTGTTATATGGCTCTGTGCCATCTCGTGTGAGAACAGGAAAATCTCTGCGATTAATAAAAAACTCTATATCAGGAACTTTTCGGTCCACACAAAGTTCTTCTAACATATTCTTTACATTTCCGACATTAGAATCTCCTTCAGACAAAGGAAATTCATATCGAACAAGACAGTTATTTCCGTACCATTCGTATATATTTTTATTTACACTGTTTTCGTCAAAATAAGAGCGTCCTTCGTCTTTAGAAATACTTTTGAGCATTTTTAGTATATCATCACGATCTTGTTCTATTTTATGAGCCCATTCATTTGTAAAATTAGCTTTTGAGAATGGCAAAAACACTTTTAGTTTGTTATCCACTATTTTTACAAAAATACCTTTCTTAAACTTATGAAACATGTACCTGAATGTGTTTATTGCAGAATCAGCTTCTACACTTTTATACTTGTCCCATACTTCAAATGGTTCTTCTCCAAACCTATTGTCCGACAAAGAAGGTAAATTTTGGCATATTTCTCCGTTTGTAGCATCCCGGAAGAGCTGGAATTGATATTCGTCGCCTGCATGAAATATATCTTGCTTAAAGTTAGGATATTGCGGATTCGTATTTTCAATCTCTTTGTGTCCCATTGCTTCTTCTTTTGAAGTCCAACAGTCTGGTGCTGTCTGAAAAGATGATGTTGTGGTCATTTTATATCTCGTTAATATTTTTAATACAAAATATGTATTAAAATCCAATTTTCATATTTAAGTTTTTGGAAGTTTCTTAAATTTTATACTCGTCTTTTCAATAGGAGCTTGCTTTTGAGCTTCAATAAGCTTAGAGTAAGCTTCTTTTGGATCAGACACACCTAGATCTTCAAAGAAAGAAAGAAGAGCTTCCTCCTTATCTTTCTTCTTCTTTGATGGTCTTAGCTCCTTTTGTTCCATAATTATCGCTTTTCCTTGATATTTAAGACCAAGCTGGCCTTTTTCGTCCAAGTATTCTTTTATGCTAGTCTCAAGTTTTTTACTTCGCTGTCTCAATTGTAAATTTTTAAGATTGTTCCTCTTTATTTCTGCTTGTATAGTTTCTAATTCTTCAACGTATGATTTTATTGACATCTTTAAATGATGCAAAATTTCTATTTAGATTAAAAAATAGCGTATGACTTTTCTTATCATTAGATAAAAATGACAGAATACAATATTGAACGTTTTGATGCTGTTATGGAATTTAGTGATATTGCGTCACCTATGATTTACATCAAACCAGATCCGGAACTTTTGGAATTTGCAAAGAAAAATAACAATTTGATTGCATGTGAAATAAACGGTACTGGAAATATTTATGATGGTAAAATAATACCTGGTGTATTTTTATTAAATTCGAGCTCTATAATCTCACGGTCTAACTTTTTTAGAGAAACCGGGCTGTGCACTGTTTCACTTTTGTCAGAATGGCATGGATATCCTGAATATGGATCTAAAGGCACAGTCAAATTTTCTGGATCTAAGTAATTCTGTGTTTTTCGTAAACGTTTTTTCTTCTTTACCAATGTAAACTCTGAATTTGGAAAAACAACTCCGTATAATTGTTTATATAGCATACGAAAATGCCTACTTATACTAATGTTTCCGTTTTCAATACATTTTTCTAAACATCCAATTTTTATCCACCCAATTCCGTTTGCATCATTTTTAGGATCTTTATCCTGTACATTTAATTCGCATTCGTTCATTTCCAAATAAAAATAGGTTGCTTTATTATAAATTGCGATTGGATTTGATAAACATTCTTCACGAATCTCTAATCCTGTTTCCTCTCTTACTTCTCTAATTGCACATTGAGATTCTGTTTCACCTTCTTCGGTTGTACCTTTGGGAGGACCCCAAAGATGTCCACGAGATTGAATAATAAGTACCTTTTTACTTATCGGATCACAAATAAAAACACCGGATTTCTTTCTTTTAGAACGAAATTTTTCATATGGTAAATCTTGTTCAACATATGGTTTAATTTTAAGAGTGCAACAACTCTCGTAACACAGAAACGTTTCCATTCTCTCTAATTATTATTATTTAGACTCTTAAATATCAAGTTGTAGATGATGAACATTGAGAGGTTCAAGTCTTCCGATCCTGTTTGCTCTACCTATTATTTGGTTTTGTGTATTACTCGACATCTTATGGTACAAAATAATATCACTTGCCTCTTGTAAATTTATACCTGCGCCATTAAAATTTGAATTAAGAAAAATTACTCTTGTGTCACCTGTTTTAAAACTCTCAATACTTTGATCTCTAGCTTTTCTATTTCCGACAACAACTGAAAAATTAATTCCTTCTTCCTTCAACATTCTACAGATAGGTTTGAAAGTTGCATCGTACTCAGAAAAAATAATAAATTTTCCTGTAAGATTTGAAGTTAAAATTTCAGTAACTTTTTCTAGAGGTGTGAGACGTTTATGTTTATGATTAAAACTATTATCATCATTTGATTTTTCACCTAGATAAACTAAATCAGACGTGTTTACAATTGATCTGCATAAAGGACAGCTCTGTTTTCTTTGCAACCAAATGAACAAACACTCTCCACAAAAAAGATTTTGACAACAAGGTTCCATTATAGGGTTTTTCAGTTTTTCAGTACATATAGAACACACATCTTTTAACATATCATTGAATCTATTCTCAAGCTCACACAACTTAATTGTAATAGTTTCAAGTTTTTCTTTTGAGATTTCTAACTTTTTATCGTCCTTTTTAATGTCGCGATAAATAATTATATCTTCTTCCGTAGAATTTTTTTGTTCGAGTATGTCTTTCTTCACCAATTCCAATATGTTTTCGGTTTTCTTTCCACCAAGAGCTATGACAGCTCCTTCAATATTTCCAGCAGCTATCATGTTGTGTATATTATTATTAATCATACCTTGCACAGCATTAAGGACTGGTTGAAAACATTTATGATAATGATGGTATGTAGAAGGAGTGGTAAAAGAAGCTTGTACAAAACGCAAATCATTTCTTAATATCATACCGGCAAACTGATCTTCAATTCTACATAATTCTTCTCCAATCACCTTCTTCATAAAACTTCCTCTGCAATTTTTATGACGTAAATTAATATCTTCCGGTGTTGCTGTAACAAACCAATAAAATCCAGCTTGAATTTCCTTCATACCAGATACTCTAACGTGACCTGGTTCGTCAAATATAAAACGTTTCCAGGCATATCGAGCATAAGATATTGCCAGATTATTAAACATTGCTGTTGTAACTATCACAACGTCATAATTTTCGACAACTACTTCTTCAACTTCCTTTCGACAATCAATTATCTTAACTTTTAGTGTTGTATGTTCCAGTTCTTTTTCCCACTGAGAAACAATAGATGTTGGAACCAAAATTAAAGTAGTTGGAAGTTTGTCATATCTTTCAATACGACGAGATGTTATTAATCCAGCAGCCTCTGTTGTAACAATTTCTTTCGCAAATGGTGTGTCCAAATCCCATTCCATTTTGTTTCTAGCGATAAGACCTATCATTGATAGAGTTTTTCCATACCCTGTTACATCAGCATTAAATCCAAGACGAGTTTCTTTAACACCCCATACACATTGTACAACTTTTTCTCGTTCTAACGTTTCCATTTGATATATACTCGCAAGCTGATGTTTAAAAAGAGACTTTTTTAAATTCTTTGGTTGAGAAACCAATTGTATATTCTCAAAATCGTTCATTTTTATTAATTACCAATCAATTAATAAACTATTTTTATATTATAGATGCCAATAAAGTTTGTCCCCATCTTTTAGCGCGTTCAATTTGATGTATATTTTTAAGATAAAAGTGGTAAATATTTGAAACTTTAAATCTATCTATCCAATCAATAAGAATTTCTTCATTTAACTCTAAAATAGTAAAATAAAATTGTAGAAATGGAATTAAAGACTCTTGATACAAAATAATTGATTCTAGATTTCTAACTACTTCCTCCTTTTCTTTCGCGTTAGAATGTCTTATTCTTATTTTTAATAATTTATTTATACAAGAGTCAAGATCTTCTTGTTTAGGAATAGTAATATCAAAAACTTTTTCCAAAACGCTTTCATCAATTTCTAGCAATTTATCTTTTGATTCAAAAAGCTCATTTCTCAAAAGATTTATTTTTAACTGTAATTCATCTGATTCTAAACAAACATTGTATTTATCAATCATTTTAATTCCATATAATGACATAACATAACTAATATTCATTCGTATAAGCTTTTTTACCAATAAAATACCTTCTTCAGGTCTATCATTGCCATCTTTCATTCTCGTACAATTAAAGATATCATAAAAATTCTTAGTTATTCTAGAGTACTGTGTAAACATATAATTCTCACGATCTTTAACTATTACTTTTTCGGAAAATTCATCTGAATATTCTTTTAATAACCACTCTACCAGCATAAGAGGAGTATTATTCGCAGCCAATGAAAATGTCAACTCTTTGCAATACTCTTTTGCTGCAACATCTAAACCTTTTTCGTTATCTCTAGTAATAAAATACGGATCTTCTTCTCTATAAAAACGAAAGATTGATATTATATGTTGTTTTAATTTATGGTTTGTTGTTTTACGTGCGCAATAAATCATAAATTTATACATGTCATACCCAGGTACCATAAAGTTTAGCATACCATGAGAAATATAATCATACGAACCTATATATTTTCCATCAATATATGAAGTAGCAGCTCCAAAATCTATAACAACAGGAATAAACTCAGGATTATTTATAGTATACGTATTCATATCAAGATGTATTACAGAACTAGAATCACCAGTTCCATATCGCACCATCACATTTTCAGCGTGCATATCAAAATGAGTAAACCTAACTTCTCTTTGTGCAACTTCTAATCCTAAAAGCAATTGAACAAGAAGAACCAAAAACTGTTTGAAATCAAGACGATCGTTTTTTAACAAATGTTGAACAGAATCACCAGGAATTTTTTCATACATTACAAAAGCAGTGTTGTTTTTTGTTGAAGGTTCCAATACTAACTCACCCGTTTTAGTTGGTTCTGGACATAAAAACGCTCCAAAAGTGTAAACAAAAGACGGTGTTAAATATCTTAATTGGTTTATCGCATTAATTCCAATAAAATACTCTCTCACTTTTGATTGCAAACCTTTGCAATTTTTAGGTATCTTAATAATAACCTGTGTGTCTATAGAAAAAAAGTGGGTTATGTATATAAGTCCTTCTTTACTTTTTACTGATAAATGTTCTATTTTTTTCACGTACTTTTTTATATTTTTCGATAACTTATACAAACCGTTCTCGTTGACTTTTTTACATGTTTTGGATATAAAAAGTGTGTCAAATAGATAAAATAATGCCTTCATGTCTGTTCCGGTTTGACAAGACTGGTTCAAAATCATGTTTATGTATGAGCATATTTCACTTCTTTTATAATTTTTATTTCTCTTATCTAATTTTTCATTATCAATCGAAAGCTTTAATTTTTCTAAAATGAACGTTTCTTGTAACCTTTCCATTTGCAGTTTTACAAGAATAAAAACTCTAAAACTATAAAAAAAATTAAAATTAAGTTATTTTACTTCAGCGAACGGATTAAACTTGTTAAATCTCCCATTCATACTTTCCATAATTTGACGATTCATTTTAGCTTTCTCTGATTCTTTTGATGGATAATAAATATGCGAACGCTCTTTCATTGGTATTTGAGCCGGAATAGAATAACCGCCGGCGTTGATTTTTTGATTTAATCTAGCGTCTCTAGAAGAAATATCAGAATGTCCATATGATTTTAAATTACTCTCACAACTTGTAGATGGTTTATTACGTTGTAATTCTATCTGATTATCATATTCCTGTCTCTTATATACTTTTTGGTCAGATGAGTTAGTAGTCGCATTAAAATTAGGTAGAGACCTTGATAAAGAAATATCATTGTGGAAATATTTTGTTTGTTCCACACCTGAAATAGGCGCGCCAACACTGTAATGCAATACATTATGATGTACCGGAATATCAGCAAGATCTAAAATATCTTCGATAGAAGTGTGATTATTTTTAGAAGATATATTGCTCACTACATGATAAGATAGTGGGTTTTGTACGAATCTTCCTGTTTCTAAGTGATTATTATCTGTAATATTACCTATAGAAGAGATATTGCTTACTGCATGATGAGGTAGTGAATTTTGTAGAAATCTTCCTGTTTCTAATTCATTATTATCTACAATATTGCCCTTATAAGAGATATTGCTTACCACGTGATGAGATAGCGGGTCTTGTAAGAATCTTCCGGTGTCTAGCTCATTATTATCTACAATATCGCCCTTATA
>Ga0214919_10003834_pt1 | contig 22385 bp, 17 predicted proteins | sample LL1503_MetaG_FD_177994 | JGI IMG/M metagenome (GOLD analysis project Ga0214919, IMG submission 177994) | Freshwater microbial communities from Lake Lanier, Atlanta, Georgia, United States - LL-1503 | ecosystem: Environmental > Aquatic > Freshwater > Lake | place: USA: Georgia | collected... | reverse complement strand
GCCTGCCGCGCTGCTGTTGTTCGGAGCCGGTCTCGCCGGCAATGTTCATGCGCAGAGCTATCCGAGCAAGCCGGTCAGGGTGGTCGTCGCGTTCACGGCCGGCGGCACCACCGACTTGCTGGCCCGCGTGGTGGCTCAGCAACTGACCGAGCGGCTCAAGCAAAGCTTTGTGATCGACAACAAGCCCGGCGCCGGTGGCAATATCGGCACCGAAGCGGTGGTGCACGCCGCGCCCGACGGCTACACCTTGATCGTCAATTCGGTCGGCCCGATGGCGGTCAACGCCACGCTCTACGGCAAGCTGGGCTACAACCCGCAGACCGACCTGGTGCCGGTGGTGCAGATCGCCGACGTCCCCAACGTGCTGGTGGTCCATCCCTCGCTGCCGGCGCGAACGATGGAGGAATTCATTGCCCATGGCAAGGCCCACCCCGGAGAGCTCAACTACGGCTCGACCGGATCGGGCACCTCGTCGCACCTGTCGAGCTACATGCTGTCCAAGCGCGCCGGGTTGAACGCCAGCCACATTCCATACAAAGGTGCCGAGGCTTTGCGCGATTTGCTGGCCGGTCGAATCCAGTTCATGTTCGCGACCATTCCGTCGGTGATGCCGCAGATTGCAGCGGGCAAGCTCAGAGCCATCGCGGTCAGCAGCCTGAAGCGCTCGCGATCCTTGCCCGATGTGCCGACGGTGTCTGAAAAAGGCTTTGCCGGCTTCGAGGCCGGGTCTTGGTTCGGTGTTTTTGCGCCCAAGGGCACACCTCTGGAGGCGCTGTCGCTGATCAACAAGCAGGTCAACGAGATCTTGCTGATCCCCGCGATCGAGCAGCAGATGGTGGCGCAGGGCGCCGACCCGGTGGGCGGCAGCGCCGCGCAGTTGGGCCAGTTCGTCCAGCGCGAGCATGACAAATGGCGCTTGATCGTTCGTGAGTCGGGCGCCACGGTCGAGTGAGCGCCGGTCAAGCCCAGTCTGTAGAGCTCGCGCCTGGCCTTGCCGAGAGCCCCTGTCTGCGAATCCTGTTGTCGGCGCAGGCGCTGGCCACGCTGGGCGCTGCCATTGCCCACGCAATGGGTCCGCGCGAGTTCGAACTTGTCAGTGTCGAGCAGGCCGTTGCGCAGTCGCGCAGCGACATCGACATCGCCTTTATCTCGCGCGATGTGACGGGTCTATCGACCAAGTATGAACTGGTGCCGGCGCTGCAGGCTTGCTACCAGGTGCTGCGGCAATCGGCAGGGCTGCAATGGGTGCACATCCATTCGGCCGGTGCCGATCGACCGATCTACCAAGAGTTGCGGGATCGTGGCGTGCGGGTCAGCACCTCCTCGGGGGCGAACGCCGAGGTCGTCGCGCAGATGGCGCTGACCGGTCTGCTGGCATTGGCGAGGCGCTTGCCGCAGATGATGGCTGCGCAGCGTCGCCGGGTCTGGGCGCCGCTGCTCGGAGAGCTTGCGCCACGCGACCTGTCGGGCCAAACGGCCTTGCTGGTCGGCTGGGGGCCGATAGGCCAGCGCATCGGCGAATTCCTGCGCATGCTCGGCCTGTCGTTGACGGTGTTGCGCCACGGTGTGTTCGACCCGCAGTCGGCACCGGAGGGCGTTTGCATGGCAGGCTTGCAGGACTTTGCACGCTGGCTGCCGCAGACCGACTGGTTGCTGCTGGCCTGCCCGCTGACCGATCAAACCCGCCGCCTGGTCGATGCCCGCGCGCTGGCGCTGCTGCCGCCTGGGGCAGGTTTGATCAATGTGTCGCGTGGCGAGGTGGTGGTCGAGGCCGACCTGGTCTCTGCACTGCGAACTGGCCATTTGGGCAGCGCCTACCTCGATGTCTTCGAGCATGAGCCTTTGGCAGCCGACAGTCCGCTGTGGGCGCTGGAGCAGGTCATCGTCACGCCGCATTCGGCCGGTCATGCCCAGGGCAATGCGCAGCGCGTGAACGCGATGTTCATCGCCAACCTGGCCTGCTGGTGCGCAGGCCAGCCCCTTCGAAACGAACTCGGCCGGGGTTGAACCGGCCGAATGCCTCAAGCCAGCGGCAGGGTCGGGTTGCGCTGCTCCAGGATGTCGTTCATGCGCAGCGCGATCACGTCGAGCAGCTTTTGTTGCGCCGGGATGATGTAGTAGCGATCCTGCTGGATCGCCGCCAACACCGCAGCGGCGACATCGGCGGGGTCGTAGCCGTCTTCGAGCGCGGCCCGAAAGGTGGCCGATTGAATGCGCTGGGCTTCTGGCAAGGCCTTGACATCGGTGGCGGGGCCAAAGGCTTTGGGCCGGTTGCGTTCGCCATCGATGATGCGGGTGCGGATCAAGCCGGGGCACAGCACCGACGCCGACACCCTGGCGCCGATGCTGCGCAAATCCTTGTACAGGCCTTCGGTGAAACAGGCCACCGAATGCTTGGAGACGAAGTACGGATTGCCACCAGCAATCAGGCCGGCCACCGACGCGGTGTTGACGACATGGCCTGCGTCACCGCCGGCCAGCATCCGCGGCACGAACTCGCGAACGCCATAGAGCACGCCCATGAAGTTCACCTTGTGGATCCACTCCCAGTCCGACAGCGGCGTCTCCCAGGCCAGGATGCGCAGCGCTGGCGTGGCCACGCCGGCGTTGTTGCACAGCACGTGCACGGCACCGTACTGCGAATAAGCTGCGTCGGCCAAGGCCTTGATCTGGGCTTCGGACGACACGTCGGTTCGCACCGCGATCGCCTCGGCGCCAGCCGCGCGCAGCGCCGCCACCGACTGCGCCAGCGTGGCGTCTTCGATGTCGGCCATCACCAGCTTCATGCCCTGACTGGCAAAGCTTTTGGCCATCGCCAGGCCGATGCCGCCCGCAGCACCCGTCACCACCGCCACCCGCCCGTTCAAGTCATCCATGATGAAGTCTCCGTCTGGTTGATCGAGCTTGGATTGTTCAATGCGGCCGACCCGACCCTTGTCGCAACGGGGATAGAGGATCCGATCGACGGGGGCCACACTCCAGAAGATTTCACTGTTGTCGTTGCTGACGACATGGCCATGCACAGGGTCGAGGCAGCTTGTTGCCACCCGGTCGCGAATCGATTGAAAACCAGACGGGAGAAAGCTGTGTTCAAGAGAGTGTTGATCGCCAATCGCGGCGAAATAGCGATCCGTATCGCGCGTGCTGCTTCGGCGCTGGGCGTTGAGTCGGTCGGGGTTTACCCGGCTGTCGATCGCTTGGCGCTGCACACCCAACTGACGAGCTCGGCGCGCGAGATCGCCAGCGCTTCGGCCGACCCGGTCCGCGCTTATCTGGACATCGAGGCGATCATCGCAGCCGCCAAAGCCAGTGGCTGCGACTGCGTGCACCCGGGCTATGGTTTCCTGTCCGAGAACGCCAATTTCGCGCAGCGTTGCGCGATGGAGGGCTTGCGCTTCATCGGGCCATCGCCGGCATCGTTAGCCTTGTTTGGCGACAAGATCGAGGCGAGAGCCTTCGCACAGTCACTGCAGATCCCTGTGCTGGCCGGCACCCCGGGGCCGCTGGCCAATGGCGACGAAGCCCGGGCGATGGCGCAATCGGTCGGTTACCCGGTGATGCTCAAAGCGGCTGCGGGCGGCGGCGGGCGAGGCATGCGGGTGGTCGCGAACGCTGAAGACATGGCCGAGGCCTTTGCCCGCTGCCAAGGCGAGGCCGAAGCGGCGTTTGGCAACCGAGCAGTCTTTCTCGAGAAGCTCGTGCCGCGTCCGCGCCACATCGAGGTCCAGGTGCTCGGCGACGGCCAAGGCCAGGTCATTCACCTGCACGAGCGCGATTGCTCGGTGCAATTGCGCAACCAGAAGCTGATCGAAATCGCCCCAGCGCCCAACCTCGATGATGGCCTGCGCCAACGAATCTTGGGCGACGCATTGAAACTGGCGCGCGCTGCGCGCTACGAGAACGCCGGCACGGTGGAGTTTCTGGTCAACCCGCAGACCGGTGAGCACTGCTTCATCGAATGCAATCCGCGGATTCAGGTCGAGCACACCGTCACCGAACAGGTCACCGGTCTGGACCTGGTCGAAGCGCAGTTCAGGATTGCTGCCGGCGCGTCGCTCGCTTCGCTGGGTCTGGCCGACCAGCAAGCGGTCGGCAAGCCGCGAGGTTTTGCGATCCAGGCCCGCATCGTTGCGCTGGGCACCGGCACGCTGAGCGCCTACCGTGAACCCTCGGGCCCTGGTGTTCGCGTCGATGCCTGCGGCTATCTCGGTTTGTCGCCGCCGCCGCAGTTCGACCCTTTGCTGGCCAAGCTGATTTGCCAGTCGAGTTCGGCGATGAGCTTCGAGTCGGCTGTCGACCGCACATTGCTCGCGCTGGGCGAGTTCCACATCGATGGCCTCGAGACCAACCTCGATCAGCTGCGCGCGATCCTCGGCCACGCATCGTTTCGAAGCGGTGATGCCCGCACCACCTTGCTCGCCGAAGTGCCGGCGCTTGGCAAGACCGTGTCGGCCCCAGGCGGTGCTGCCTCGACGAGCCCAGCGGCGCCGGGGTCCGACGGCACGCTGCGCTTCCTGGCCCAGCAGGCCGCAGCGCTGGGCCGCAGCGCGGCAGCGACCGGCCAGCCTGCGGGTCTGGCATCGCTGGCTGTGCCCGAAGGTCACCAGGGCGCCGAATGCCCGCATGCAGGCTCGGTCATCGAGGTCCTGGTGCAGCCCGGTGCCAGCGTCAACGCTGGTGACACGCTGATGGTGATCACCGCGATGAAGATGGAGTCCGCCGTCAGCGCGCCTTGCTCGGGCATCGTGACCGCGCTGGCCGACCTGGGCGCAGGCGACACGGTGGTATCGGGCCAGGTGGTCGTGGTGATCCGCGCTGCGCAGGTCGGCTCGGCCGCAGCGGTAGACAGCAAACCCGCCGATCCAGGCTGGGCGCCATTGCTGGCCGAGGTGGCCACGCTGCAAGGCTTGGCACACGCCAGGCTGGGCATTGCCTCGCAAGAACCCGGCGTCGTGCGCCAGCGCAGCCGTGGCAAGCTCAACTGCCGCGAGCGCATCACGCTGCTGCTCGATGCGGGCAGTTTTCGCGAGGTGGGCAGCCTCGCCGGTTTCGCGTCCTACGACGACAGCGGCAACATCAGCGACTTCACCCCGGCCAACCACGTTGGCGGCAAAGGCCGGATCGCCGGCAGGACGAGCATCGTCTGCGCCGATGATTTCACCTCGCGCGGCGGCCATGCCGATGGCGCGATCGGCCAGAAGAGCCGTTACCTCGATGCGCTGTCGATCGAGATGCGCGTGCCCTCGGTTCGCCTGCTCGACGGATCCTCGGGCGGGGGTAGCGTTGCGGCGATGGTCCCCAAGCAAGACAGCAGCGCCAGTGCGTCGGCCAAGGAGAGCAGCGGTGCGATCCAGGCCGGCCGGCCCAGGGTGACCGGTGGCGGCGGCTCGTTCCTGCCCGCGCACCTGGGCAGCTCGCTGTACGCCGAGCAGTTGCGCACCGTGCCGGTGGTCAACCTGCTGCTGGGCAGCGTGGTCGGTATCGGTGCGGCCAAGGCGGTGCTCGGGCACTTCTCGGTGATGGTCCGCGACATCGCCCAGCTCTTCGTCGCCGGCCCGCCGGTGGTCAGCCATGCAATGGGCTACGAGGTCACCAAAGAGGACCTCGGCGACTGGCGTATCCACTGCCGCAACGGTTCGGTCGACAACCTGGCCGAGACTGAGCAAGAAGCGGTGGAGATGGCCAGGCGCTTCCTGTCCTACCTGCCGATGAGCGTCTACGAGGCGCCGCCGCGCAGACCGGCCGATCCCGCTGACCCGCCTGAGCGCCGCGACGAAGAGCTGTTCACGCTGATCCCGCGCAAGCGCGCGACCACCTTCGACGTTCGGCGCGCGATTCGGCTGATGGCCGACCGAGATTCATTCTTCGAGATCGGCCCGCTGTGGGGCACCGACCAGGTCACCGGTTTCGCCCGCTTCAACGGCCATCCGGTGGGCGTGATCGCTTCGGACAGCCGGCATGTCAACGGCGGCGCACTCACTGCTGATGGCTGCGACAAGCTGCGACGCCATCTAGACCTGTGCGATCTGTTCCATCTGCCGCTGCTCAACCTCGTCGACAACCCCGGTTTTGCGGTCGGCATCGCACACGAGACAGCCGGCACGATCCGCAAGGGTGGCGAATGGATGATCGCGTTCGCGCAGGTCGACATGCCGATCTTCACCGTGCTGATGAGACGCAGCTTCGGTGTGGCCGGCAACAACTATGCGACGCCCAGCGCCAAAGCCTCGACGCGTGTCGTCTGGCCGGCAGCCGATGTGGGCGGCATCCCGCCCGAGGGCGGGATCGAGGCGGCTTACAAGCGCCAACTCGCCGAATCGGCCGACCCGGTCGCGCTGCGTGCCGAGATCAATGCACGCATCGAGGGCGCGCGCGGGCCGATCGGGCCGCTGAACCGCTTCCAGATCGAGGAGATGATCGACCCGCGCGACACCCGCAAGCTGGTCTGCGATTGGGTCGAGGACGCGTACCGCATCGTCTCTCAGCCAGCGCGGCTGGTCTCCAGAGGCCTGCAGTTCAGGCCTTAGGCGAGGCCGCCTGGTCGTCGCGTCGGCGAATCAGGCGCGCAGCGCATAAAAAGCCAGCGCCGGGCTGCGGATGTCGAGCCGCTCGAAATGGCCAAAGCCTGCGCGGCGAGCCAAGTCGCGCGCCCGCTTCTCGCCCCAGCAGGCACCCAGGCCCGGGCCGCCCAGCGACAGCGACTGCGGCACGCAATGCAGGCAGCTCATGCCGTAGAGCATGCGCGCGAACGGGTTGGCCAGGTTGTCGGCCAGGTCGTCGGCAACCTTGGGCTCGACCATCAGGTAGGTGCCGCCTTCGCTCAGCGCGCTGCGCAGGTGGACCAGTGCGCCCAGCGGATCGGGCAGGTCGTGCACGACGTCGAAGCTGGTGATCAGGTCCCAGCCCGGTGAGACCGGCAGACTTTCAACCGCCATCACCTGGAAGGCGAGCCTGTCGTCCCAGTCCAGGCCGGCAGACCTTGCCCGGGCCAGATCGATCGATCGCGCATCGAGGTCTATGCCCATCACCTGTGCCTGGGGGAATCCGCGCGCCAGCGCCATCGGCACCACGCCCATGCCGCAGCCCACGTCCACCGCCCGCCCGCCCGCCGCCAGCTTGGCGACCACCTCGGGCATCGCCGGCAGCCAGGTCTTGACCAGCCGCGACTCGTAGACCGTGCGGTTCATCGCGCCCAGGGCTTGCGGCAGGTCGCTGCCGAAGTCGGCAAATCGCACCCCGCCGCCGCTCTTGAAGGCCTCGGCCAATTGGGGCACGGCCGCTGCCATCGCCGGCAGGCCTTGGAACAAGCCGCCCAGGTAGTACTCGGACTCGGGGTCGGCCAGGAACAGCGCGTGCTCATCAGGCAGCGTGAAGCTGCCGCTGTCAGCGTCGTGCTCGACATAGCCTGCGCCGGCCATCACCGCCAGCCACTCCTGGGCATAGCGCTCGGCCACTGCCGCCCGGTCAGCCAGCGCGGCCGGTGTCAGCGGTCCGGCGCCGGCCATGGCCTTGAACAAACCGGTGCGGTCGCCGACCAGCAACAACGCGCCGGCCAGCGCGGTGCTGACGTCGCCGACCAGCTTGAGCATGAAGTTGTTGGAGCGTTGTTTGTCCATGGTCGATGAGTTCAGGGTTGACCGCGTTGCAGGCGGCGACTGTCGAGGGAAGAGGCGTCGACGATACCAAGCGTTGCAGCGCCTGGTCGGACGTGTAAACCCGCATCGGTGCGCGGTGTGGGCCGGGCTTTGGGGCATGATCAGGACCGAGCCAAAGGTGGGTGGCGCCCATGCCACTGGACTTTTCCTGTCAGGATCTGCCGTGAACGATGCTCTTGGACAAGCTGTTTCTTGTGCGTCGACTGCGGCGCTAGAGGCCTACGACCGGGCCATCGATCATCAATTGCACGCCTGGACGGGTGGCTTGGAAGCGCTGGACCAAGCCCTGCTGATCGACCCGGGTTTTGCGTTGGCGCACGCGGCGCGCGCGCTGGTGCTGCAGTCGCAGGGGCGCGGCCCCGAGGCGCGAGAGGCGGTTGCCAGGTCGCAAACGACGGTTGCTTCGCTCACCGAGCGCGAACGCTCACACATCGCGGTGATTGCCGATCTGCTCGCAGGCCGGTCGGCGGCCGCGCTGCAAGCCGTCATGGTCCACGCCGCGAGCTGGCCCGGCGATGCGTTGGTGATGTCCACCGCGCTCGGCGCCTTCGGCTTGATCGCCCTCAGCGGCAGGCTCGATCACGACCTCGAGCGCTTGAACTTCGTTCGCCGCCTGGCCCCGCATTACGCCGATGACAACCCCTGGATGCTGACCCACCGGGCTTGGGCCCACATCGAGGCCGGAATGCCTGATGTCGGCCTGCCGATGGTCGAACGCAGCCTGGTGTTGCGCAGCGCGAACGGCAATGCTGCGCACGTGATGATGCATGGCTGTTTCGAACGCTCAGAGCCCGATAAAGCCCTGGCTTTCGTCGAGGCCTGGATCGAGCAGTATCCCGACACGGCCATGCTGTTTGGCCACCTGCACTGGCATGCGGCGCTGTGTGAGATCGACCTGGGCCACATCGACCGGGCGGTGGCGCGGATGATCGACATCATCGAGCCGCACCTGGCCCATACCCTGCCGCTGGTGGGATTGACCGACTCTAGCTCACTGCTGTGGCGGCTGCGCCTGCACGGGCGCAGCGCTCAGTCCTGGATCAAGGCCAGCCAGTTCGCGGCTGCGCGTTTTCCGAACGGTGGCAATGTCTTTGCCGAACTCCACCTGGCAATGCTGGCCGCCGGTACCCAAGACGCTGCGGCGCTGCAGGCCTGCAGCGTGCGGCTGCAAGGTCTGGCCGATGCCGGCCACGCAGGTGCGCTTGTCGCACTGCGTTGGGCCGACGGGCTGGCGTGCTGGGTCATGGGTGACAAGGCTGCGGCAACCCAGCAGATTGCGAGTTGCCTGCCCGAGGCCGCACGCCTGGGCGGCAGCCATGCCCAGCGAACCGTGATCGACCGGACGCTGGCCTGGTTGCCAGCTTGATGCGTCCGGTCGGCGAATCGGGCAGCGATTGAGGGTCAGCGCTTCAGGGTCAGCGCTTGACGGCCGCCACCAGGCGGCTGTCAAGAGGACTCAAAGTCCGCCGTTTTGCTGCGCCACCATCATGTAGAGCATCGGGATCGACAGCATGGTGTTCAGACGTGAGGTGATCATCGCTGTTCTCGCCGCCTTGGGCTTTGCATCGGCTTGGTCAACCGTCACGATGCCCAGCGCTATCTTCTGGTTCGGCCAGATGATGAACCAGACGTTGAAGGCCATGACCAGTGCGATCCACATGCCGATACCGATCGCTGCGTAAGGCACTTGCAGGCTCAAAGCCTTGCTCAGGTAGCCGTTCATCCAAGCCACCAGCAGCCCGGTGACGACCGTTGCGAGCGCGGCGTGCCGGAACCAGAACAAAGCGGTCGGCGCAATCACTTTGCTGACGGCTGGTTTTTGTTCATCCGGGATCTTGGGCATCGACGGAATCTGGACGAAATTGAAGTACCAGAGCAGGCCGATCCACATCACGCCACATAACACGTGAAGCCAGCGAACGAAGAATGCCGCCCAAGCGTGGTCTATCTTTGTCGGCTGATTGGCGAGCAGCACAATCAGCAGCAGCAGCACCACGCCTGCGACCACGGTGTACAGCAAAGACTGAAATATCTTGATCATCATCGCTCCAGTTCAATTGGAATGGAAAAGCTACGAACCCCTCCCGCAAGCCTCGAGTTCTTGTTAATTTCTTGGGCTTGCCTGTTCGACGTGAAAGCCATGCCAGCGCAATGGCAGACCGATTGCCTGCGCAAACAGGGTTCAGCGCCATCATGCCTGCCAATGCGCCGATGTTTCGCAGGTAATAACCCTCTGTGCTTGACCGCTTGACGCGATAACGCCCGAATCAAGCCGAGACGCTGTGCCTATCCATTTCAGACTGGCCTTGTGCCGAATCTGTGAATTGCGCCAGCAACTCATACGACCTCAGCCTGGCGCTGTGGTCGTGAACCGCACAGGCGACGATCAACTCGTCGGCGCCGGTGCGCTCGATGATCGCGTCGAGCTGGCGCCGCGCGGTGGTCGGCGAGCCCACCGCCGTGGCTGCGAGCATGCGCTGCACGCCGGCTTTCTCGCGCGGGCTCCAGAGGGTCTCCATCAACTGCGGATCGATCGGGCGCGGCAGCGGCCCGCGCACGCCGCGCTGCATGCCCAGGAACCGCAGTTGCAGTGAGGTGAAGAGGGCCGCCGCCTCGTCATCGGTGTCGGCGACGATCACGTTGACGCCGACCATCGCGTGCGGTTTGGGCCAAGCGGGCGAGGGGCGGTAGGTCGAGCGGTAGACCTCAAGCGCTTGCAGCAGCATCTCGGGTGCGAAGTGCGACGCAAAGGCAAACGGCATGCCCAGATAGGCGGCCAACTGCGCGCTGTACAGGCTCGAGCCGAGCAGCCAGATCGGCACATGGGTGCCCATGCCTGGGATGGCCCGAACCGCCTGGTTGGGCTGGGTTTCACCGAGGTAGGCCTGTAATTCGAGCACGTCTTGCGGAAAGCTGTCGTCGTTGGTCGCCAGGTGTTGGCGCAGCGCCCGCGCGGTCAGTCCGTCGGTGCCCGGCGCCCGGCCCAGTCCCAGGTCTATGCGGCCCGGGTAGAGTGTGGCGAGGGTGCCGAACTGCTCGGCGATCACCAGCGGCGCATGGTTGGGCAGCATCACCCCGCCCGAGCCGACGCGTATGGTGTGGGTGCCTCCCGCCACATGGCCGATCAGCACCGCGGTCGCTGAGCAGGCGACACCGTCCATGTTGTGGTGCTCGGCCAGCCAGTAGCGGCGGTAGCCCCAGGATTCGGCATGGCGGGCCAGGTCAAGGGTGTTGCGCAGCGAGCCGGCGGCGTCGCTGCCTTCGACGATGGGGGCGAGGTCGAGAACGGACAATGGGATCATGGTTGACATCATGCTACGTCTGGCGCCGGCTTGCAGGCGACGGGTCATGTCAGGCCTGAAATCGGCGATCCTCGAGGCACGATGCGCTGACGCGTGTCGAGGCTCATCTTGCTGGCGCAAGATCGGCTTGGCCACACAAACCTGCCACGAACAGAGTCCGTCATGTCACCTCTTTCGATCGCTTCTGCCCGCTTCAGCGCCTCATGCAGCAGGACGCAGCGCCGCGTCGTCAAGCCCGGCTGTCGCCTGCTGCTGCTCATCGCGCTGGCCTTGCCTGGTTTGGGCGCTTGCCAGGCGCAGCCGACCGCCGAGGTTCATGAGACTGCCGAGCAAGACCTGCTGGCGCGCATCCGTGGCGCGATCGGTGAGGCCAAATGCAGCAACGACGCCGAATGCCGCACGCTGGCCGTCGGCGAGAAAGCCTGCGGTGGACCGCAGTCTTGGTTGGCCTGGTCGACGGCCGGCACCGAGCCGGCGCCACTGCAGTCGCTGGCCAGCGAGTTGGCAGCGCTGGCGCGGCAGCGCAACCAGCGCAGCGGCAGGGTCAGCAACTGCCAGTACAACGCCGACCCCGGCGCTGTCTGCCAAGCCCGACGCTGTGTTCTTCAGGGCTCAGCGCCGTGACGATGCTGCGCTGGTCAGCCCTGTAGCAGCCGCGCTGCCGCGCCGTCGATGCTGGCTTTCAATTCGGGATAGCTGCGGTTGACCGGGTACTGCGGAAACTGCGCCACGATCGCCTCGGGCGGGTGGATGAAGAAGCCCGCGTCGGCAGCGCCCAGCATGCCGGTGTCGTTGTACGAGTCGCCGGCAGCGATGACCTGGTAGTTCAGGCTTTTGAGCGCGTTGACCGCATGACGCTTCTGGTCGGGTTGGCGCAGTCGGTAGTCGCGGACGAAGCCCGCTTCGTCGATCACCAGTTTGTGGCAGAACAGCGTCGGCCGGCCGAGCTGGACCATCATCGGGTCGGCGAACTCGTAGAAGGTGTCCGACAGGATGATGACCTGGTAGCGGCTGCGCAGGTCGTCTAGAAAATCCTTGGCCCCAGCCATCGGCGCCATGCCTGAGATCACCGCCTGGATGTCGGCCAGCTTCAGGCCGTGCTGCTCGAGCAGCGCAATCCGGTAGCGCATCAGCTTGTCGTAGTCGGGCTCGTCGCGGGTGGTGCGGCTGAACTCGGCGATCGCTGTTCGCTTGGAGAATTCGATCCAAATCTCGGGGATCAGCACGCCTTCGAGGTCTAGGCAGACGATTTGCATGGGCTTTCCTGGTGGGCTGGGGCGCGTCAGAGGGCTGAGCCAGTCCGGCATTCGGACTGGCTCATGGCCTGCGCGGGTCGGTGCTCAGGCGGCTGCTTTGGGCGCGTAGCCCAGCATCGCCTTGACTTCCAGGAACTCGCCAAACGCGTGCTCGCCCCATTCGCGGCCGTTGCCCGACTGCTTGAAGCCGCCGAACGGCGCCATCAGGTCAGGACCGGCGCTGTTGAGGTTGACCTGGCCGGCCCGCAGCCGCGATGCCACTTTGCGGGCTGCGTCCAGATCGGTGCCCGAGACATAGGCCGCCAAGCCGTAAGGCGTGTCGTTGGCGATCGCCACCGCCTCGTCCACCGTGTCGTAGCCCAGCACCACCAGCACCGGGCCGAAGATCTCCTCGCGCGCCACCGTCATCTGGTTGTTGACATGGCCCAGCACCGTGGGTTTGACGTAGTAACCGGTCTCCAACCCGGCAGGCTTGCCCGGGCCGCCGGCCACCAGCGTGGCGCCTTCGGCCAGGCCCGCCTGTATCAAGCTCTGGATTTTGCCCCATTGGGTGGCCGAGATCACGGGCCCCAGCGCAGCGCCGCTGTCGGGCGCGCCGACGGTCGTGGCCTCGGCAGCGGCCTTGGCGATGGCCAGCGCTTCTTCCATGCGGTCATTGGGCACCAGCATGCGGGTCGGTGCGTTGCACGACTGGCCCGAGTTGCCCATCACGCCGCGAACGCCGTTGGTCACCGCGCGCTTGAGGTCGGCGTCAGGCAGCACGATGTTGGGCGATTTGCCGCCGAGCTCCTGGTGCACGCGCTTGACGGTCGGCGCAGCGTTGCGAGCGACCTCGATGCCGGCCCGGGTCGAACCGGTGAACGACACCATGTCGACTTCCGGGTGGCTGGAGATCGCTGCGCCCACGGTCGGGCCGTCGCCGTTGACCAGATTGAACACGCCTGCGGGCACACCGGCGGCGTGCAGGACCTCGGTCCAGATCTGGGCCGAGAACGGCGCAATCTCCGAGGGCTTGAGCACCATCGTGCAACCCGCTGCGAGCGCGGGTGCCACTTTGCAGGCGATCTGGTTGACGGGCCAGTTCCAGGGCGTGATCAGGCCACAGACGCCGATCGGCTCCTTGGACATCATCGTGCTGCCGCGCAGGGTCTGGAATTCATAGTGCCGCAGCACGTCGAGCGCGGTCTGCAGATGGCCCAGGCCCATCGCGGCCTGCGCTTTTTGCGCCAGCACGACAGGCGCGCCCATCTCCTCGGTGATCGCTGCGGCCATGTCGGCATAGCGCAGCTTGTACTCGGCGATGATGCGCTCGAGCAAGGCAGCGCGCTCCTCGACGCTGGTCTGCGAATAGCTGGCGAAGGCCGCACGGGCCGCCCTCACAGCCAGGTCGACATCGGCCGCCGAGCCCAGCGAGATGTGGCCCGCAGCGGCTTCGGTAGCCGGGTTGATGACGGCCAGGGTCTTGGGCGTGACCGGGTCGACCCAGGCACCGTTGATGTAGAACTTCAGATATTCACGCATGGCTTGAGCTTCCAGGAAAGGGTTGTCGGTTGTGATGCCGGTCTCAGGGCAAGCCATTCTAGGCAGCGCGTGCAGGCCTCACTGCCGTGGTGTCTTGCCGGTCTATTCGCTGGCCAGCAGCACGGCTTGTTTGCGCAGGCGCCCGCCACGCGACAGCGTCAGCGTGACCTTGTCGCCGGGCTGGCGCTTTTCGAGCAAGGTCAGCAGGTCGTCTAGGCTGGCGATCGCCTCGTCGTTGACCGCAGTGATCAGGTCGCCATCGACGATGCTGCCGTCGCGGGCTCGGCTGAAGGCCTGCAAGCCGGCGCGCGCGGCCGGCCCGCCCGGGTTGACCTGGATCAGCGCGACGCCCTCGGGCAGGCGCAGCGCGCGCCGCAAGCCCTCGTTGGCGGCCGCGATGCCCAGCGCCGGGCGGGTGATGCGGCCATCGCGTATCAGCCTTGGCACGATGCGGTTGACCTCGTCGACCGGAATCGCAAAGCCTATGCCGGCGCTCCCGCCCGAGGGGCTGAAGATCGCGGTGTTGACGCCGATCAGCCGGCCGGCAGAGTCGAGCAGCGGGCCGCCCGAGTTGCCGGGGTTGATCGCCGCATCGGTCTGGATCACGCCGCGGATCGTTCGCTGGTTGGCCGAATCGATCTCTCGGTTGAGCGCGCTGACGATGCCGATGGTCAGGGTCTGGTCCAGGCCGAAGGGGTTGCCGATCGCGTAGACCTTCTGTCCGACCTGCAGGTCGCGGCTGCTGCCCACCGGGATTGCCGGCAGCTTGTCGCGCGGCGCGTTGATCTTGAGCACCGCCAGGTCGCGGTCGGCGAAAGCGCCGACCAGCGTCGCCGGCCAACTGCTCTGGTCGGCCAGCGTGACCCTGGCGCCGCTGCCTTCCTGGATCACATGGAAATTGGTCACGATGTGGCCGGCGTTGTCCCAGACAAAGCCGCTGCCTGTGCCACTGGGCACTTGCTGCACGCTGCGGTTGAAGAAGTCGCGTTCGGTCGCCAAGGTGGTGATGTGCACCACGGAGGGCGACAAACGCTTGAAGACCTCGATGTTGGCCAGCTCATCTGCTGCTAGCGCGCCGCGCGGGGCGAGCGCACGCGGCGCCGCATCGCCGCGCTGGGCCCAGGTGCTGGTGCTGGTGCAGGCCAGGCCCAGCAGCAAGGCCAGAGCGGGCAGGGTGGTGGGGCAGGGTCGCAAGTCCATGGGGTTGCTTGGCGGGCTGGTGCGGTCAAGGCCGACTCGGACCGCGATGATAGGCACGCTTATGCTTGCGCCCATGATCTCCTCCTCGCCAGCGCGTCGCAGTGCCGAAGAACAAGCCCGGCTCCACGCCGAGTTGATCGACTTGATCGAGCACCGCATGGTCTTCAACCGTTTGCTGGGACTGAAAGTGCAGACGCTCACGCCTCAGATGGTGCTGCGCTTTGAGATGCGGCCCGAACTGGTCGGTCATTTCCACTATGGCCGACTTCACGGCGGGGTGATCTCGTCGGTGCTCGACTCACTGGGCGGCTGCATCTTGCTCGCGGCGCTGGGTGAGAAACACGCCCACGAGAGCGCTGACCAGGTGATTCAACGCTTCCTCAGGATAGGCACCATCGACCTGCGGGTCGATTTTTTGCGCCAAGGGCTGGGCCGGCACTTCATCGCCAGCGCCGAGATCACCCGGCTCGGTGGCCGTGTGGGTTCGACCCAGATGCGGCTGCACAACGAAGAGGGGCTGCTGATCGCGACCGCTTCTGGCGCTTATGTCGTGAGCTGACGCTGCTGCGCGGCGCTGGCGCCGGCAGCCCTTGCTGGCGGGTCAGCCCGGCGCGGGCCCACAGCAGGTCGATGTGCTGCCGTCAAGCCACCCTCAAGCTGCAAGGCCCAGCCTTCGGTCGCGCTGTCGCAGCTGACCCAGCGGCCGCCGCCGACCACCAGATCGCGCTGGCTGGCACGCTGCAGCAGACGTTCGCAGTCGGCGGCGTTCAGCAAGCCGGCCAGGTGCTGCCAACGCCGGTTGACCAGCACGTCGGCCCAGCTGTCCTCCATCGCCCGGCGCATCTCGGCCAGGCTGGCGTTCTGGCCCGCCGACAGGCGCCGCGCCAGCAAGGTGTGCATGAAGATCTGGAACACCTGGCGCGTCGGGCCACCGGGCATCAGCGCGGCCAGGCCGAGCAGCCTGCGCGCATAGCCCGCCTGCGTGAACTGCAGCGTGAGCATCACCTGCAGCGCCTGCACCGGGTTGATCACCCGCACCCGGTTTGGTGGCAGCACCCGAAGCGGCAGCGCGGCAGCCTGGGCATGGGGCAGCGGTGTGGCAAAGCTCGTCAGCACCGCCAGCCGGGTCCAGTCGTCGGCCGTCAGGCCATCGCCAGGCTGACCTGCGGCGGTGCTTCGGGCCCGATTCATCGACTGCTGCCAATCGGCAGCGCCGCGCGCTGCGATCACCTGCTGGCTCAACACCGCCAGGTTGCCCGCGGCATAGGCGGCGGCCTGGTTCAGGCGGGTCACGCTGGCGGCCGGATCGCCACTCAACACCTGGCGGCTCACAGGGCACGCCTGGGCATCGATGCGGGTCAGAAAATGCGGGTTGACCTGCACGCCTTCGAACAACTGGCCGTGCTGCCATGCTTGCAGGCGCAGCGCCAGCCACTGCTGCACGGCCGCTGTGGCGGCCAGCGTGCGGGTGCCGAAGGTGGCGCGGCCCGCGTCCCAACCCTGGCGCACCGGGTTGTGGTCGTGCAGATGGCGCAGCGGCGGCGTGATCCGGTGGTGGGCATGGTCCCAGCCGATCTCGAAAGCCGTGGGATCCTGGGTCGCGGCGGCGCTGCGCGCCTGGGTGGCCCAGGGCCTGTCGCCATTGCCTGCAGTGGCCTGAGGGCTGATGTCGATTGCGGGGCTGAATTCGAAGTGTGCTTGGGCCATGCTGTGCTCCATCGATTGGGCGCCGGGACATCCCCGGTGCACAAAGTGTCTGGCCTTGCTGGCTCAAATGATGAGCCAGTTCGTCGATTTATTTTTTTGCAATGCATGGTCTTGCTGGCTCACTCTTTGAGCCAGCGTTGTGGCAGACTCGCCTCGCGCGTCTTTTGCCCGCCTGTGGGTCGGCCTGTGGGTCGGCCTGTGAGTCCGCCTGTGGGCATTAGGATCGGGACAGCCCGGCCAGGGCAGATCAGGAGCCATCCAAGATGAAAGTCAAAAAAATTGCCGGCGCGCTGGGCGCTGAGATCTCGGGTATCGACCTTGGCCGCGGTGTGCCGGCGGCGATGGCCGCTGAGATCCGCGAGTTGTTCCTGCTGCACCAGGTGATCTTCCTGCGTCAACAGCCGCTCAACCCGCAGCAGTTCCTGGACTTCGCCTGCGCGATGGGTGAGCCGATCGAGTATCCGTTCGTCGGTGGGATTGATGGCTTTCCGACCATCATCGAGGTCAAGAAGCTCGAGCACGAGCGCAACAACTTCGGCGGCGTCTGGCATTCCGACACGACTTACCTCGACTGCCCGCCGATGGGGTCGATGCTGCTGTCGCGCGAGGTCCCGCCGCACGGTGGCGACACCTTGTTTGCGAACCAGTCGCTGGCTTATGAGTCGCTGTCTGAGGTGATGCGCGGCCTGCTCGACGGCCTGACCGGCATCAGCAACTCGGCCAAGGCTGATGTGTCAAAGACCCGCGAGGACCGGATCAAGTCCGACGGCAAGTCCGGCGCCGCGCAGGAATACCGGGCCGAGCATCCGATGGTTCGCACCCATCCCGAGACCGGCCGCAAAGCGCTGTATGTCAATGTCGCGCACACCACCGGCATCGTTGGGATGCGCGACGAGGAGAGCGCGCCGCTGCTGAATTTCTTGTTCCAGCACCAGGTCAAGCCCGAGTTCACCTGCCGTTTTGTCTGGGACCGCGACGCGATCGCTTTCTGGGACAACCGCTGCACCCAGCACAACCCAGTCAACGATTACCACGGTCATCGCCGCGTGATGCACAGGATCACGCTGCGCGGCGACCGGCCGGTCTGAGCCTGCGTGAGTGGATGCCCGAAAAGTCTGCGGCGCAAGCCGTTCGTGTGGATTTTCTGAATCCGGGAGTCCTCGTCTTTGTTGATTAGGGAATAACCTAGGTGTGGAGCGATGTTGGCGTGATTGAATAAGCCGTACGTAGCTAACCTTAGGAAATGGACATGAAATTTCTGAAATCAACGCCAGCCCGCACGGTGCTGGGCTGTGCCGTCGTCGCGGCGCTGGGTGCTTCGCTGTTGGTGGGCACGGCAGCGCAGGCGCAGGCGCTGAAAAAGTACGACTCGACGACCAAAGAATTCTGGAGCAAGCCGCCGCCCGACTGGTTTCTGGGTGACGAGACCGAAGCCCAGAAAGGTTTGGCGCCACCGGCCGGACCGGCGCTGCCGACACCGCTGGCCGAGCTCGAAACCAACCTGAAAGCGATCAAGCTGCCCAAGGGCTTCAAGATCAGCGTCTTCGCCAGCGGCGTGCCGAGCGCGCGGCAGATGGCCTGGGGCGACAAGGGCACGCTGTTCGTGGGCTCGTTCGGCGCTGGCAGCGTATACGCGATCACCGACAACGGTGGCAAGAAAGAGGTCAAGACGATCCTCAAGGACATGATCATGCCCACCGGCATCGCATTTCGCGACGGTGCGCTGTATGTCGCGGACATCGGCAAGATCCTGAAATACGAGAACGCCGAAGCCAATGTCGGCAATATGCCGGCGGCCAAGGTGGTCTACGACGACATGCCTTCGTACATTCCGCACGGCTGGAAGTACCTGACCTTCGACAAGCAGGGTTGGCTCTACGTTCCGCTGGGACCGCCTTGCAACATCTGCCTGCCGCCGACTGGCGTGTCGCAGATCCGGCGCGTGAACCCCAACACCGGTGAGGCTGAGATCATGGCCATCGGTGTTCGCAACAGCGTGGGCGGCGACATCGACCCGCGCAGCGGCGACTACTGGTTCACCGAGAACGCGCGCGACTGGGTCAGCGATGACCTGCCGAGCGACAAGCTCAACCACATCTCCAAGCTGGGTCAGCATTTCGGCTATCCGTATTGCCACCAAGGCAATCTGCCGGATCCGAAGTACGCGATGGGCCACAAGTGTTCTGAATTCTCACCACCCGCTTTGAACCTCGGCGCGCATGTGGCGCCGTTGGGGATGAAGTTCTACACCGGCAAACAGTTCCCTGCCGATTACACCAACAGCATGCTGATCGCCGAACACGGCTCCTGGAATCGCCACAAGTACACCGGCGGACGGATCATGCGCGTGGTGGCCGACGCAAACGGCAAGAACGCCAAGCAAGAGGTGTTCGCCAGCGGCTGGATCAATGGCGACCAGAGCTATACCGGTCGGCCGGCTGACATCCTGCTCGCACCGGACGGTTCGATCCTGGTGGCCGATGACTGGGCCGGTGCGATCTATCGCATCAGCTACGCCCAGTAATCTCAGCTCGAGACCACCATGCCCGCCGCCTGCCAGCGGCGGGCATTCCTTTTTGTTTGATGCGTTGTCGCCCCATGAGAAACCTGTTGATCTGTACGCTGCTGTGCATCGCCTCTGGCCTCGCTGGCGCTGCCGACCGGGCCGCTGGCGCCGCAAAAGCCGCTGCCTGCGCCGCCTGCCACGGCTCTGGAGGTGTTTCTCAGATGGTCGACACGCCCTCTCTGGCGGGGCAGCCTGACGGTTTCTTGCAGTGGCAGCTGGTTTATTTTCGCGGTGGCCGGCGCAAGAATCCGGTGATGCAGCCGATGGCGGCAGACCTGTCTGACGACGACATCCGCAATCTTGCGGCGCATTTCGCGGCGCTACCGCCGCCCCAGGCCGGCACCCAGGGGCTTGCCGACCCCGAGTTGTTTGCGAGCGGGCGCAAGCTCGCGCAGCAACACCGCTGCGCCGCCTGCCACCAAGAAAGCTATGCCGGCGCGCAAGCCGCAGCGCGAACCGCGCAGCAGCGCGAGGACTACCTGCTCAAGGCCTTGCGCGACTTCAAGTCAGGCGCCCGCATCGGCAATGGTGTCGCGTCCATGGGCGATGCGGTCTACCCGCTGGTTGACGAGCAGCTTCGTGCACTGGCGCATTTCATGTCACACTTGCCTTGATGGCCAAGACCGACCGCATCTACAAGATCGAATTGCTGATCCGTCACCGCGGTCAAGTCAGTTTTGCGCAACTGCTAGAGACGCTCGAGGTCTCACCGGCCACGCTCAAGCGTGATCTGGATTACCTGCGAGGCCAGCTCGGCGCGCCGATCGAATACGACCGCGACAGCAACAGCTACCGCTTTGCCGCCGGAGCCAGCGGCACAGGCCGGCGCCACGAATTGCCGGGGCTGTGGTTCAGCGAGCCCGAGCTCTATTCGTTGTTGATGGCGCAGCAGTTGCTCGGTGGGCTTGGCGCCGATGGGCTGCTCGGCCGTCATCTGCAACCATTGCTCGAGCGCATCCACGAGTTGCTCGGGCCTGGCGGCGAGACCGATGCCAAGGCGCTGATGAAGCGCGTCAAGATCATCAGCGCGCTGCGCCGACCGGTGGCGCCCGATTGCTTCGAGCGCATGGGCGAGGCGCTGATGCGCCGCCGCCGGCTGCAGATGCGCTACCTGACCCGTGCCAGAGGGGAGGTGGGCGAACGCGAGGTCTCGCCGCAGCGTCTGGTGCACTACAAGAACACCTGGTACCTGGATGCCTGGTGCCACAGTCGTGAGCGCTTGCTGCGCTTCGCGCTCGACGCGGTGCAAGAGACCCGGGTGCTCGAGACCCGCGCCAAGGACGTCGCGATGCGCCAGGTGCAGGCCGAGATGGACAGCGGTTACGGCATCTACGCCGGTGGCACTCGACAGATCGCCACGCTGCGGTTCTCAGCGCAGGCCGCGCCCTGGATCAGCCGCGAGGAGTGGCACCCCGAGCAGCAGGGCCAGTTTCTCGCCGATGGCAGCTGGCAGCTCGAGCTGCCTTATGTCGACGAGACCGAGTTGGTGATGGACTTGCTGCGCCAAGGCGAGCAAGTCCAGGTGATTGCGCCCCAAAGCCTGCGTGAGGCGGTGCAGCGGCGGCTGGCGGCGGCGTTGGCGGTGTACGCTGCGGCTTGACGCCGAAAGCTTTTCAGATCACGACCTCGATCAAGCAGGGCGCCTGGCTCGCAAAGCCACGCTGCAAGGCCTGCACCAGCGCGCCAGCGTCCTCGACGCGCACCGCCGGGACGCCATGGCCTTTGGCCAGCGCCACCCAGTCCAGGTTCGGCCGGTCCAGCGTGAGCATGTCGACAGCTTTCTGGCCGCTGATCTGCGCCCCCACGCCTTGGAGCTCGCCCTGCAGGATCGCGTAGCGGCGGTTGGCAAACACGACCGCGACCACCGGCAGCGATTCACGCGCCATTGTCCACAGCGCTTGCAGCGTGTACATCGCGCTGCCGTCGCCTTCTAGCGACAGCACCGGCCTGCCGGGCGCGCCGATGGCCGCGCCCACCGCACAAGGCAGGCCGAAACCGATCGCCCCGCCCATGCCTTGCAGCCAGTCGTGCGGTGCGGCTGCGGCCATCTGCGGGCCGAAGGCGCGGCCGGTGGTCACGGCCTCGTCGACCACGATCGCGTTCGCTGGCAGCGTCGAGGCGATCGCCGCGGCCACCGACTCGGGTGTCAACGCGCCGCTGGGGGCGGTGACAGCCGCTGGCACGGCCAAGACCAGGTCGCGCTCGACGCGAACGTCCAAGGCATCGGCCAGCGCCTGCAGCGCCGCCGGCACGTCTTGCCGCGGCTCGGCCAGCGTCAGCAGCGCAGCACCTGGCGGCTTGAGCTGCGAGGGCTTGCCGGGGTAGGCGAAGAAGCCGATCGGATCGACGCTGCCCGCCAGCACCAGCGCTTGCACGCCGGCCAGCGCGGCCACCGAGGGGTCGACGGCGTAGGGCAGCCTGGGGATTCGTGGCTGGCCGCGCCCGCCCGGCATGCGCGGGTTGTAGAACTCGGCCATCAGCTTGCAGCCGGTCTTGGCGGCGATCGCCGCGGCCAACATCTGCGAGCGCCCGTCGCGCGAGCCGGCAGCGCCCAGCAGCAGCATCGCGCGCTCGCCCATCGATGTGAGCGTGCGCGCAGCAGCATCGACCGCCGCTTGCGGCACGGCCTGCGGCGCGGCCGGTGCTGCCGCCTGATGCGCCTGGCCACCGGCACCCCATGCGGTGTCGGCCGGCAGCACCAGCGTGGCGATGCGCCCGACCGCGCCGTCGCGCGTGGCCTGCACCGCCGCAGCGCCGTCGGCGCCGACATCGGCGGCGCGCTGCGAGCTGCGCACCCAGTGCGAGATCGACTGCGCGATGCCGTTCAGGTCGGACTTCAGCGGCGACTCGAAATGCACATGGCCGGTCGCGTGGTCGCCCACGACGTTGACGATGCCAGAGCGCGCCTTGCGCGCGTTGTGCAGATTGGCCCAGCCATTGCCCAGGCCGGGGCCCAGGTGTAGCAGCGTGGCAGCGGGCTTTTCGGCCATGCGCCAGTAACCATCGGCGGCGCCTGTGGCCACGCCCTCGAACAGCGCGAGCACGCAGCGCACGCCGGGGATGCGGTCGAGCGCCGCGACAAAGTGCATCTCCGAGGTGCCTGGGTTGGCAAAGCACAGTTCGACATGGCTGGCAGCCAATGTCGTCACAAGCGATTCGGCGCCGTTCTGTTCGATCA
>Ga0214919_10003833_pt1 | contig 22388 bp, 21 predicted proteins | sample LL1503_MetaG_FD_177994 | JGI IMG/M metagenome (GOLD analysis project Ga0214919, IMG submission 177994) | Freshwater microbial communities from Lake Lanier, Atlanta, Georgia, United States - LL-1503 | ecosystem: Environmental > Aquatic > Freshwater > Lake | place: USA: Georgia | collected... | reverse complement strand
TCAGAATTTACAACGTTTGTAAATGATATGTTAGATCCGCTTCTCCCGCTAATCTTGATTTTTTCTTGTTCGCTTGAGTTGTCGATATCTATAGACGCTCCTCGCTGATTTATCACTAATTTATTCGCATAGACCAAACTCATAAAGATATTTAAACTTTTAATTGTTTATCTCAAGACTCAAAGTTGTGAAGTCCTGTCGGTGATATCTGTTTTTCATTATCAGCATCAATCATACCCAAATTTGATCTTACAGATGGACCAACAACTCCAAAATAAACAGGGAAGTTCAGATCTCCTTCATAGTGGAATACCCAAACATTTGATCCAACTTCCGGAACACCGTTGACACCTTTTGATTTATTTACATGTTTTGAAGGTCTGTAGCAAAATGAGTAAGGATTACATTTCACTGAAAAATTATCTAGAGGTGTGTTGAATGCGTCACCCAACACAGTTCCTTCATTTTCATATAAGAAAGCTGGGGAGAATGATCCAGATTGAAGTGTTGGTGTTGTTGTGTCATTTACTTGAAAACCTTCTGGATAATTACAATCAGAAATAGTTGAGATTTCGCCATCTTTATAATATCTAAAATTTCCAGATTCTCCAAATAATGGAGAGCATTGTTCTGCCCATGGAATCAATTTTGCAATTTCTTCAAACATCTTGGTATCATTCCAAGAATCTGTTTTGTTATTTTTACCCGGAGCATTTAAATTAAATGTATCATACTTTTCAAACCATTCATCATATGGTTGATTTGTGAGTTCTGGTATGTATACTTTAACTCTATTAGTGTTCAAGGGATCGTTATTTTTGACAACGATTCCACGGTAGAATCCATTATCTACTCTTGAATATTCTACACCACTTCCTGAGCCTCTGATAAACATATTTTAGTTAATTCTTAAAACTCGATACCACTCTAGATTTCCGGTGACATAACTACTATCCATTGTCACCGTATTGTCAGTTAAAGGATCATATACTAGAATATAATTTCGTTCTTGAGTATTAAATGTTCCATATGCCACCACAGCATGTCCCGATTCATCCAATGTGCCTTTGCGATTATAATGATAAATGATCACTGGTTTATCCTCGTTTATAGAATTCACCACTGCATCAAAAGATATAGGTAATTCCTCAACGGAATAACCATACATAATTAGTGCAAGTTTGGCATCTATCTTTTGATTTTCGCAAGGTTTACCAGTCACTCTAGATACTATTTGACATTGTGTGGGTAAAGAATTGGTCTTTTGACTCATTAACATTCTGGCAGCAGCCGCAGCACACCATAAATCTTTCTCCTGTTTTTGTCCTACCATATTGGGAACAGCATATTGGTAATCACTCGATGATGGTTTTGGAACCTTTTTACAAGATACAATAGTCGCAAATAGTAGGACTATCATAAATAGTTTATTAAATTTATAGACTTCCATGTAATTATTTAATAAACAAAAAACCTCTAGAAATTAATCTAGAGGTTTTAAGTATGATGAAACAATAATACAATGAGAATGATTAGCGATAACCCAGAAGTCTCAAACGTCTATGGTTGGGGGTGGAGACTTGGGTAGTTTGGTCATAGGCGGATACTGGAGTGGTCGCAAGACTTGAAAGATACGTGAATACAGTATGCTGAGATAGATTATTAATTTGTAATTTATTCAGAGAGAATTTCTGACCACTGTATGATGTGTCAATTCTAAACACACTTCCATCAACAGTGAGTGTTGAAAGGACATTAGAAAGGGTTGTGTTAGCATTATAAGACAACCCAACATCATTAGTTGATAGTGAGATGATGTTGATACCGTTGGCTGACAGAGATGCTGCCTGTCCCGGTGTCATTGATTTTGCAGCAGATAGGACAGTGTTTGAGAATGTGTATGGCATATTATTATTTAGTAAACTTAGTTGGATTTGTCAACTTTTGTATAAAGCATCATAAATTCTGATCTATCCACCAATTCATCTTTGTGGATTTCTATTTCTTCATAATCACCATCTTCATTTGTAAATCCATAAATAATATATGGAGAGATTTCACAAGTCCAATTTCCTGATAATTTTCTTGTGGTTGCTTTAATCTCGACTTTTTCAAATTGAATTTCGTATTCTTTCATCATTTCCAGTTCTTTCTAAGTTCCTTGAATTCTTCGGTCTTTCCATAATTATCAACACCATATTTTTCAATCATAATTTGTTTATTTCTTTCTAATCCTTCCTCACTTACCATGTAGGTTTTGGTTCCATATTTTTCTAAACAAGTATTTACCCTTTTTGCGGTTTCTTCTTCATTATTTTCATATCTACATTTTGTGCTGCAAAAGAACCCAAATCTCTTACGAACCTTATCATATTTTGTATCATTACCACAAACACATTTTGGTTGTTCAGTAATGTCATTAAGAAAACAATACAAAAGCAATGGCATGGGGTTATGTAATTTATGATCAGTAATACTTTTGATTTCTTGAAGAATCTCACCCCCCAACAATTTGATAGTCACCTTATCTTTCATAAATCTGAGCGATCCCTCGTAATTAGTATTGATGTGATTTTGAATTTTATCCTTAATTTCTTGTTTGTTGTCCATACCAGTTATCGTATCATCTAAAAATAATTTGTCAAGAACTATTGACAAATCCAATACAGATGCTAAATATATTTATGCGAAAGATTAAAAACAATAATAAGGTTCCTGAATATTTATTATATGTTACGATTAATATGATTAACGGTAAGGTTTATGGTGGTAAGCATTACAAAGTTTCTAATAAAGTTTATAAAGGATCTGGAACACATTTGAAGAAAGCATTTAAGAAATACGGAAAGGAAAACTTCACGGTGAGATATTTTAAATTGAAAATTACAACACCTGAAAATTTAAACCGACTTGAAATTAAATTGATTCGTAGATTAGTTCGAAAATTTGGAAAAAATTGTTACAATATTCATAGGGGTGGAAGAGGTGGATATTATTTAGAGTATGCTGGAGATGAGAAATATAAAGAATTCAAAAAGAGTGTGAGTGAAGGTCTTTTTGATATGTATAAAGATCCAGAGAAATATAATAATTGGTATGAATCTTTAAGCAAAAGAAAAGATACGATTAGAAAAAGAATAGAGACAAACAATAAAACAGATAAAGAATTGAGAAAGGTAAAATTTATAAAAGATCATGGGAGATCTAAGGTTACATATAGATTGGTTTATCCTAATGGGACCGAAACCATTGAATCTAATTGTCTCAAGAATTTTGTGGAAAAATATCACACAGATGATTTTATATTTAGGAGGATTAGAAATAATGGATCATATATTTTTAAGAGGGTCACTAAATTGAGTAAACACCCATTCCCAAAAAATACTGTAATACACTATGTCTCAGAATATAGAACATTTGATGATTACAACAAATGAAAAAACCCGAAGGACTTTGACATCCTTCGGGTTTAATTTTAACTTTTCAGTTTAACGATACCATTAGAGATACACGCTGGTTGATCCGGGTGTAAATGCAACACCTAATCCCTTAACGATGATGAGATGATAGTAAAGATTCGCTCCAAAAATGTTATTAACGATACCATAACGGGTCATCAATCCTACTCTTGGGGTGAAGTTAACCGGATCGATGGCACGTTGCACCATGATCGGAATATAAGGACAGTAAATTATCCCAGTATCATAATACTCAGAACCCTTATAACCAAGCAGAGCATATTCAACACCAGCAGTATTGGCAGGAGTATAACCTCTGTTACCATATAGAGTTTGGTTTTGAACTTCAGTGCGAAGGTCACGATAGACAGTCCAACGACTTCCAACAGTTCCGATCTTAGCAACACCAACAGAGTTAGTATTGACAGTTCCGACGATTTCAAAGGTCTTGAAATCAGGAAGCATTTCTAGGATAGAACAAACGCGAGGAGTGGCGATAACAAAGTTAGCAGCACCTCTACGGTTACGAGCAGCCATACGACCAGACTCAATCAAGAGCTTTTGGTAGAAAGTAGCATTACGTTCAGCAGTCCAACGACCATCAGCAGAAACCGGACTCCAGAAGGAGAAACCAGCACCGTAGCCAGCGTTGAAAGCGGACTGAATCATACGCATGAGAACTTCACGGTCGATTTCAGCTTGGATTTCGTAGGACATTGCGTTGGTGAGTTCACCATCAATGTCAATACCTTGCATATTCTTGATGTCTTGTTCAAGCTCGATTGACCAGCGGGTAGCAAGTCTACGAGTTCCAGCTTCAACTGAAGTCTTTTCAAACTTCATTTCAATTTGTGGAATACGACCAGTAGCTTCATAGGACTCAAGCAATTGAGCAACACCACGATCTTGATCAGCAAATGCCCACTCGGAAGCGTTACCGGAAAGAGCACCACTTGAAACACCAGTGAAACGGGTGTCTAAGAGTTGATAACCAAGTTCAGTTGCGTTTAGACCAGCAGAACCAGTATAAGCACCACCACCCATACCACCAGCATTACCAGTTCCAGCGGTTCCATCAGTTCCAACACGATCAACAGTGTTGAGCAAGTCGGATTGATAAGCATAACGCAAAGCGAAAGCAAGACCAACTGGACCACCCATAGGTTGAACACCGCAGATCTCATGTGAGATAAGTTCTGGGAATGTTCTACGGATCATTGGGATCAGAATTTTAGGGAGACGACTATCACCAGCAGCATAGTTATCAGTATTACCATTCGGGCTGTTAGCAACCGAGGTAGCACCGAAGATGCCTTGGGAGTTGTTTGAGGATTCTTGGATACACCAGTTGTTTTGGTTTTCCAAGAGAACGGCAGTAACCCTCTTGACATGCTCGCTTTGGATAGCAGGCACAGACGAGGATTCGAAGTTAAGCACTTTTTCCCAACGCTTTACAGCTTGGTCAGTGCGCGATTTATTAGGATCTTCAATAGTTTTCATAATTTTTATTTGTTTGTAATCTACAATGCATTCAGGTCAGGATGACCTCATGTTAATAATTCTTTTCTATTTTTGAAAATGTTATCGGTTCCTTTCGAGTTCCGAAACAAAATCATCCATAGGATTATAAGTATTTATCTTTTCAGTCACAACTTTTTGAATTGGAGCGAAATCTGGCTTGAATTCTCTTTGAGAAACTGCTTCCTCTTTGAGAACTTTAAGTTTTTGTGTTTCTTGTTTATCAAATAAACGAAGGGTATAATCAAAGTTTTCTTCGATAAACTTAAGTGGTTTGTCGGCTAAAGTCTTTTTGATGAAATTCTTCTTAGCTTCTGGGAACTTGGAAGTCTTACTCTCGATAAGCATATCAACTTTGGTTTTCTCATTAGCTTCATAAAGTGCTTTGAATTGCTTTTTGAGTTCAGTATTTTCGGTTTTTAAAGTTTCGATTTGTGAATGACCATCTTCCATAGCACCACGAACGGATTCCTTCATCATAATAGAATCAACTGCCAAAACACCGCGAAGTCCTTCTAGGACAGTATAAGCATTTCTATTTTTTACAGCTTGTGCGAAGTCTTCTTTTGGAATAGACTCTTCGATATATTCATCAAGGAAATTACTTACTGATTCAACGATAGTCTTTTTAAAACCAACAGCTTCTTTTAGGGAATCCCTTTTGAACATGTTGGAAAGTTTGACGAGTTTGGAAGCATTGCCTTTGTCAACAGCCTCAACAACACGTTTCATTTTCTTAGCACGGTCTTTATCAAGAGTATCAATTAGAACTTCCAGCTTTTCGGCATAGACTTGATCCTGTTTTTCAAGAGCTTCATTTACTTTAGATTGAACTGCTTCTTCGATAACTGAAAGAGAATCTTCAGTTAGAATTTCTTGAACTTCTTCTGCGAACATGTTTTTGGTATCTTCCATATGATTATTTAGTTGTTATTAGAACAAAGGAGTATTTAACTCCTGAGCGATCTTGTTTTGAATTTTGAGAGCAATGGCATCATTCATGAATTTGTGGGCATCGGCATATCTTTTTTCAATCACAGCTTCAACAAAATCAGCAACAGCAGCATTTTCTTTAATACAGTTATTGACTTTTTTACCACCCTTCATTTTTGTTCCATCTTTTTTGTAACCTTTCCAACAAGATTTTTCTTCATCCTCTTCTCCTCTGATTTGTTTTGCTGTTCTCCGAGTAGGATTTTTTCCCGCTTCTTTGGCTGATTTTCTTGTCTGAAATTTATCTTCTTTTTTATTAAAGTGATCAGGTTTCATGGGGACAGTTCCCAGACCCTGTTCATCTTCTTCGCCTTTACGAATGGTATCTTTTTTCACTTTTTTTGTTTTATTTTGTTTTGTGATATTGCTCCCGATTGGCTTATCATCATATCTATCACCCAAATTTGCTGGTTTTCTTTTTCCTCTGACCGGAACATCCGAATCTTTAGCATTCCCAAATTTTCTTTTTTCTTGTTGAGATTTAGGGCTTCTAAGATATTTGTCGGTTTGCTTCTTAACTGTATTTGATTCCTTCACAACTTCCTCATCTTCTTCAAATTTATTAGTTCTATTATAGGAACCTGCGCCTTTGGCTGGCTTTTCTACTTTGGTAGCTGGAGCGAACTTCTTACGTTGTTTAACTTTGGGTCCGTCAATAACTGCCTTGCCTGATTTTTTCATTTGTTTTGAAATTGATTGTTCATCTTCCTCCCCCGCTTTTTTTTTAGATTTACCAGCTTTTGAATAAGCAATTGCAACTGCTTGTTTCTGGGGTTTACCAGCTTTAATTTCTGTGGCAATATTCTTAGAAATTGTTTTTTGAGATGATCCTTTTTTGAGTGGCATAATAATTATATTTAATGAAGGTTTGAAATAAACTTTGTAATTTGCTCACGAAGATAAATATCGAGTTGTTTTTTCGGAAGTTTTGAAATGGATTTTTCAAATCCATCATAAAGTTCTTCATATTTATTATCATCTTTGAGAATCCACTCACGACCTTCCATGATACCATTGACAAAAGCTTTGGTATGACTAGGATCAGCTACTGTATCAATTGCAACGAGATGCATATTTTCAACCAAATTATAATCGCTCTGTTCTCTTATAGATCCCAATGCTCTAGTTGACATACCCACACGAACTCCGTCATTTATAAGTGCTCTTAAAATTTGTCCGCATGGAGTTGATAGAACTTTAGCTTTTCCATAATAACCATCTTCAATTTCTCTAAGTTCAGTAACTAAGTGACAAGCTCTTTCAAGATTAACATCAGCACTAGCAGGATGATTTAATTCTCCCATAGCTCTACCCGGAGTAACCATTTCATTTACATAACGATTCACTTCTTTCCGAGTGTTATCAAAATCATAGTATCGTCCATTACGATTTTTACTATTACAACCAATCATCGGACCAGCTACATATAATGTAGATTGGTTATTTAATTTACTTTGTTCTTCAATGATTTCGAAATCATCCAATGTATCAGGATTTTCGGCAATCAACTTAAGTTTCAATGACATGAATATATTTAATGTATATTATTTAAAAAAGATGATTAACACGCTCAAAACCATTCTTTTTCGAATACCCAAGCAATAAAAATTCCATATTATTCTTTTTACAGAACTCATCAGCGAATAACCACTTGGATGAATTATTACAAAACTTCAATTGTTCATAAATCAAAGTGGTCTTTTTCTTCTTTGATTTTGGATCAGGTTTGACAGTTTCTTTCAAATCTTTAATTTCAATAACATATTTTTTTATAGTATTACCCTCTTTAATTTTCAAATAAGCGTCTGTGTAATACTTTCGATTACATTTTTTCACACTGTCCCAATATGGTATGATAAGACCTTCACTGACCCACTCCAGAATATTATCATTATTATCAACCCAATTAAAAAATTTCAATTCAATACCAGATCGATATATCGGGACTTCTTTTCCAATATACTTCGAAGGATTTTTTAAACGATAATACCCCTGACGAAATTTTGGATTTTTATTTAAGCCAAGTGACATTATTCCAAACTAATAATTTCCTCTTCGACTATTTGAGGTATGATAATAGGTTCTTCAATAATAGGTTCTTCTACTACAGGTTCTACTACTACCAATGGAACAACAGAGAACACACCATTACTATCAATACTTAATTCTTTCTTTGCACCAATTTGTGCAATCGCACTTAATCCACGATCCACAAGAAGTTCATTAAATGCTGTCGCATACTTTTCATGTGCTGCGAAGATTGCTTGAACCTTTTCAACACCGTGAAAGTTTAGAACTTCTTCCAGTTCATTGTCAGGTAATGACCAGAAAGCATTCAATGATTGATTAAGATCTTCAGCACTAGCTTTGGTTCTTGTATCAATACGGTTTAAAGGTGCCTCAATGTTTTCGAGGTTCTGCTGTAGTTTTGTTTTTGTGTTTATAATTAACATAATATTTTATAGGTTAGATTGATGTTGGTGTTAATAATCCAGCATCATTTATAGTTATTCTCCATCTTGCTCCGTTTGGAGATTTTAGGATAATACCTTTGGTCGAATCAGTGATTTCAATATCACCCGTTGAACTTAAACCACCAAAAGTTGGAGTTTGTGCGACACCAAGACCCAAAGCATTTCTATGCGTTGTTACAGCAGCAGCATTGTAGGTGAATGTTGCGGCAGCACCATAAGTAGAATCTCCAGTGAGATCAACACCTCCAACGTAAAGTTTTCTAAATCTTGTTGCAGATTTGCCTAAATCTACTGTATTATTAGATGTTACACCGTTAATAATTGGCGTAAGGTTATCAGTGTTGGGGCTACATAAACCAACTAATGTTGAATTTGCACCACATTGAAAATATCCACCTACTGTTGCATTATACCCAATAACAGAAGAATAGGTTGCACCTCCTGCTGTTACAGCTCCAGTTGCACTTATATTCCCAACTACAGTAAGTGCTTCTGATGGTAAAATTGTTCCAATACCAACATTACCAACTGTATTAATATGAAATCTATCTTGTAATACTTGGGCAGAACTTGCTACCTGAATTGTGAAATAACTGTTAAGGTAAGAAGTTCCATAAGAAGTTTTAATCTTAGCGTAATCAAAAATAGATCCAGACGAAGAACGCCAAACAATTTCATTAACCTGCGCGGATGAACCAGTGCTTTGCTCAAATACTAAATTTCTATTAGTTATGCTATTAGGGGCATCAATTACAAGTTTACCTGTTGGGTTTGCTACACCAATACCAACATTACCGCTACTTAGAATTGTCATCCTTGTAGCATTATTTGTTTGAAACAACATGCTTCTTTGTGGACCTGACAATGGAAGTGTTTCAGCACCAATTACAAAATTATTATTAGAATCAAACTTAAATGTAGCACGTTCTGCTGATGTTGCAGATGTGTATGTGTTGTAAAGGTTGAAGGTTTGTGATGTTGTACCAGAACGTTGGTCAAGTGTTCCTGATAAACTACGAATTAATGATACATCATTATTTGCAAGTGAACCTGAATTAAGCAAACCGAATCCAATACCACCTCCAACATATAATCTATTATCATTTGTCGAATTATTTGTAAATATTCCAGAATACCAATTTCCAGCAGAACCACCTACAATATTGACTGAATAACCTTCATTAGATCCAATAAACATAGGTCCACCCGTTGCCAATACTTTCTTAGTGTAAGGCATGGTCAAGTTTCCATTTCCCGAGAAATTAACTTCACCTGTGCTTAGTAATGACATTCTTGTAGCACTATTTGTTTGAAACAACATGCTACGTTGTGGACCTGATAATGGTAGTGTCTCAGCACCAATTACAAAATCATTATTAACAAACTTAAATGTTGCACGTTCTGCGGATGTTGCCGAAGTGTAAGTGTTATAGAGTCTAAATTCTTGAGCGTTTAAACCGTTACGTTGTGCTAATGTATTCGCTAGATCTCTCGATAATGATAAGTCAGCCGCGTTATCTAAGTTGCCAGTTGATGACCACTGAAAAGATTCAACATCCGAAATTCTAGCATATCCCCCAGAACCTTGTTGGACTTTGAGAGCAGCAGTACTAACACTTGTACCTCCAATATACTGAGGTGTGAAAGACGTATTAGGACTTAGAAAGTTTGAAAAGATGTTTCCAGTAGCACTTATATTTCCAACTACAGTAAGTTTTTCTGGTGAAGTTGTTGTTCCAATACCAACATTACCACTACTTAGAATACTCATCCTTGTAGCACTTCCAGTTTGAAACAACATGCTTCTTTGTGGACCTGACAATGGCAGTGTTTCAGCACCAATAACAAAATCATTATTAACAAACTTAAATGTAGCACGTTCTGCTGATGTTGCAGATGTGTAAGTGTTGTAAAGGTTGAAGGTTTGTGATGTTAAACCGTTACGTTGTGCCATGATATCATTAGCATCTGCTGTAAAGGAAGGACTGTTATTTCCCAACCCGGCGCGAATGATGGAAGCTCTTAAATCACCATTCGAATATAATCCTGCGGCATACTGATTATTGTATGATCCAAGATAAAGAATTGAATTTGACATCAATCCATTAGTAGTGGTAATTAGTCCATTTTTGTCAACTTTAAACTTACTACTTCCACCAACCTGTAAATCCATTAATAATGATGAAGCATTACTAGATAAGTCAGTTACCTTTACCGAAAAAGCGGTTGGTGTTAAATTAGTATTCCAAGTTTGGTTTACAATTAAAGCAGAACCACTTAACCCAGCACCACCAGCAAGAGTAGTATCTGTGATTTCTAATTTAGCTGTTGGTGTTATTGTCCCAATACCAACATTACCAGAACTCAATATAGACATTCTTGTAACACCATTTGTCTCAAAATTTAATGCATACGCATCATTGGTTCCGATTGTTAATGCAGCAGCATTAGTATTACCACCTCTATAAACCAAGTTTCCAGATCCTACACTATTAAATGTGGGACTATTACCTGTTCCAAGACCCAAAGCGGTTCTGTGCGTTAAAGCAGAAGGTCCAGAATATGTAAATGTTGTATCAACACCAAAAGCAGAATCACCACCAACACTTAATGAATTACCTGCTATAAGTCCAGCAGACTCTATATTACCTTGAGTAGAAACATCTCCATTACCAGTAACAGTAAATCTTGTATTAGCATCTATATCATCTACCTCTAATGCAATATTTGAAGAATATCCAACAGGTTGAAGCCTTGAAAATTTTCCATAAATATTACCTGTTGATGCATCAATATCATTATATACTAAGATGTTAGTTGCGATCATAGCATTACTACCTAAATTTAAATTAGTAGTAGCACCCGTATAAGGAACATACTCAGATAATAAAACATTTGTTGGAAGAGGTAGCAAAATACGAACAGGAGTTTCACCACCGTATTCAAAATCATACGTTGGATTTCCTCCACCAACAACGCGTTGTGCATAAAATTCAACAACGATTCTATCAGTTGCAACCCAATCACCAAAATTAGCTACAAGCGAAGTTGAAAACTGTGCATATACTGCATTTGTAGATGGTAATGTATTATCACTAATGCCAATTAGAGTTAGTGTTCCACTAGAACTTCTTTTGTATACATGGAAATGAAAAGTTGCAGAAGAACTACTAGATCCAGCGGTTTTACGAATGTTACCCAAAACTGTAACATTAATAACTCCCGGATGACCTACAATTATTCCAGCGGCGGATGCCAAGGTTCCTACTAATTTTTCATCAGCATTAATTGATCCGGTTGAAATATCAACAGCAGGTTGATCATAATCAGGATCAGTTAGTGAAGCAACTAATTTGTATGTTGCACTAAGATCTGATACAGCAGTTGTAGGATATAAAATAACATTAGAATTTAATGATTCTGATGTAAGATATTGAGTATCATCAAGAGATCCATCACCTTTAACAAACTGTGAAGAAAGACCGTTTAGTGTTACAAAAGAATTTGCAGTTACACTACCTGTCATAGTTCCCCCAGATAGTGGGAGATATGCACCAGTTGCACCACCTCCCCCACCAGAGAACAATGTAGCAAGATCAACACCACCACTCAATATTCGAGAGGTTACATTCAAATCGCCATTCATAGTTCCACCATCAGCAAACTGCATAGCGACGGTTCCAGAACCGCCACCACCATATACGGTGATATACTTTCGAAGATCTACCTTATAATTTTCAAACTTATCATGGATAATCTTATCATACTCTTTCTTTAGCTTATCAATACTTACAACTTCCGGGTCTTTTTTACCCATTGCTTCAACAAGATATTCGACAGGAGACTCTTCTTTGGTTCTTCTAATTTCTTCAATTAGATTATCACGACTCTCTTCAATAAGACCGATAAAATATTGTCTGGTTTTATCATTTAAATCAAAAGCTTGTGTCTCAAGTAACTCTACTCGTTGAGTATAATAATCGGAAATTTCTTGAGCTGATTGATCAATTTTTTTATCAATCTCTTCTGAAAAAGTTTCAAATTCTTTAGAAACCTTACCAACCCTAGACAAAGCCTTGCTTAATCCTTTGTTGATGTTATCATTCAGTTCGACATTTAATTTCTGTATGTTCTGAACTTCTTCATTTATACTTTCGATTAAAGTTTTATCTGCCTTTGATGCAAGAGTCTCGTCAAGTTTGTTATATAGCTCAGTTTCAATTTCGGAAACTTTTTCCACAATATCAGTAGAAATCGATTTAAGTTCCGAATCAACTTTAGGAATTACAATCGATTTATAAAGTTCCTTGATTACTTCTTTTACATTTTTGTCAAAATGTTTGGATGATTCATCAAAATTATTGGAGAGGGATCTTTTAAGATCTTCTGATATGATACTTATCCGATTATCAATTTTTTCAGATAATTTGGATTCTGAATCATTTGAGAAATCGAATAAGTCATCCTTGATTTTCTTTGAAATATTCAAGAAGTCCTCAACCAATCCAGATCTTGCGTCATCCAGAGTTTTTTCTAAAAGTTTGTTATCTCTTTTGATAACCTTATTAGCTTCTTTAATTTTCTCATCTTTGACAAAATTAGCATATTCGAGAGCTTCCTTTTTAGATTGTGCAATTTCTTCTAAAATCTCAGACCTTTTATCATTTTGATATTGAATAGTTGGAGTTTGTTCAATTATAACCACCTCCTTCGTTTCCTCCACAACAGGAACGATAATTTTTTCTTTAATCAGATCGACATCTCCGTCCAGAGAAAGTGTATCTAAGGTATTATTTTCATTGAAAATAATCTCTTGCTTTCCTTTGACTAAAACAAAGGGGAAGAATACTTCTTGATCCTCTACTAAAACAGGAACAGAAACCACTGGAGATCCCTTATATTCAGAGATTTTTTCCAGTGGGTATTTGTTGCCGTTAATCTGAACTTCAAAAACATCATAAAAAATTTCCTCAAACGATTCGGTTTGTAAGATGTTTAGAAAGCCATTCGTAGAGGTGTGGTTAACCTTTTCTGAAAAAACTTGCATGTTAATCTATTTAATGTCAACGCTTTTTAAGTCAATAAAATTAATACATTCCCATTGTCATCATAGGAGGTGTTGAGCCGTAACCACCTTCAATCAGCAATTCTTCAAGTCTTAACTTATCAGCATTACCTTCTTGAAGGACATCGGAACCGTTCAAATTACCACCACCAAGAAGCTGAACACCAGACACCTTAGTGAGTATTCTTGCCCACATTATTTTTGATAATGCCGTCGCATACTCCAACACCCATTTTTCTTTCACCACATCTCTAAATGGTCTTTCCACATAACATTCCAATATTCCATAGAAATGTGTTCCTGTTTTTGGTTGTGGAAAAAATCTTAGATATTGGGTTCTTGGGTCGAATGAAAAATCTCTTCGAGTAGCCAAAACTTTTTCTCTTGTGTCGATCCAATCTTTAGTGGTGTGCCAAGATAATAAATCGAACCCAAATGATCCCATGTTTAAACTGTTTAATTGTTGAGCCATCAAACTTTCAGTCGTAAAGAGTGATGTGAATCCATTACTGGAACCCTCCTCGAAGTTCACAACATCAATAACTTTTCTGTAATCCATGATATCATAATCAAACATGTTATTGATTTGTGTGACACCTGTGACATCTTCGCAAGACATAGTGAATGATTTCTGAGGGGATTGTAAAAATAGTCTACGCAATCCAGAATTAAATGCTGTCAATTCTGAAAATGATGTCTGATCTAGAATCTGCATTTTTGTGATTCCGACTTCTGGGACTGCGGAACTCAAAGAAGATGATGAGATAAAATAACTTTGAGGAATTTCAGACAATGAAATATATAAGTTTCCACGAAACTCAATATTAGTATCAGCGTTTGGATCTTGTGGTTGTGTAAGTTTTTGACTCAATGTAAAATTAGTATTAGCGACCGTATACAAATGATCAAGCCTCAATCCTTTATGCGGTTCATAAATTTTACTATCGAATATAATATATTCTTTCGTATATCCCGAATAGACTGTGAAAAATTCACAAGCCATTGAAATTGCATCATATAATTGATCAGGGTGTAATTCAACATTGATCATCGGATGTCCCAACATTCTCAAAATTCTTTGACCCAATCCTTGAATACATTCAATATGTGAATTCAGGTTAGTGTTTTGAAAAGCAGAAATTGGTTGAATTACACAAAGCTGAGACATATCAATATTTAGATGTTAAATAATTGTTGTGGCACTCACCGACAATAATGGAACTCAATATTACAGAAAACCCACTGGAGTCGCATCAGTGTCCCCAAATTTGAGTTCTAATAACGGAACTTCTTATTATTGGTTATCGAGTAATGATTTCATTCTTTGGGGTCAACCCACAAGATATGTAGCACCTTCTGCAAATAATGGTCCCACGAAATATTATTTTTACACATGCTCGGTGAGTTCTGATGCAGGTCTTTCATTATCCGCAAATAATGGAACCAAATATTATTACTCTTCCGCATTTAATTGCATCAGTTTTTGATTGATTATTAAATATTATAATGACCATATTCTCCGTTTTACCTCCTATAGAAAATGTAGAACAGATATTAAAACATATTGGAGTTATATTAGGATATGTGGCAGCTATAGTGGTCCCAACCATTGGTGCATGTAGTTGGATTTTCAAAAAAATAACGGATCAACAGACCGATAAATTAATAGAGGCTAATACCAATTCTGTCCAAAAATTAATAGCTAAACAATTAACAAAAGCGACCCAAGATCTAAATCCAGAAGATTATTATACACTAGATTTAAAATTTCCTGATGGAAATTTCCTACATGTTCCAATGATACCCAATGTGGCATTATGTTTTTTAGAAAATGTATCGATGACGGTCATCAGTCATACAAAAAATAGCACAAAATTATCACTGGTTTGTAATGGATTTGGAAATTTTCCAGAACATTGCCATGAATCAACTTCCGAAGAAGTTAGAATTGAAGAGGGTTATATGACTTGTCTAAAAACCGGGAAAAGATACATCGCTGGTGATGTTTGGATTTTGGAACCCGGAGAATTTCACGGCGCGATGATGCATGACTGTGTTGCGATTATTACACACAGACCACCATTGATGAAAGCTTCACAAAGACCAGTCAATGTTCTGGCAATGAATAATATTTTCAAATGAACTTTATAATTTAAACTGGAGGTTCCTCACCCACTGCTGGCTGTTCTGGTGGGACTCCCGCATTGGGGGGCATGTCTTCCCCGCCTATAGCTGCCTCCCCCCCTCCGAATTCGGGTGGTAGACCACCACCACTTGGAATTCCTCCAGACGGTATTTCATCTCCACCGACTGGCTGTCCCGCATTTGCTTGGGCCAATAAAATATTTTTATAATCTGGGCCATTTGCCAACACCATTTGAAGTTCCCACTCACAAGCAGCATCGCTCTTTCTCAATGCGCGGTTAGCCAGAATTTCCTTATCATTCCAATTTAAATATTTCTTCATCGCAAAGCTTTCGGAAATCTTACCACTTCCAATAGCATTGCTAAATGTTCCCATCTTCATTTCGGTCTTCTGATTATTTCGCATTTCTGCAAAATTTGAAGGTTCGTTGAACACAATAGAAATATTCTGTTCAGTTAACTCATTCTCGTCAAACATATGACGAAGTTTCAAATGTGTAACGAATCCTCTCTTCAAACCAGAAGCGAATCTCTTCTGGTGTCTCTTAACCATCACCGAAAATTTTAATTCTTCTCTAAGAATATCAGTCCCATCTCTGAAAGAATCTTCAGGGTCTAAACGAGAAGCTGGAACTTTAAGAGATCTATAAAGTTTTTTAATGAAGAACATCAAGTCGGCAAGTTCTCCAAGACCCGGAGTCCCACCAATTTCACTGACAGTAGTCGCTTCTTGTCCTTGTCTCTTAGCAAACCAATAACTATCTAGAGTTGATTGAGGACTATACTTTTTGACAATATCATTTTGGTCAACATCAAATGTTTTTGTGGACCAATATTGTTGCTGTAATTTACGAAGATATGCTTCGGCTTGGGGAACGGGGAGACGACCCACATCAACGTTGAACACAAATCTCAAGGGTGCATGCACCATTCTATGAATGACAATCGCGTCTTCAATCATGCTCAACTGCCTATAAGCTCTACGACAATTCTCAACAAATGGAATTACATAATCTTTAGAATCATTATAAGCACCACTGCTAATATAAACAATTTGATTTTCTTCAAATGGAATTGGTTCATATTTTTCAATTTTCTTAGGATCATTGGCATCAAAAATTGGTTTCTGGTATAAGAAACCCTTGACTAACATGTTCTGGATGTTACCATAAACAGGATCAATCACATCAGAAGGAATGTTGATTACGCCGAGAACTCCTTCGTTGGTGTATTCATCATGAATAATTTGTTCGAAGAATAATTCCCCCTCAATTAAGTATTGTCGAAAATATTGCCACCCATTATTGTGCAGATCATAATGCTCAATATATTTTGACCATTCTTTTTGAAGATCATCTTTCTTGTCAGATTCCAAATCAACGTTTTTAAATTTAAGAATTACAACTTCGTCATTTTCGTCAGGATTAATTGTCTCGTCACAAATCTCATCAAGAGCATCAGCAACCTCTGAGAACCCTGCCATCATTCTATAATCTCTGATGCGTGCTGGCTTATCTTCATTAGCCGTAGCATACATGACATCAGTGAAGGATTTATCCCTTTCAATTGAAGAGAAAGCTGTATTGTTGTAATCATTATTAAGACTTACAGAGTTCTTGGAAAGAGCTTCTGGTCTACGCATTCCGACCTTTTGGAAATACTTATATTTCGTATTTTTCGATTCGGCAGTATCTACCACATTATAGTTATAGGGAAGTTTACCCCTTAAATTTTGAGATAATGAACCTTCATAACCCTTTGGTTTTGATGAATCGCCTGAAGAACCCGAAAATGCCATAATGATATTTAAGCATGATTCGTCAGATTACAATTACATTGTTCTCAATTTTAGCCCAAGCTGCACTATTTGCTGTCACAAATGTAAAATTCCCTGAACTCAGGTAATTTGAACTCAAATTTATTGACACAATGTTATCATTATAAGTTGTGACCAATCCGTCAGGAATTCTATATGCTGAGATTGTGGTGGATTTTGCCGTGTCAATCTCTTTCAAAGTTAAGGTTGATCCGAAATTACCAGAAAGATACCAATAATTATTGAAATCAAATCTCTTTCCATAGAAAGTGAATAAGTGATCAATATGAGAGTTGATTGTCAGATCTTCTGTAATCGGTATTCCTTTATAGAAAGTATTTGTAAATTCTGGATAAGCAGAAATGGCCAAATAGTCTGTAGGGTATTCATTGGCAGAAAGTGTCGGATAGTCGTAGGTGTAAATCTCTGCCCCTGTGTCAACAGCATAAAAATTTGGTCTTACGACATAAATTGGTGCAACATTTTGTGTTGCTGATGGGAATATCCAACCTTTGACATTGAACGAAGTATTTGCAACGATCTTATATTTATCCTGCTTATCAATATTGGTCGGATTCTCATAAGAGATATCTCCAGACCAAGTTACTTCAGTTCTCAATTCATCAATAAAATCCAATCCAAATTCTTCTGGAACCTTCCAAGAAATTACCAGATATGGATTCATATAGCATATGATATTGTTTGCTATCTGATCAGCATCTTCTTTATAAGCGCAAATAAAAGATATCTCCAAGTCATAAGATACAGGAATCGGTGATGGAATTTTGGAAATATTATTAGACCCAATATGCTGTCTATGAATATTTTGATCTTTAAACTGAACCCTTGATGAATCCCTCTTAATATTCTTTTGTTCAATTGAACATGCAGGTAATGTAATATTCTTAGCCTGATCTACAATATCATAAAGAACTCTTTGCTTAGGTCCAAAGACATATCGAACCTTGATCTTTTCTTTCTTCTGCCCATCCTTGGTGAATCTCCAGACAAAACAATCATCAAATGCCGCAACCACTTGTGTGAGTGTCGAAATCGTCTCTTTATGATAGGAATATTTTACCACTAATCTTATTTAAGAAGCTCAGGATTTTCGAAGATATTTCCGATAATTTCAATTTCACCATATTGCCCCCATAAATCGACAATCCTAAATCCGGGATGATTATCCTCATGTGGTTCCGTCTGACGAACCAATACAATATTAGAACTATTTCTTTTTAAACAATCTTCATCTGAAGGTTTTGCATATTTGATGTAATCACCTTCATAGATATCTTTTTCATTCTTATCTTTCAGACCAGTATATTGTTGAATAACTGTATATTCCTTTTTTGAATCATACAGATGACCAAGGATTCCATCATCACTAAAAACCTCTAATAATGATGGTTGATCCCATCTATTCTTTGTTTTATCCCAAACTCTAAATTTAATCTCTCTCATAATTTAAATTATATCACATAGCAAACTGAGGGGTTAAAAGCTTCACATGCTAAGAGAAAGCTTTTAAAAGAATCCAATTTTTCTAGTCTCGAATGAATCTTTGACGCTTGTCGGAGCATTGTTAAAAATTTCACTCAATGTGATATCTTCATTGATATCTACATCAACCCCCACAAATTTAGCTAATTCTCTGCCTTCTTCTATTGTTAATTTTCTAAAAAGATGCTCAAAATGTAGCCGACCTTTCCTCAACAATGCAGGGTCTATTTTACCAATATCACAATTAATTGTGCAGATACACTTGATCTCCAAAACATCTTTCAATAGACCCGAACACATACCTAATAGGTTTTGAGTTGCCGCATTTCTATTTTCCGAAAGAATCTCTTCGGCATCTTCAATCACAATTAAAGAATTTTTATTTTCGATCATGTATGTGATGAATCCGGGAGTAGAAATCATCGCCAACATTGAAGGTGGAACATAAATGATATCTTTTTCACACTTTTCGAATAAATGTTTTAGGTATTCGGATTTTCCAGTTCCGGGAGGTCCGTGAATAATCATTAAATTATCGGTATCATCATCTATTACAAATTCTAACATTTTTTCATGCGGAAACCCCTTCCCATAGTATTTCTCAAAGTCATTATTCTTGATGGTTGTTGGTTTAAATGTTGCCCTTTGATTGTATAACCCTTCTGGTCCTTGAGCAATCATGTAAAAATTGTTTTCTTTTTTCGGCTTCTTGAAAATTTCTTTAAACAGAAAATGTAAAATGTCTTCAACCCTCTTCTTATTTTTCTCATGATGGTAGAACGAAATTTCCACATTTTTAGTATGATGTATATCTGAAAACTTGAACAATTCTAAGTCCAGTTTGGTCGGTGATGATGCAACAATCACAATCTTACTATCATCATCAACAAATGTTAGTTGACCATTAATGGATTTAACCAAAATGAAACCAATCTCAGATAATTTAAAAATCTTATTATCAAAGTTCACATCATCAAAATCATAAGATCTGAATGGAGTCTTGAAATATTTTTCAAAATCATCAGGATGAAATCCTAAACGAACATCCAAAACCATATCTTCCTCAAGCCATACACCATCATTGATGATGTCATCGATTATTTTTTTATTATATTTCATTAAAATTATTGTATTCTGTCGATAAAGTATTTCGGCAACTTGCTCTTATTACGGAGTATAGCATCAAAAATGCTCCCGTCAAGGATGTAAGTCACACATTCATCCTTTTCATCTCGGACACATCGACCACAAGCCTGAACCAAAGTGGCAAGCATCTTATTAGAATACCAAGCTTTGTCGATCTTCATCATCTTTTCCACTCTGGTTTCTTTTGTTGGTAGCCAAGGTGCCTTCAACATGACAGTAAACCTTCCAAGATCACCCTTCAAATCCACTCCATAAGTCATACTAGGACTCACCAGAACGGTTGGTTCACTACTCCGCTCATGAGTATCCAGAAGTTCTTCATTACGCACCCCAGCTTCTCTACAGAGTAGACGATCAGACTTCACGTTATTCCTGATATAGTCGGCAATGTATTGTGTATGGGTGTGGATGATTCCTTTTTCATCTGGATGTTCATCCAAAATTTCCTTAACTTGTTTTGCCAATTTTGGAAGCATCTCTTTCATATTAGCAAAATTAATCTTTTGTTTTGCCATGATGTGAATCGGAGACTTCAAAGGATCAAATGACGAATCAACTGAAATATATTCATAATCTTTGATTCCCAAATTCTTACAGAAATTCGGAGGATCGATAATCGTTGCAGACATAATGATTACATGATCAGCATAATCAAAGATATACCTCGAAAGTTTGTCAACTTTAAGAGGAATGAATTTGATGATCTTATCAATTCTCTCAATAAGATATTCAGATTCATCAAATGTGTCAATGAGAATTGCGAGTTTACCTTGAAGGTTTAGAACTTTGGTGTATTCTGAACGCTTTTTAGAGTTTTCAATCTTATCCTTAGAATTTTTAAAGAATTCCAAATAATACTCAACCTTTTCAGATACTCCTCTCATCAATCCTGACAACCATTCAAGAACTTTCTTGGGTGTTTCTTGAGAAGGAAATGATGTCATCTCCACATCAAGCTTAACAAGCATTGGAATATCAATTTCACACGTAAATTGACTCACCAATTGCTCTTCCAATTCGGAACCTTCATCACACACAATAAATTTTCTCTTCTTCAAATGATTTGGTAATGAGAAGAACATACTATAATTCAGAGCAGAAAACTTACTCTTGAGCATATTATTTCTTTGATTGTAATAGGGGCATTTATTAGCTTTCCAACAATCATTCTTAAGACCCTTCACATAAAGACAAGGAGCAATATCAACAGTGACCTCTTCGTCAACCTTGCATTGATAATTCCCCTGACCCTTCAAAATACCAGTATCGTCGAAAGTATTCTTATACTGATCTTGGAGAGCTTTGGTGATTGTTAAAGCGTAACAACCAAATGCTGGTTCGTTTGCAACCAAGTCTGGACCATCTTCGGTAAAGATTTTATAATCATCCACAATACTTTTAAAGTAATCCGAAGGATCGGAAGCATAATTCGCCATTGTCTTTGGCAGAAATGATTTACCCGCGCCAGTTGGAGCATGAATGACAATAAATTTTTTCTTATCATCTACCGCTTTCTCAAGCTGTTTCAAAATCGATACTTGATTTTTATTAGGTGTGTAATTTTCGGGGAAGTTGATTAGAAGTTGACTCATTTACCGGATCATACCCCCCAATTTCAAAAAATCAAGCCGAAAGTGTCATGACATACAAGAAATTATCGTGGAGCTTGGATGCTTCTGACTTGTTTATGCACTTGAGTTTCCAATAAATCTCCTCAGTTCTTGGGATAAATGCGGATAAAGCGTAATTAAAAAGATATCCCTCTGGAATTTTTGTAATTCGAAATGGATAGGGTAATTCAAATTCTTTCATATCGTCACCGTTTTCCACATTAAATTTAATGTGGAATTGTTTGGTGTTGTAAACCTTGATCTTTCCCTTTCTTAAAGATTTACCATCCAGTTGAAAATCAACTGTTTTCAACATAAGTGCCTTAAGATCATTTTCGAGATTTATCATCGACAGTATTTAAAATGAATTTCTTAAAAATCAATAGTCCATATATTGGAGCTTATCTGTTGCATCCATATGCAACAAAACTTCATTATAATATTTCCAGAATTCATCATTTGTCGGAGTTTTTCTCAACAAGTAACACGCCTCCATCGAAACATTTCTAAAGTCTTGCATGAATATATCCCACACAACGAGCATATTGTATTTCCTCTCATCAATCCTTGGACCTCTCGGTGGTGCATAGTTCAGTGATAGTTTTCCATTTTGTGAATTCAAAAGATCTTCACTTTTGGTGCAAATCATTTGACGGGTCA
>Ga0214919_10003832_pt1 | contig 22398 bp, 20 predicted proteins | sample LL1503_MetaG_FD_177994 | JGI IMG/M metagenome (GOLD analysis project Ga0214919, IMG submission 177994) | Freshwater microbial communities from Lake Lanier, Atlanta, Georgia, United States - LL-1503 | ecosystem: Environmental > Aquatic > Freshwater > Lake | place: USA: Georgia | collected... | reverse complement strand
CCTGCGGATCAGCGGGGGGCTCACATGTCCCGTTTTCTGGAAACGGTGGACGCCCTTGGTGATCGTCCTGTTTCAATTGTGGGTATGGTTGATTTTGTCCACCTCGTCCGACGGCAGCTGGAGGCCAGCAGCGCCAGATGTGAAGTGGAGTTCACTTGGTTTCGCAGGGTCTATGCGCCGGTCTCGCGCAAATCCGCTTTGAATCCACATCAAGTGACCTGGCAGGTCGACTGTGATGGAGCGCCGGAAGACGGCACGTCCAAGGTCGTTCTAACTTTGAAAATGCCGGTTAAATCACTTTGTCCTTGTTCCAAGGCGATTTCTGATCGCGGTGCCCACAACCAACGTTCAACCGTGACGGTGTCGGTGCGCGCCAGCGGAGAGTCTGCAAGTCTGATGCCCGCGGTGGAAAAGTTGGTCGAGGTCGTGGAGTCTCATGCCAGCTCACCGGTTTATCCGATTTTAAAGCGGGCCGATGAAAAATTTGTCACGGAACACGCCTACGATAATCCAGGATTCGTTGAGGATCTTGTCCGAGGCATTGCCGGATCGTTGGCCAATTTGACCGGGATTGAAGCCTTCAAGGTTCACGTTCTGAACCAGGAATCGATCCATGCTCATGACTGTTTTGCCGAGCTTGCCTCGGAATTTTGGTAAAAAAAAGCCCTACCCGTCGCCAGGCAGGGCAGCAACCCGGACCGAGGTCCAGATTACTTCGCCTTGGCGACTTTTTTCTTCGCCGGCTTCTTAGCCTTCTTGGTGGCCTTTTTAGCGGCCTTCTTCTTGGTCTTAGCAGCCTTCTTTTTCGCGGTCTTCTTCTTCGCAGCCATCGATTTCTCCTTCGTTTAAATGCGGTTGTTCGTCAATGAAATACGGATGCATTCCCATCGCGTTCAACCAATCTAAAGGTGACCCATAGGAATATTATTACAGAATTTTTTAAGGATGATCAATTGTTTGAGGTCAGAATGTGAATATTTTATTCGTTAAAGAATCTATTTGAGACATCCAGTGGCCAAAAAAATGTCTTCAAGGTTTAGTTTTGTATCAAGACATTCCAATCCATAACGATACAAATCCCGCTTTCCAAAGTCCTCTTTGCTCCATGCCACACGCATTTTAACGACATGTCGTTTCTCCACGGCGAGTCCTATTTCTGTGCCATCGGGAAGCTTTTCCCCCATCAAGATACCAAGTCCATGAACACTCACGTCGAGTGGCCGTGCGGACAGGGTCCGATCTGAAGAAATCAAAAACAGCCGTCCCGGCATCAGACCGGTCAAGGTCATACGTTCCTCGGAACGGCGCTCTTTAAAAGCTAGTTTTAGTTTCGCCATCTACCACTCCCGCGATTCCACGAAGCTCACTCAGGATCCAGTGTCTGTAAAACACTCTCAGGAAGGTCTTTCGGCCATAAACAGCATTCTCATGAGAGGTAAGGTGTAAATATCCGTAATGAATAGAAAAAAAGGCAAAAAACGTGCGACAAGAAAACCCTGAAATTGGTTTTGCGCGATTTGTGAAGTTACCTCTGCAGTCGCGAAACAAGATGGATCGCGTGGAATCGGGTAGAATATAAAGTAACGATTCATGGACGTGCGACTCGGTGTTCTTCGAAGGCACCGGTGGGGGAATGAAATGATCGCCATCTTTCCGCAACTTGCTGCCTGTGCCGCGGCCAAGGACACAGAAAAACTTGCTGTCCTGGTGCGCACTCAATTTGGATTTACAAGTCCCAAGATCGACATCAGTGAATTATTGAATTCCATCGGTGTTGAATCGGAAGCCCTGGACCTTGATTGCTCTGGCAACTTGCTGGTTCGTGATGAAAAGGGCCAGTTTTCAGTCATCGCGCTGGTTCCGGCTGGATTGATGAAAGATGTCCGTCAATTTCGGTTGGCTCATTTGCTTGGCCATTTTCTTTTGCATGTCCAAAGCGGAATCGCCGCCGGGACATACAAGGATCACGGCTTTCGTGAATTGGTTTGTCCATACGCCCGCTATGTGTCGGGCACTTCAGCGGCAGGGATCAAGGCCAGTTCCAGGCAAGAGGCGGCAGCCGAGGACCTTGCTGACGAATTTGCAGCAGCGGTCCTCTTGCCAAAAAGCCTGATGGAGGCCGCAGCGGCCAAGGGCGCAAAAGTAGCTGAATTGGCCGATTTTTTTGGATGTTCCCCAGATCTTGTTGCATGCCGGCTTGCCCGTCTCGGTCTGGTGAAGCAGGATGTCGGAGCGGGTAAAAAATCCACGCAGGCCAATGGCAATGGCGTGAGTGGAATGGCTCGCATCCGCGAGATTGCGTCCCGTTTGGAAGGTTCCGCCGGGACAGCACCGCGCAAATAAGAAAGAGCCTGTCACTCGTGGCTTCATCCCCCCCAATCCCGGCGTTATCGGCGGCGCCACCAGTTTCTAACATGCATGCGTTTGCGGCGTTTGCCAGCGAACGCAGTGGCCTTGATTTGAACTCGTGGCCGCCCCTTTATGAATGGTCCGTCAAGTCTCCCGGAGATTTCTGGGGCGCGATTTCAGATTTTACCAAAATCCTATGGCTGACTCCGCCCTCGCCTGTCATTTACCAGGAACCGCCGGCTGGCAAGATGCGCGGCGCAAAATGGTTTCCTGGTGCCCGCCTGAACTTTGCGCAAAATCTTTTGCCCCGCCCTGGTTTGCAGGAGACGATCGTGTCTCATGCAGAGGGGAGCCGCAGGCGTTTTCTCTATGCATCCGAGTTGCGTGAACAAGTTGCTGCGTGCCAGGCTTCCCTGAAGGCTGCTGGAGTCGTGAAGGGCGATCGCGTGTGCGGTGTCCTTTCCAATACGCCAGAAGCCATTGTTGCCATGCTGGCTACGGCTTCTCTTGGTGCCGTCTGGGCTTCGTGCTCTCCCGATTTTGGGGGGCAGGCGATCCTCGATCGTTTTGGGCAGATTGAGCCCAAGGTGATGTTTGCCACGAAGCGTTATGTATATGGTGGCAAGGCTTTTGATTGTTCGGTGAAAATCCGGGCGTGTGCGGAGCAACTTCGAGCAGGCAAAACCCTTCGTAGCGTTGTCTGGGTGGACCATCTGGCAGGGTCCGGTAAGGAACAACTCGAGGTTGCGGGTGAATCGTGGTGGAGCGATTGGATCAATCCAGCAAACATGTGTGGACAACCAGATGCATTGACCTTTGAGCCTTGCGCCTTCGAAGATCCCCTCTACATCCTCTTCTCTTCGGGAACCACGGGTGTTCCAAAATGCATTGTGCACAGCGTTGGTGGAACCCTTCTGCAGCACAAAAAGGAAATCCTGCTGCATGGCAACATCGGTCGGCCGGGAGTGGCTGAGTTTGATCCTGCGTCGCGGCTGCTGTTTTTTACGACCTGCGGATGGATGATGTGGAACTGGATGGCGTCGGCTCTGGCCTGCGGCGCCGGGTTGGTTTTGTATGACGGTTCACCGGTTGCGCCGGATGCCAATGCACTGTGGCGCATGGTCGAGTCCGAGGGCGTGACGGCGTTTGGACTCAGCCCGAAGTATATTGCGACTTGCAAGGCTGCCGGCGTGCATCCGCAGAGGGACTTCGGATTATCCCGCCTGAAATGGATCCTTTCCACTGGGGCGCCACTGCTGCCGGATCAGTTCGAATGGCTTTATGCTGAAGCCGGCCAAGATCTGCACGTGGCGTCCATCTCTGGTGGAACAGATATCATTTCGTGTTTCATGCTCGGCAATCCGATGATCCCCGTGCATCCCGGCGAAATACAGGGGCCGGGCCTTGGAATGGCCATTGCCTGCTGGGATGCCGACGGAAATTCAGTTCGTGAAGGGCGAGGCGAGCTCGTCTGCACGAAGCCTTTTGTCGCGATGCCAGTCGGATTTTGGAATGATCCGTCAGGTGCAAAATACGGCAAGGCTTATTTCGACCATTTTCACGACGGATCCCTTGGCGCATCTGAAGTGTGGCGCCACGGTGACTATGTCGAGTTCACCAGTCATGGTGGAATTGTCGTTCACGGCAGGTCCGATGCGACCCTGAATCCGGCGGGAGTGCGCATTGGCACGGCAGAGATCTACCGCGTGGTGGAACGTCAGGATGGGGTTCTCGACTCGGTGGCGGTGGGCATCGACCGGGGCGATGGCGAGGAGGTGGTTCTGCTCGTCAAGGTGACCACTGAAAAGATTTGGAACAAGGACTTTGAAGACCAGTTGCGTCAAGTGATACGCAAGGAACTGAGTCCGCGACATGTGCCGGCAATGATCCTGCCGGTTTTGGAAATACCGTACACGCGTAGTGGTAAAAAAATGGAGCTCGCAGTAGGACAAATCCTGCGCGGCGAAGTTGTAGCGAACTTGTCTTCCATCGCGAACCCGGAATCGGTTGACGCGACGGCGACGGCCCGAGAAAAGATTTTTGGAAAGATTTCTGCGAGGAAACCATGAGCAAGTTGAACGATTCACGGAAAGACTCAAACGAGGAAACAACGTATCAGGCCAGCTCTGAAGGTGTGCCGACCAAAGAACTGATGAAGGCCGCCCGCAAGCGTGATTATGAAAAGGCCAAGGCCGCCCGCAAGGCAGACAAGGTTGCAGAAAAGGCCCGCCAGGCCGACGCCAGGGAATCGGCCCGAACTGAACGTGACAAGGCCCTGTGGTCTGCCCTGAAACGTGGCTCGGATGTGGACAGCAAAGAGTAAATGGAATGAACTTGCCGGCAAATCAATTTCTTCGGCGCTATATCATGCAGCACAAATGGCTGTATGCCGGAGGCCTTGTCAGCCTTCTCTTGACCAGTGTGACGGAAGTATTAACCCCAAAGTTTGCCCAGTGGACGATCGATTACCTTTCGTTGGACATGCAGCTCAGAGAAAGTTCTGGCGGCTTGCGCGACCGCTTGATCTGGCTGACCTTGAGTTTTTTCCTGGTTGGATTTGCGGGTTTTGTGGGTCGCCTCGGATGGCGTCAGACCCTGGCCCGGTCCACCCACGAATCAGGGCGGATGCTGCGAATCCAGTTTTGGAACCAGATCACCATCATGCCTCTGCAATTTTTCCGTGAGGGCAGCCTTGGCGAATTGATGAGCCGCTTCAGTGCCGACATCAATCAAGCCCGGATGCTTTTCGGTTTCACTTTGGTTCTCTGGCTTGATTGCATCTTTTTTACCGTTTTCGCTTTTGCTTCAATGTTCTGGATCAGTTGGCGTGCGGGACTCGCTTGTTTGATCGTGATTGTCGCGGTACCTGCCCTGGTTCGGAGCCTGGCGCGCCTTGAGTACGTCCAGCACGAAAAGGCTCAAGCCACCCTTGCAGCATTCTCTGGGCGCATGGCACAAAACCTTTCGGCCAAAAGGATTCAACGTGCCGGCGGGACCGAACGATTTTGGAGTGAGGTTCTTGAAACCGGCGCGCGGATTTATGCGCGGGATCGGTTGCGTGTACTGAAAACCGGGCTTCGGATTTTTCCCGTAACCTCTGGCGCGAGTTTGGTTTGCGTTGCGGCGGTCATGGTTGCCGGGTGGTCGGACCTTCACGCCGGTCGCATGGGGGCAGGCGGCATGTTTGCCCTTTTTGCTTATGCGACCATGTTGCAGACACCGCTTTTTGAACTTGCAGATCTTGTCTCGGAATTACAGCGGGGACGGGCCAGCCTGGAGCGCGTCCTGCAGGTGACCATGAATGGGCCTGAGGCCGCGGATTCCGCTGGAGTTGCCAGATTGTCCATCGACCCGGGGGCGGCTCTTGCCGTTCGTGTGACGGGGTTGAAGATCCGGTCCAGCGAAAGTCACATCGCGGAATTCGCCGGGCAACATTTCTCTGCTGGTCCAATCACTTTCGAGGTTGCGCGGGGAGAATGGCTCGGCCTGCGTGGTCGCATCGGATGCGGGAAATCAATGCTGCTGTCGACTTTGGCGGGAATCCATGAAGATGCCTCGGGAACGATCGAATCCCAGACGGTGACGTTGCAACCCCAGCGTCCATTTGTCTTCTCGGGAACCATCAGGGAGAACCTTGAACTCGGTTGCGCCGCATCAGACGCCGATTTGTGGCAAGCCCTTCAAACGGTCGAGCTGGATGACGAAGTGCGCGCCATGCGCGGCGGATTGGATGCCTATCTGCAAGAGGGCGGCATCAATCTCTCTGGGGGCCAACGTCAAAGGTTGACCGTTGCCCGGGCATTGCTGCGCGAATCACCGGTCATGCTCATGGATGCGCCGTTGTCGGCCCTGGACGAATTAACAGAGCAGAAAATTTTAAGTAATTTGCGTCGGAGACTGATTGGCTGTGCGGTGATCCTGGTTTCGCATCGACCGGGAGTTCTCGAGGCGTGCGATCGCATCTATGAAATGGGAATAGAAAATGACGTCCATGCACAACCCCTGCATTCCTGAGGCCGGCAAGGCTTCAGAGACACCCAAGGCCCTTGCACTTCAGGGCCCCCCTGGGATTCGTGCGTTGTGGGAACTTGCTGGAAAGTCCAAACCAGGCATGCTTCAGGCGGCAAGCGTCTTGTTTGTGGCCGCCGTATTTGCAACGGCTGCGTCTTGGGTGATGGGAAGTGGAATTGACGCCATGGTTTCCCGTCAATGGGAGGACGCGCTGGTCAATTGTCTGGTCTTCCTGGCGTTTGAGGCTCTTGCAGTGGCCTTGCAATATCTTGGTCGCCGGCGCCTGGCCGTGGTTACCACCGAAGTGGCGCTGGATGCCCGCATGGCCCTGATTGGCAAGCAGGCTGCGTTACCAATGTCGTATTTCGACCAGCAGCCGATTGGCCGTATCCTGACGCGCCTCACGAACGATGTTGAAGGCATCGAAGGTTTCTTTGGTGGAACCTTGGCGCGGATGCTGATTGCGGTGATCCAGATGATCACGGTATTTGCCGGCTTGTTGCTCGTTGACCTGCGTTTTGGCGGGATCACCATCCTTGCGGCTCTGCCCGCACTGGTGTTGGTTTTCACGCTCAATGCTCCGGTGCGGCATTGGTTGCGAATCTTCAAGCGCCGATCGGCACACGTGAACAGCCTCTTTGCAGAGCTGGTGAGCGGTATTGCGGTTTTGCGGACGTACGGCCTTCACGACTGGGCTCATGGCCGGTTATCTTCCGCTGTGCGGGATCAATTCAATGCAGGAATGAAGGTATTGCACTGGAACAGTATAGTTCGACCAGCGGCTGTTTTCTTCAGTGCTGTACCGATGGGGTGGGTGATCTTCGGCGGCGGCAGCCAAGTTGCTGCAGGAAGTATGACCATTGGTACGCTGGCAGTTTTTTTGCGCCTGGCGGAACGCTACGGCACACCCGTGCGCACGATCACTCAAGAAATTCAGGTGATTCAGGAGGCATTGTCTTCCGGTGAGCGCGTTCATGAAATGCTTTCGGTGGGAAATGTTGAGCCAGCATCAATTTCGAATTCTGATCATGAAGACGATCCGTCCTGCGAAAACCCCGAAGGACATCACGTTAAATTGCGAGCGGGAATCAATGGCGCAGTTTCATTCCGGGAAGTTCACCTGAGTTATGGCAGCGGAAAACCAGTCCTGAAAAATATTTCGTTTGATGTTCGTCCAGGTGAGCGGCTCGGGATCGTGGGGCGAACGGGAAGCGGTAAAACATCGCTCGTCAGTCTGATTCCAGGTCTTTATGAGCCAGAATCTGGACAGGTTGTGATCGATGGTGTGCCCCTTGCGCAGTGGGACAAGGAATACCTGCGGCGGCAGATCAGTTTTTCGACTCAGGATGCAATATTGTTCCGCGGCACTTTGCGGGAGAATCTGTTGGGATTTCCATTTCCCATTACAGGTACAGGCGGTGATTTTGAAGAATGGAAAGGCGTCAATTCAGCCTGTCAGGAAAGTGGCCTTGCAGACCTGATGCGCGTCGATCGATCGGGCCGGTTTCGCCTAGGATTGGATTCCATCGTACTGGCTGATGGCGAAAATTTCAGCTCGGGTGAGAAACAAATCATTGCCCTGACGCGTGCCCTGGTCACGCGCCCTCGGATTTTGATTCTTGATGAGGCGACGGCCAGCGTTGATCGCAAACTTGAAGATCAGGCCATGGAATCCATTCGACGTTTGTTGGTCGATTGCACGTGTTTCATTATTGCGCACAAGTACCAGACTTTAGCGGCCTGTGACCGCATCCTGGTCATCGATGCTGGCCGGATTGTAGCAGACATGCCCTCGGGTTCAGAAAACGAGATTCGCCAGCGGTTGCAGGCGATTCGGGAACCGGCTTCGGAGCTCATTTAACAGGGTTTTTTGACTGACTGGATGCGTCCAATCGGGTGCAACATCCGTTGCCGGGCAGAGGACAAAATCCCGTTCTAACATCCTTGGATGCGGAATGGTCAGAGCTTTTGAATTCTGTTGAATGGGCTGGCCATCAGATTCTTTTGCCAGGATGATATCCAGATCGATGCTCCGGTTACCCCAGTGGACTTCGCGGGTCCGGCCAAGAGAAACCTCAATATCTAAAAGTTTTTCTAGCAGGGATTCAGGATTCAAAGTGGATTCAAGTGAGAAGGCTGCATTCAGAAACTCCTGGTCCGCCGCGCCAACTGGTTCTGTGGCGTACAAGTGCGAGCGGGTCGCAATTGTTCCGCAATGCACCTGAACAAGAATGGCGGCCTGCCGGATGAAGTCCAGCCGGTCGCCCATGTTCGATCCAATGGCAATCAAATACGTTTTCACGGAATGTATGTTTTAACCTTGAGGTCAATTTCCAGGAGTTTTCCTGAGTCGGCCTGAGCCGTATCACTCACGGTGACTTTCCAGTCTCCAATAGCCTGGCGCTTGCGCAGCTGGCGGAGTGCTTTAACAGGCACGCCGTCTAATCCAAAGGTTCGTTCTACAATGACCGGTGGGCGACTTGCCGGAATGTCCGCCGGTTTTGGATTATCCTTGTAGACGCCGAATGTCCCGAGATCGATCACCGTTCCATCGGGGTGGCGGAGGCTGACGCGGATATCAGCCGGAAAACTGTGTTCAACCTTTACGCGGACACCAATGGCAGCGATTTCCGCTGATTTATTGAAATTCAGGGTTTGCGTCACTCCCGCTGAATTGTCATCTGGAATCGCGGTGTCGAGGTCGTCCACGGTCACGGTCTCAATTTCAGTCAGGCGATCATCCACTTCAAGATACTCGGCAAACACGGGGGATCTGGTGACATCTTCACCACGGCAGGCGTCCTGCTCACAAACGTTACTCTTGTAGCACCCGTCGATAAATTGAAAATCCATGTCGCCGCGGACGAGAATGCCCTCAACTTCTTCTGTGTCTTCGTTGAAGACGGCAGATCCTGAATTGCCACCAAAGGTGTCAAGGTTGGCCACAAAAAATGGTTTTGTAGTGTTTGATGTCCTTACGCTGGAATCGCCCGCGACTTTTGTCGGCAGGCCACTTGGATGACCAATCACAACCAGTTTCGTGCCTTCGGCGACGAGGCCGTTCTTTTTGTATTTCAGAGGAGCCCGGTCCGTGACGGGGCGGTCGAGTTTGACGATTGCGAAGTCAGACCTGGTGTCGGAATCGAGTTCTTGCGCCACGATTGATTGGCACCGGTACACGTTACTGGATGGAACAGATGACAGGTCTGTCATGGGGGCGATGTAGCCATAGTCAAACACGAATGAAGTCGTGTTGCAGCGGGATTGGGAATCCATGCAGTGGCCAGCAGTGACTAGAATGTCTGGACCCACTAAAAACCCGGAGCAAAATCCAGCCGAAGGCTGTTCGCGGAAGGGCTCACTGGGGCAAAGTTCCATGGCATCGCCGAAGGTTTCAGAATGGATATTGAGGTAGCCTGAGCGGGAACTGTTTGGGGTCAGGTCCGATGACTTCATCAGGACGGCGGTCGACCGGGCGAGTTTGCGCAGGTTGTCTGGAACCTTGGCATCAAAGAGGTCCAGGCGGTTGTCTTCGCCGTAGATGACTTCGGGGCGAGGATTGCCGCCCTGCGCTGTTGACGTGATGGCGAACCCTGAACTCACAACCAAGATCGTGGCAACAAATCCAACGGTACGATTTGTGCGCTCCGCAAACAGCATCCTTGCTGGCATTGGAAACCTCTGATTTTACAATTTGTTTCTGACGTTTTTTTAAGAGTAGCCAAGGTTGGCCGGTGAGTCAAATTTCCTGGAAAAAAATATCGAAGGGTTCAAAACGACGAAGGCCGTGCATTCAGGATGACGCGGGCTAAATCGTCTGGTGAGATTTGCTTCCAGAGCAAGTGGGCGCGCACTGCAGCATTAAGGCGGGACTCCATTTCAAAATCGCGAAATTCTTTTGGTGTGCCGTCGCTGAAAAATGCGGACGAAGGATCGCGATCGACTCCAAATCCCGGGAGTTCGCGGATGAACTCAGGTTTACTTCCAAGGGCAAGAAATGCCAATACATCCGCGAATGGCTCATCGTCGTCGGCATTTCGAAATTCCGGGATCTGTTTCATCATTCTGAAACTGTCGATTGTATGGTGGGCCAATTCGTGCGCATGAATAAATGGTGCCGCCCAAAGGTGCACTTTGCCTTGTTGGTCGTTTGATGACGGAAAAAGCGTGATCCGCGATCTTGCGGGGTCGTAGGACGCGTTGTCCGTAACGAATCGCGTTTCTCCTGAACGTGAGTCCTCATAGATTGGAAAGAGATCGATGATCACTTCCGGCAGAGGCTGTCCAGTAAGGGTTTGGAATGCCTTCGACAGGGTGGCATGTCTGGCGGCAAGGCTGTCGATCGTCGACTGGATCGACGGCATCAATGTTTGAACGGTTTTATTTTTCTTATTGTACGCCTCACAAATGTGAATCTGTTGAGGCGCTGTTTTGATCGTCCACAAGTTTGCGTGACGCGTTGTGATGAAATGACTTCCCGAGCGCACCTCCTTGATTCCTTGTGGCAGGTAGTCAAGGCAAGCCAGTGCGGCTAGTGGCCGGTACCATGTGGCGCTTTGGGCCTTGGGCGGGTGCGCTTGGGTCAGGCCATGCAGCAGGGGCGTTGTGCCGCCCCGTTCCAATGGCCCGCATCCAGACAGGGAGGCCAAGAGGGCTAAAATGTAGGTCAGTCGTTGGAGCAATGTTCAAATTCCGCGGATTGCCGTTGCAGATTTGACTGCAGCGGATCCAAACGGTTTTACCCGCCGGAAAAGGCCGAGGTTTTCCCGGTCGATCGCGATCAATGCGCCCAGGGCGATGCATACACTCAGGTAGGCTGAACCTCCGTAACTGAAAAGCGGCAGTGGAATTCCGACGACCGGGAACATTCCCAGAACCATCGAGGCGTTAATCACGAATTCAAGAAATAAAAACGCAGTCAGTCCAACGGCAAGCAAGCTGGTGAATGAATCTTTGGCCTGACGGGCGATCTCCAGGGCAACGTAGTTCATGGCGCCGAACAGGACGAAAGTGACCAGTGCCCCGGCAAACCCGTGCTCTTCCGCGAAAACTGAAAAGATGAAGTCGGTGTGGCGCTCGGGCAGGAACTGAAGCTGGGTTTGAGTGCCTTGCATGAAGCCCTTGCCCATGATTCGTCCACTGCCTACCGCGACCAGGGATTGCAAAGAGTGATAACCACTGCCGCCTGGATCCATCCCCGGATTGAACAAGTTCACGATGCGAAGTTTTTGGTAGTCGTGAAGGAGACCAAACCAGGCGACGATGAGCAGGACGAGGCCTGTGGTTGCTACAATAATCAGGCTTTTGCGATCCACCTGCACAAAGGCGATCTGGCAAGCAGCGATCAAGACACAAATCCCCGCAGTACCAAGGTCTGGCTGGGGAAAAATCAGGACAAAGATCAGCCCAATCATGCCCGCGAGCAGCCACAAGTCACTCAGTTTGTAGGCAGATCGAAGTTTGTTGGTGTAAAAAAATCGCGCCGTAACCAAAGCAGCGGTCACTTTTGCTAGTTCCGAAGGTTGCCCCCGGAATCCACCGATTTCAATCCAGCGCTGCGATCCACCAGCGACGTCGCCGAGAATCAAGACAAAGGCTAGCAATGCGCAAACAAAACCAAAGATCCAGTAGGCATATGTGTTGAGGGCGCGGGGCGGAATGAACCAGCCAAAAGCGAAAAAGAGTGTGATGCCAAGGGTCGCGTTGCGAAGTTGTGAGTAGAAGAACGCCTTGCCATCTGTGGCGCTGTAAAGGTTGATAAGACCAAGAATGACAAGCAACGCAAAAGTTGTGCAGAGGATCCGGGAGTAATGCTGGTTGGATTCCCGGATGTCGCTGCCAAGGCTCAGGGCTGTGCCGTCAAAGTCGCTTTTTGTTTTCCGTGACTTCAGCATTCTTGCTGTCCTTCATGTCAAGCATATCAGGCATGTCAAGTTTCGCCTTGGTGGCATCAGCCGCAAGGGTTTCTCTTTGCTTTTTCAGTTGCCAGTAGGCGTTGAGGATTTTCCCTGCAACCGGTGCAGCGGATGCGCCACCACCACCGACACTGTCGTTTTCGCTGACGACGGCAACCACAATCTCGGCATTTTCCGCCGGTGCAAAGGCCGCAAACAGGGCGTGTTCTTTCCACTTCATGCTGACATCACGCTGGTTGTGGTTCTTTTTTAAACTGACGACTTGGACGGAACCGGTCTTACCAGCCACGCGGATACCTTCAACTCGTGCCTTTTTACCGGTTCCGTGCTCGTCCATGACAACGGCCTCCAGTCCTTCACGAACGGCGGCGTAAGTTTCAGGCGAGATGTATGGAACCGTGCGGATCAGCTGGGGTGCTTCCTCAAGGATTTTTTTGCCGACGTGACTTACCACGCGATCTACGATTTGTGGCTTCCAGATGTTTCCGCCATTCGCGATGGTTGCATACAGCGATGCCATTTGCACTGGAGTCAGCAAATTGTAACCCTGGCCGATGGCGATGGGTGGCGTTTCTCCGGGGGCCCAGGGCAACCGGTGTGTCAGTTTTTTCCACGCCGTGGTCGGAACCAGACCCGGACGTTCCATATTGAGAGCCAAACCGAGGCGCTGACCAAGTCCAAGTGCGCGCGCGTACTTCGCAATCCGGTCCACCCCAAGTTCAACGCCAACGTGATAGAAGAACACGTCGCAAGATCGCATCAGGGCTTCGCGCAGGTTGACCAGGCCGTGGCCCTCGCGAACGTGGCAGTGGAACACTTGATTTCCGATGGTGAAGTGACCTGGGCAAAAAAACCGCGAATTCGGATCGATGATTTTTTCTTCCAGGCCCGCCATGGCGACGACGGCCTTGTAGGTTGATCCTGGCGGAAATTCTCCGCCGGTCGTCTTGTCCAGAAAGGGGTGGAAGGGGTCGCTCAGGAGTGCGCGCCATTCTTCTCCGCTGAGGCCCATCTGGTAAATTGCGGGATCAAATCCAGGCTCACTCACCATGGCCAGGAGTTGACCGTTTTTCGGATTCATGACCACGACGGCGCCGTATTTTCCGCGGAACGCGTCGGCCGTGACTTTTTGAAGTTCTGCATCGATGGTCAAGATGATGTCGTCGCCGGGAACTGCTGGGACTTCGGGCAAGTTCCACTTGTCGCGATCAAACAAGTGCGACTGGCGACCGAAGGCATCAACCTGGATCATGCGGTAACCACGCTTGCCGCGGAGATGCTGCTCCCACCTCGCCTCGATGCCCTGTTTACCAACCAGGTCCCCCATCATGTAGGGGTTGTCCTTGTTGTGGCGGTTCAATTCTTCCAGTTTGGCCTTATTGATTTCGCCAAGGTAGCCCAGCAAGTGCGCCGGTGTGTCGGGCTGATAGTCGCGGCGGGGAGCAACACTGGTATCAATTCCAGGCAGGAAGACCCTGTTGGATTGAATGGTAGATACTTCGTGGATGGAGAGGTTCCGTTTCAGGTTGATCGGCAGGAATTTCGGCTGGCCGGCGGAAAGCTGAAGGCGTTTTTCAAATGTCGCCACCGGCACATGCAGCAAACGTGACAGGAGTTTGAACGTGGTCTCCTTGTCTTTGACATATTGCGGGATGAAGGCGAGGTCAAAGAATGGACGGTTCCCGAGCAAAACCTGTCCATTCCGGTCGAGGATGATGCCGCGGGGTGCGGGGATTTCGATTTTTCGGATCCGGTTGTTCTCTGAAATCCGGCGGTAATATTCACCGCGGTAGACCTGTACAAACCACAGCCGCAAAATCAAAATCGCCGTCATTCCTACGAGAACCACCGAGGCCCAGAAGAAACGATTTTCGACGACGACGGATTCGCGGCGAAATATTTTTTTCATCCGACCTGGTCCTCAGGTGGAAGTCTGTTTTTTGCGGTCCGTGCAAAGAAAACACCAATCGCGATTGCAATGAGGGTCCGGAAAATCTGGCTGAATCCATACTTCCAGCCCAGGCGGCCTGGATCCTGTGTCACAGCAATCACAAGGGTCTCAAAAGAGATGACCCATGCCATGCAGGATGCCAGCATGACATTCCAGGGACCGAAATGGCGCCAGGATAGCGTATGACGAATAAAATGCAGCGTCACGGCGGCACTCCAGTAGGCTGACATGTACATGCCGGCTGGTGCGGTGGAGCGTGTTTCCTGAATGAGGCCGGCAAGGATTGCCAGCGGTAGCGATTTACGCAATGGTGCAAATACAAAAAAAACGAAGAGCCATGGAGTGAGAATGTCGATTCTGAACACACCAAGCATCTGGTGAGGAATCATCGACTGTTCGATGGCCGCCAGCAGAAACACGTGGAAAACGTCCAACAGGAAATTGCCCGAATCGGGCTGTGGCCACAATGCAGCAAGGATCTTTTCCAGCCGGGTTGCGCCGGAGGCTTCCAGAATTCTTTCCATGGTGACCTCCCTTAACCGTTTCCGCTTTTCAGCGTGCGTTCAAGCCATTCGCGCCCTGCGGTTTCCACTATTTTTTGCAATTCGGGGTCCAACTGGTGCAGCACCATGACTTCCTCGAGGCGCCGGTAGTCCACCCAAGGCTCTGCAGTGATGATCTGGGAAACGTTGTCGGATTCGTAGGTGATGCGCATCACGCGGCCCACTGGCAGACCTTTGGGAAAGCCACCAACAATTCCAGAGGTAATGATGGTGTCGCCTATTCTGATGTCCGCACCCTTTTGCAAATTCAAGCGGCAGAGGTCGTTGGAAAATCCGTTGAGCACGCCGCGGACTCTGGTCCTTTGCAAAAGCACATCGAGGTTGAAGTCGAAATCAACAAGAAGCTGGACATCTGATTCCTTCAGTCCAGTCCGTATGACCCGCCCGACGATGCCTTCCGGTGCGATGACCGGCATTCCGGCTTTTACGCCGTCGAGGCTTCCTCGACTGATTCGCAAAGCCTTGAACAGGTTGTTGACCCGGGTACCAATGACTTCCGCCACCAGCATCTTTTCCGGCTGCAATTCAGACAGGCCCAACAATTGGCGGAGGCGCGCGGTTTGCCTGACCTGTTCTTCGTAATCCATGAGTTTGGTTTGAAGGATAGCCACTTTCTCCTTCAACTGGTGATTTTCCTCGGCCGCACCGGAAAGCGCGATGTAGGACTGCCAGACGCTTGCAAGGTAGGTGGACATGCCATGCCAAGTGGACATCGCGGGATGGATGATTTCCTGGCCAACGATGGAGTTGACCCGGTCACCGCGCCAAGGCTTCATGGTCGAGGATAAAAAGAAAAAGGGAGCGATCACCGCGCTGGCAATCAAAGCAACTTTTTGAAGGTGGCTCTGACGCGTCGTCATGGCCGGATTGCTCCCGGTTCAGGTCTTCTGTTGATGGATTTCTACTGCAGGGTCACGCTGCTCAAGATATCGATCTGATCGAGCGCTTTCCCGCTTCCCAAAACCACAGCGCACAGCGGGTCTTCCGCAATCATGACCGGCAATCCGGTTTCTTCGCGAAGGAGGATGTCTAAATTGCGAATCAAGGCACCGCCACCAGCAAGGACAATGCCTTTGTCCACGATGTCGGCAGCCAGTTCGGGCGGAGTTTTTTCGAGTGCCACACGGACGGCTTCAACGATGGTGTTGATCGGCTCCATGATGGCTTCGCGGATTTCTTCTGAAGAAACTTCAATTGTTTTTGGAATGCCGGCCACAAGGTCGCGTCCCTTGACTGCCATGGTTTGGATATTTTCGTCTGGGTAGGCAGTGCCGATCGTAATTTTGATTTGTTCGGCGGTGCGCTCGCCGATGAGCAGGTTATACTTCCGCTTCAGGTAGTTCACGATGGCTTCGTCCATTTTGTCTCCGCCGACGCGGACTGACTTGGAGTAAACGATGCCGGCCAGGGAGATCACCGCGACTTCAGTGGTGCCGCCGCCGATATCGACAATCATGCTCCCACTTGGTTCGGTAATGGGAAGGCCAGCGCCAATCGCAGCAGCCATTGGTTCTTCAATCAAATGGACTTCACGGGCGCCTGCGGACTCAGCTGATTCCTTGACGGCGCGTTTTTCCACTTCAGTGATGCCATACGGGACGCAGATGATGATCCGTGGTTTTACCATGGTGCGTCGGTTGTGCGCGCGCTCGATGAAGTAGCGGAGCATGGCTTCCGTGATTTCAAAGTCGGCGATGACGCCATCTTTCATCGGGCGGATCGCCATGATGGAGCCGGGTGTGCGGCCTAGCATCTCTTTTGCTTCCTTGCCGACGGCGAGGATTTTCTTGCCGCCACGGGCGTCGCGCTGGACAGCCACAACAGACGGTTCGTTGGTCACGATGCCCACGCCCTTTACATAGACGAGGGTATTGGCAGTGCCAAGGTCGATGGCTAGATCGTTGGAAAACATGCCGGCAAGCCAATCAAAAATCATCGTTTCCTCCAGAAACATTTCAAATTACGTGGGTCTGACTATTGCAGTTAGACCAGTGCAGTCGTAATAATCTATTTTAATCGTCGTTAACACGCTCGTTTATTTTGTGCTACAGATTATGAATACTTATTTCCCATCTGAGCAGAAATGACAAGAAAGGACTCTCTCAATGCTGCGCTGGAAGAATACGGGGCTCTCGAGGCTCAAGGACCTGAGCGGGAAAAAACTTCTGAGGAACTCTGGTGCCTATACGACCCTCCTTGTGGCAGTCCTCGCCATGAGCTTTTTCGGGGTCTGTGATCGAAATGGGGGGATGCGCGCACCGTCCGGATCTGCTGCAAAAGTGGGCAGTGATTCCATCACGGGCAATGAATTCCGGCGGGCATATCAGGCGTCATATCAGCGCCTTCAGGCCCAGTTTAAGGATGGATTCGATCCGGCGACCTTCCGCCTTGCCCAGGGGGTTTTGGGTCAGCTGATCGATGAGCGGATCATGTTTGCCGAAGCCGTCACAGCGGGAATGCTGGTCAGTGACGACGAAATTGCCCGCCTTTTGACCGATGCCCAGGCCTTTAAGGACGAGAAGGGCGCCTTTTCTCCGGAGGCCTTCAAAAACTACCTTCGCTCCAACCGCCATACAGAGGCCAGTTTTCAGGACGAAATCCGGCGCTCCCTGACGGTTCAGCGCTTTAAGGATTTTGTTGGTCAGTCTCATTTTGTCAGTGATGCCGGCCTGGTACAGCAGTTCGCTCTTTCTGAGAGCAAAATAGATATCGACTATCTGAAGTTTTCCGCGGCCGACATCAAGTTAAGTGTGCCCGAAGGCGACGTTGCCAAGTTTGAAGCATCCGATGAAGGCAAAAAGAAGATCAAAGACTACTTCGAGGGCCATTCTTCGGAGTTCAAGTCCGAGGCTCAGGTTCGGGCCCGGCATATTCTAGTCGGATTCGAGGGCTCTCGTAGTGCTTCGGCGGACGCGGCAAAGCGCGGCAAGGAAGTCGCCCGCAAACGCGCCGCGGAAGTTATTGCCAAAGTCCGGGCTGCCGGGGCGGATTTCGCCAAAGTCGCCAGGGAATTTACGGATGAGGCCGCCGGCAAAAGCAAAGGCGGCGATCTCGGTTTCTTTTCCCGTGAAATGATGGTCAAGGAATTTGCCGATGCGGCCTTCGCCATGAAGCCAGGCCAGATCAGCGAACCAGTTGAATCACCCTTTGGCTTTCACGTGATCAAGGTCGAGGAAATCAAGGCCGCGCGCAATGAGACGGTGGCCCAAGCATCTGGGGGCATTGCCCGGAAGATATTGGCCGACGAAGGTCGTCCGGCATTGGTTAAGGCTCAGGTCGATAAGCTGGCCGTCGCAGTCGCCAAAGGTGGCGATGAATTGGAGCGCGTTCGCAAGGAACTGGGATTGACCTGGAAATCCACTGGTGAATTTGCATTAACGGCAAAGGTGATACCAGAAATAGGCAGTGATAACAGCGTATTGTCTTCCATTTCATCCCTCAGGCAGGCTGGCCAGACGGCGCAGCAGCTGGTCGAGAGTCGGGGGGCGCATTACGTCCTGCGCCTCAAGAAGAAGGTCGATGCTGACATGGCTAAGTTGACGGTCGATAAAAAGAACGAACTACGCCGCTCAGAATCGGGATCCTTTGGTTCTGCCTACCTGAGTTCGATGGAAAAAAGCCTGCGTGAAGATCTGAAGAAACGCGGCAGGATTTGGGAAAACCCAGACTACATCAAAATTGACGACCGCAAGGAAGTTGCAGATGCCGGTGATGCTGCCCCCGTTGACGTAGGCGGCTGAGCGCTGGTGACCCCTGCAATGAAAATTCTGTTGGTTCGAAAAACCACCAACCTCGAGTGGCATGGCAGTGTCATCAGGCGACAAGTTGCCGCCGGCCGCATGCCCCTCGAGGATCTAGGCAGGTTGCAGCGCGCCCATGACGAGCACTATCAAACGTTGGACGGGCTGCGGGCCAGACTCGTTAATGCGCAAATAGTCTTTGTCGAGATCACCCGCGAAACCGATTGGCCGCAATCCGAACAATTTGATGCCGTGGTCACCGTCGGTGGCGATGGCACTTTACTGTCAGCCAGTCACAAGGTTTTGGATGACACACTGACGATCGGGGTTCGTTCTTCCCGTTCCAGCGTCGGATATCTTTGCGCTTATGATGGAGCCACACTGGATCGTTTCGTTTCCGACTTACAGGGAAAACACTGTCAGACTTTGCGGGTGGCCCGGATTTTGGCTCAGGTGCGACGTGCTGGGGAATCAAACGTGGTGCAAACGGAGCCGGTGCTGAATGATTTCCTGTATAGCAACTTGAGTCCTGCCGCGACCACACGCTATTGCCTGCGGATCAATGATGGGATCGAAGAACAGAAGTCGTCGGGCATTTGGATTTCCACAGCGGTGGGAAGTTCCGCCGCGATATCTGCTGCAGGTGGGCAAGTGATGCCCTGGACTGACAGCAGGACTCAATTTCGAGTCCGCGAGGTTTTTTCTGGCGGAAAAGTTAAGCCAGTCGTCAAAAGTGGATTTTTTGATCCCGAAAAAGATACGTTTGAGATTGAAAATCGTAGTGAACGGGCATTTTTAGCCCTTGATGGCCAGCATGGCGAAGTCCCTTTGAGCCTTGGGGATATCATTCGTTTTTGTCCTGCGCCAAAACTGCGTCTGGCACAAACTCCTGCCTCCGGCCCGGCTGCCTGAATTAAGCAATTCCGAAGCGACGCCGAAAACTTCAGAAGAATCCATGACGGACTTATCCCGTGACCTTTGATTCTGGAGAAAAATTACCATGCGTTGTTTGAACCCGAATGTTTTTTTAGTATTTGCGGCATCCTTATTCGGTTGCGCTGTTTCTACATCAAGTGCCGTGGCAGCAGAAATCAATCGTCGATTTATCACGGAGATTGATCCTGTTGCCCCTTCATCGGCGCTTTATGAACAACGTGCCAGCGGCATCTCCACTAGCAAATTTGGTGCCTCTGTGGACTTCAACGTCGGAGAAAATTTCTCGGTTGGTCCAGAAATCTGGAGCGGAACATTCCTTGCGAAAGGTGACAGTCTGAGTAGTGAAGTGCTGCGCCGCGAGGATATGTTTCCCGGTGAGCGTCACAAGATTGACGCCATGCGCTTGCGTTGGAATATGAGTTTCTGGGAGATCCCTTCGTCAATGCGCGGTTGGTACACACGGTTAAGTTACGACTATGTCAAAGTCAATTCACGGGCGAACCGGTATACGGAGCAGGTCGATTCAGCCAACGCACTTCCGGTCGATTTTTCCGGTGATGTTCCGCTGGACGAGACCGACTTGATCACTGATTCGCGGCATGGCCTGTCTCTTGGAATTGGCAATCGTTGGTTGATCGGCAATCAAAAGATTTCAGTCTCGGTTGGTGCTGGAATTTCTCACTACCTTCGTCGCAGCGTGACAGTCGACAGCAATGATCCTCAGGCGGTATCTGACTATGAAGACATGATCAACACGCTGCCAGACACGCGGCTGGCCTTGCGGCCTATTCCAGAGTTGAGCATGGGGCTTGGTTACGCGTTCTGAACGCCTCCCGTTAACTGGCAGTTAACGGGGGATTTACATCTAACTTCCTTGAAGAAACTGCAGCCTGGCCTTTGCTGCAGCGATGTCGGCTTCTGCCATTTCAAAGTATCCGAGTAGTTGGCTTGCTTCTTCCTTGTCCAAGGCGATTTCCTTGTGCAATTCTACGACTCTTATTTCTGGAACCGATCCCGTTATCCCCTCTAGCCTCGTCAGATATTCGATATTGAATTTTGATTCGATCATTTGCCGGTTCAGATCCCCCTGAACCACCCTCAGCTTAGCCTCAAACCAACGGACCATGGCCGCAGCTTCGTTCTTCTTTGCGGACAGCTCGTGCTCGCTCAGACCGACGACGGTGGTTGTGTCCAGGACCCTGCGGTCTAGTGGGTCGGAGAATCCATCGGGGATGTTCCGGTCCGCCATCAAGAATGGAAGCAGGCCAAGCATGATCAAGAGAAGGTTTCGCATCCAACACCTCCGGATGTCCGGCTGCATAAAATGAGCCCAAGGTTCAACCTTTGGGTGTAAACGGAAAACATTCAATCAATCCGGCCCGTTCTGGTCGATAAAATAAGTTCCTCATGAGTTATACCGGTTCACCGAATGATGAATCAGGCTATTGTTGAGGTACCTAGTTTGAATGGTTTCGTTAAATATTTTTGTGGAGGGGGAACACACCATGACAAAACGTCCGAATCCCAACGAAAAAGGGTCTGTCCTTCAGTTTAAATCAAGATATGAGAATTTTATCGGTGGCGAATGGATCGCGCCCAAGTCGGGAAAATACTTTGAAAATGTGACGCCAGTGACCGGCAAGGTGTTCTGTGAGATTCCCCGGTCGGATCACCATGACATCGAGTTGGCGCTCGATGCAGCCCATGCGGCGAAGGCAGCCTGGGGCAAGACATCAACCACCGAGCGCAGCAACATTCTGTTAAAGGTTGCTGACCGGATGGAGCAAAATCTGGAAAAGCTCGCCACGGCGGAGACGTGGGATAATGGGAAGCCGATTCGCGAAACGATGGCCGCGGACCTTCCGTTGGCGATTGATCATTTTCGCTATTTTGCGGGTTGTATCAGGGCGCAGGAAGGCTCAATTGGTGAGATTGATCACGACACGATCTCGTACCAGTTTCACGAACCTCTTGGAGTCGTCGGCCAGATCATTCCATGGAATTTTCCGATCCTCATGGCGGCGTGGAAGCTGGCTCCAGCGCTCGCCGCGGGGAACTGCGTTATTTTAAAACCAGCGGAGCAAACCCCTGCCGGGATTCTGCTTTGGGCCGAGCTTGTTGGTGATTTGTTTCCCCCTGGTGTCTTGAATATCGTCAACGGTTTTGGCCTGGAAGCCGGAAAACCGTTGGCCAGCAGCAAGCGAATCGCGAAAATCGCGTTCACGGGCGAAACCACAACGGGTCGCTTGATCATGCAATATGCATCGCAGAATCTCATTCCCGTCACCTTGGAGTTGGGCGGGAAATCACCGAACATCTTTTTTGCCGATGTGATGGCAAAAGATGACGATTTTTTTGACAAGGCACTGGAAGGCTTTACCATGTTTGCCCTGAATCAGGGCGAAGTTTGCACGTGTCCGTCGCGGGCTTTGATTCACGAGTCGATTTACGAGGACTTCATGCACCGTGCGCTTGAACGGGTTAAAAAGGTCAAGCAGGGCCACCCCATGGATGACACGACCATGATTGGGGCGCAAGCCTCCATGGAGCAAGTTGAAAAAATCATGAGCTATATGGATATCGGGCGTCAGGAAGGTGCGGAGTGCTTGACCGGCGGCAATCGGGCGAAATTGAGCGGTGAGCTGGCGGATGGGTTCTATGTCGAGCCGACGGTTTTCAAAGGTCACAACAAGATGCGCGTGTTCCAGGAAGAAATTTTTGGTCCGGTGGTATCCGTGACGACATTCAAAAATGACGAGGAGGCCTTGGCCATTGCCAACGACACTTTGTACGGGCTCGGCGCTGGCGTCTGGACTCGCGATGTGACCACTGCCTATCGCTTTGGGCGCGAAATCCAGGCCGGACGTGTCTGGACCAACTGCTACCATGCTTATCCTGCGCACGCGACATTTGGTGGTTACAAACAGTCCGGA